>Ga0105049_10003732_pt1 | contig 17977 bp, 20 predicted proteins | sample MAT06_FD_78087 | JGI IMG/M metagenome (GOLD analysis project Ga0105049, IMG submission 78087) | Freshwater microbial communities from Lake Fryxell liftoff mats and glacier meltwater in Antarctica - MAT-06 | ecosystem: Environmental > Aquatic > Freshwater > Ice > Liftoff microbial mat | place...
CAGCAGCCAATTGATGATTTCTGATTCAATCCCTGACAGGGGGGGGGCTCGACGCCTCCCCCCATTTTTTTTGAGCTGTGCATCAGGCAAGAAACCTCCTTATAATTGAGACAGGGGGAGTCATGAACTTTAGAAGGGGCTTTTTCGTTTTCCTTTCATTTCTGTCAATTTTTCAATCGACAAAATTAGAGCTCATGAAATTCCAAAAGCAATGGCAGTTCTCGGAGACTCCATGAGCGAAGGAATGTTGGCTGGTTACAGCCTCGAAAAAAAGCCGAGCCTTGCAACAATTGCAAAAGTTGCGTGGCTGACATCGGGTCACGACAAGGACGAACGAATTGAAGTCTACCGAAAGACTTTGGCGAGAGCTGATCTCTCATGGGCAACTGGAGATTCCTCGACCGGGATTGTTCAATCACACTATCTTCGAGTCAAAGCTCACAATCCCGACATAAAAGCCGCGAACTTTGCAATTTCTGGAAATGAATCGGAGGACCTTCAAGCGCAAGTTGACCGCTTTCTAGCCGCAGAGGTCGAGAGCGATACAATTTTCGACTATGTGATGCTCATGATTGGTGCGAACGATTTGGCGTCATCGGACTCCGAGGGCATTACCCCCGCTCTGAAGTATTTGGGCAATATCGAGGCCGGGATTCGTCGAGTTTTGGACAAAGATCCACATCGGCGCCTCTTAGTAGTGGGTCTTCCCGACGTCCATACGGTTTTTGAAGAATCAGCAAATCTCGTGGTCTACAGAATGTGGGGCAAAGATATCAAATGTGAATCGATGCGCCGGGATGTCTACGGTAACAAAACAATTTTCTATCCTGAGAATAAGGAAGCATACGAATTCACGCGCGCGATTGTAGCGCAGTATCGAGAAGGACTCGCCAATCTTATAGAACGCCTTCAAGGGGAATATTTGGATGCAGAATTTAAATTTATTCGTGAATATAGAAAGCCAACGAATATGCGAAAGGCCCTGAGCATCGATTGTTTCCATCCTTCCGAATGGGGCCAGGCCGAATTGGCCGAGATCACGTGGGAGAGGGGATTTTGGCCTAATATTTCCGATGTTCAATTTCTTGCGTGGACCGATTAGCAATAAGCGGAGATCAATCCCAGTCTCGATGGTCGACCTTTCGAGCACTTTTTTTTGCTGACTGATCGCGTTTCTCCTGAGTCATTTTTTGTTTAGCTCGGCGAGATCTTTTCTTCTTTTGCTTTTGAATCCGATAGCGCTCTCGCTCCATCTCGCTTTTTGCGCCGTGGATACGTTGATCTAATTTGTCGCAAAGAATGACGCGTGCAAAATAACGATTATCCACCTGAGATCTAGTCTTCTGGCACTTCACTTCCAGGCTAGAGGGAAGATGCTTCAGATAGACGCAGGTGCTCACTTTATTCACATTTTGACCACCGGCACCACCGCTTCGAATAAAGTGTTCTTCCAAATCTCGCTCAAAAATCTGAAGTCGTTGCATCCTCTCTTCGATGCTCTTTCTTTTGGTTTCTGAAATCATAAATCCACTGCTAGACTATCAAAGTGGAAAGCTTTTGGCGAAAGTGCAGTACGTGTAAAAAAGAAATTCCCTTCAACACCTTTTATTCAGTTTGTTCTGTTTCGACCTGTCGGACTCATTCAACCAATTACGTTTTTTGTAGTCTGCCTTGTTGGGATACGCATGTTCCCATTGAAAGACATCGAGGAGATACGGCGGCAGCCATAGAAAAGCGCTCACCGAAAACCGCCGAAGAGGAGCGTCCAGAGGCCGATAAGAAGCGAATTCTTGTTCCTTCGGCGTCGGCTTCTGAGGACGATATTCTCGTAGTTGCCAGTAAAGTGAAGAAATACGTTCTGGAAAAGAGCGGCTTGAGTACAAGCGCTGGAGTCTATGATGCTCTTTCTCAACGAATTCGCCGAATTTGCGATCGCGCCATTGAGGAAGCAAAACGTCAAAATCGCAAAACGCTCATGGATCGCGATATTCCTTGAGCAGCTTAACGCGCTTTCGTTAAGTTCGCTCAATGATTCGACCACAGCTTAAATTCTCGAAATTGGATTCTCACGCCCTACTCCCTGAATATCAATCCGAAGGCGCATCGGGCTTTGATTTTCACGCTCTTGAGAAAGTGATTCTCAAAAATGGCGAAGTGAGTTTGGTACGAACCGGCTTGGCTGTTGAAATTCCCGCCGGCTTTGAACTCCAGGTGCGTGCTCGATCTGGGCTCGCTGCAAAACACGGAGTTTTTTTGGTGAATGGAGTTGGAACAATCGATGCCGATTACCGCGGAGAAATCAAAATAATTCTTTCAACCTGTAAAAACGCGGACGTTATTTTGCAAGCGGGGGATCGAATTGCCCAAGGTGTTCTTGCGCCCGTATTCCAAGCAGTCATCGTTGAGGCGAATCAGCTATCCTCAACCAGTCGTGGAGTCGGAGGGTTTGGAAGTACGGACTCTACGAGGCCGTCGTAAGGGTAGATTCTGCGTCTGCTGGTCCTCGCGCCGCGAGTTCAATCTCGGGAGAAAGTTCGACCAAGAGGCGTGCTCCCATTTGTTGAATGACTCGAGTCGCTGCATAACAACCCAGATAGCCGCATTCTCGAAGAGATTTGCCTTTGCCAATTCCAAACAAAACACCGGCGGCAAAAAGGTCTCCTGCTCCGAGCTTGTCGACCAATTTCACATCCCACGTACTGAGCTCTTCTTGAGTATTAGTGCTTCGATTTGAAAGGTAAGCACCGCGTGGTCCCAGTGTCATGCATACATAGTCAGTCCAATCTTTCATGACCGCAAATGCATCTTTCACCGAAGATTTTTTGGTGGCCATCAAAGCCTCTGATTCATTGCAAAATAAAATGTCGACTCGATTTTTCGCTAAATCCAAGAAATCTTGAAAGTGTCGCTCAACACAAAAGGAATCAGCAAATGTGAGCGCGACTTTTTTACCCTGAGCTTTGGCAATGTCCATCGCCTTGATGGAAGCTTTGCGGGCAGAAGGTGAATCCCAAAGGTAACCTTCAATATAAACGATCGATCCGTCTGCAATCGGGGCGGGCTCGATGTCCTTTTCGGACAAATCGATGGCAACGCCAAGATGTGTAAGCATCGTACGTTCCGCATCAGGAGTAATGAGCGCCAAGCAGGTGCCGGTATGACCCTGGGAGGATTGAGAGAGTTGTGTTGTAAGGCCACAGTTCTCCAGGTCTTCCCGATAGTGCCGCCCATTGTCGTCGCTTCCCACACGTCCAAAAAAAAAGCCCGAACCCCCATAATTGGCGAGGCCCGCTAAGGTATTTGCAGCACAGCCTCCGGAGCTGATTTGGCAACCGCTGTGATACTTCTCCTTTATATAGGAAAGTGCCTTATGCTGATCGGCTTCAGCCACAAGGGTCATTGAGTTTTTAACAACTTGAAGCTCAGAAAGGGCTTCAAAGGGCACCCTCACTTGGAAGTCGAGAAGTGCGTTTCCGAGGCCAACAACATCGTATTTCATGCGTTCTTCTTTATTGCGACTAATTGAAAAAATGGCAATGATTCTTCGCCATGACAAAATCCGCACCTACAAAAATTTTGAATTCTGAAATGCACCTCCCTGGGATGTCTATAAGGGCATTCCCTTTAGCCAAAGCAAAGACTCTTCCTTCGCAAAGGAGCTCTCTGTTTATTCTTGTGACTTTTGAAGCAAGAGTGAAATCGCAGCAGGCTCTTTCGGCTTTAAGCGACGATATCAGAGCCCGTGCAAAGACCTCTCTTGATCGTTGTCTCGAAAGTCCAAAGGCCGGTGCGCTTCATCAGGTCGGAGCGCTCACTACGAAAGATTCGGATTTTACAATTTCAATTTTGCCAAAGGATCTCTCGGCATTTTCACTTTTGGGTTTTGCAAAGAAAATTCTGAAGTCATTTCTTTTGGATAATCATACGCAGCTTATTTTGATTCTGGATGGATTCAAGGAAGAAGATCTGTTTGCTGATTGTTTTGGCTCGGCTCTCGCTGCACGCATTTTTCAAATGCCAGTAGTTGGAAAAAAGCAGGTCGATGCCAAGGCTTTTAAACTAAAAGACGTCTATTTGTACGGTGGCAAAAAAGCTGGCCAACTGATGACCGAAGGATTTCACAAAGGAAATGGAACCAATGTTGTTCGATATTTGGGAACTTTGCCGCCCAATGTTTTGGATGCGAAAGACTATGGAGCTCGCATTAAGAAAATCTGTCAGAAGCTCGGATTTGATTTCAAATTCCATTCGAATAAGGATTTGAAAAAAATGGGCGCCGGCTCCTTTATCGCCGTGGATCAAGGAGATCCTGAGTCGGGTGGGGGAATTTACGAACTCACTTATAGTCCACGCGGCGCTAAGAATAAAAATGCGATCGCGCTCGTCGGGAAGGGTCTTTGTTTTGACACCGGGGGCTACGATATCAAAACCGGTGGCTTTATGCGAACCATGAAGGGCGATATGCAGGGCTCGGCCGTAGCGCTCTCAACGATGATGACGGCTGCAGCCATGAAACTTCCATTAAAACTCAAAGCATTTCTTGGGATAACCGCGAATCATATTTCTCCAAAGGCTTATACCGCTGACGAAGTTGTTGTAGCGATGAACGGTGTTTCAATTGAAGTTGTGAATACCGACGCCGAGGGGAGAATGGTCTTGGCGGATACGCTTTGTTTGGCAAATGAGTCCAAGCCCATAATGATGGTGGATTTCGCCACTCTCACGGGATCTGCTGTTCGATCCATTGGTACAGCCTACGGAGTTGGATTTACGAATGAAGAGAAGCTTCATTCACGAATTTTGTCGTGTGGGCGCGAGAGTGGAGAGCGGGTTTGGACATTTCCGCTCGACGATGACTTTGACAAGCCGCTTGAATCCCCCATTGCCGATACGCTTCAGTGTACCAAGGGGCCGGGTCCGGATCATATTTATGCCGCTCGCTTTTTGAAAAAATTCGTAGGCCAAACGCCGTGGGTCCATATCGATTTATCCGCGGCTGAGAATGAAGGCGGACTCGCTCATACGGACTCACTCTTTACGGGATTTGGCGTTCGCTGGACTGTTGAATTTTTGAGAACTCAATTCAAAGTTTGATCTTGAGAGGGAAGACTTTGTTTCTTCTCACTCATTGAGCGCCCACTGAGTGAGCCCTCTCAAAAGAATCCCTCCCGCTAGTCCACCCATGAGGGGTTGGAATATTGTTCCGACTCGCACAATCCACTTGGTTCGCCCCCAACGATCTTGAAGAGCGGCATGTATTGTAAGACTTTGACTCGGCGTAAATGGGGCACCGAGATCTAAGATTGAAGTGAGTTTTTTTGAAAACGAATTCTCCGGATTCTCACCGATGTATTCTATGGCATGACCGATGAATTTGCGTCTAGAAGCTTGTCGCTCAGATTCGGACGTCGCGTTTCGAGCAGAAGTAGCGGTATCGTAAAGTCTCCAACCCACCGAATTTTGAGGCACTTCGAATTTGTCTATCTCAAAGAATTGGTCTTCCAAATTAGTTTTCAAGATGGCCTTTTCAAAGGCACTCAGAAATCGCTTTCTTATTTCCTCTTTGGCGTCGAGTTTGCGAGGGATTTCGATAAAGACGGTCTGCGCAAAGCCCGAGCGCACCAGCCGCCATTTCTTTGAGAAACTTAGGAATCCATTTTGGGATTCTCTCATTTTGCACTCGCGTGGTGATATAGGTCATCGTGACATCGAGGCCGGTGTTTACCAAAAAAGATTGAGAGAAGGCATCATCCCAGCCGCTTGCACCGCGGACGGACTCGATTCCCAAAAGAAGCGCGAAGTTATTGGCCACGATCGGCCCGAGTACGTGGGGGCGACGATCCCCGTGCAACAAATGAACAACAAAAATACAAATAAATAGAGGCTTTTGACTATCATCTTTACGCGTTCCTGCGAGGTCTCCAGCGGTTGAAAAATCATGTTTTCAACGCCTTCGTTCAAATAGTTAATTTTCAAAGACGTCAGACCTTTACTTGATTTCGTCGCCCAATCAAGCGGAAACTTTTCGGATGTCTATTGACGTTGAACTGACCCTCTCACAATCCCTGGCGTTTTCCGCCCTTCAGACTTCGAAGAATGTTTTTGTCACGGGAGGTGCGGGAACGGGAAAAAGCTTTTTGATTCGGCATTTTAGGGACACCAAAGAAGGCTCAAAAATTCCGGTTCTCGCCAGTACGGGGGCTGCCGCCATTTTGCTTGGGGGTCGTACTTTTCATAGTTTTTTTGGACTCGGCATCATGCAAGGTGGGCCGGGACGAGTATTTCAAAAGGCTCTCGAAAACAAGCGGCTTCGAAAGCGTCTTCGAACGACTGACGAGATTATTATTGATGAAGTATCGATGCTCTCGCATGAGGTCTTAGACTGTGCCGAAAAGATATGCCGTGCACTGCGAGAAATGGAAGAACCCTGGGGCGGGATGCGCGTGGTGGCGGTGGGGGATTTTGCTCAGCTCCCTCCTGTGTCGCGCGGAACAACCGTAAAGGAATGGGGATTTCTGGGAGAGGCATGGGCGGAATCGGAATTCCTCAATTTCGAACTCCAAGAAGTGATGCGAACTGAGGATCAGGATTTTTTGCGAGTGCTTAACAAAATACGCGTCGGCATTTGCGATGAGGAGGTCTCGGATTTTTTAGAGGCCAGACTGATGGAAGACGTAGACGTGGATGTTCCACATTTATTTTCGCGTCGAGATCAAACGGAGAAGTTTAATTTAGGTCGGCTAGCAGAAATTGATGAGGAGTCTCGCATTTATGAAACCAAGTATTCCGGGGATAAGACCTATGTTGAAACTTTGATGCGCGATGCTCCCGTTCCCGCTTCGCTAGAGCTGAAACGAGGGGCTTTGGTAATGATTCGAGTGAATGATCCCAAGCAGAGATTCGTGAATGGAACGGTCGGGCATATAAAATCTTTGCGCGAAGATAGTATTACAATTGATACCGGAAGAAGATTGCTCGAATTGGAGCCATTTCCATTTTCTTATGTCGATGCGGATGGAGAAGAGAGGGCTCACGCGATTAATTTTCCGGTGACGCTTGCTTACGCTTCCACGATTCACAAAATTCAAGGCGCCACACTCGATCGTGCACATATTGATTTGGGAAATATTTGGGAACCTGGTCAAGCCTATGTGGCGCTGAGTCGGGTGCGAAAAACAAAAGACTTGAGTTTGATTCGATGGAGTCCGTCGTCGATTAAAGCCGATCCGATGGTCCAAAGTTTTTATTCGAGTTTAGTTCAGAACAGAAAGCTGAAATTGAAGGCATGATACTTCGCCTTCTGGTTCTTGGCGTAGGTGCATTAAGTGTTGTGGCCGCCGTTCGTCTGGGTCTTAATTGGTCCATTGTTTTGGATGAAATTAAGTTGTCCGACGATTTGATGGAAAAGAGCGAAAAAATTAAAGGCGCACTAGTTGATGAGGTTGTGAGCCCTGAGTGCCGGGAATTACTCGATCAGATTTTGACGGAGAGAGTGGATCGAAATTCGTGATTTATCGAGCCATACTTTCGGCAGGCGAAGATGGGAAAGATGAAGCGGCAATGAGGAACGTCTTGGAGTCGCTCGACCGCAGCTGTGGCGTGGAGGATGGCCGATCCCGAGCGCGCCAAGGCGATCGTGGCTGCGGCACTCTTGCAATCCCCCTCGGATTCAAGGCTTTCCGAGCTCAAAGAGAATATGGCTACGCGTCAGCCTGGCGAGCCGGTCTTCTCGTTTTCTGTGAATTTCAATTTCGAAGATTGACCGTAAGTTGGGTTCTCCCTAGTTTTACGGAGTTCGAATGGCGATGGAGTCGTAGTTCAGTTGGTTAGAACGCCTGCCTGTCACGCAGGAGGTCGTGGGTTCGAGTCCCATCGGCTCCGCCATTTTTCAATTTTTGTGACATTCACGAACATAGAGAACGGTTTTTTGTAATCATATTCAACACTTCCATTCACAACACGCGGGTTCGATAGTGTGAGTTTCAGAATTTCCCGTTTTTCATCTTTCGTCATCACTTTGAATAATTCACCGGCACGTTGCGCGACTTCCATCAGTCGAATCCCATCCAGCATATAGGTCGTAGAGGCTCTACTGAAGGCGGATGTAGCTTTGTGCCGCCAGTTCGATGAGGATTTTTCTGGAGGGGGTTTCCCAAACTCCTCAGCGAGCATGTCGTAGACCTCCTGCGGCTTCAGATCATCATATTCACTGTGTGTGGTGGCAAGTATGCCATGTTTGATAGCATTTCTGCTCACGACAGGATTTTGTTTCGATGGCTTATCCGATTTAGTTTGGTTTTCGTTCATTTCACTTTCCCTCCTCAATTTTGTTAAAGAATGTCATCAAATCACGCTTCAGAACTTCAATAGGCTGAATGGCCCATGCTGTTTTTTGCATCAGTGGCAGATAGTCGCGTTGGAAGTTGCGGCTTTGGTTTAGGCTACATCGAGTGGCATAGAGGCCGTCTTTCTGCAGTGTAACTTTCAACTCATTCAATCTCTCGGCATGTCGGTGACTGAGCTGTGCCATTTGTTCGTTGAACTGAATCTCATTCATAGAAATTTTTGCTAGGAGTGAGCGGGGGAGCCAATCGAGGATTGCTACTTCAAGAGAGTCATTTTTCTTGTTGGCAACTTCTTGCCCCTGAGCTGCAACTCTATGCGAGTAAGCGGCCCAGCGATGCCCTTTTGTTTTGCTTTGTCGTAAGCGATTATCTTTTCATTTCCCTTGCCCACCATGATTCCTGTTCGAGTTGAGCCTTCGTCCATAAATGCAACTCGTGAACGCTTGTGAGGGATATCGAGACTTTTTAAGATTTCGGTTAGGGGGGCTTGGTAATCAACCGCCAAATCGAGGCGTTGAATTCTGGCCGTCGCTACCTCCGCTGGGCTGACAATTAAGTGCAGGGCGTTTTGATACTCTACAAAGTTGCCGAACGCTGAAGGGCGAGTAATCAACTTCCAAAAGAATTCCTGAGTCTGTGATTGTACAATCGGTGTGTAGAATCCATGCGCTCCACCCAGAAGTTCAAGATACCATTTACCGTCGCGAAGCCTCGTTCTGTTGATGCTGAATTCCTCGCGGCGAGCGGCGATCCTCAGGCTCTCAATTGATACGGGCTGATCGAGTTCTATCGTAAGTTTTGCTGTTGATACACGTTGGTCAGTAGTTTGGAGGATAGTAAGGAATTGAACAAGAGCCGAGCGACAGTCGCATCCGATTCCCGTTCTGCAACATCTGCATGTGCCAGCAAGCTCCATGAGCTCAATGAAACATCATGCATATAATTGCGCTTCACACCGTGATGTACGTAGTTGGGTATGAAATGGCATGACCTGTCCCAAGTTCTTTGTCAGTAAGGTCTAGATGAAAGGATTCTAATTGCGACCAAAGATCAAACTTTTAAAATCGGTCAGGGTCTTTCGTTGGTAAATCTAAAAGGTGCTCTACAAGGTATTCACAGGCCCGAATAGCTGGGTACCGTGCCTTTAATTTTTTCACATGTGGTTTGATGACGTTTCGATACGTCGAAGCATCGGTGATCATTCCTTTTGCTGTCATTATTTCAAGGGTGATTTCTGTCGGGTTCCTCGTACCTTTGCTGAGCAGGTCGGCATATCTACACCTTTTCTTTCTTCCCTGATATGTCCGGTTTTTCGGGGCGGTCCAGCGAAGAAGTTCAACGAAGTGAGGTGAATAGCTGCGCAGTGATCGCGCACAGCCCGGAAAATCTATTTAGCAGGTGAAATCGTAAGGATTCCACCTTCTGCTGCAAATTTCCTTAAAGTAAGATTAATAAGCGACTGATATGGAATTCCCTCTTTGGCCCCCATTTTTTTATAGAACTCCAACACATCAAAATCGATGCGGAGAGTTTTCTGCACTTTATTTGGCTTGGAAAACTTACCTCGAAGACCATTCTTAAAACTATATTCCTTCCTCATACGATTTTCGTTCCTTTCTTGTTGGTTTTCGAGCCGAAATAATTCTAATTATTTCCTCGCCACCTTCGTTTACTCGATCCGTACTTACCACCACTAACATTTGGGTATTCAATGCTAATGCTTTTTCCAATTTAATTCTGCTTTTAATGGATCCCAGTCAAACTTCAATGTAGTTACATTGTAGGTTAATTATACCCAGACGGTCAAGAGGGGTCTTTTGGATTTTCGACGCAATTTTCTTTAATTGATTGATGGGTTGTCAGCTTTAGTCGAAGAGATGGGGCTTACTCCCCTGGTCTGTCAAACTAATTTGACCGGGTGCTTTGCGGAGCGCCTACAATCCATGTCCCAAACTGAGGGGCTCTTTCTTTAAAAAGTTGGGGATTCAGGACTCTGAGCGGTGAGCTGATATCGGTGGCCGTCACCGCACTTCTTAAATACTGGGAACTCGATACCTTCGGGACATGTCCATGGGGGGCGGCCATAAGATAGCTGTTTCTCAGGACCTATTTTGCCTATTCGTCTGAACGTGCCTTTGTTCTGCCCTGATCGACAACAAGGCAATTGCTGCCTAGTATTAAGACCCGGTAAGGGTGGTTTACCCTGCAATATTAGGGACTTGTATTTTTCATGCCATACTACTATACCAATCTAAAGTTGCCATAGTAATATAGTATTAATGAGTTTATATACTAATATAGTAACTTGAGGTCAGAGATGAAGTGCTTAAGATGTTTCTTAGAATTTAAAGAAGTAGATGAGGTAATTCACGGGCTTCATTTATCCTGCTTTTTGGATGCATTTGGACTTGCTGCGTCTATCGATTTTGAAGATCTGCAAAGGCGTACGATAAGTCAAAATCCTTCAGATCTCGATCGTCTTAAAATACCGAGCAGTTGGAATACAAGTTTCTTTCACGGAAAATTCAGAAAATATTCGGCCATCCTCGGTGCGACTTCGTACATTCTTAAGGTCCAGGATGAAAAGGCGCCGGAATTGCCGGACGTCGAATATGTATGCAATAGATTGGCTAAAGTGTGTGGTCTAGATGTTCCTGATTTTGTATTGATTGAATTTCAGGGAGCCAAAACTTTTGTAACGCGCAATTTTATAGAAAAGCGAGAGCGAAGCAAAAATCTGGCGCATCTTTACACGTATTTTTCAAAGGACAGTGACTACGACGTCGAAACTATTTTGGGAATCATCGAAAGGGAGTCAAAACAATTCAAAGATTTAGATACATTCGTAAAAATGTGTCTATTCGATTCTTTAATCGGAAACCATGATCGACATGGTCGAAACATTGCTTTCATTGTTAGTTCAGGTGGATCTGTTTTGGCACCGATCTATGATAATACCTCTGCCCTGGGACTTGAAACGCAAGATTTTTTAGGGGCCGATTTTAATCCTACCGGAGCAATTCTCACTAAAGAAACTACTCCGGCATATGGCCCAACTATATCCGATTACGTTAAAGATTTTAGGAGGCTCGAATTCGAAGACTCCGTATCCGAATTCATTAATCAGCTGGATCTCCCAAGTATTCTCAAAATTATTGAGGAGGGTACCTATTCAGATCGAATGAAAAGCGCATTAAAGCGGCTAGTAGAAAAGCGATACAAGGAGCTCATGGATGCGCGTTAAGCATAAAGACAATTCCTTGGAAATATATTTGGAAAAAAGAACGCGAAGAGTTTTTGTAGGTGAGCTTAAATTTGATCCGCAAAAAAAGGAGTTCCAGTTTTCCTACAATGATCAATATCGGAAAGATCGCTCGGCGATTCCAGTAGGTGCTGAGCTGGGTTTAAAAAAGCGAGTACACGAAAGCGCAAAATTGTTTCCGTCTTTTCAAGATCGCATTCCGGAGCGGGCAAACCCTGCATACAAAGAATATTGTTACTCCATGGGAATTTCGACCGATGAAAGGAATCCTATTGTTTTGTTAGGAACAATCGGCCGCCGTGGCCCATCGTCGTTTGTTTTTGAATTAGTTCCACAATTCGATTTGGAAATCGGCAATATGGTTTCTGCTTTTCGAAAGCAATTGAACCTCACTCTATCGGAAATGGCCAATTTTTTGGAAGTTACCGAAGTGACTCTTGTTCGAATGGAGAAGGGGCAGTTGAAAGATTACAATGTTCATCGACTTGTGCGTTGCATTTTGGAAAGCCCCGAAATTGGCCTGTGGCAGTTGGGCTTAAGCAAGCGAAAACTCGCTTCGGAAACATACGAGCAAATCGGGAAATATTACGCGGAATTCATTGACCGGGAAACTGCGGCAAAAGTTAAGAAGAGTCATAATTGCAAGATGTCGTAATTTTCGTCCACATTTCGTCCACCACAAAACGAACTCACGGGGTTGACCTTCCCCCCTGAAAATAAACCAATGACGATTTGAGTGATGCCGCGTCATTCTTTTGAAAGGAGGATGTGAGTGTGAAGGGAAAGAGGTTTAGTGAAGAACAGATTGTTGGGGTGCTGAAGCGCTTAGAGGCGGGCGAGAAACCGAAAGATCTTTGTCGGGAGATCGGTGTTCACGAGCAGACGCTCTACAACTGGAAATCGAAGTATGGCGCAGTGGAAGTGACTCAGCTGTCGGAGTTTCGTGCGGTGAATTCAAAAAAATGGTAGAGCCTGAGGCAAAGCGGAAAGCGGCTGAGTTTTTGGAGACTGAGTTTCAGTTCTCCGAACGCCGCGCCTGCAGGCTCCTTCATTTTCCGAGAGCAACGAGGCGCTATTGTGCGAAGCCGAACCCCCGTCTTCATGTTCTTCTGCGGCGAGATGGTTTTAGAATCAATCACAAGCGAAAACGTCGTTACCGATCGGCTGCTCGACTGATTCCAGGTTTTCTTCACTTATGCGCGGGTCTTTAGGCTTCAGGTCGAATTGGCTTTCCGAAGTAATAAGTGCTTTTACAAGATTTGGCTCAAGTGGCTCTTTCGGATCAAAAATTTCATTCCAATATTTAGTTCAGCCCGCAATGTAGTCGTCGAATAAAGTAGGATCGTATGGGCGATAATATTTTGGATCGAGAAAACCGGGTCGATCTCGATCTTTCAACTTCAAAAAATTCTTCGCAATTTCGACCATTTCATCGGAATAGATCTGATCCTTCCCACTTGGGTTCTCGCAGCATCCGCCATTACGAGAGTGCTCGTTGACCGTAACTCCATCAGAGGGGCGAGTATAAGTTCCTTGAATATTCGGACGTCTCCAGTGTTGCCCCGGTGGACATAGGCGCCAGGGATGACGATCGCTTGCTATAGACTCAGAGGTTTTTGCTAAACCTTTTGATTCGAGTTCTTCTAGAATCGAATCTTTCGATATCGTCTTACGCTTCTCTTTTTTTACCAGCGTTGAAGAAGATTTTTTTGTATGCTTTTTAACCATTGTTCCTACATCTATCATTTCCAGCTGCCGCAGGGGATTTCATTCTGCAGCAGCATTAGTAATTCTTTGCCTACTTTTGATAAGCTAAAATCCTCTTCACCATCTGAGGATGCAAGGCTTTGCCTCGAAGCTCAGCCTCATGAGGCACGTGGGGAAGAATGCTTATGGAGAGGAAAGAAGTTCTTCAGGCAAGATTTAAAAAAAGACAGCCAAAAAAATTATATGAATCCGATTTTCTTTTGGGCGTTTTCGATAAGCATCGAATGCGTGGTTTGAGATATAAAACATCGTCTTCGGAAGACTTTTTAAACAATGATGCAACTCAAGCTTCTCCTCCTTGGACTCGACTGAGAGATCTAGAGGAGGCAAGCAAGCATGTCGAAGAGCAAGATGAAAGAAACGATTCGGTTCAATTGAAGTGGGTGAAAATGTTAATTGCGCCCGGATCATCGCTTGGAGGGGCTAGGCCAAAATCGAGTGTGATTGATGAGAATGCCAGTCTTTGGATAGCGAAATTTCCAAGTAAAAATGATCGAAATGATAGCAGTATGTCGGAGAAGTTGGCGCATTCTATTGCTATTAAATCTAAAGTAACAATGTCAGAGGCGATGACTTTTCTAGCAGCGCAAGTCATTTAGAGTTGGCAGAATTTTTGATGCAGAATGGGTCGCAGACGGATCTAGATCTCGAACACCGATGATCATCTGCGAAACCATGGGTTCCTTCTCGACCAAGAAGGTTGGCATCTAGCGCCGGCGTTTGACATCAATCCTGTAGCAGATTCAAATGGTTTAAAATTAAATCTTTCGGAGAAAGATAACACTCTTAGTTTGGATCTTGCTCGTGAGGTTTCTTCATTGTTTCGAATTAATAAAAATCATGCGGAAGAAATTATAAAGGAAGTTGTCTCAGCAGTAAAAATCTGGCGGGAAGAGGCTACAAAGATGGGAATAGAGCGATCTGAGCAAGAACAAATGCAAAGTGCTTTTAGAGCAGCTGAGTCGCCAATCTGAACTATGCCGCGCTTGGCCCCACTGAAAGCGATAAAGATAAAGATGTCGATTTTTTTTCGGGCTGCGGCCCCTCGCCTTCCAATAAGTAAAATATCTTCGTTCAGCGTCGCCCGGCTAGCCTGGCGATGGCGAGCGCAAGCTTGTTTGCATCCGCTGGTTTAGCCACGTGCGCATTGAATCCCGCCAGGTGCGCACGCTGAACGTCTTCTGTTCCAGCGTAAGCTGTGAGCGCGAGCGCAGGAATTTTTCCGAGCTTTGATTTCATAGCTCTGACTTTTGCGATCAAGCTGTAGCCATCTTCAACCGGCACTGCGATATCGCTGACCAGCACGTCGGGATTGAAATCTTCAAAGATAGCGAGCGCTTGGCTTACCGATGCTGCCGCTTTAACTTCTGCGCCGAAGGATTGGAGTATAACAGCGAGTACGTCTCTTGAGCTTTGATCGTCTTCTACGACCAAAACTCGGAGGCCTTTAAGCGACACGTCTGCTTCCGCTTCCGCTTCCGCTTCCACTTCTGCTTCTGCTTCTGCTTCTGGCGTATCTAACTTTGCCTTAGATTTCAGAGGAAATAAAACGCTAAACGTTGAGCCCATGCTCTCTCCCAGGCTCTCAACGTTTACGGTTCCATTGTGCATTTCGGTCAGATCTTTTACAATCGCAAGGCCCAGGCCAAGCCCGCCATAAGCTCGAGTGCTCGTGCTATCGATTTGAGTAAAACGTTCAAAAATAATGGGCAGAAATTCTTTTCTAATTCCTTTTCCTTTGTCGCGCACTTGGAATCGTACGCAGTCTTCAGCTTCACCTGAAACTTTATCGACTGTGATCCAGACTTTCCCGCCTTGAGCGGAGAATTTAATCGCATTGGTGATGAGGTTCCAAAGGATTTGCTGAAGTCGAATTGGATCAGCTGAGATCATTATTATGGACGGCTCAACGGTAACTTCGATCTGCACCGATTTGGATGCAGCCAAGCTCCGGGTCGCGTCAATGGCAGCAGAAATAATTTTTTTTGGATCGACTACGCGAACCGAAAGATTTAATTTTCCCGCCTGAATTCTGGAAATATCTAATAGATCATCGATCAACTGCCCCTGCGCTTTCGCACTTTGTTCCACGAGCTCGATGCCACGCTTGGTCTTTTGAGCATCGAGCTTTCCCATGCGCAGCAATTGGGCCCAGGACAAAATCGAAGTGAGTGGAGTGCGAAGCTCATGAGAGAGCATTGCCAAAAATTCGTCTTTGGCCAGATTGCTTTTATCAGCATCGGCGCGCGCCTGCTGTGCCAGGACGAGGGTTTCGGCAAGTTCTCCTGCGATTCGCTTCCTTTCAGTAACATCACGTGCAGCGGCGAAAACGCCAAGCACACTGCCACCCGCATCCTTATAGACTGACGCATTGTAGAGAACGTCGGTGAGACGCCCATCCTTGTGACGAATGGTCAGCGGGTAATCGGTAACAAATCCATTGGCGAAAACCTGTTGATAGCCTTCGCGGGCTTTTTCCGGCTCGGTGAAGTAATCAGAAAAATCCGTTCCGACTAGAATTTCCCGTGGCACACCCGTGACCTTGATGGAACCTTCGTTAACGTCAGTGATTTTGCCATCTGGGCTGATTGTTACCAACGGATCAAGTGACGCTTCGATAAGACTTCGCGCATACTGCGAGGCTTCGGCGCGCTTTCTTTGCGTAATGTCGCGTTCGGTCGTGGCAATGCCAGTGAGGTGGCCTCTATCGTCAGTGAGTTTTGTGTTCGTTAGCCAGACGTCGATGATCCTGCCTTCTTTGTGTTTTCGTTTTGTTTCCAAGTTAGGCACTAATTCTCCCCGCTTCAGAGAGGAGAGGAATTGCCTGGCTTCTTCTTGATATTCGTTCGGGACGGTATCTACGATATTCATATTCAGGGCTTCAATTTCTGTATAGCCGTACATGGTTTCAGCGCCCCGGTTCCACGCCAAAATATTACCTTCCAGATCCTGAAAGGTAATCGCGTCATTGGAATCTTGAATGACCGTCGCCATCCGGCGAAACTTTTCTAACGCTCCCATTCGCTCATCGGCATCGTCGATCGTGAATTTAGATAATGGAGTGGAGAATGTTTTGCGAATCTTCGCAATGGAGCCCTTCGCATCAGGTATTTGGATGGGCGTCGGTCTAATTCGCGGCGCAGTCTTGAGCTTGGTATGCGTCGCGGTTTTTTTCAATTTTTTACGAGCAGTCGATTTAGCGTCGAATTCAGATTTGTTCCTAGTGCTCACAACGAGTGTCCCGTTCCTGATTCAATGAAACCCTGGGTTGCTTTCAGAAATATATCAATATCCATTGGCTTCGGCATAAAGCCTACAGCTTTGCTTTTTGGAACTTTATCCAAATTCGTCAAAAAAACGACCGGAACCTCTCTCACGACCGCAGGCATTTTCTCTTCGAGAGCCAAGAGAAAATCCAGTCCGGACACCTCGGCCATGAGCACATCAAGATAAATTAAATCCAGCTTGTTAATCTCAGAGAGAACCTTGAAGGCTTCGCTAGCGCCTCGGGCGGTGAATACTTCGTAGTTGTCTATTTCTAGCACAGTTTTTAGGAGGAATAACAAATCGTCTTTATCGTCAATAACAAGCACTGATTTTCTCGCCGACGGTGCACTAGAATATGTGTGAGCCATAGGTTGTTCTTGTTTTTCGATTTTAGACATTTGAGCCTAACTGACCAATCAGTCTGAGCCTTGTCACTGCGTACCCCTATGAGGGCGCACTAGCAAGGCGGGAGTGGTCTTTTAACGTTCAGGCGGTTTTAGTCGCATTTAGTCGCATTTGGGACCATTCCCAGTCAATTGAGGGCACGGTTTCCATGGGCCAGACTCACGACTTATCGTTATCAGGTGAACAGAAACTAAAGCTCAGAATGAGTAAAAGAATTGGTTGGATCGGAGACTGTTTTGGGGGAATTTTCGATCCCAAAACTCGAGAAAATTATCCTGCATTGATTCGACATTCTCGTCCCATGCTGAAAAGAATTTTGTTTCGAACGGAGAAGAAAATGCGCAACCGCTGCAGGCTTAGGTCCTGACAGCTCGTGAGCCGTCCAATATTCTTTTTATCATTTGAGGATGCCAAGATTTCCCACGAAGTTTTTTCGCTACCTTCATCTGGGTAAGAAATTGGGCGATCTGACGAGCGAGAGGCCCTTGCTTCGAAGATCTTCAATGGCTCGTACAACTCGAAGCTCAGCCCTATGAGGCAGATGTGGCTCGCGAAGTGGCATTCCATGCGATCTTTAAGCCTCCAACGACCTATTTTTGATGGAGGAACGCGGGTACGTTTGTGGCACAGAAGGCCCGCCATTTTTTTCTTAAAATACTGAATTCATTGAAAAATTTTTATCGAGATTCTTCTCCGGGGAACACAGGGGACCAGGAGCTGTATTTATTTTCATATTTCTTTCCAGAATTTCGTTCAAAGCTTCGGAGTATCAGGCATTCAAAGCCCTATTTTTTTGGGGGGTCCGAACTCCGGCCTCCTGTTTTTGGTCGATGTGAGGGGTAGGGGATCGATGAATTGACGTGATACCGTCTGTTTTGGCACTGGAACCCACTCTTAAAACACGTTTTCGCACTCGACACTCCACTTAAGC
>Ga0105049_10003733_pt1 | contig 17977 bp, 13 predicted proteins | sample MAT06_FD_78087 | JGI IMG/M metagenome (GOLD analysis project Ga0105049, IMG submission 78087) | Freshwater microbial communities from Lake Fryxell liftoff mats and glacier meltwater in Antarctica - MAT-06 | ecosystem: Environmental > Aquatic > Freshwater > Ice > Liftoff microbial mat | place...
AGTTGAAGAAGACGATGAACGTCTTGGCAGCCATCGGCGGCGGCGGCGGCGGCTCGACGATCATCGGCGCGGCTTCCGGCTCGTAGAAGTGATACTTCACGCCGATCTTGACGGTGTGGGCGACGTAGTCGTCCTGGAGGCCTTGAGCTATCGTTAGGTCATAATTATCGGCGGTGAAATAGTTATAGCCGACGAAAATGCCGACATTGTCGTCAGCCATGTATTCGAACTCGGCGATGCCCTGATAGGCGAACACGACATCGCGGGCGTCGAAGCCGAAATTGCTGGCATAAGAGACGCGCGACGCACCGATACCGCCGCCGAGCGAAAGCGCCATGCCTTCGCCGACATCGAAATCATAAAGCACATTCACCATGCCGGAGAGAGCGCGAAGGCTCAGATCCTTGCCGCCGAAAAGGTCGAACCCGTTATCGCGATACGAGGCTTCGAACTCGGCGCGGATGCCGTTGTCCCACTTGTAGCCGACGAAGCCGCCGACATAGTAACCGGTCTGAACACTCACGTTGTTCTTGCCGCGGAAAAAATCGGGGTCTTCAAGGAAGTTGGCACCGGCGGCGAGGCCGATATAGGTGCCGGGCGGGGTGTCGGCCTTGGCGGTGGCGGTCAGCGCCAGAGCGGCGGCACCGGCGAGCATAATCGACTTGAGCTTCATTTGACCCTCTTTTTCGGCCGCGAACGCGGGCGCGGCATCTAAAACCGTAGCAGCGGCAGAACTCCCTGCCGCCTGTTGAAGCTCAACTATCACGCAGGCCATGCGGTTCCTATCCGGAGTCACAGAATACAGATGTATGCAGCGCGAGTGGTGCAATCTTATCACAGTAGATTTTGGCCTGAATTCAGCGGGAAAACGGTTGCGCCGGATAGCCGTATCGGCAGGATCGCAACTATCCGATATCCGTTCCTCGCAGGAGTCCCCATGACCCACATTGCCGCTCATCCCCCGCTCGCACCGCTCGGCGGCCTGTCCGCCGCCGGAACGGTCGGAGCGGTGTTGCTCGCCACGGCCTTCCTGACGGCATCGTCATGGATTGCGGTGCCGATGGTGCCAGTTCCGATGACCATGCAGACGTTTGCAGTGACAGTGGTCGGGGCGCTGTTCGGGTGGCGGTTGGGGGCGGCGGTGATTTTGGTTTGGCTGGGTGAGGCGGCGATGGGGCTGCCGGTTCTGGCGAATGGCAGTGGGGGATTAGCGCCGTTTATGGGGCCAACGGCCGGGTATCTGGTGTCATTCGTCGCGGCGGCGGCACTGACCGGATGGCTGGCGGAGCGCGGCTGGACTGGCAAAAATATACTGCGCAGCTTTGCGGCGGCGTTGGCGGGAAACGTCCTGATTCTGGCCGGCGGGACGACATGGCTAGCGCTGGGTCTGGGCCTTGGCTGGGAGGCGGCTTTCGCCGCCGGCGCCCTGCCCTTCATCCTCGGTGCGGTGCTGAAATCGGCCTTGGCGGCGGCTTTCCTGCGCGCCATTCCGGCATCAAGACCTTAAGCGATTGCATTGCGAGGCGACCCTTTAGGGGCTTACCGCCGTTACCGAGGGGCGGAAGAGGCGGCCTTTCTCGGTGACGAGGACGACGATCAGCGCCGCGATGCCGCACAGTGCGAAGCCGAGGGTCAGCGGCACGACGGAACCGTCGAAATGCTGGCCGATGACAAAGCCGATCAACGCGCCGGAAATCGTTGTGACGAAGCCCTGAACCGAGGAGGCCGTGCCGGCGACATGGCCGAGCGGCTCCATCGCCATCGCGCCGAAATTCGAGCCGACCAGGCCGAAGCAGAACATCATCGAAGCCTGCAGGATGATGAAGCTGACCAGCGTCTCATGCCCTGTCCACGCGACGATAGCGTGGATCGAGGCTAGCGCGATGTAGGCGATGAGCGCGGTGTGCGAGACGAGGCGGGTGCCGAGGCGCTCGACGATCGAGGCGTTGAGAAACGACGAAAATCCCATGAAAACCGCGATCAGCGCGAAGATGGCGGGGAACAGCGTTTCCTCGTGGAACACGTCGACGAAGACCTGCTGGGCCGATGTGATGAAGCCGAACAACCCGCCTATGGCGCAGGCCGAGGCGAGCATGTAGCCGACCGCCATGCGGCGGGTGAGCGTGAACTTCACCGCCGTGCCGATGGCGGAGATGCTGAGCGGCCGGCGGTCTTCCGGGTGCATCGTTTCAGGCAGTTTCCAGGCGGCCCAGAGCGCCATGATGCCGCCGAAGATCGCAAGGACGCCGAAGATCCACGGCCAGGGCGCGACGAGCAGGATCGCCTGGCCGATCGACGGCGCGAGAATGGGCACGGTGAGGAAGACGATGAAGGTGAGCGACATGACGCGCGCCATGCGGCGGCCGGAGTAGCAATCGCGCACGATGGAGACGGTAAGGACGCGGCTGACCGCCGAGCCGACGCCCTGCATCACGCGGGCGAACAGGAGTTGCTCATAAGTCGTCGCGAAGGCCGCGACGATGGAGAAGATGATGAAGACGACGAGGCCGAAAAGCAGGACCGGACGGCGGCCGAAACGATCGGATAGCGGACCATAGGCGATCTGCGCGACGCCGAAGCCGAGCAGATAGGCCGTCACCACCCACTGCCGGTCGTTTTCCGCCGTTACGCCCAACGCATCGCCGATGGCAGGCAAGGCCGGCAGCATGGAATCGATGGCGAGCGCGTTCACCGCCATGAGCAACGCAATGAGCGTCACAAATGACCTGAAACCCATGCCCGGATGCGGGCTGGGAGCGGTGGCAGCTTGTGAAGTCATGAAATCCAGACGAATGGCGTCGTCTTGGGACATGGGGCTCCCCGTGGAAAAAGCCAAGCGGGACGCGGCGATGGTCCAGCCCTCACCATCGCTTAAGGTCAGGCGCACAAACTCAAGTTCCGGGCGGCGCACCCTTGTCATCGATAAGCTCGGATTATCCTCAGCCCGTGCAGGTGAACGGTTCACCTGCAAGAACTGCGCGGATGTCGATCTTGCCAACAAGCATGTCGACCCGGCGCATCCGGCGAGCGGGCCGTATGACGTGAACGCGGCGAGCGATCCCTCGCGGCACGATGTGGCGGTGAAGCTGGGCGGGGCGCTGGTGAATTTGACGTCGAGCGGATTGTCGCCGGCAGACGATGTGCTGAACCCGGTAGCCGATCTCTATCGCTCCGGCACGCAGATCGACATCGCGGCCTGAGCCGGGCTGATATTTCCAGTCTCTGAGAAAATGGCGCACCCGAAGGGATCCGGCCGTCTGGACGAAGGACCGGGGGCGTGACAACCTTCAGTCACTGCGCTTGCGAGGTGTCGACGTTATGGTCACGCTGGTTCTGACGCCCGACTCCAAATCGGCGGGCAACGTCAAGTTCACGGTCGACAAGCGGACTGGCAAGGACCAGCCCACTGCGAAGGGCGAAGACATTCTGCTGGTTCAGTTCTGCCTTGAGCTAATCCGGAATTCGAGCGCGCCATTCCGAGGGCAGATTCCGCCCCAGCAGATGAATACCGACGCCGGAGATGGCCGTATGGTCCTTGGCATCATTGTATTCCAGAAGCAGTCGACGTTCATGAAGCAAGACGGATTTGTCAGCCCCTTTCATTCGCACAACATCAGCTCGACGGGGGTCTTTACCCTATCACTGATGCAAGGCACGTTGATTGCCCGAAACGCGGCTGCCAATTCGGTCTGGCCTCGCATGGACAAGATCCCGGGCTGCCCGGGCGACCTCGCAGCAGCGATTCAGCGCGAGATCGGCATTGGTCAGATTCAAGTTGTATAGTGGAATGGAGGATCGGGCGTCATTCAGCGAGCTGGTCTATGCCGAGCGCGGCGATGCCATGCCGTCCAACCATTGTTCGATTTCATTGACGGTTTCTGCCGACTAAAGCCCAACCCTGCAAAGGCGGTGAAACCGAACCCTTGTGGTCACTTGACGGTCACTAAGCAATCGGCGCAAATGGCGTCATTCGGCCTAACCCATTGATTTAAATGGCGCACCCGAAGGGATTCGAACCCCTGGCCTCTGCCTTCGGAGGGCAGCGCTCTATCCAGCTGAGCTACGGGTGCTGAGCCGCGCGAGGCTTTAGACGAAACGGGGCGCGCGGGCAAACACCCGCCGCGCCCCAAAAAATCGTTTGGTTGCCGGTGCTAAGCGGCGACGCGGGCCTCGGCGGGCGCAGGGGCGGCGGCGTTGGCCGGCATGGCCTTGGTGAACTGCATGACGCCGTCATCCACGCGGTCTTTTTTCAGCGCGCGCAGATCCTTTTTATAGTTCTGGTGCTGCTTCCACGGGTCCTGGTTGGACTGTTTGGGGAAGAGGTGGATCGAACGCTGGACATAGCCGGATGAGAAATCCAGCCAGTCGTCGCTGGCGACATCGCCGGGGCGGCGGCGCGGCGTGCACTGCGTGGTGCCGGTCGCGGTCATGTGGTTGAGCAGGCGGCAGACATAAAGGCTCGTGAGATCGGCCTTCAGCGTCCACGAGGCGTTGGTGTAGCCGAAGGTGGAGGCGAGGTTGGGGATGTCGGAATACATCATGCCTTTATAGGCGAGCGTATCGGCATAGTTCACGGGTTTGCCGTCGACTTCGAAGGTCGCGCCGCCCAGCACCTCAAGATTGAGGCCGGTGGCGGAGACGATGATGTCGGCGTCGAGATGCTTGCCGGATTTCAGCTGGATGCCGGTGGGCGTGAAGCGCTCGATGTGATCGGTCTCGACGGTCGCCTTGCCCGATTTGATCGCGGTGAAAAGATCGGCGTCAGGCACCAAGCAGAGGCGCTGATCCCACGGGTTGTAGGTGGGGGTGAAATGCTTGGCGACGTCATACTCCGGGCCGAGCGCTTCGCGCACCATGCCGACCAGGCGCTCTTTCACCTTTTCCGGTTTCTTGCGGGCGAGGTTGAAGAAGAACGCGCCGAGCGTGACGTTTTTCCAGCGGGTGATTCCGTAAGCCATTTTCAAGGGCAGCCAACGGCGCAGGCGATTAGCCATCGCGTCTTCGGCCGGGCGTGAGACGACATAAGTCGGCGAGCGCTGGAGCATGGTGACATGGCCGGCGGTCTTGGACATTTCGGGGACCAGCGTCATCGCGGTCGCGCCCGAGCCGATGACGACGACGCGCTTGCCCGCATATTCGAGATCGCTGGGCCATTCCTGCGGGTGGACGATGCGGCCCTTGAAATCGGCGGCGCCTTCGAAGTCGGGCTTATAGCCCGACTTGTAGGAGTAGTAGCCGGCGCACATGAAGAGGAAATTACAGGTGAAGGTGACGGCCTGGCCGTCATGCTCGGCCTCGACCGTCCAGGTGGAGGTGGCGCTGTCCCAGCGCGCGTGGCGGACCATGTGGCTGTAGCGGATCTTGGAATCGACGCCGTGTTCGACGGCGGCTTCCTTCACATAGGCGAGGATCGAGGGGCCGTCGGCGATGGCTTTGGCCTGCTTCCACGGTTTGAAATCGTAGCCCAGCGTGTACATGTCGCTGTCGGAGCGGATGCCGGGATAGCGGAAGAGATCCCAGGTGCCGCCCATGCGCGCGCGGCCTTCCAGAATGAGGAAGCTGCGGCCCGGCGATTTCTGCGTGAGATGTACGCCCGCGCCGATACCGGAAAGGCCGCCGCCGACGATGATGACATCGACATGTTGAACGCTGCTCATGGGGGCGGGCTCCGTGGTTGCTTCCAATGTCTTGAGCGGCGGCTCTTGAGGCGGCTCGCTTCGATGTCTGACAAATTGTCATATGTGGGCGGGTGAGTCCAGCAGGGCCGAGCATCCTTGCGATCCGGCGGCGCGCGCCTCATGGTCCGGCCAATCCTCACGGCCAAGATTTGCATGACCGACACCAAGACGCCGCCGCCCGAAATCATCCATGTCACGAGCCATCGCATCACCTGTGACGGCGGCGGCGGGGCGCTGGGGCACCCGCGCGTCTTCCTGGAAATGGGCGAAGGCACGCAGGTGACCTGCCCCTATTGCGACCGGCAGTTCGTGCTGGACGAGCACTAGACGCTACAAGCTGACGCCTTAGCGGGGGTCGATGGCCAGCGGCAAAGGCGGGGGCGGCGCGACGCGCGGATTATCGATGTAGAAGCGCCGGACGCGGACATAGACGAAGGCCATGCCCGGCAGTGCCAGCAGGACACCGCTCCACAGCGGCGCACCGAGGGCGCTCGCCGCCGCCGCCAAACCGAGGCCCAGCATACCGCCGATATCCCAGCCACCTTCGGCTGCGACATAAAAGCGGAACGTGCAGGGCGCGTGGCGGCCAAGCGTGTAGACCGCCGTCATCACCGAGGGCGTGTAGAGACAGCCTGCGAGCGCCCCGAGCGCATTGGCGGCGACGGCAAGGGTCGCATCGCCCGACGACATGGCGCGGAGGGCCGCGACGAGGGCCAGCGCGCCGACGCCGATGCGCAAGGCGCGGCGTCCGTGGCCGGAATCGATAGCGCTGCCGAGGATGACGCCAGCCGCAGCGCCGGCCAGGGCGGCCAGCGCCAGCGCGCCGCCGAACGCCATGAGGTCGGCCCCGAGCGCAGTGAACAGAACGATACCCCAGACGAAATGATAGCCGGCTGAGGCAAAGCCATCGCCGAGCGCGATGAGCGCGCCGGGCATCGCGGCCTTGAACGTGCCAGGCGGCGCTTTTGCGGCAACCTGGACGTTCGGCGTCCAGGCGAGCGGGATGGCAGACAGCGCAACCACGACCCCGGTGACGCCAAAGGCAATGCGCGGCCCGGCCTGCTCAAGCATCCAGCCTGCGGCGAACGGTGCCACGATACCGATGAGCGCGGCGACGGCCTCTCGTGTGCCGATGTGTTTGCCGCGGTGATCGTCGTCGCCGACCGAGGCGAAATAGGCGTGGTAGCTGGACCAGTAGATTGTGTCGCCGAGCGCCGCGACGAGGCAGAAGCCGAACATGACCGCACCGACCTCATGCACTTCGGCGAGCACCGGGTATTGCAGGGCGGAGAGGATGGATCCGGCGATGAGGAGTCGGCGGACGCCGTAACGGACCGCAAAGCCGATGGCTATCGGGCGCAGGATGAAACGCAGGGCGAGGATGATCGCGACGGCGCCAAGCACCAGCGGCGGCTGGATGCCGTTCTTCAGCAGGAAGGCAGAGACGAAAGCCGCGCCGCCGCCCATCGCGACGGCGTGGATGGCATAGTGAAAGTTGACGAGATTGATCGTCCGGTTGGCGAGAAAGGCCATTGAAATATCCGTGAGGCGAGGTGAACTGAACGCATGCGCGTGAGGACGGCTGCCCTTGCGGCCGCGGGAGACGCGAAAAGCGTCTCAGGTCAGTTCGAGTTCAGCTCACGCACGGCGGCACCTCAGCCAGGATGAGCACGAAGCTAGCCCTCGCCACGGCGAAGTCCAGCGGCGTCAAGGCCACAGGCGTGTTGATTTTAGGGGGGCGGGAAGGCTTGATCCGCCCCATGTCAAAACACGAACCGGCGGGGGATGCGCCCAAGGGCAAGCCCAAATCTGCGGCCCCCTTTGCCAAGGGCGATCATCTCTATCTGATCGATGCGTCGGGCTATATTTTCCGCGCCTATCACGCGCTGCCGCCGCTGACGCGCAAGACCGACGGGCTGCCGGTGGGGGCGGTGAGCGGGTATTGCAACATGATCCATAAATTGCTGGCCGAGCTGCGCGGCGGCGACAAACCGAGCCATATCGCGGCGATCTTCGATATGTCGGAGGAGACGTTCCGGAAGGAAATCTATCCCGCCTACAAGGCGCAGCGGCCGCCGCCGCCGGAAGATCTGATCCCGCAATTCCCGCTGATCCGCGATGCGACGCGGGCCTTCAATGTCGATGTGGTCGAACTGCCGCGCTACGAGGCCGACGATCTGATCGCCGCCTATGCCGTGCAGGCACGCGACCGGGGCGGTCGCGTGACCATCGTCTCGTCCGACAAGGATCTGATGCAGCTGGTCGATGACGGCAAGATCGAGCTGTTCGATGCGATGAAATCGAAGCGCATCGCCAGCGCCGAAGTGTTCGCGAAGTTCGGCGTGACGCCGGACAAGGTGATCGACATCCAGGCGCTGGCCGGAGACAGCGTCGATAACGTGCCGGGCGTGCCGGGGATCGGTATCAAGACGGCGGCGGAGCTGATTAACATCTATGGCGATCTGGAGACGCTGCTGGCGCGGGCGGGCGAGATCAAACAGCCCAAGCGCCGCGAAAATCTGATCGAGCACGCTGAGAAGGCGCGCATTTCGAAAGTTCTGGTGACGCTGGATTGCGACACGCCTGTGCCGGTGGCGCTGGACGATCTGCGTGTGGAAGAGATCGATGCGGCGAAGTTGATCGCCTTTCTGAAGGCGATGGAGTTTTCCACGCTGACCAAGCGCGTCGCCGCCGAGTTCGAGGTGGATGATGTGAATGCCATCGCCGCCGATCCGGCGATGATGAGTCCGGATGGACCGGCAGCAGCGGTTTCAGAGGATGCGCCGAAATCGCGGACGCCGAAGATTGGGGCGGGCGATGCCTGGACGCCACAGGCGCGGCTCGGCGCGGAGGGCGAGCTGGCGGCGCTGAAGGTGCCGATCGACGCGAAAGCCTATCGCGCGCTGACGACTGAAGCCGATCTCGCGGCCTATGTCACGCGGGCCGTCGATCAGGGCTTTGTCGCGTTCGATACCGAGACGACGGGGCTGGACCCGATGCAGGACGAGCTGGTGGGTGTGAGCCTAGCGCTGGCACCGGGCGATGCCGTCTACATCCCGCTGCGCCACGGCATGATCTCGCGTGACCTGATGTCGGCCGGTGAGGCGCCGCAGCAGATCGAGGTGGCGAAAGCGATCGCGATTCTGAAGCCGATGATGGAAGACAAGTCGGTGCTGAAAATCGCGCAGAACGCGAAGTTCGATATCAACATTCTGCATCGCGCGGGGATTTACGTCACGCCGGTCGATGACACGATGCTGATTTCCTATGCGCTGGATGCGGGACGGCGCAGCCATGGCATGGACGATTTGTCGGTAAGCCATCTGGGGCATCAGCCGATCTCGTTCAAGGAGGTCGCGGGCAGCGGCAAGAACATGCTGACCTTCGACCGGGTCGAGATCGGCCGCGCGACGGAGTATGCGGCGGAAGACGCCGATGTGACGCTGCGCCTGCATGGCGTGTTGAAGCCGCGCCTCGCGTCGGACCGCATGACGACGGTTTACGAGACGCTGGAGCGGCCGCTGATCGACGTGCTGGCGGGGATGGAACGCGCCGGGATCATGATCGATCGCGAGGCGCTGTCGCGCATGTCGGGACGGTTCGCGCAGAAGATGGGTGCACTGGAGGCCGAGATTCACGAGCTGGCCGGCGAGCGCTTTAATGTCGGGAGCCCCAAGCAGCTTGGCGATATTCTGTTCGGGCGGATGAGCCTGCCCGGCGGCAAGAAGACGGCGAGCGGCGCGTGGTCAACGGATTCATCGGCGCTGGAGGATCTGGCGGCGCAGGGGCATGCGCTCCCCAAGGTCCTGATGGAATGGCGGCAGCTGGCGAAGCTGAAGGGCACGTACACCGACGCCCTGCCCGGCTACATCAATCCGCATACGGGCCGCGTGCATACCAGCTATTCGATGGCCTCGACCTCGACCGGGCGGCTCTCGTCGAGCGATCCGAATTTGCAGAACATTCCCATCCGCACCGAGGAGGGCCGGGCGATCCGTACGGCGTTTATCGCCGCGCCGGGGCATGTGCTGATCAGCGCTGACTACAGCCAGATCGAGCTGCGCCTGCTGGCGCATGTCGCGGATATTCCGGCGTTGAAAAAGGCGTTCACCGACGGGCTGGATATTCACGCGATGACGGCATCCGAGATGTTCGGCGTGCCGGTGGAAGGGATGCCGAGCGAAACGCGGCGGCGCGCCAAGGCGATCAATTTCGGCATCATCTATGGCATCTCGGCGTTTGGCTTGTCCAACCAGCTTGGGATCGATCGGGCGGAGGCCGACGCTTATATCAAGACCTACTTTGAACGCTTCCCCGGCATTCGCGGGTATATGGATCGGACTAAGGCTGAGGCGCGCGAGCGCGGTTATGTCGAGACTATCTTCGGGCGGCGCCTGCATTTCCCCGAGATGAAGGGCGCGAGCCCGGCGCATCGCGCGTTCATGGAGCGGGCTGCCATCAACGCACCGCTGCAGGGCGCGGCGGCGGACATTATCCGGCGGGCGATGGTCCGATTACCCGGCGCGCTGGCCGATGCGGGCTTAAGCGCGCGCATGCTGCTGCAGGTGCATGACGAGCTGGTTTTCGAAGCGCCGGAGAAAGAAGCCAAGAAGACGGCGTCGCTGGTGAAGGACATCATGGAGAACGCGGCGATGCCGGCGGTGGAGATTTCGGTGCCGCTGACGGTCGAGGCCAAGTCAGGCAAGAACTGGGACGAGGCGCATTAGTGCCGAACCTACAAGACCTTTCCGGGGTTCATAATGCCAAGCGGGTCGAGCATCGCTTTGACCTGATGCATCAGGGCGATTTCGACCGGGCTTTTGACGGTGGGGAGCAGCGCGCGCTTGTCGATGCCGATGCCGTGTTCGGCGGAGATGGAGCCGCCGAATTTAGCGACCAGCGCGAAGACGGCAGCGTTCACATCATCGCGGCGGGTGAGGAAAGCGGCGGTGTCGCCGCCCTCGGGTTGCGAGATGTTGAAGTGGAGATTCCCGTCGCCGAGATGGCCGAACGGCACGGGGCGGCAGCCGGGCACGAGTGCGGCGATGGCGGGCAGTGCGGCATCGAGGAAGGCGGGCACGGATGCGACGGGCACGGCGATGTCGTGCTTGATCGAGCCGCCGATGATTTTCTGGGCTTCCGACATGCCCTCGCGCAAGTGCCAGAAGGCGGCGGCCTGTTGGCCTGAGGTGGCAAGGGTTGCGTCGGTGAAATGGCCGGCTTCGAGAATTGCAGCGAGGGCAGATTCGACGGCGGCGGCGAAACCCTGTTCGTGCTGCGACGAGATTTCGGCGAGGACGTACCAGGGCGACGGCGCGGTGAGCGGGTCGCGGGCTTGGCGGTCGGCGCGCAGCACAAGGTCGAGGCCGAAGCGCGGCATGATCTCGAACGTCGTGACGGTGCCGGGGGCGTTGGCGCGCAACGAGCCAAGCGCGGCGAGGGCGGCGGCGGGGCTGAGTGTCGCGGCGAGGAGGGTGGCGCGGGCGGCGGGGTGCGGGAACAGCTTCAGCGTGGCCGCGGTGATGAGTCCGAGCGTGCCCTCGGCGCCGATGAAGAGGTTTTTCAGATCGTAGCCGGTGTTGTCTTTGCGGAGCGTGCGAAGACCGTTCCAGATGTCGCCGGAGGGCAGGACGACTTCGAGGCCGAGGGTGAGGTCGCGGGCATTGCCGTAGGCGAGCACCGCCGTGCCGCCGGCATTGGTTGAGAGGTTGCCGCCGATGGTGGCGCTGTCTTCTGCGGCGAGGGAGAGCGGGAAGAGAAGGCCGGCGTCATCGGCGGCGGTTTGCACGTTTTTCAGCGTGACGCCGGCTTCGACGGTGATCGACTGGCCGGGGGCATCGACGGCGCGGATTTTGCTGAGGCGCGTGAGGGAGACGACGATCTGGTCGCCGGAGTTATCAGGGATCTGGCCGCCGACGAGGCCGGTATTGCCGCCCTGAGGCACGAGCGCGGTGCGGGTCTCGGCGGCGAGACGGACGATGGCGGCGACCTGAGCCGTGTCAGCAGGGCGCAGGACGAGTGCCGCCCTGCCCGTCCAGCGGTCGCGCCATTCGGTGAGGAAGGGGGCCTGCATGTCGGGATCGGCCAGCGCGTGGGCACGGCCGGTGATGGCGGCGAAGCGGGCGATGAGAGCGGGAGCGAGGGTCACGCGGCAACCTTAGCCTGCAGCGAGGTCGTGCGTCATGTAGCGGGCGTCGGGGCCGTAGCTGGCAAGCCGTTCGGCGAGGGCCGGGGTCATGGCGTCGGTGAAGCCGTGGCGGTGCCAGAAGGGGGCGGAGGTGTTGACCGCCGTCAGCGCGAGGCGATGGAGGCCGTGGGTGCGGGCGAGGGTTTCGAGTTCGGCGATGATGGCGCGGGCGGCGCCGAGGCCGCGCGCTTCCGGGAGCAGCGCGATGTCGTGGATGTACCAGACGTCCGGATGCGGCGGCAGCGCGCGGAGATGGGTGTCGAGGGCGGGCGGGTCGGCGTCGATCCAGCGGTGGCTGATGAGATAGGCGAGGGGTTCGGCCTCACCATCGAGCATAAAGCAGCCGGCGGGATCGAGCGCGAGACGTTCGGCGGCGATGGCGGGGTCTTCGGGGTGGGCCGGGTGGACCAGCGCCGCCATATGCGCGACGGCGGGAAGATCGGTGCGCGTCATGGGGCGCCAGCGATGCGGGTGAGACATGGGGAAACGCTTATACGAAAACGGGACGCCTGCGCGTCCCGTTTCAAATCCTGAGCAGCTGTGCCCCTCCGCCGTGAAGAGCCGGGGAGGAAAAGGTCAGCGTTTATTCAGCCGCCAGCTTGAGGCCGGGGGCGGCGGCGCGGACTTGGGGGGTGACGTGTTCTTCGAACTTGGCGAAGTTCTTGATGAACATGTCGACGAGCTTGGCGGCCTGCGCGTCATAGGCGGCGGTGTCGGCCCAGGTGTCGCGCGGGTTCAGGATGGCGGTGTCGACGCCCGGCACCGCGATGGGGACCTGGAAGCCGAAATTCGGATCGATGCGGAATTCGGCTTTGGCGAGGCTGCCGTCGAGCGCGGCGTTGAGCAAAGCGCGGGTCGCCTTGATCGGCATGCGTGAGCCGGTGCCGAAGGCGCCGCCGGTCCAGCCGGTGTTGACCAGCCAGCAATCGACCTTGTGCTCGGCGATCAGGTCTTTCAGCAGATTTCCGTATTCCGACGGGTGGCGCGGCATGAAGGGCGCGCCGAAGCAGGTGGAGAAGGTCGGCTGCGGTTCTTTGCCGAGGCCCTTTTCGGTGCCGGCGACCTTGGCCGTGAACCCCGAAAGGAAGTGGTACATCGCCTGATCAGGCGTCAGCTTGGCGATCGGGGGCAGCACGCCGAACGCATCGGCGGTGAGCATGATGACGTTTTTGGGGTGACCGGCGCGGCCCGTGTCGGAGGCGTTCGGGATGAAGTGGATGGGATAGGCGCCGCGTGAGTTTTCAGCGAGCGTCGCGTCATCGAGATCGAGCTCGCGCGTGAGCTCGTCCATCACGACGTTTTCGAGCACGGTGCCGAAGCGTTTGGTGGTGGCGAAGATTTCGGGCTCGGCCTCCGGCGAGAGGCGGATCATCTTGGCGTAGCAGCCGCCTTCAAAATTGAAGACGCCCGATTCCGACCAGCCATGCTCGTCATCGCCGATCAGGGTGCGTGAGGCATCGGCTGAGAGCGTGGTTTTGCCGGTGCCCGAGAGGCCGAAGAAAATGGCGGAGGCGCCGTCGGCCCCGACATTCGCTGAGCAATGCATCGGCATGACGCGCTTGGCGGGCAGCAGGAAGTTGAGGATCGTGAAGACCGACTTTTTCATTTCGCCGGCATAGGAGGTGCCGCCGATAAGGATGAGCTTTTTAGTGAAGTTCACGCCGATGACGGTGCCGCCCACCGTGCCGTGGCGCTTGGGATCGGCGCGGAAGCCGGGGAAATCGATGATCGTGAATTCGGGGAGGAAATCCTCCAGCGCGTCGATCTCCGGGCGGATCAGTAGGTGGCGCACGAAGAGCGAGTGCCAGGCAAATTCGGTGACGATGCGGACATTGACGCGGTGGCGGAGGTCTGCGCCGCCGTGGAGATCCTGCACGAAGAGTTCCTTGCCCTGCGCGTATGCGAGGAAGGCCTCTTCCAGCGCGTCGAAATGGGCCGGCGTCATCGCCTTGTTGTTGTCCCACCAGAGCGTTTTCTCGGTGGTGGCATCGCGCACGGTGAACTTGTCGCCGGCGGAGCGGCCGGTGTGTTCGCCGGTCTGGACGACGAGGGCGCCGTCTTTGGAGAGGTCGCCCTCGCCTGCCGCGATGGCCGTTTCAACCAGCGCGGCGGTGCCGTAATTCCAGTGCGCGGCGGCGATGTTGCGGAAGCCCTGAGCTTCCAGGCCATGCTGCGAGATCTTCGGGCCGGTCTGTTCCACGGGGTAAGCTCCTCTCACAAAACCGCGCGCTTCTGTGGCGCGCCGGCCAGGTGTCTGTGACGGGCGAGGGTTCTCGCCACCGCTTTTCATGGAAAGGGCAAGGCCCTGATACACGGCGCGCGAGGGCTTCGCAATCGGCCCGCATGCCGGAATTATTGTTTTAAATGAATGACTTAGTGTGCTGCACCTGCGAAGGCTGCGGCAGGCGGTCGCACCTAACGCTTTGATCGGCAAGGCGATTTCAGGCCTTTGCGGGCCGGTTCTGGCGTTACTTAACCGTCTTGAAAATGTTGCTGGCGGCGAGGATGCCCAGGCCCTTGCGCCAGGCTCGGGTCAGGGTGACTTTTGTCCCTTGCCCGCAAGCCGTATGCGGCATGAGTGTGCGCGGGAATTCGGGGACGTGATGGACGAGAAGACGGCCAATCGCCGGGATCTGCTGGACAAGCTGAAGCTGGATCGCAGCCAGCCGGAGCCGGCGGGCGGCGGCGCAGTTAAGGGCGGCGTGGTCGGTCTGGTGCTGGGCGTGCTTGTGGCTGGCGGCGCGGCCTATGTGATGTGGCCAGAGGCGGCCCCCGACGTCGCGGCGATACCGGCCCCGGCAAACCCCGGCAGCACCTCGCCGGCCCCGGCAGCCGCGGCGGCGGCACCCGCTGCGGATAGCGACGGCACGGTGCTAAGTGCATCCGGCTATGTGACGGCGCGGCGGCTGGCGACGGTTTCGTCCGAGATCACCGGCAAGATGCAGGAGGTGCTGGTCGAAGAAGGCAGCGTCGTCGCAGCCGGCCAGGTGCTGGCGCGGCTGGATCCGACGCTGGCCGAGATCGACCGCGATGTGGCTGCGGCCGAGCGCGATGGCGCGGCGGCAGAAAAGCAGAACGCCGATTCGGTGCTGAAACGCCTGCAGGGCGTGCCCCGCGGCTCGGTGGTGTCGGAGGCCGATCTGACGAGTGCCCGCGCCGCTGCGGCCTCAGCCACGGCGCGGCTGAATTCGGCGATTGCGCGGCTGGCGCGGGCCGAGGCGCTGCTGGCGAAATATGAAATCCGCGCGCCGTTCGCCGGGGTCGTAACGTCCAAGGATGCGCAGCCCGGCGAGATCGTCTCGCCCTCGGCGGCGGGCGGCGGCTCCACCCGCACCGGCATCTGCACGATCGTCGATATGACGTCGCTGGAGATCGAGGTGGAAGTCTCCGAGAGCTTCATCGGCCGCGTGAAGCCCGGGCAGAAGGTGCGCGCGACGCTCGACGCCTATCCCGATCTGGAGATACCGGCGAACGTCATCGCAATTATCCCGACCGCCAACCGCGCGCAGGCGACGGTGAAGGTCAGAATCGGCATCACGACTGCAGACCCGCGCATCCTGCCCGAAATGGCGGCGAAGGTGCGCTTCATGGACACCGGCGAAAGCCAGTAAGGAACGAGCTATGAGCGAAGAACTGGTGAAAGTGTCCCGCGCCGGCAAGGCCTATACGCGGGGCAAACAGAAGGTCTCGATCTTCGACGGCCTCGATATGGGCATCGAGAAGGGCGCGTTTCTGGCGATCATGGGGCCGTCGGGCTCGGGCAAGACGACGCTGCTGAACATGCTGGGCGGCGTCGACCGGCCGACAAGCGGCGAGATCCTCTTTCAGGGCAAGCGGGTTGACAATCTCTCCGAGAGCGCGCTCGCGGCGTTCCGGGCCGGGCATATCGGCTTCATCTTCCAGTTCTACAATCTGATGCCGATGCTGACGGCGCAGCAGAATGTCGAGCTGCCGCTGCTGCTGACCAACCAGAGCGCCAAGCAACGGCGCGAGCGCGCGGCGGCGGCGCTGGAGATCGTCGGGCTGTCGGACCGCGCCAAGCACAAGCCCTCGGAGCTTTCGGGCGGTCAGCAGCAGCGCGTCGCCATTGCGCGCGCCATCGTTTCCGATCCCGAACTCATCCTCGCGGACGAGCCGACCGGCGATCTCGACCGCGAGACGGCGAACGAAGTGCTCACCATGCTGCAGGAGCTGAACACCGGTTACGGCAAGACGATCGTCATGGTGACGCACGACGCGGAAGCTGCGCGCTACGCGAAAAAGACCCTGCATCTCGATAAGGGCGTGTTCGTCGAGAAGGACCTGAGCGCATGACGAGCTGGGGTCTGATCCTCAAAAACCTGTTCCGAAAGAAGCTGCGGACGTTCCTGACGATCTTTGCAATTCTCGTCGCGTTCCTCATCTTCGGCGTGCTGTCGGCTGCACAGCGAACGCTGACCGAGCCGCCAACCGGCGCGGCGGCGGCGCGGCTCGTCACGACGAACTTCATCAACTTCACACAGCCGTTGCCGATCTCGTATGTGGAGCGGGTCAAGCAGCTTCCCAATGCCAAGATCGTCACGCATTCAAGCTGGTTCGGCGGCTATTTTCAGGAGCCGCGCAACTTCACGGTTGCGTTCGCGGTGGATCCCGCGACCTACCTTGATATCTACAAGGAGCTGCAATTCGGCCCCGGCGAGCGTGAAGCATTCCTGAAGGACCGCACCGGGCTTATGGTGGGCAAGAAGCTGGCTGATCAATTTGGCTGGAAGGTCGGCGACCGGATTCCGCTGAAGTCCAACATCTTCCGCCAGAAAGACGGGCGCGATGCATGGGACTTCACGATCTCGGGCATCTTCACAAATGCCGATGACGAGTCGGGCGATCAGTACCTCTTCTTCCACTACGCGTATTTCAACGAGTCGCGGGCCTTCGGTACCGACTTTGTCGGGCAGCTGATTATCGAGACCAAGGATCCGGCGCAGAACGATGCCATGTCGCAGGCGATCGACGGTATGTTCCGCAACTCGTCTGCCGAGACCGAAACACGCAGCGAGGCCGCCTTCCAGGCAAGCTTTTCGGCCCAGCTCGGCGATATCGGCTTTATCGTGACGGCCGTGGTCGGGGCCGCATTCGTCACCATCCTGCTCATCGTCGGCAATACGATGATGCTGACGGTGCGCGAACGCACCGGCGAGATCGCGGTCCTGAAAACCATCGGCTTCACGACAAGGCGCATCTTCGCGATGATTTTGACGGAATCCTTGCTGCTCGCCTTTATCGGCGGGCTGATCGGCATCAGCCTTGCCTGCATCGCTCTGGCAATCGTCGGCCCGATGGCGTCAGCCTTTATCGGCACGCTGAAGATGACATGGCCGATTGCCCTGACGGCGCTCGCGCTGATGGCGTTTCTCGGTCTCGTCACCGGACTTCTGCCCGCCTGGCGCGCGATGCGTACAGACATCATCACCGCCTTCGCGAGGAACTAGCCCATGGCCATCCTCTCTCAAGTTCGCGCCGTCACGGCGATGAACCTTGCCTCGATCCGCCAGCGCATCGGCCCCTCGCTGGCGACGGTGATCGCTGTGGCGCTGGTGACCGGCGTGCTGCTCGGCTTCCTTGGTCTCTCCAACGGCTTCCGCGCGACGCTCGACGGGTCAGGCTCGGAAGATGTCGCCATCGTCATCCGCAAGGGCGGCGGCGGCGAACTCTCCTCCGTGATCGGGCGCGAGCAGCAGCAGCTGATCGCCGAAGGGCCGGGTATCGCCAAGGGCGCAGACGGTGCGCCGCTCGTTTCGGGTGAGCTTTATGTCGTCGTCAATGGCATCCGCAAATCGACCGGCATCAAGGCAAACCTGCCGCTGCGCGGCGTCGGCCCGAACGCGCAGGCGGTGCGCAGCAAAGTCTCGATCGTCGGGGGCCGCATGTTCACGCCCGGCGTCGCCGAGATCGTGGTCGGCAAGGGCGTCTCGACCCAGTTCGAGGGCTTTGAGATTGGAAACGTCGTTCGGTTGAACGGGCAGGACTGGACCATTGTCGGCACGTTCGATGCCGGCGGGTCGGCTTTCGAGAGCGAGCTATGGACCGACGCGACGCTGCTGCAAAGCGTCTATAACCGCGGCTCATCAGTGCA
>Ga0105049_10003735_pt1 | contig 17974 bp, 10 predicted proteins | sample MAT06_FD_78087 | JGI IMG/M metagenome (GOLD analysis project Ga0105049, IMG submission 78087) | Freshwater microbial communities from Lake Fryxell liftoff mats and glacier meltwater in Antarctica - MAT-06 | ecosystem: Environmental > Aquatic > Freshwater > Ice > Liftoff microbial mat | place...
GGGTCTTCGAGAGCCTGTCGGCTGTCTCGAGCGAGCCCGACGACGCGGTAGGCAACGGGGATGGCTCCACGCGCGGCGACATTCGCGTGCGCCGGTCTGGTGCGGTTCTCGCGAGCTCCAATGCGGCGCCGACCGTCTTTGCGGCGCCCTTCGATCCGTCGAAGGACTGGTTGAAGCTTCGCGCCGAGCGCGGAAACCAGGGCACGGGCAGGAACTACACCGTCACGGTCAGCGCTCGCGATGCCGCCGGCAACGTCGCCACGCGTACGTTCACGGTGCGCGTGCCGCGTCATCAAGGTCATTAGCTACGGACTCCATAGCCAGCGAGGCATGAGGTGCGTCGCGCCGAGCGTGTTTCGCGCCAAGATCTCCTCGCGGATCGGGCGGGGCTTACTACGAACGTTGGATATCGCGCAGGCGACGGGAGGACTAGACGAGCGGAGTGTCGCCTCACTCCGCACCAGATCCGGGTTCGACCGCCTCCCCCCAGCTTCGCCGTCGCATCCTGCTAACAGGCGGGACGGGTCTCATCGGCGGCGAGCTGCTGCACCGGCTGCTCGAATGGACGCGGGATGTAGAGGTCGTGGTCGCGGTCCGGGCACCAAGCGCCGCACACGCCGCTCATCGTGTTCGCAACCTGATGGCCGGTCTTTATGGCGGGCGGGAGGTCCCAGACGAGGTCAGCCGAAGGGTCATGCCGTTGCAGGTCGATCTCGCTCGCCCTGGTCTTGGGTTCGAGGCGGCGGAGGCCGACGCGTTGCGCGCCGGTCTCACCGACATCGTACACTCGGCCGCCGCGGTGCGGATGGACCTGCCGCTCGAATCGCTGCGCGCGACCAATGTCGACGCGACGAGGCATCTGCTCGACTTCGCGAGGGAGGTGCCAAGACTCACGCGCTTTCACCACGTCAGTACAATAGGAGTCGCTGGCCGACTCTCGGGCCTCCTCGCCGAGGAACCGCTCCTCCCCACCGAGTTCAACAACGCCTACGAGCAGTCGAAGTGGGAGGCCGAACGGCTCGTGCTCGCGCGTTCCGGCGAGCTCCCGATCAGCGTGCACCGTCTCAGCCAGATATTTGGTGATTCGCGCACCGGCTGGACCCCGCACTTCCGCATGTCCTACATGTTCGCGCGCCTGGTCCTGTCTGGCGTCCTGCCCTGCTTGCCATTGCGCGAAGGGGCGATGACTGACGCTGTGACCGCCGACTACGCGGCCGATGCGCTCTTTGCGTTGCTCCTCGGGCACCAGCCCATCAGTGGTGCGATCTTCCATGAAGTGGCCGGACATCGGGCGATGCCGATCCGCGACTGGGCCGAGGCGCTCGTCATGCGTGCGACCCCCGTGCTGCGGGCGCATGGACTGCCGCTCCCTTCGATCGAACTCGTCCCCCAGGAACAATTCGAGCGCTGGCGCGCGCAGGCAGGCGTCAGCGACCCGGGGCATGGCGCGCTGCTGAGGCAGATCGAAGGGCTTTTGCCGCACATGTCAATGGCGCCGCGCATCTTCGATGATCGGAGGACGCTTGCGGCGCTCGCGGCTTCCGGAGTCGTCAAGCGCCTGCCTTACGAGAATACGGCGATCGACGCGTACCCGATTCGCAGCAATTGGGGGCTCAAGCCGGAGCCACGGCCGCCGCTTGGAAATCCCGTGCGAGTCCATGTCTCAAACGAGGCAGCGGTGAGGGACAGCGCTTAGGAGTTACGCCTTCGCAGTCGCGGCAGTCAGTAGTGGTAGTCATTAGCGAAACCTCTTCCCAGTTCTCACTTCGGTCCTCGTCGGGGTCGTACCCATGTCTCACTCGAATGAACACCTCGCGGTGGTCGGCGTGGCCTGCCTCTTTCCTGGAGCGCACTCTCCGGAAGAGTATTGGCGCAATATCATTGCCGGCCGCGACCTCATTGGACCCGTGCCCCCTGACCGCTGGCGGCTCAGCGACTATTACGACCCGGACCCCCGCGCCCCTGACAAGACCTACTGTCGCCGCGGCGGCTTCATCACGGCGGTCGACTTCGATCCGCTCGAGTTCGGGCTCCAGCCGCGCAATCTTCCCGCGACGGATCCGAGCCAGATTCTTGCTTTGATCGTGGCGCGTGACGCGCTTCGCAGCGCCTTCGGCCGGGGACTCGAACGACTCGATCGTGACCGCACCGCGGTCGTGCTTGGTGCCTCGCCCCTCATGGAGCTGTCCGGTATGATGGGCATGCGGGCCGCCCAACCGCACGTGCGACGTGCGCTCGAGGAGACCGGGCTGCCGGCGGAGACCATCGAGCGGGCGATGACGGCCATCGGACTGCAGACAGTCGAGTGGCAGGAGACGACGTTTCCCGGAATGCTCGCCAATGTGATCGCCGGCCGCATCGCGGGGCGCTTCGATCTGCACGGCAGCAACTACACCATCGACGCCGCCTGCGCGAGCTCGCTGACCGCCCTCGGCATCGCCGCCGATGAGCTCGCGCGCGGACGCGCTACGGCGGTCCTGTGCGGCGGATCGGACACGTCCAACAGCGGGCTCGCCTTCGTCGCATTCTCCAAGACGCCGGCGCTCTCACCCACGGAAGACTGCCGCCCCTTCTCCGACAAGGCGGATGGCACGCTCCTCGGGGAAGGGGTGGCGATGCTCGTGGTCAAGCGCCTGGTCGACGCCGAGCGGGATGACGACGTTATCCATGCGGTCATCCGTGGCGTGGCGACCTCGTCCGACGGGCGCGCAAAGAGCATCTTTGCGCCCAATGCGGCGGGCCAGGAGCTTGCCCTCGAGCGCGCCTATGCGGCCGCTGGCGTGAGCCCGCGCAGTGTCGAGCTGCTCGAGGCCCACGGCACGGGTACCCGCGTCGGCGACGCCGAGGAGGTACTCTCGGCGTCGCGCGTGTTCGCCCGCAATCTCGAGGTCGACCGTCCCTGGTGCGCGATAGGCTCGGTCAAGTCTCAAATCGGACACACCAAATGTGCGGCGGGGGTCGCCGGCGCGCTCAAGGCGATCCTCGCGCTCAGACACGGCACGCTGCCGCCGACCATCAAGGTCGACAAGCCCAACGCACGACTCCTCGAGAGCGGCGTCCCGTTCTACGTGAACACGCGCGCGCGACCGTGGATCCGCGGCGCCGATCATCCACGCAGGGCCGCCGTCACCGCACTTGGCTTCGGCGGCACCAACGCCCACGTCGTGCTCGAAGACTATCAGGGACCGGGGCGGCGCCCACCCGCGATCCGCGCATTTCCAAGCGAGCTCGTGGTGCTGTCGGCCGAGAGCGCGCAGGGCCTCGCAACGGCGTGCCTCGAGCTGGCTGCCAGCGCGAAGAAGTCGCAGTTATCGTCCTTGGCGCATGCCAGTCAGCAGCGCTTCGAGGCCACCGCGGGTTGGCGCTTCGCGACCGTCGCCGAGTCCTGCGACGACCTCGTGCGGCGCCTCGAGCAGGCCGCCAGTGCCGTGACGAGTGGGCGACCGACACCCCGCGTGCATGTCGGCTCGGGTGGGGTCATGGGCCCGATTGCACTGCTGTTCCCTGGCCAGGGTTCCCAGGACCTGGAGATGGGTGCCGATATTGCCATGGCATTTCGGACTGCCCGTGACGTGTGGGACCAATATGCCACCGAGCCTCTGCTCGCAGGGCTCGCGCTGCATGAGGTCGTCTTCCCCCCGCCGGCGATGGACTCCGAGACGCTGTCCGCGCAGGTCGCGCGCCTGACCGATACCCGCTGGGCCCAGCCGGCGCTCGGGGTGACCGAGCTCGCGAGCTGGTCCCTCTTGCGTGAGCTCGGGCTCGCGCCGGCGATGACCCTGGGGCACAGCTTCGGCGAGCTGGCCGCCCTGCATGTCGCAGGTGTGATGGACGCAGCGACGCTCGTCTCGCTCGCCACGGCCCGCGGTCGCGCCGTGCATGGAGCAGCCGGAGACGACGGCGCGATGGTGGCCATCTCGGCGCCCCACGAGGAGGTCGCAACGCTGTGCTCGGAAGCGGGCGTCACCCTGGCCAATGACAACAGTCCTCTGCAGACCGTGGCCTCGGGACGAGCGGAGGCAATTGCAGGTCTCGAGGCTCGCCTCGCTGCGCGTGGGATCGGCGCGAAGCGGCTGCCGGTCGCGACGGCGTTTCACTCGCCGCTCGTCGCGCCGGCGGCGGAGACCTTCGCCGAGACGCTCGCCAACGTGACGCTCGAGGGCCCGCGGCTCGAGGTCTACGCGAACACCACGGCGGCCCCCTATCGTCCGGACGGGGGTGAGACCAAACGCCTCCTGGCCGAACAGATCGTTGCTCCAGTGCGCTTTCGCGAGTGCGTGCTGGCGATGTACGAGGCGGGCGCGCGCATCTTCGTCGACGTCGGGCCTGGTGCGACGCTCGCGCGCTTCGTCGAAGACACCCTCGCCGATCGCCCGCATCTGGTCGTGCGCATGTCGACGCGCGGCACTCACGGGGTGACCGCCTTCCAGGAGGGGCTCGCGCGCCTGAGCGCCGCTGGTGTGCCCCTGGCATTCGACGCGCTCTGGGCCGACTACGAGATCCCCCGACCACCCGCGGACCCGCCCAAGTTCTCCGTGAAGGTGAACGGGCGCATCCATGGCGCGCCCTACCCACCCGCGGAGGGGGATATCAAGCCGGTCCCGTCGGCACCAATGAGGCCATTGGATGCGATTCCGCATGCTCTCGCGCCGACCACTGCGGTCGATTCGGTGGCGTCGCCGGCGTTGCCGCCCAAGGCGTTGCCGCCCAAGGCGTTGCTCCCGAATGTCTCGCTACCCGATGCGGTGAGCGCGATCCACGCACGGCTCGATGAGGCGCAAGCTCGCTTCGAACGATACATGAGCGAAAGCCACCTCGCCTTTCTGAAGCTCGCCGAGACCGCGCTGCGCGAGCTCAGCGCAGGTGGAGTGCCGCCGCACGGCCCGTCACGAGAGCAGTCGCCAGCGCCAGCGTTCGAGCCCGCGGTGCCCGATGCATTACCGGTGCCCGACACCAGCCCCCTCGAGAGCAGGCTGCTCGCCATCGTGAGTGAGCGGACGGGCTACCCGGTCGAGCTTCTCGGCCTCGACATGCTTCTCGAGGCCGATCTCGGCATCGACTCGATTCGCCGGATGGAAATCCTGACCCACTTCCTCGGCATGGACCCGGGTCAGGCCGCGGCGAGCCTGGATTCCAGTCGTTCGGCGGAGCTCGCTCGGCTTGCGACGCTCGGCGACGTGCTCGCCTTCGTCCGCGCCGAGGCTCCCAACGCACCTGCGCCAGCGCCAACACCCGCGCCTGCGATGCTGGCGCCCGCGGGTGGCCCCCAGTCCGAGCTTCACCATCCTTACGAAAGCCAGGCGCTCGAGCAGAAGCTCCTTGCGGTCGTGAGCGACCGGACCGGATATCCTGTCGACCTCCTCGCGCTCGACATGAAGCTCGAGGCCGATCTCGGAATCGACTCGATCCGCCGCATGGAGATTCTGACCCACTTCCAAGGGTCCGACCTCGGCAACGCCGCCGCGGCCGCGACCCTCGACGCCGGGCGGGCCGCGACCCTCGCTCGGCTCGAGACCCTGGGCGATGTCCTGGCTTTTCTGCGGGCCGAGGTCGCTGCCCTCGCGGAAACGTCGGTAGAACCATCACCGCGCGAGCACACGGCTGGCTCTGATGGCACTGACGGCTCTGCGGGTTCTGGATGTGTCGTGCTCGCACGTCGACTCGTCCCTGTGCTCGCGCCCTCGGAGTCGACCCGGACCTGGGCACCCACCACGAGCGTCGCAGTGCTCGGCGCTTCGACCCTGGCGCGTGCGATCATCCATGAGCTTGGCACGCGTGGCATTCGCGCGAGCACCGAGCTCGAGCCCAACACGCGAGCTGTCATACACACGGGCCCCGTCGATTGTGACGCCGGGCCCGAAGCGTCACTGCGACTGCAGACCGACCTGCTGAGCAGCGTGCAGCAGGCGCTGAAAGGTTCCGCGCACGCGTTGGAGCGCTTCGCCATCGTGCAGCAACAGGGCGGTGACTTCGGGGTGGAACGACTCGAACCACGCGCGGCATCGGCCAGCGGCGGCTCGGCATGGCTCAGGACGCTGAAGCTCGAGCATCCCGCCGTCCTCGTGCGTCTCATCGATGTGGCACCCGAGCTCGCTCCGCAGGTGGCGGCACGCCTCGTGGTCGATGGCATCGCCGAGGAAGGCGAGCTCGATGAGCTTGGGCTCCGCTCTGAGAGTCTGCGCTACACGCGCGTCGTCGCACCGGCTCAGCGCCGTTCGCGCGCTCGTACGAGCCGAGCCAGCGACGGCGGGCTCTGGGTCGTTTCGGGCGGCGCGCGGGGCATCACGGTCGACATCTTGCGCGAGGTTGCAGGTTCGGTGCGACCGAAGCTGCTCGTCCTCGGCCGGACGCATGAAACGAGCCCGGACGAGGACCTGCCCGCGACCTCCGACGTGGCCACGCTCCAGCAGGCGCTCGCCGCGCGGTGGAAGAACGCGGGTCAACACATCGATCTCGCGCTGCTCCGCGCCGAGGCTACCGCCCAGGCCCGTGGCTTCGAGCTGCGACATGGGCTCGCGGCACTCAGGGAGGCGGGCCTCGAGGTCGCGTACGCAGCGGTCGATGTCAGCGACCCAGCGGGCGTCCAAGCGGCTGTCGCCGCCGCGCGTCGGGCCCATGGTCCGATCACCGGCCTCGTACATGCCGCTGGCGTCATCGCGGACAAGCGCCTCGAAGACAAGACCCGGGGCCAACTCGAGACTGTCTTCCGCACCAAGGTCCACGGGCTCGTGGCGATGCTGCATGCGACTCAGGCAGATCCTCTGGAGCTCGTGTGCGGGTTCTCGTCGATCGCCGCAGTGCGAGGCAGCGCCGGGCAAGCCGACTACGCAGCAGCCAACCTGGTCATGACGGATCTCTTGCGCGTCGAGGCCCGACGTCGTGGCATGGCCTGTCGGGCGCACGCTCTCGCATTCGGTCCAGTCGCTGGCGGCATGATGTCACCCGCCCTACAGGCGCTCTATCGCGAGCGCGGCGTGCCGCTCATTGCGCTCGCCACCGCCGCTCGCACCGCGGCCAAGGTGCTTGTCGACGGCGAGTTTGACGACGTCGAGCTGATCCTCGTGCCCAGCGAGACGGTGATATGAGCGTGCGCTCGGCCGCGGTCCTTGCGATCTTCGAGGCGGCCGCTGCGCGTCACGCAGCCCATGTGGGCGGCATGCGTGACCATCACGTCGAGTTCGTTCGCGCTGCGTTCGCCGCAGCCGCGCCGGACGAAGCCCCGTCGGAGTGGACGTTCGACCCGGCCGATAACCCTTGGATCGGCGACCACCGGCCGACCTACGGAACACCCGTGTTGCCCGCTGCATGGCTCTTCGATCGGCTCGCGACGGTCGCCGCCAGGGGACGCCCTATTGCCGGCCTCGAGGACGCGCGGGTGCTTGGCTGGGCGCCCGCCGACGCCCCTATCCGTTTCCGTGTAGAGGTGCGTGAGGTCGGCGGCGATCGCTGCGAGGCCATTCTATTGGCCTATCGTTCATCCTCGCGGGCCGGGCTCTCGCGTTTCGAACCGCGGGCTCGGGCGATCGTGCGACTCGGCCAGCCGCCGCTCGTCGCGTCAGCCGGACTCCCCACACTCGAGCCACTGATCGCGCCCGAGCGGGTCCCTAATCCCTACGACAATGTGTTTCTCGGGCCGGCGTTCCAGGTCGTGACGTCGATGACGCTTGGCGCCAATGGCGCCTCCACTTTGGTCGATCCTGATCGTTCGCAGGTGCCTCGGGGCCGGCTCGGCGTCGGACTCCTGGACGCGAGCCTCCACGCTGCGATCCCGCAGGCACGCCTTCGGTGGTATCCGGACCTCGGCTCCGCTTGCTTTCCGAACACTATCGAGCGGCTCGACTTCTTCGGCCCAATCCCATTGCGAGGCCCGGTACGCGTCGAGCTTCGCACCCGCGGTGCCAGCCCGGATGGTCGCTTCTCGCGCGCACACATGCGTTACTTCGGGAGCGACGCTCGGCCCCCCTCAGGCGCGCCGGCCGCGTCACCGGCCGCGTCACCGGCCGCGTCACCGGATCGTTGCTTTCTGGCACTCGACTCGATTCAAGTCCTATTTCCATCGCGCGTCCCTTGGCACTGTATGGACCGCTTCATGCGTGATCGGCAGGCTTGCCCCGGTGTGACGACCGCACGGCACAACGGCGAAACGACGCGCTTCGAACCGGACGAGCTGCGCCGCCTCGACTGGCTGCCCGGGACCCTCGCGCGCGTCTACGGGCATGACCCGTCGCTCCCGCTGGATGAGCGCGTGCTCGACATCGCGATAAAGGATCACGTCGCGCAGCGACTCGGAGTCCCGCCGCACGAGGTTCGCGTCGAGCTCGCGCGCGGTCGCGCGGGGACTGAGAGTCGAATGCTCGAGCTCGAAGTCGAGCGTGAGGGAGGCGAAGTGGTCGTCCGCGATCGGAGTGCTTCCACATGACGCACGGCGCGATCTCCGACTTCCCACCGCTGTCGCCGTCGGACCTTGGGGATCCACGCTTTCGGCGACTCCACGGGCTCGAGCTGGCGTACGTCGTCGGCGAGATGGCACGCGGAATCGCCAATGAAGCGGTCGTCGCGGCGGCTGCCAAAGCCGGAGCGCTAGGCTTCTTCGGAGCCGCGGGGCTCGGGCTGTCGCGCATCGAACGCGCTGTCGACGTGCTCGAGGCCATGGGCCCGGGCGTCTTTGGCATCAACGTCATCCATCAGCCCGGTGATCCGGCCGCCGAGGCTGCGCTCGTCGACTTGCTCGTGCGACGCGACGTACGCCGGGTGTCGACGTCTGCGTTCCTGGGTCTGACCGGGTCGGTGGTTCGCCTCGCTTTTGCAGGTGCACGCCTTGGCGCCGACGGCGCCCTCGTGCGCCGGCACGTCTTTGCCAAAGTCTCGCGGCCCGAGGTCGCACGCCAATTCCTCGAACCCGCACCCGCGAACCTGCTCGCATCACTCGTGCGCGAGCGGCTGCTGAGCGACGAAGAGGCGTTGCTCGCGGCGCGCCACCCGGTCGCGGACCACCTCACGGTCGAGGCCGACTCGGCCGGCCACACCGACAATCGCCCGTTGCTCGTGCTCTTTCCGATCATCGCGCGTCTCCGCGACGCAGCAGCTCGGACCTTCGGCTATCGCGAACCGACCTTCGTCGGGGCCGCTGGCGGGCTGGGCGAGCCGCATGCGATCGCCGCCGCGTTCTCGCTCGGGGCGGCGTATGTGCTCACGGGCTCCATCAACCAGGCCACGGTTGAGGCCGGCACCTCCCTTGCCGTGAAGGCGCTGCTTGCCCAGGCAGACATCGCCGACGTCGCGATGGCGCCCGCGGCCGACATGTTCGAGCTCGGTGTGCGCGTGCAGGTGCTCAAGCGCGGCACCATGTTCGCGCAGCGTGCGACGCGCCTGGGTGAGGTCTATCGGGCCCACGCAAGTCTCGACGAGATTTCGCCGGACGTGCGCGCACGCCTCGAACGCGATCTGTTCCGCAAGCCGATCCACGCCATCGAAGCCGAGGTCGAGGCCTTTTTCCGCGAGCGTTCCGCGGCCACGCTCGAGGTCGCGCGCAAGGACCCCAAGGCGCGCATGGCGCTCGTCTTCCGTTGGTACCTTGGCAAGTCCAGTCGCTGGGCGGAAGAGGGCGAGACCGCCCGAGCCATGGACTTCCAGATCTGGTGCGGGCCCGCCATGGGGGCGTTCAATCAATGGGCCACCGGGACCCCCCTGAGCCTGCCCGAGAATCGCACGATCGGCGCCATCGCCCTGGCGCTCATGCACGGAGCGGCCTCGGCGGCGCGGCAGAGTCAAGCCCGGATGGGAGTGACTGGCCCGCTTGCGTCGGAAGATCAGCGATGAAGACGGGTCGCGGGTTCCAGTCAGACATCGCAATCGTCACGGGTGCCGGGTCCGGCATTGGCCGCGCACTCGCGACACAGCTCGCGCGGGCCGGTGCCACCGTGGTGGTCGCCGACATCGCAGCCAAAGATGCCGAAGCGACCGCCGCATCGATCAACGCGCTCCGCACGGACGGTGGCGGCGCGGCCAGCGTGTGCGTCGTCGACGTGAGCGACGCCGCCGCGGTGGCAGCGATGGTGCGCGACGTCGTCGCCCGCCACGGCCGCATCGACCTGCTCTTCAACAACGCCGGGATCTCTATAACGCGCGAGGTGCGCGACCTGACTCTGGCCGAGTGGAGGCGGGTCATCGAGGTCAACCTGTTCGGGGTCATCCATGGAATCCACGCGACCTATCCGATCATGGTGGCCCAGGGGCATGGGCATATCGTCAACACCGGCTCGGTCTACGGCTACGTACCGGCCCCGCTCAACGTTCCATACGCGGCGACCAAGCACGCGATCATCGGCCTGTCCGAGTCGCTTCGCGCCGAAGCCGCCGCCCTCGGGGTCAACGTCAGCGTCGCCTGCCCCGGGTTCGTCGCCACCCCGATCCATGATGTGCCGCTGGCCGACTTCGACCGCGCAAAGTTGCCGCGGATTCCGCTGGCCTCAATCACCGCCGATGTCGCCGCCAGGCACATCCTGAGGGGTGTCCAGGCCAACCAGGCGGTGATCGCGTTTCCGGCGCACACGCTCGCAATTCGCGGCCTGCATCGGGTCGCGCCGGGTGTGATGCAATGGTTTTCGCGTCGCTTCATGCACGCTGCCCGGGCCGCAAAGAGACCGACATGAGCGGTCCGCTACGTGTCGCGTTCTTCTTCGTTTCGTTCGCTCCGAGCGTGAACGGCGTCGTGACGGTCTATCGGCACGTCCTTGAGCATCTGCGGAAACGCGACGCGGCGCTTCTGCTGTTCGTGCCGCCCGGCAGCGTATCGACCTGGCCGGGTGCGGAGGTCATCGTGTGCCCAGGGTTCGCGATCCCGGGCGCCGCCGGCTACAGCGTGCCCTTCCCGCCTCGCGACCTCGACGCGGCGCTCGCGCGCTTCCGGCCCGACGTCGTGCACGTGGTCGACCCCTTCGGCCTGAACCCGCTTGGGATCTTGGCGATCGAGAGTGCGCGGCGCATGCGGATCCCGCTCGTAGTCGGCTATCACACGCACTACCCGCTCTACGCTCGGGCCTACGGGACCCCTTTTGGCGAGGATCTGTTGACGCGCATGTTGGCCGATCAATGTGCGCGCGCCGATCTGGTGCTCGCGCCGACAAGCTTCATCCGTGATCTGCTCGCGGCGCATGGCGTCGACCGCGTCGCGCTCTGGCCTGGGGGCGTGGACATCGAGTGTTTTCATCCCAGCGCGGCGTCGCCCGCGCTACGCGAGCGCATCCTGGCCCACGCGACCCACGTGACCGGGGTCCGGCCGCGCTTCGTCGTCGCGTCGACCGCGCGACTCTACCCCGAAAAGAACCTCGCATTCCTGTGCCGCCTTCTGTCAGGCCAGCATGACTTCGCGCTCGCGGTCGCGGGAGACGGGCCCGAGCGGGCGGCACTCGAGGCGCTCCTGCCGAGCGCGACGTTCCTCGGCAACCTCCCGCACCGGGAGCTCGCGAGCCTGGCGGCGAGCGCTGACGTCGTGGCGGTGCCATCGCTCACCGAGGTGCAGGGACTCGTCGCGTCCGAGGCGCTCGCGTGCGGCACGCCGGCCGTGGTCGCGCGCGCGGGTGGGCTGCCCGAGGCGATCGAACAAGGGGTAACCGGCGAAGCGGTCGAACCCGGATCCGCAGCCGCCTTCCTGCGAGCCCTCCACCGCTGGGCGGGTGCCGGGCCCGAGACCGCGCGCGCATGCCGTGCCAAGGGGACCCAGCTCACCTGGGAGCCGCTGCTCGCGAGCCTCGTCGACCACTACCACGACCTCGCGCAGCGCGGCCGGATCGACCGGCCTGCCAGGCGCATGGGCATGGGCGACGTCGTGCCACGCTTGCTCGGTGCATACGGCACATTTGCGTTTCGCACCCATCCGATCGCGTTTCACGCAGCGCTCTGGCAACCGGCATTGGAACGTTGGACCGGGGCGCGCCGCAGGCTGCGCGCGCGACGCTCGTCGCACGATGACTGAGCACGTTCACCGGTTCTTTGGTGGCGGGGTCGCTCGATCGGCGCCCGCGACAACCGCACGAGGCGGCTCGACCCGATGGCCGACGCGCGTCAAACCGCGTTGCCAAAGAGGAGACGATGATGGTGATGCGCGCTGCGGTTTGCCTCGGCTTGATGGTCCTTGCGTCGTGTGCCTCGACCCGTCGCCATACGGGCGAGTCGAAGGACTTCGCGCCGGAACGGCGCTTCGAGATCGCGGCTGGGAAGATGGTCGAGCTGAACCTCGACGTACCGGCATCGACCATCGTCGCCGCCGAGCCGATCGATCCGATCAATCCGATCGAGGTCGTCTTCGAGGCGAGCGTGGCGGTCGCATGGAACATCCACGTGCACGACGGCCAGGAGGTTCAGTACCTGCAGCAGGGCACCGACGCCTCGGGCGTGCTTCTCTACACGCCGTCGCGGCCTGGTCCCATCTCGCTCTTGTGGGAGAACAAGACCGGCGCGACCGTGAGCGCGACGATCCGCGTCGACGGCCTCCCGGTCGGAACGACCGCGCATTGGGAAGCGCCGTAACAAGAACGCTGTCTCAGCGCGCGCTTGGTGGCCCAACCCCCGGTAGGCGCGAAGGCGCTACTTGACCTTGGTCTCGGCACGCCGGTTGTTCTTCCAGCAGCCCTCGTTCTCGCCCGCGCACGCCGGCTTCTCTTCGCCGTACGAGACGACGCGGCCGACGCCCTTTACGCCGAGCAACGAGTACTGGCCGGCGACGCTGCGCGCGCGACGCTCACCAAGGGTCAGGTTGTACTCGTCCGCGCCGCGCTCGTCGGTGTGGCCCTCGACCTGGATGGCGGTCTGCGGGGAGACCTTCAGGCACTCGGCGTTGCCGTGCACGACGGCCTCCTGGTCGAGGCGCACCGCGTACTCGTCGAAATCGAAGTAGACGACCTTGAGCTCGCACGCGGTCGTGCACTCGCCACTCTTGCACTTCAAACCACTGGGGCACTGCGAGTCGTCGGTGCAGCCGGTGTCGACACCGCAGCGGCCGTTCTTGCACTTCTCGCCGTCGGGGCAGTCCGAGTTGACGCTGCACTCGGGGCCGCACACGCCGTTTTGGCAGCGACCATCGGGGCAGTCGACGTCGGACTTGCAGCAGTTGGGCTTACGCACGCACTCGTTGGCCTGGCAGGCCATGCAGGTGTCGAGCTTCGTACACTGGCTGTCGTCACGGCACTGATGGCAGCGGCCATCGACGCAGACCTCGCTGTGCGACTTGCAGTTGCCGTCGTCGTCGCAGTCCGGATACGACTTCGAGCACGCACCGAGTGACGCTGTGAAGAGCACCGCGCCGACCGCAAAGATGCGGAACGCGACGGTCATGGTCGAAGAGGGGACGGTGGCAGCGGTTCGGTTCAGCATCGCGTCGACTCCGGCGGTCGGTCGGTAGAAAGGAAGTCGGTTACCCGCCGCGCCCCGCGCTGTCAATGCTAGACCGCTTGCGTGGGCGTGGGCGCGGGCGTGGGCGAGAGCGTGGGGCGTGGGCGTGGGCGTGGGCGTGGGCGTGGGCGTGGGCGCTGCCTCTAGCGTGCAGTCCTCTGGCGCTCGACCAGACTCCAGTCATCAATGACGTTGCCGTCGAAGTCCTTGGCCGTCCACGCGATCTGTCGCCCCTTCGGGGTCTGGGTGATCTGCATCAGCCCCCAGTGATGTCCGACGAAGTCCTTGTCCATCGGCCAGCTCCCGGTCTTGTAGCGATCGAGGCGGCCGCCGGCGCCGCCGATGACGAGGTAGCGCACGCCGTCCTTGTTCATGCGCTGATAGGTGTGCGCGTGGCCGGCGATGACGAGGTCGACCTTGCCCGGCGCGAACAATGGCACCAGGTGGTCACGCACCCACTTCTCGCCGTCGTACTTCGACTTCGCCGAGTCCCAGCGGTTCGAGTACGGCGCCTTGTGGAAGGCCACGATGCGGAACGCGGAGTCCTTCGAGTCCTTGCCGCCGAGCTCAGCCGTGAGCCAGCTCACCTGCTCGGGCACGCGCCCCGCGTCCGCCTCGGTGTCGAGCACGATGAAGCGCACCCCGGCACGCGTGAACGCATACCAGTGACCGTTGCCGGGCAGCGGCACATACGCGTGCGCAAGCGCGCCATCGCCATCGTGGTTGCCGCGCGCGACCGCGATCGGCGTCGTCTGCGCCAGGTTGCCGATCGATAACGGCGAGAACCACTCGGTCTGCCACTCGCGCAGCTCGTTACCCCGCTGCACGATGTCGCCGGTGATGACGACGAGGTCGGGCGCCGCGACAGCGAAGGCCGGCACGATTTGGCGGAACGTGCGCCAGCCGTGCTGGTTGTCGGAGAGCCACCCCACCGTCAGCGGCGCGTCGTCGGGCTTCGGCGCGGTGAAGCGCCAGGTCGGTGAGACCTCGCCCGCGAGCTCGATGCGGTACTGATAGGCGACCCCGCGCACGAGCGGCGTCAGCACCGCGCGATGGGCTTGATGGCGGGCGTCGATGGTCGTCGACTCGAGCGCCGTGAGGCGCACCTCGGGGCCGGTCGCCCGCCCGGTCGCCGCATCGACGGGACCCCAGACGACCGTCGGCGCGACGTCGCTCGTGTCGGTCTCGAACACCATCTGCTGCTCGTCCAGGCCCTGGCCCGGCATCAACACCGGCAGCTTCGCGAGGCGCACCGGCCCGGCGGCCAACGGCACCAACGCGAGCGCGACCTCATCGAGCGCCACCTCGTTCTTGCCACCCTGCCGCTCGAGCGCGTTGAAGACGACCTCGAGCCGCGCGGCCTGTTCCGGGATAGGCCCTCGCACAACCAGCTCGTGCCACTCGGACTTGTCGACCGAAAGCGAGCGCAAGGCCCCGAGCAGGTCCCCATCGGGTGCCAGGAAGCGCACCGAGAGGGTGCCACGATCACCGAAGCTGCCCGAGCGATCCTTGCGCTTGACGCGCGCCGTGCCGCGGACCGCGAAGCCGCCAGCGTGAACCTCCGGCGGCAGCGCCACGACCTGGCGCACGCTGTAGTCCCCGCGGCGCCCGACGACCGCCGTGCCGTTCGCGCCGGGGCTTGCCTCGACAACGGCGCTGCCTGCCAGCACCCACGGCTCCAGTGACTTATCGAAGGCCGCGTTGACGAGCAGCTCTTGGCCGAAAACGAGTGCCGCGTCCGAGGCCGTCGGGTTCGGCACCACCTCGAGCGGCGCCGACGCCGCGCGCTCGTGATCGGCCACCCAACGCAGCACCAACTGCCGCTTGCCAGAGGCGATCGTTGGCGGCAGGGCCCCGTGCACATGGCCGGCATCGCACGGCACCCGGGCTAGCACCACCTCGCTCTCACCACCGGCCAGGACCAGCTCGACGTCTCCGGCCGGCGGCGAGACGCGGAATGTCGCAACGAACGGCTGGCCGGGACGCAGCGACGACGGGGGCGGTGCGGACCACGCGACGAGCGGCGCATTGGGTCGCGGCAGGCCGGCGGCGGTCGGCGCGCCGAGCTGTTGGATGTGGCCCTCGGCCATGGCACCGGTTCGCACCTGCAGGGCCGCGAGGCGCAGGCCCGGATGCGCGCGCTGCTCATCGGCGAACAACAAGAGCTCGGGCTCCAGCGCCCAGCGCGAGTCGGCGATGTCGGTCTTCGTGCGCCGCACCATCACCCCGTCGACGAAGCCTGTGACGGTCTTGCTGGTCTCGTCGACGACCATCGCGACCCGGTGCCAGGCACCGTCGGCGAAGGAACCCCCGTGCTCGCCAGCGACGTCGAGGCCTTTCACGCGGTCGACCAGCAGCTCGGCGTCGTCGTCGTTCCAGGGGTCGGTCTGGACCAGCGGCGTCACGCGCCAGGTCGGTTTCTTGAGCGGTGGCGAGCGCTTACCCGGAACAGGCGCGGGCGGCGGTTCGCCGATCTGGACGTCCATCACGACCGTCCAGCGGCCTTCGTAACCAGGGCCGCGCAGGGTGAACGCGATCGGCACATGCACCTTCGCGCCGGGCGCGAGCTGGAGCACCTCGGTCTCGTCCTGGGCGATGGTGCTGTTTACAAAGGAGGCGTCGCCGGCCGGCTCGACGATGAGCGCATCGCCGCCGACGGCACTGCCGAGCGAACCATCGAGCTGCCAGTCGGCAACCGTCGGCACGGCCTCCTCGGGGGCGGCGAACAGGGCGAGATGCAAGGCGAGCGTCCACATGGCTCGCATCTTTCCTGCCCCGCCGCGGGCTGTCCAGATTAACTTGGGCTCGCGCGAAGCCCACAACCGCGGTTGACAAGGTCGCGTGAGCGGACGATTGCATTGGGAATGCAAGGACGCGACGACGTTTCTTCCGCTCCAAACCATGGCGCCGACACCGCAAAGAAGGCCCCAGATTCGCCTTCGGCTGCCTTGGCCAAGGCCCCTGCGCGTGAGGAGATCCTGCACGAGGGTCGCTTTCTACAGACGATGCGCGTCGGCCACTGGGAGTATGTGCGGCGCAAGAACTCGACGGGGATCGTGATCATCGTGGCGCTCACGTCTGACGACGAAATGATCTTTGTCGAGCAGTACCGCCGACCCGTCGGCACGCGAGTCATCGAGCTGCCAGCGGGCCTGGCGGGTGACATCGTCGGGCAGGAGCACGAAGCGTTGGCGATCGCGGCCGGGCGCGAGCTCGAGGAGGAGACCGGCTACCGCGCGGCCCGCATCGAGGAGCTGGTCATGGGCCCGGTGTCGGCCGGCCTGACGAGCGAGGTGGTGACGTTTTTCCGGGCCCACGACCTGACGCGCGTCAGCGACGGTGGCGGCGACGAGCACGAGGACATCGAGGTGCATCGCATCCCACGCACCGCGGTCGTCGCCTGGCTCGCCGAGCGTGCGCGCGCGGGCGTAATGGTCGATGCGAAGGTGTTCGCGGCGCTCTACTTCCTGAGCGAAGCGTACCTGAACGCGACGCTCGAGCCCGCTGGTTGAGCATGCGATGATAGCACCTCTGGCGAGCTCTCGATGAACCCACCGTTCATGCTGTCGGTCGCGACGTTCGGGCGTGTGTTCGACGTCCATCCGGCGGTCGACGCACTCACCCTCGAGGAGCTGTCGCAGGCGCTGTCGCGCTTCCAGTTGAAGACCGAGTTGCTGCGCCGGGAAGAGCGCGACCTCGACCGCGCCAAGAAGGCGGTTGAGGCCGTCGTGCGCGGGGAAACAACGACGGGCCCGATGGGCAAGCGCATCGAGCGCCACCTCGGGCGGCATGCCGGCGAAGCGAACGCGCCAGAGCAGGCGCTGGCCGACCTCGAGAAGGACATCCGACGCGAGGCCAAGCAGGACCTGCGCTTGTGGGCGCCGACGTTGTTCGTGCCGGGGGCGCGCCGCGAGGACGAAAACGTCGTGCACCTCTCGGCGTTGGTGCTCGATTTCGACAAGGGTCCCGGGCCCGACGCGCTGCGCGAGATCTTCGCCGACGTGTTCCACATCGCGCACTCGACCTGGTCGCATACGACCGAAAAACCCAAGCTCCGCCTGGTATTACCGCTATCGGCAGCAGTGGCACCGGCCGACTACGACGCGATCTGGCACCACGCCGACGAGCGCGCGGGCAAGGTTGCCGACCCGACCGGTCGTGCCCTCGCCCGAGCCTGGGCCTTGCCCGCGGTGCCGCGTCCGGACCGGGACCGCATCGCCTGGACGCATCCGGGCCCGCTCTTCGATCCGTTCGCGCTCGGCCTGGCCCGTGCTCCGGAGCGAACGCCGACGCCGTCGCCGACCCACGCCTCGTTCCTACGGCCCGACCCGGCCGAAACCTTCCTGCCGCCGACCGGCAGCCCCGAGCCTCCCGCGGTTGCGACCGAAACCGAGCCGAGCGCGACATTCGACCCTTGGGACGGGGGTGGTGCCGCGCCCTCCGCGCGAGATCTTCTGAGCACGGATGACGCCGCGCCCACGCCCACACCCGCACCCGCGCCCGCGCCCACGCCCACGCCCGCACCCACACCCGCGCCCACACCCACACCCACACCCACACCCACACCCACACCCACGCCCGCACC
>Ga0105049_10003736_pt1 | contig 17973 bp, 13 predicted proteins | sample MAT06_FD_78087 | JGI IMG/M metagenome (GOLD analysis project Ga0105049, IMG submission 78087) | Freshwater microbial communities from Lake Fryxell liftoff mats and glacier meltwater in Antarctica - MAT-06 | ecosystem: Environmental > Aquatic > Freshwater > Ice > Liftoff microbial mat | place...
CTCCTGCGGCAAATAGCCGATGCCCAGGCGCGCGCGGCGATACATCGGCAGCGTGGTGATGTCGTGGCCATCCAGGCTGATGGTGCCGGTGTCGGGCCGCACCAGGCCCACGATCATGTAGAATGTGGTGGTCTTGCCGGCACCGTTGGGGCCCAGCAGGCCGACCGCCTCGCCACGACGCAGGCTAATTGTGACGTTCCGTACCACCGGGCGCTTGCGATACACCTTGCCGACGCCGCTTGCCGACAGGCCCAGCGAGGCCGCGGCCGGTGCCGGACTGGAATCGCCGGCGACAACGCGCAGCGCGGTGTTCACCGGCGGGTTCCCGGCTGGTTGGGCGAAGGTTGGTTGGGCGCTGGCTCGGCAGGCGTGCTGTTCGGCATGATCACGCCCTGCACCCGCGCGCCGGGATCAGCCAGCATCCGCGCGACCCCGGTGCGCATGTTCACGTCGGCGGCCGGGCCGTTGATCTGGTTCTGCCCGCTGGTCACCCGCACGTTGCCGATGACGCGGGCAACCCCGGTTTCCGGCAGATAAACGGCGCGATCGCCGCGCACGACGTCGGTGACGGTGCGCGCCTCGACATTGCCATAGGCCTCCATGCGCTTGAGTTTGCTGCCGGCACCGGGCGGTTCGCTGGCGCCGGGCACGGAAGCCGCCGGGCGCGGTGGGGCGGACTTGTCCTCCTCCATATAGGCGACCAGCACGTCGGCGGCGAGGCGGCGGGCATCGGTTGTTACCGCCACCGCATTGCCACGCGCCACCGCCATGCGCTTCTGCGCCCAGTATTCCAGGCTATCGCGCGCGGTCAGCACCTGGTTGGGGGTGGTGAGCTTCATGGCGCGGCCGGTCATCACCATCACCGCCTGGTCGATGTCGTAGACGGCGCGTTCGCCCACGGCCTCATCGGTCGGAGTGAAAATGCGCACGTTGCCCTCGGCCTCCAGGCGGTAGATCTCATTGCCGCCCGTGTCTCCACCAGAACCGATCGGCCCGGTCCGCTGCGCGGGGGGGCTACCGGCGGCCGGCACGGCGTCGGCCTTCTTGCGGTAGCGGGCAATCAGACGGTCGGCGATTACGGTGACATTGTCGCGCACCGCCCGCGCATCGCCCGAAGCGACCACCATCTGTTCGGCGTCGCGCCATTCGAAACCATCGCGCGCGGTGATCGCCACCGGGCCGCCGCTGGACAGGTCGATCTGCTGGCCCGTGGCGGCCACCGGGGCGGCCATCGGGGCCGCCGCCAACAGGGCAAGTAACGCCCGGCGCTTCATCGCTGTGTCCCGTTCAACACCAGCCGCGCCGGGCCGGTGAACTGCACCACCGCACCACGGTCGAGCACTGTGAAGCCCTGGGCGTCGAGCACGCCGAACGGGCCTTCGGCATGCACCATTTCGTTGCCGGCTGCGGCATTGCCGCGCAGGTCGATGCTGACCGCCTCGGTTTCCAGCGTGGTGCCATCATCGCGATAGAGCCAGACATTGCCGGCAAGATCGAGGCGGTTTGACTTCTGCTCAAACACACCCCGTCGGGCTGACACCATCAGCCATTCGCCCGACTGCAACTGCATGTCGGCCTTCGGCGCCTCGATATCGGTCCGCTCTGGCCCGATTTGCAGCACCCGCGCGCCGGTGACGGTATAGGGCCGGCCGCTCGAATCCACGCCGTGGTAGTGCGCCTCGGTGAGTTGGCCGCCCTCCGGCGTAATGGCGGCGCGGCGATAGCTGATGCGGCCGCTGTCCGCGCCACCGTTCAACTCGGGATAGAACGCGACCAGAAGCAACAGCGCGATGGCCACCAGCGGCAACAACCGCTTGGCCAGTCCGACCATCCGGCTCCGGTGCGCGTGCTGGGTCACGAATCGGCGGCGATCGCCAAAGCTATCGCGGCGCATTGCCCGATTGGGCGCGCGCGACGGCAGCTTGGGTGCCAAGGGTGCAGACGGAGGCATGGGGACAGAGCTCATGCGCGGGGAAAAGCAGTACACATGCTACACTACCGCCGCGCGCAGCAGGTCGTGAATATGCAGGATGCCGCACGGCCGGCGCTCGGCATCGACCACGAACAGCGCGGTTATCGGGCGCTCCGGCGCGGTCATCAGATGCAGCGCCTCGGCGGCCAGCATGTCGGGTCCGATCGTGCGCGGCGCCGCCGTCATCACCTCGCTCAGCCGGCGGTCCAACAGGGCCGGGCCCATCGCGCGGCGCAAATCGCCATCGGTGAAGATGCCACACAGCCGGCCTTCTGCATCGATCACGCCGAGGCAGCCGAAGCGTTTGGATGTCATCAAAACCAGGGCGGCATCCATCGTGGTGTCGGGGCCGGCGAGCGGCAAGGCATCGCCGGCGTGCATGATCTCACGCACGCGGCGGAGCCGGGCACCCAACTTGCCACCGGGGTGGAACTGGCGGAAATCGGCCGGGCCGAAGCCGCGGCGCGTCAGCAATGCCACGGCTAGCGCGTCGCCCAGTGCCATCTGCATGGTGGTGGACGTGGTGGGCGCCAGGCCCATCGGGCATGCCTCGCGCGCCACCGGCAGCAGCAGGGCGACATCGGCGGCGCTGGCCAACGCGCTGTCGGCTTGCGCGGTGATGGCGACCAGCGGCAGGCCGAAGCGACGCGAATGGGCGACCAGATCGGCCAGCTCGACGGTTTCGCCCGAGTTCGACAACGCCAGCACCGCATCGCCGGGCACGATCATACCGAGGTCGCCATGGCTGGCCTCGGCGGGGTGGACGAACAACGCCGGCGACCCGGTGGAGGCCAGCGTGGCCGCGATCTTGCGCCCGACATGGCCCGACTTGCCCATACCGGAGACCACAATGCGCCCGGTCACCGCGCCCAACAGGTCAACCGCACGGGTGAAGCTGGCGTCGAGGGCCGCGGCAAGCGCACCTAGCCCGGCCGCCTCGGCGGCGAGCACATCTCGGGCGACATCGAGGTCGCGCGCCAGGGTCGCGAGGTCGGCGGTCATGCAGTGGTCGATTCCAGCCTGGTACGGCGGCGGGACATGGTGCCGCGCAGCATTCAGATGGGATGGAGTTACGGCGCAGGAACCCTGCCGGTCAAGCAAGCCGCCATGCGCCGGGCTCAATGCGCGAAGATGTCGGGGTCGTCCCAGCCCAGCACATCCAGCTGCCCGCGCGCCGGCAGGAAAGCGAAACAGGCATCGGCCAGCTCCCGCCGCCCCTCGCGCGCCAACAGCGCCTCCAGCTTGGCCCATAACGCGTGCAGATGCAGCACGTCCGACGCGGCATAGGCGAGCTGCTCGGGCGTGAGCTCGGCCGCCCCCCAGTCGGAGGTTTGCTGCTGCTTGGACAGGTCAACGCCCAGCAGGTCGCGGCACAGATCCTTCAGCCCGTGGCGGTCGGTATAGGTGCGCACCAGCTTGGCGGCGATCTTGGTGCAACGCACCGGGGCGACGCGAATTCCAAGCGCATGTTGCAGCAGCGCCACGTCGAAGCGTGCGAAATGCATCAGTTTCACCACCGCGGGGTCGGCCAGCACGCGCTTGAGGTTCGGGCAGTCCGCGCCGCGGCCACCCAGCACCGGCGGCACGATCTGCACCAGGTGCACCACCCCGTCGCCGGCCGACATCTGCACCAGGCACAGGCGGTCACGGCGCGAATCGAGCCCCATCGCCTCGGTATCCACCGCCAGCACCGGGCCGAGCGTCAGGCCCTCCGGCAAGTCGTGCTTGTGCAGATGGATGGTCGCGTTGGCCATGAACTGAACGGTATCCGCCATTGGGGTGCCCCTCGAGGGGATGTATCCATTCGGCGAGCCGACCCTCCGGCGGGCCGCGCCGCCGTCATCCGATTGGTGCCCAGGAGAAGACTCGAACTTCCACGACCTTACGGCCACAGGTACCTGAAACCTGCGCGTCTACCAATTCCGCCACCTGGGCATACCGGCACCGTCCCGCGCCGCGGGATGGAGGGTGGGCGCGCGATGTAGCCGCCACCCGGTCCGGCGTCAACACCCCCATGGCGCGCGACGGGATGTTTTCATCCGGGCAGGCTATCGTCGACACGACGCTTGAGGCGGCGGGCCCGCGGCCATATCAAGGGTGGGAATAGGCGGAGGCGGATCATGACGGATCGCGGCATTGCGACGGTGTTCGGCGGCACCGGCTTCATCGGGCGGCACGTGGTGAAGCGCCTGGTCGATGCGGGATGCATCGTGCGGGTGGCGGTGCGCGACACCGAAAAGGCCCTGGCGCTGAAGCCGCTCGGCACGATCGGCCAGGTGGTCGCGCTGCATGCCCGGCTGAGCGATGCCGCGGCCGTGGCGCGCGCGGTCGATGGCGCGAGCATGGTGGTGAGCCTCGTTGGCATTCTGGCAGAGAGCCGCGCGGGGGATTTCGACCGTGTGCACCACCTCGATGCCGCGGCGGTGGCCCAAGCCTGTGCCGCCGCCGGGGTATCGCACCTGGTGCATGTCAGCGCGATCGGCGCCGACGCGGCCAGCCCCAGCCTGTATGCGCGCAGCAAGGCCACCGGCGAGGCGGCGGTATTGGCTGCGTTCCCCGCGGCGGTAATCCTGCGGCCGTCGGTGGTGTTCGGGCCTGAGGATGCGTTCTTCAATCGGTTCGCAAAACTGGCGCAGCTGCTGCCGGTGATGCCGGTGTTCGGCGCCGAAACGCGGTTCCAGCCGGTGCATGTCGGCGATGTCGCCGATGCCGTGCTCGCAGGGCTGACCCGCGCCGATGTGCAGGGCCGCACTTTTGAGCTGGGCGGGCCGAAAGTATGGACGATGCGCGCGCTGCTCGGATGGATCATGGCAGAGACCGGGTATCGCCGGCCGATGCTGAACGTGCCGGCGTGGCTCGCGGCACTGCAGGCCAGCGTGTTCGAGCGCTTGCCGGGGAAGCTGCTGACGCGCGACCAACTGATTTTGCTCCAGCGCGACAATGTGGTTGCCGCTGATGCCGCTGGTTTTGCAGCGCTGGGTATCGCGCCGCTGGCCGTGGAACAGTTGGTTCCGGGATACCTGGCCCGCTACCGCAGGGCTGGGGTTCCACCGAAGCCGCAGAATTAGAACCAAAACGGCCCTATTCAAGGCAACGCCTTTCTCCAGAATCGTCACAGCCATCTGTTGCTGCAAAATTTATGACAGAATGACTGCCGTAATAGATTGCCATGACGATCGCCTTCCCGTAGTGTTGTGAAGTCCAGTCCGGAGCTGTCCGATGCCCGACCGCATGCTCCAGTTCGTCGCCATCCCCCAGCAAACGCCCGCAAAGCGCGCGGTGGCGGTGCGGGCAGGCGATTTTCAGGAAATCTACGACGAATACCTTCCGGCCCAGGCCGCCACCCAGGCCAGCCGCTGCAGCCAGTGCGGTGTGCCGTTCTGCCAAGTGCACTGCCCGCTTTCGAACAACATCCCCGACTGGCTGAAGCTGGCCGCCGAACAGCGGCTGGAGGAGGCGTACGAGGTCAGCGCCGCCACCAACAACTTCCCCGAGATTTGCGGCCGCATCTGCCCGCAAGACCGGCTATGCGAGGGCAACTGCGTCATTGAGAAGGGCTTCGACAGCGTCACCATCGGCGCGGTCGAACGCTTCATCACCGACACCGCCTTCGAACAGGGCTGGGTGAAGCCGGCACAGCCGCGCCGCGAGCGGGCGCAATCGGTTGGCATCATCGGCGCCGGCCCCGGCGGGCTGGCGGCTGCCGATCAACTCCGCAAGCTCGGCTACCAGGTGCATGTCTACGACCGCTACGACCGCGTGGGTGGGCTGATGATCTACGGCATCCCCGGCTTCAAGCTGGAAAAGCCGGTGGTGGCGCGGCGGGCGGCGCTGCTGGCTGAAGGTGGCGTGCAGTTTCACCTGAACTGCGCGGTGGGGGTGGATGTCACGCTGGCGGATTTGCGGGCGCGGCACGATGCGGTGCTGATCGCCACCGGCGTCTATCGCGCGCGCGACATCGGCGGCCCCGGGGCCGGGCTGGGCGGAATTGTGCCAGCGCTGGACTATCTGACCGCCGCCAACCGCATCGGGCTGGGCGACGCGGTGCCGGCATTTGCCGACGGCACGCTGGATGCGCGCGCCAAGCGGGTGGTGGTGGTGGGCGGCGGCGACACCGCGATGGATTGCGTGCGCACTGCGGTGCGCCAGGGCGCCGCCTCGGTCACCTGCCTGTACCGGCGCGACCGTGCCAACATGCCGGGCTCCCTGCGCGAAGTGAAGAACGCCGAGGAGGAAGGGGTGCGTTTCCAGTGGCTCGCGGCACCCGAGGCATTTCTCGGCACCTTGGATGTCCGGGGTGTGCGGGTGTTGAAGATGCATCTCGGCCTGCCCGACCCCTCCGGCCGCCAGGCGGTGGAACCGCTGCACGGCAGCAACTTCACTGTGCCCGCCGACCTGGTGATCAAGTCACTGGGCTTCGACCCCGAAGACCTGCCGGGCGCATTCGGCGCGCCGGCGCTGACCGTATCGCCCCGCGGCACGCTGCGGATCGACCAGCACAGCTTCATGACCAACCTGCCGGGGGTATTCGCCGCCGGTGACATCGTGCGCGGGGCGTCGCTGGTTGTCTGGGCGATCCGCGACGGACGCGACGCGGCAGCGGCAATGCACGCGCATATGCAGCACGCCCTGCAGGTGGCGGCATGACAATGCGCAGGCTGGCGGCCGGCCTGTTCGCCGCCATGGTTGCCGCAACCGCGATCCCCAGCGGCACGGCGGCCCAGGGCACACGCCCCGGCCAGGCGGCCCCCGGGGTCGAGGAGAACCGCCGCGAAGCCCGCGCCCTGGCCGATATCCTGGACATTCCGCGCCAGGCCCAGGCGCTGATGACTCAGATGCGCGTCGAGATGATCAAGGCCACGATGCGCACCAGCGAGATGAACGAAGAAAGTGCGACCGCCGTGGTCGACGACATCCTGATGCCGAATTTCCACGCCCGCAGCGCCGAGCTGCTGGCCGAGATGATCGAACCCTATGCCCTGAACTTCACTTTTTCCGACCTGCGGGCGTTGCGGGCCTTCTTTGCCTCACCGCTGGGCCAGAAGCTGCTGCGCACCCAGCCGGTGGCGCGCGCGCAGGCCGAACAGGCGGGGCTGGCGTGGGGACAGCGACTGTTCCAGGATTCGGTTGACCGCCACGTGGATGAGCTGCGTGCCCGCGGGCTGAAATTCTGAAGGGATACCGACATGAAGATCACCAATCACGTTGCCGCCGGTGCATTGCTGCTGGCCGGTGTCGTCGCGGCGGGCACGGCGTGGGGACAGGCGGCGCCAGCGCCGGCCACCGCCCCCCCCCTCTCCCCTGCCCAGGCGGCCGCGCCCGCGCCCGCGCCGGTCATCACCGAGGCGAACCGGCGCGAGGCGCGGGCCCTGGGCGACAAGCTGGGCTGGGAGACGCAGGTGCGCGGCATCATCAACACACTGCGAACGGCCATTATCGTCAACCTGGCCCAGACCAACGGCAAGACGCCACAAGACATGATCGCGGTCGTCGACGACCTGATGATGCCTGATTTCGTCGGCGATGCCGGCGGCCTCCAGAGCATGATCGTCGATGCCTGGGCCGGCGCGTTCACTGCCGACGAACTGCGCAACCTGCGCAGCTTCTACAACACCCCGCTGGGCGACAAGCTGCTGCGCACGATCCCGCAGTTGAACAACGTGATCAACCAGGCCGGCCAAAGCTGGGCGCAGAAAGTCTACCAAGCGTCGCAGCTGAAACACACCGACGAGTTCACCAAGCGCGGGTTCAAGTTCGCCCCCTGATCCGATAGGAGCCGCCATGCCCGAGCCCGCCGCACCGGCCACCGCCGGTCACATCTTCGTGCGCGATTGGCACGAAAATGCCGCCCGCCTGGCGGCTACCTACGACCCGTCGCAGGAGCATGATGCCTGCGGCGTGGGACTGGTGGCGGCGCTGGACGGGCGGGCACGGCGCGACGTGGTGCAGGCCGGCATCGACGCGCTGAAGGCGGTGTGGCATCGCGGCGCGGTCGATGCCGACGGCAAAACCGGCGATGGCGCCGGCATCCATGTGGAAATCCCGCAGGATTTCTTCGCGGATGCCGTGCGCCGCGGCGGCGACAGGCTGCGCCCTGGCCCGATCGCCGTCGGCCAGGTCTTCCTGCCCAAGACCGATCTCGGTGCCCAGGAACGTTGCCGTCAGATCGTCGAAAGCGAGATCATCGCCTTCGGCTACGCCATCTATGGCTGGCGCCAGGTGCCGATCGACACGACGTGCATCGGCGAGAAGGCCAACGCCACCCGCCCGGAGATCGAACAGATCATGATCTGGTCGCCCAAGGGCGCGGCCACCGACGTCGGCGCCTTCGAACGCGACCTGTTCGTGATCCGCCGCCGCATCGAGAAACAGGCGATCGCCGCACAAATCCCAGAGCTGTATTTCTGCTCCCTGTCGTGCCGGTCGATCATCTACAAGGGCATGTTCCTGGCCGAGAGCCTGTCGGAATTCTACCCCGACCTGCGTGACGAGCGCTTCGTCAGCCGCTTCGCCATCTACCACCAGCGCTATTCCACCAACACCTTCCCCACCTGGCGGCTGGCCCAGCCATTCCGCGCGCTGGCCCATAACGGCGAGATCAACACGCTGTCGGGCAACGTCAACTGGATGAAAAGCCACGAGACGCGGCTGTCGGCACCGCCGCTCGACGCGTTCATGGACGACATCAAGCCGGTGATCCAAAGCGGCGGTTCGGACACCGCCACGCTGGACAACGTGTTCGAGGTGCTGCTGCGTGCCGGCCGCGACGCGCCGATGGCCAAGGCGCTGATGATCCCGGCCAGCATCGGCAACGACGCCACCATGAAGCAGGCGTATCGGGACATGTTCCTGTACTGCAACTCGGTGATGGAGCCGTGGGACGGCCCCGCCGCCCTGGCCGCCACCGACGGCCGTTGGGTGATCGCCGGGCTCGACCGCAACGGGCTGCGGCCGCTGCGCTACACCATCGCGCGCAACGCGCTGCTGATCGTCGGCAGTGAAGCCGGCATGGTGAAGCTCGACGAAAGCGAGATCGTCGAGAAGGGCCGCGTCGGCCCGGGCCAGACCATCGGCGTCGACCTCGATACCGCCACTTTCTACGGCGACGAGGCGATGAAGGACATGCTGGCCGCCCGCCAGCCCTTCGGCGAATGGGCCAAGCGCATCCGCCAGATCGACCACATCGTGAAAACCGACGCGCCGGAGCCGATCCTTTACGACCGGGAGGAGTTGCGCCGCCGCCAGCTTGCCGTCGGCACCACGCTGGAGGAGCTGGAGATGATCCTGCATCCCATGGTGGAAGATGCGCAGGAAGCAATCGGCAGCATGGGCGACGACACGCCGCTGGCCGTGCTGTCGGAGAAGCATCGCGGCCTGCATCATTATTTCCGCCAGGGCTTCTCCCAGGTCACCAACCCGCCGATCGACAGCCTGCGCGAAAGCCGGGTGATGACGCTCAAGACCCGGCTGGGCAACCTCGGCAACGTGATGGACGAGGACAGCAGCCAGTTCGATCTGTTGCAGTTGGAATCGCCGGTTCTGTCCACCGCCGAGTTCGCCGCCATGCACGCCACCATGGGCCGGTCGGCATGCGTGGTGGATTGCACCTTTCCCGTGGCCGAAGGCGAGGCCGGCCTGCGCGCCGCCTTGGAACGCATCCGCCGCGAAGCCGAGGAGGGCGTGCGCGCCGGTTGCACCCATGTCATCCTCACCGACGAGGCGACCGACGCCGCCCGGGTTGCCATCCCGATGATCCTGGCCACCGGCGGGGTGCACACCCACCTCGTGCGCTCCAGCCTGCGCACCTTCACCAGCCTGAATGTGCGCGCCGCGGAATGCCTCGATGTGCACACCTTCGCCGTGCTGATCGGCGTGGGCGCGACCACCATCAACGCCTATCTGGCACAGGAGGGCATCGCCGACCGGCACCGGCGCGGGCTGTTCGGCGACATCACGCTGAAGGAGGCGGTGCAGCGCTTCAAGAAGGCCGTCGACAAGGGCCTGCTGAAGATCATGTCCAAGATGGGCATCTCGGTGATCTCGTCGTATCGCGGTGGCTATAATTTCGAGGCGATCGGCCTGTCGCGCCAGCTTGTGGGCGAGTTCTTCCCCGGCATGCAAAGCCGCATCTCCGGCATCGGCCTGTCCGGCATCGCGCGCAAGATCCTCGCGTTGCACGAAGCCGCCTGGGACGCCGAGATGGCCGCCCTGCCCGTCGGCGGCCTCTACAAGCTGCGCCAGCGCGGCGAAGCCCACGCCTTCGACGGTGGCCTGATCCACATGCTGCAGGAAGCCGTCGCCACCGATAGTTTCTCGCTGTATCGCCGCTACGCCGACGCCGTGCGCCGGATGCCCCCGGTCGCCCTGCGCGACCTGCTGGATTTCCGTGACCAGGGCCGCAAGCCCATCGCGGTGGACGAGGTGGAGAGCATCACCGAAATCCGCAAGCGCCTGCTCTCGCCTGGCATCTCGCTCGGCGCGCTATCGCCCGAAGCGCACGAAACGCTGTCGATCGCGATGAACCGCATCGGTGCGCGCTCCGATTCCGGCGAGGGCGGCGAAGACCCCGCCCGGGCCAAGCCGCGAGCCAATGGCGACAACGCCAATTCGGCAATCAAGCAGATCGCATCCGGGCGCTTCGGCGTGACCGCGGAATACCTGAACAACTGCCGCGAGATCGAGATCAAGGTGGCCCAGGGCGCCAAGCCCGGCGAAGGTGGCCAGCTGCCCGGCTTCAAGGTCACCGGCCTGATCGCCAAGCTGCGCCATTCCACCCCCGGGGTGATGCTGATTTCTCCCCCACCGCATCACGACATCTACTCGATCGAAGACCTGGCCCAGCTGATCTACGACCTCAAGCAGATCAACCCGGACGCCACGGTCTGCGTGAAGCTGGTGGCACGCTCCGGCATCGGCACCATCGCCGCCGGCGTGGCCAAGGCGCGCGCCGATGCCATCCTCATCTCCGGCCATTCCGGCGGCACCGGGGCAAGCCCGCAAACCTCGGTGAAATATGCCGGGCTGCCGTGGGAAATGGGGCTGAGCGAAACCCACCAGGTGCTGATGCTGAACCGCCTGCGCCACAAGGTGAAGCTGCGCACCGATGGCGGCATCAAGACCGGGCGCGACGTGGTGATCGCCGCCATGCTGGGGGCCGAGGAATTCGGCATCGGCACCGCGTCGCTGGTCGCCATGGGCTGCATCATGGTGCGCCAGTGCCACTCCAACACCTGCCCGGTGGGCGTGTGCTCGCAGGACGAGAAGCTGCGGGCCAAGTTCGAGGGCACGCCGGAAAAAGTCATCAACCTGTTCAGCTTCATTGCCGACGATGTGCGCCATATCCTGGCGTCGCTGGGCTTCAGAACCCTGGCCGAGGTGATCGGCCGCACCGACCTGCTGCACCAGGTCAGCCGCGGCTCCGAAATGCTCGACGACCTCGACCTCAACCCGCTGCTGGTGCAGGCCGATCCCGGCCCCCACGCCCGCTACTGCACGCTGGTGGGACGCAACGAGGTGCCCGATACGTTGGACGCCCAGATGATCGCCGATGCCGGCGCCCTGTTCGCGCACGGCGAAAAAATGCAGCTCGAATACAACATCCGCAACACCCAGCGCGCCATCGGCACACGGTTCAGCAGCAAGATCGTCCGCCGCTTCGGCATGTCCCACCTCCAGCACGGCCACGTCACCGTGCGCCTGCGCGGCTCGGCCGGGCAATCGCTGGGCGCCTTCGCCGTGCAGGGCCTGAAACTGGAAGTGTTCGGCGACGCCAACGACTATGTCGGCAAGGGTCTGTCCGGCGCCATTATCGTGGTGCGCCCGGCCCCCTCCTCCACTCTGCAAAGCCACCTGAACACCATCATCGGCAACACCGTGCTGTACGGCGCCACCGCCGGCGCGCTGTATGCCGCCGGGCAGGCGGGCGAACGCTTCGCGGTGCGCAACTCGGGCGCCACGGCGGTGGTCGAGGGCATCGGCTCGAACGGCTGCGAGTATATGACCGGCGGAACGGTGGCGATCCTCGGCCCGATCGGCGATAATTTTGGTGCAGGATTCACCGGCGGCATGGCCTTCGTCTACGATCCCGACGACCTGTTCCGGCTGCGCGTGAACCCGGAGTCTCTGCTGTGGCAGCGCGTTGCCACGCCGCATTGGAACACCGTGCTGCGCACCCTCGTGGCCACCCACGCGCGCGAAACCAGCAGCCGCTACGCCACCCGCCTGTTGCACGACTGGGAGCGGGTAGTGGCGGATTTCTGGCATGTGGTGCCGCGCGACTACGTCCGCTACCTCGATCACCCCATGGGCGAACCGGTGGCGGCGTTGCGCGCCTGATGCCGCAGGCCGGGCTGGTCGGGCCCGGCGGCACGGGCCAGTATCGGCCCATGGCCCTGTCCTTTACCGCCTTCGCGCCCGTCCTGCTCGGCATCGCCAGCGCCCAGGTTGCCCAGGGGTTGCTGGGGCCGCTGATCCCGCTGCTGCTGGTCGAACAGCAGGTGGCGACCAGCCATATCGGCCTGGTGGCCGCGGCCCATTCGGCCGGCTTCCTGGTGGGGTCGCTGTATTGCCCGCGCATCATCCCGCGGCTGGGGCATGGCCGGGCGTTCGTGGCCTTCGCGGTGCTGGCGGCGGATGCGATCCTGCTCATGGCGCTGTGGCAGTCGGCGTGGGGCTGGGCGGTGCTGCGGGCGGCCTCGGGGATGGCCTATGCCGGATTGTGCATCGTGGCCGAAAGCTGGTTGAACGCACGGGCCGACAATGCCAGCCGGGGGCGGGTGTTCGCGTTGTACATGGTTGCCTCCTGGGGCGGCGGCGTGGTGGGGCCGCTGGTGCTCAGCCTGGTGGCGCCCTCGGCGGTGCTGATCGCCGGCGCCGGCATGGCGTTTGTCACCGCCCTGCTGCCGGTGGCGCTGGTGCAGCAGGCGACCCCCGACTCCAACCCGAATACCCGCATGGGGCTGCTGGCGCTGTATCGCGTCTCGCCGGTGGGCCTGGCCTGCGGGCTGTCGGCGGGGTTGGCCAACAGCGCCTTCCATGCGTTGACGCCGGTGTATCTGCAAAGCCTCGGCCACAATGCGGCCGCCGTCGGGGTGTTTGCCCTGGCGGCCACCGTGGCCGGATTGGCGATCCAGATGCCGGCCGGCATGCTGTCAGACCGGATCGGCCGGCGGCCGGTGGCCCTGGCGTCGTTGCTGGTTCCCGCGGCAACGTCGATCGGATTCCTGCTGGCCGGCGCGGCACCGCTGCCGGTGCTGCTGGTGCTGGGCGCGCTGCTGTCGGGGTTGGCCGCACCGCTGTACGGACTGGGCGCCGGGCTGACCAACGACCGGCTGGAACGCGGCGACGCGGTGGCGGCCGCCGGCGCGCTGCTGCTCGCCTGGTCGGCAGGTGCCACGATCGGGCCGGCAGTGGGCGGGCTGGTGATGGAGCGGCTGGGACCGGCCGGGCTGTTCGTCTATCTCGCCGCGGTGTTTGCCGGGATGGCATTGTTCACCGCCTGGCGCATGATGCTGCGCCCCGAGGTGCCGCGCGCACAACGCAGCGCCTTCGTGCCAGCCACCACGCCGCCGGCCGGCCTGACCACCGCGGCCAAGCCCGATGCCTGATTGCCAACCGAGGATCAGTCCATGAGCACCCTGCCCCTTTCCCGCTTCAAGGTTCTCGACCTTACCCGGGTGCGCGCCGGGCCTACCTGCGTGCGCCAACTCGCCGATTGGGGGGCCGAGGTGATCAAGATCGAGGCGCCGGAAGGCGATTCCGGCCTGGGCGGAGCACGGCTCGGGCCGGATTTCTGGAACCTGCACCGCAACAAACGCAGCCTGACGCTGGACCTCAAGGCACCAGAAGGGCGGGAGATCTTCTACAAGCTGGTCGCGCAATCCGACGTGGTGGTGGAAAACTACCGGCCCGACGTGAAGGACCGCCTCAAGATCGACTGGGCAACCCTGGAACAGCTCAACCCGCGCCTGGTCTATGCCTCGATCTCCGGCTTCGGGCAGGACGGGCCATATCGCGACCGGCCAGGCGTCGACCAGATCGCCCAAGGCATGGGCGGGCTCATGTCGATCACCGGCCTGCCGGGCCAAGGCCCCGTGCGGGTCGGCATCCCGGTGGCCGACCTGACCGCCGGCATCTTTGCCGCCATGGGCATCCTGATCGCGCTGCTCGACCGCGAAACCTCGGGGCGCGGGCAATGGGTGCAAAGCTCGCTGCTGGGTGCCCAGATCGCCATGCTCGACTTCCAGGCGGCGCGCTGGACGATCGGCGGCGAAGTGCCCGAACAAGCCGGCAACGACCACCCAACCAGCATCCCGACCGGGGTGTTCGCCACCGCCGACGGGCATATCAACATCGCCGCCGCCGGCAACGATATCTACCGCCGGCTGTGCCGCGCGTTGGGCAAGGAGGCGCTGGCCGCGCATCCGGACTATGCGACCGATACGGCGCGCTCCAAAAACCGCCGCGCGCTGAACGGGGAAATCGAAACCGTCACGCGCACGAAAACCTCGGCGCAGTGGATCGACGAGCTCAACGCCGCCAGCGTGCCGTGCGGGCCAATCAACCGCATGGACGAAGTGTTCGCCGACCCGCAAGTGCAGCACCTCGGCATGGCCCGCGACGTGCAACACCCAACGCGAGGCACCGTCGGGCTGGTGGGACAGGCAATCAGCATGAGCCGGTCAAAATGGGAGGTGCGCTCGGTCACGCCGGAACAAGGCGAACATACCGACGCTATTCTGGGGGAATTGGGTTTCGATGCGGCAGGGATTGCGGGGTTGCGCGGCAAGAAAGTGGTTTAGGGAAGACTTCTTTTTGTGAACAAAAAGAAGCAAAAAAACTTTATCCGTTAAGGGGTTTGCTCTGGATTGATATGCGATGACCGTCGAAACAATAAGGCGATGCCCCAGCTTGTCCCGTGGCGCCGCTTCGCGCCGCGACGGCAGCACCCTCGTCTTCCCCTTCCCTCAGCGCGGCAAAACCACCCCAAGTGACGAATACACGACCGCAAACAGCGGCCCAGGGGCAACCAGGGCATCGAGCAGCGCGGGAATTTCGGCCTCCTCGCGCACCACCATCACGGGATAGCCATAGGCCGCACCCATCATCGCCAGGTCGGGGTTCACCAGGTCGGTGCCACTTACCCGCCCCGGATGCGCCCGTTCCTGGTGGATACGAATGGAGGCATAGCTGCCGTTGTCGCTGAGCAGCACCTTGAGCGGTGCGCGGCGTGCCGCGGCAACGGCGAGTTCGCTGCCGGTCATCAGGAACCCGCCATCGCCAACGGCGCAGATCACCGGGCGGCCGGGATGGCGCAGCGCGGCGGCGACGGCGGCGGGCATGCTATAGCCCATGGAGCCGGCGATCGGCGCAAGCAGGCGCTGGCCCGGCTTCCAGGCGATCTTGCGGTAGAACGGTGCGCCAAAGGTGCCGGCATCCACGGTGACGATGGCATTGTCAGGCAGGCGCGGGCCAAGAGCGGCAACGAGGTTGGCGAACACCACGCCGTCGGGCGCGGTGCGCGGCACCCAGGCGGCATCGGCGCTGTGGATGGCCCGGAGTTCGGCATTCCAGGCGGCACGCCCGGGTGGGGCGGCGGCGTTGCGGTGCGCCAGCGCGGCCAGCGTCGGCAAGGCGTGCGCGGCCAAGGCGAGGTCGGTGGCGAAGCGCCAGCCCAGCCAGCCGGCATCGGGGCACACATGAACCAGGCGCTGGCCGGGTTCGGGGAACGCATAGCCCTGCGTCGTGATATCGCCGAGCCGGGTGCCCAACGCGATGACAAGATCGGCGCGGGCGAACGCGGCGCGCTGGGCGGGCGGGTTCGAAAGTCCCATATCGCCGGCGTAGAGCGGGTGGGCATTGGGGAAAAGGTCCTGGCGGCGAAAGCTGACAGCGACGGGCACCTGCCAGCGTTCGGCGAAGGCAAGCAGCGCCTCCCTGCCACCGGGCCGGTCGAGGTCGCCGCCGGCGATGACGATCGGCCGTTCGGCGCCGCGCAGCAGATCGGCAAGGCGATCCGCAGTTTCCGGCGAGGGTGCTGCGTCACTCGCCACCACGGGGGCCAGCGGCGCGCGGGTGCACGCGGCGGCGAGCACGTCTTCCGGCAGCGCGAGCACGGCGGGGCCGGGAACGCCGGTCAGCATCGCCGCCCAGGCGCGGGCCAGCAATTCGGGCACCTGGTCAGCGTTGCTGGCCTCGCCGACGAACTTGGCGACACCGTCGAACATGCGGGAATAATCGATCTCCTGAAAGGCGCGGGCGCGCAGGTCGCGCGCCTCCACCTGCCCGACGATCAGCAGAACCGGCACGGCATCCTGCTGCGCGGTGTGGATGGCGATCGATGCGTTGCAGGCGCCGGGGCCGCGGCTGACCAGCACCACGCCCGGCACGCCGGTAAGGCGCGCATCGGCCAGCGCCATGAAGCCGGCGCCGCTCTCATGCCGGCAGGTAACGAGGTCGATACTGGGGTGGTCGTGCAGCGCGTCAAGCACGGCGACATAGGATTCGCCGGGAACACAGAAGGCCCGCGTCACGCCCTGGGCTGCGAGGAAGGCGACGAGGGTTTCGGCGGCGGTCTGCATGGCGGCAGAGTGGCCGCGCTTCAGCGCCGTGTCGAGCCGCGGCGGCCCCGCGACCAGCCGATCCAGCGATTGACCCGCAGCCGGTAGTCGCGCCAGGCGGCACCGAAGCGCGCATTCAGGTGCGCCTCCTCCCGCGCGATGGCCAGGTGGGCGGTCAACCCGGCGGCGAGCAATGCCATCGGCAGGAACCAGACCATGCCAAAGGCCAGGCCCGCCCCGGCCAACAGGCACGTATTGCCGAGATAAATCGGGTTGCGCGACAGCGCGAACGGCCCATGCGTCACCAACGCGGTGGCAGCGCGGTGCGGCAGGATGTTGGCGCGGCCCCGCCACATCGTCGCCATGGCCCACAGGTCGAGCGCGATACCCACCACGATCAGCGCATCGCCAAGTATCCGCACCGCCGGCCAGTGCGCGCCGACCCACCACGCCGGCAGGGGTAACGCGCGGTGCAGCAGCCATGCCAGCACCGCGCCGCCGCCATACAGCAGCGGCGGCCAGGGAATGCTGTTCGGCGTGGCGTGGCGGTCATGGCCCATGGATGGCAGCATAGCCCATTGCACGGCGGTTGCGTATTGACCCGCAAGCCGTGCCGCGCCCATGGTTTGTCGACAATCGCGACGACAGCGAACAACGGCGGAGGAAACGATGGCCGGTGCGCTGGCGGGGATTCGCGTGCTCGATCTCAGCGACAGCGTCGCCGGACAGTTCTGCACGCGCATGCTGGCCGATTACGGCGCCGAGGTGCTGCTGGTGGAACCGCCGGGCGGCGGCGCCATGCGCGGCGCGGCGCCGCTGGCCGCCGATGGCAACTCGTTCGCGTTCTTCCATCTCAATACCGGCAAGGGCTCGGTGGTGCTGGATGGCACGCCGGCCGGGCGCGCGCGATTGCTGGCGCTGGCGGCACAGGCCGACGCCATCGTGGTCGGGCCCGATTCCGACCGCATCGCACTGGCAGCCGCCGCACCCTTGGCGGTTCTGGCGACGGTGTCGCCATTCGGCACCGATGGCCCGTGGCGCGACTGGACCGGGTGCGAGATGATCTACCAGGCGGTGGCGGGGCTCATGCACGGCTCGGGCGACGGGGCGCGGGCACCGCTGTACGGCTGTGGCGACCGCGCGAGCCATGGCGCCGGGGCGGCCGCCTACATCGCGGTGCTGGCAGGGTTATTCGCGCGCGGCCGCTGGGGTATCGGGCAGCAGGCGGCGGTGGATGTCGCGGCCACCGCCGCCTGCATGGCCAACCCGTTCGTCACCCAGTTCCTCTACAACGGCCTGGTGGAACCGCGTGCCACCCGGCGCATGCCGCTGGGCCTGTTGCGCTGCCGCGACGGCTGGGTGGGGTTCTGGTTGCACGTGCACCTGTTCGCCCCGATGATGACCGCACTTGGGCTGGCAGCCCATGCCGAGGACCCGCGATTC
>Ga0105049_10003740_pt1 | contig 17969 bp, 12 predicted proteins | sample MAT06_FD_78087 | JGI IMG/M metagenome (GOLD analysis project Ga0105049, IMG submission 78087) | Freshwater microbial communities from Lake Fryxell liftoff mats and glacier meltwater in Antarctica - MAT-06 | ecosystem: Environmental > Aquatic > Freshwater > Ice > Liftoff microbial mat | place...
CGACGTCGCCTACCGACCGGCCACACCCCCGACCGCGTCGGCCGTCTCTACGCGCGCGTCGGTCGCCTCGTCGTGCCCTGGCTGCAGCGCCACGCCGACACCTACGAGCGTTATGGCACTGGCCTCTTCCCGCTGACGGACATCCGCTTCGAGCTCGTCGCGCGCAAGTAGCCAGCGTTCCAAACGCCTTCCCCTATGACACCTTGAGATCGCTCTCGATGGCAATCCCGTAGGCCGCGAGCTTGTTGTAGAGCGTGCGCCGATCGATCCCGAGCAGCTCCGCCGTCTTCTTCTTGTTGCCCTTGTTGTCCTTCAGGGCCTGCACGATCGCCAGCCGCTCGAGGTCGGCCAGCGTGCGTCCCTGTAGCTGCAGCATGCCCTTGTCGTTGACCGCGCCCGCGGTCGCGCCACCACCGATGATGTCGGGGAAGCTCTCGAAGTCGCGCGGCCCTAGCACCGGCGTGTCCGCGAACACGCTCGCATTCTTCAGCACCGTCTCGAGCTGCCGCACGTTGCCCGGCCACCCATAGCGACTCAAGAGTGCCAGTGCCTCTTTGGAGATGCTCTGCACCTGGCCGAGCCCCGACTTGCGATTGGCCTCGATGAAGTGCTGCACGAGCAGCGGGATGTCCTCCTTGCGTTCACGCAGCGGCGGCACCACCAGCGGCACAACCGACAGCCGATAGAACAGGTCCTCGCGGAAGCGCCCGGCCTGGACCTCCTCGTCGAGCTTGCGATTGGTCGCCGCCACGATGCGCACATCGACCGTCACCTGGCGGGTCGCGCCGACCTTCTGGATGTCGCCCGACTGTAGCACCCGCAAGAGCTTCACCTGCATCTCGAGCGGCATCTCGCCGATCTCATCGAGGAACAATGTGCCCGTATGTGCCACCTCGAAGAGGCCCTTCTTGTCCGAGTGCGCGTTCGTGAACGCGCCGCGCACGTGCCCGAAGAGCTCGCTCTCGAGCAGCGTCGCCGGGATAGCCCCGCAATTCACAGCGACGAACGGCCGGTCGCGCCGCTGCCCGGAGAAGTGGATGGCGCGCGCCACGAGCTCCTTGCCGGTGCCCGACTCGCCTTCGATCAACACCGCTACATCCGCATTGCGCAGCCGATCGATCATCTGGAACGTGCGGCGCATAACGGGGGCGCTTCCGATCATGTTGTCGAAGCGATGTTCGGTCGCGAGCTGCCGCCGCTCGGCGATCATCTGGACCTTGGTGTCCTCGAGCTCGCGCGTGCGCCGCTCGAGATCTGCCTCGAGCCGCTGATTGAGTGACTCGACCTCCTTGCGCGCAGCCTCGGTCGCGCGCTTCTGCGCCTCCAACGATTCGACCAGGCGCGCATTGTCGAGCGCCACCGCCGCCATGTCCGCGAACGCCTCCATGAAGCGCAGATCCTCGCCCGCGAACGCCGACGCGCGGAAGCGGTTGTCGAGATAGATAGCCCCCAGCACGTGCCCGCGAAACGCCATCGGCAGGCACATGATCGAGCGCAGCCGCAGGTCGACGACCGACAGCTGCTCCTTATAGCGCTCGTCCTCCATCGCATCGACCGTCACGATCGGCTCGCCCGCGGCGATGACGCGACGCGCGATCCCACGGCTGATCTTCAAGTGCTTGTTGCGGATGTTCTCCTGGTCGAGATTGCGCGCGATACGCACCTCGAGGCCCTCCCTATGCGACTCGTCGTCGAGCAGCAGGAAGCCACGCTCCGCCCCCGTCAGCAGGATCGCCGAGTCCATGATGTACTCGAGCAACCGCTGCACGTTGTGCTCACCCGCGAGCCGCTTGTGCACTTCGAGTAGCCGCCCCCAGCCGAGCCCGACACCGGCCTGGCTCTGCGCCGTCTCGCTCGTGCGCGTCACAAAGGCCGCGGTCTGGCGATACGCATCCCGCCGGTCCCGCCGCGCGCGGAACGCCTCGCGCTGCGCCGCCGGCACCGAGTCGAGCTGCGCTTGCAAGACTTTGCGCACCTCTTTGCTCCAGCTCTGCGCCGCCGCCAGGTCCTCGCGGTCGCGCGCCGCCAGCGCCGCTTCGAGGTAGATAGGCCAGCGCCCGTCCGGGTTCTTGTGCGACTCGACCTGCGCGACCGCCTCCTCGATGAGCGCCTTGCCGTCCATCTTGGCCTCGCCACCGTCGTGGCTGACCCGCGCCAACGCCGCCAACAGCGCCAACGCGCTCGTGCGCATGGCGTTGTTGCCCGCCGCCTCGGCCATCGTCTTGGCGTGCTCCGCCAGCTCGCGCGCCGCCTTGAGCTCGAACCTCTCGAGCAACAGCCGCCCGAGGTTCAACGTCGCCTCCAGCTCCTCGGGCTTGCACTGCGCCTCCTCGGCGATGGCGATCGCCTCACGGAAACGCGCCTCGGCCTGCACCAGGTCGCCGCGATCCGAGGCGACATCGCCCAACAGGTTTGCAATCACCGCCGCCAGGTGCCGGTTCTCGTCGGCGCGCGCGATTGCCTGGCTCCGTTGCAGGACGGTCTCGGCGCGCTCGGTCTCGCCGAGGTAGCGCCAGAGGTTGCCGAGGTTGCTGGCGATCTGCGCGATGCGTGCGCGCGCATCGAGTTGCTCGGCGCGTGCCAATGCCTCGCGATACGTATCGAGCGCCTCGGTCCACTCGCCCCGTTCGTGCTGCAGCACGCCGAGGTTCTGTAGGGCCGTCAGGACGCGCGCTTCATCATGCGTCGCCTCACCGAGTCGCATCGCCTCGCCATAGGCGCGCGCCGCTTTCGCGAGATCGCCCCGGCGGTGTGCGACCAGGCCCTGCGCCGTCACGATCGCCGCCTCTTCCTTCTTCGCCGCGAGCCCGCCCGTCGCCTTCGCCTCGCGTGCCGCCGTCAGCGCCCGCTCGAGCCGCGTGTCGGCCGTGTCGAGCTGCCCGCGATACCAGTCGACCAGTGCGCGCGAGTACAAGAGCCCCGCCAGTTGCTGTGCCGCCCAACCGTCCGACGTGCCCTCTGCCGCGCCCTGCTCCAGCCGCGCGAGCCCATCCTCGGCCGCGCGCTCGCCCGCCTCGAGCTCGCCCGACAGCACCGCTGCGCGCGCCTCGCCGGCCCGGACCTCGACGATCAAGCGCGCGTCCGTCGCGCTCGCTGCGTCGATCTCGGCCGCGGCCGCACGGAACGCCTCCAACGCGCGTGGATAACGCGCCGCCGCCGCCTCGAGCCGGCCCGTGCCGAGCAACGCACGCGCCATCAGCATCCGCTCACGTGCGACCCGCGCGAGCACTTCAGCGCGCGAATACAGCGTCGCCGCGTGCGCGCTGTCGCCCCATGATTCGAGCCGCTGTGCCGCGTCGAGCGCGACTTGCGCCGTCCGCGGCCACTCCGGATGGGCGACCAACGCCTTCGCGAGCGGGCCGCCCTGGGCCGCGCTGAGGCCGGACAAGAGCAGCGCCTCGGCCGCTTCAGTGACGTCGTCGCCGGCCTCGAGCTGCTGGGCCAATGCCAGCGCCGGCTCGCCGGTGGCAGCATAGGTTGCGGCGAGCAGGTGCCCTGCCGTCGCCTTCGTGATCGCGCCGCGGGCGGCCAGCGCGACCGCCTCTGAAGCGATCCTCAGGCCCTTCGCCTCGCGCACCGCGAGCCCGCTCGCGACGAGCTCGGTGAGCGGCTCGGGATCCAACCCTCCCGCGACTTCATCATCTGGCATCGGCAGGGGCCACGCCGCCCATGCCAACACCGCCGCCGCCTCCCGCACCGCCGCTGGCAACCGCTCGAGCTGCGCGCTCGCCTTCGCTTCGAGCGAGGGCGGCACCATCGCCACGAGTCGCTCCGTGTCACAGACGATCTGGCTCGAGTCGACGCGCATGATGCCCGTCGCCAAGGCCTCCTCGACGATCGCCCGAAACAGCCCGGGGCTGCCACGCGCCGCGGTGACGAGCGCGTCCGCATCGCGGCCTGCGAAGCGACGTTTGGGAAACCGCAAACGCATCGCCTCGTGCGCCTCGTCCGCGCCCCAGCGTGGCATCTCCAGGCGCGGCCCGGCCTCCAGCCCGACCGTCAGGAGCACGAGGCCGCGATAGTGATCGGGGATCGTCTCCATCGCACGCACGAGCCGCTCCAACATCTGGCGCACGACCGGTGACCGCTCGAGGTCATCGACCGCGAGCACGACCGGTCCGCCGGTCGCGGCGATAGCGCGTAGCAGCGACGCCATGCGTGGCTCCTCGTTCGGCATGCCGAGCGCCGCCAGGACATCGCCGATCCAGACCCGCTCGTCGTCCTCGCGCACCGGGATCTCGAGCCCCGGCACGCCGTTCATCGCCAGCCGCTCCAACAGCTCCACGAGCCCACGTGAGCGTCCACTCTCGTCAGGCCCACGCAGGTCGAGGCTCGTCGCACGCTGTTCACGCGCAGCCCGGGTGAGGTCGTCCGCCGCCGTCGCGAGGCGCCCCTCGGCATCGACCAGCGCCGGCGCGACGAACGCATCGGGGGGCCGCACGACCTCGGGCATGAGCGACTCGAGCTCGGCCAGCGCGGCGCTCGCACTCGGATGCCGGCCGGCCAGATCCCATGCGAGCAACCGATCGAGGAAGCCGTCGAGCACGTGCGACGCGAGCCCAGCGCGGTCGGGCAGGGCGGCCCGCGTCGCCGGATAGCCGGGCCACGGATGGCGTCCGTGCACGACCCCGAACAGCAACGCAGCGACCGACCAGAGGTCGCCCGCCGAGTCCAACGCCGCGCCTTCGAGTCGCTCCGGCGCGGCATACGCGAGCACGCCCGAGGTCCCGCCCCCGCGCTCCCCACGCTCGCCGCCCGCGCCCAGATCGAGCACCGTCAGCCGCTCGCTAGCGCCACACCACAAGACATTGTCGGGAGACAAATCGCCATGCACGAGCCCCGAGCGATGTAGGTGATCGAGTGCCAGCAACAGCGCGCGCGCGAGCGTGCCGGCCCCCTCGCCGTAGTCGCGACCCGGCCTCAACGGCGAGCCGACGGCACGCTCCATCAAGGCATAGAGCCGCGGGCGCACAACGATCTCACCGGTCGGCACCTCGGGCGCGTGGATGAGTCGCAAGGGCGTCACGAACCCGGGGTGGGCGAGGCGCCTCAATACCCTGAACTCATTGATGAAGTCCGACCGGAGCTCGGCCTTGTCGAGCACCTTGCAGGCGACTGGCACGGCTCCTGCTAAGATCCCCGGCAGCGCCTCCGCGAGGAGGAGCACGCGGCCCATGCTGCCGCGTCCGAGCTCGGCCTGGACCGCCCATCGTCCCATCATGCGGTCGGTTCGATCGTTGCGCTGGGTGGTCACCATCGGAGCTGCCTCGTCTTCGGTTGCGGCCAGAGTTTCTCAGTTGTGTAGGATTTTCCCACCGCGCGCAAGTCGCCACGAGAGTAAATGCTATGACCTCGCTCGGGACCGCCATTCTACTCACTCTGACAGGCCTTTGCAGCGGTCTCGGCAGCGCTTGTGACTCGAACCCGACGCCGCACCCAGCGAACGACGCCGGCCGCACGGACACGAGAGCGCCGAACATCGGTGGCGGCGAGGTCACCGGCACTGAGCTACCGGGCCGCGGCGCCGACGACGACTTCGACCCTGCGGTTCCGGACAACGACAACGGCAGCGGCTTCGAGAGCTGCCCGGACGCCGACGCCTACGCGGGCGACGGCGCCAACGGCGAAGACGACAACGAGACCCGCAGTGGCGAGAGCGAGGATGTCATCGACCCCGACCAGGCCGAGGACTGCGGCGAGGGCGACTCGGGCCCGGTCCCGGGTGCGAGTAGCGACTACGGCCAGGTCGAGGGCAACCGTCAGAAGGAGGAACCCGATCGGCGTCCGACCCGCGCGCCCTGAGTCCGCGCTCACGTCCACAAGCGCGCTCACGCCCACAAGCACGCCCGCGCCCACAAGCACGCCCGCGCCCACAAGCACGCTCGCGCCCGCGCTCAGCTCGAGTAGCTCGCCTCCTGCGCGAGGTTGTCAAACCGGGTCCAGCTCTTCCAGAACTTGAGCCGCACCGTGCCGGTGGGTCCGTTGCGGTGCTTGCCCACGATCAGCTCGGCGACGCCCTGCTGCTCGGGCGGGCACTCCTTATTGTAGACCTCCTCCCGGTAGATAAAGCAGATCATGTCTGCGTCCTGCTCGATGGCGCCGGACTCACGCAGGTCGCTCATCATCGGGCGCTTGTCGGTGCGCGACTCGACGCTGCGGTTGAGCTGCGACAACGCGATCACCGGGCACATCAGGTCCTTCGCGAGCCCCTTGAGCGAGCGCGAGATGTAGCTGATTTCCTGTTCGCGCGAGCCCATCTTCATGCCCGCATTCATCAACTGCAGATAGTCGATGACGACCAGGTCGAGGCCGTCCTCGCGCCGCTTCAGGCGACGGCACTTCGCGCGGATCTGCGTTGGCGATGCGCCCGGCAGATCGTCCAGGAAGATCTTCGTCTTCGCGAGCTCGTCCGACGCCTGCACCAGCCGCGGCCACTCGTCCTCTTGTAGATAGCCGCCGCGCAACGTCGACAGATCGATGCGCGCCTCGCACGACAACAAGCGCTGGGCGAGCTGCTCGGCCGGCATTTCGAGCGAGAACACCGCGACCGTCGCCGCGTACCGGCTGGCCGCGTTCACCGCGACATTCAGCGCGAACGACGTCTTGCCCATCGCGGGTCGCGCCGCCAGGATCACCAGGTCACCGCGCTGGAGGCCGTGCGTCAGCCGGTCCCAATCGCGAAAGCCGGTGCCGATTCCGGTGACGTCGCCCTCGGCGTCGAAGGCCGCCTGGATCTGATCGAGCGCGGCGCTGACGACCTCCTTTATCGGGCGCAGGTTCGTGTTCGCGCGGTTCTCGAGCACCGCGAAGACGCTGCGCTCGGCCTCGTCCAGGAACTCCTCGACGTCGGACACGTCCTGCAGGCCGGCTGTCTCGATCGCGCGCGCGGCGTCGACCATGCGCCGCAGCATCGCCTTCTCGCGCACGATGTTGCAGTAGTGCTCGAGGTTGGTGACGGTGCCGGCCCGATCGAGCAGCTCGCCCAATGCCCGCGCGCCGCCGATCTTCTCGTACTGACCGCGGTCCTTCAGCGCCTGTTGCGCGGTCACGATGTCGATCGCGGTCGCGCGCTCGTGCAGGTCGTTGAGCACCGCAAACAGGATCTGATGGCGCTCGAAATAGAAGTCCTCGGCGCGCAACGTCTCGGACAGCGTGTCCATCGCGTTGGGGTCGATGAACACCGCGGATAGCACCTCGCGCTCGGCCTCGAGCGAGTGCGGAGGCTTGACCCCTTCGGTCGATCGGCTTGCCGCCGGGGCTTGGAACCGCCGCTCGCCTGAGCCGCGATGGGTCTCGTCGTCCATCCGCGGAACTTGCCCGACGGCCTCCGGGTTGTCCATTGGCCTTCGCAAGGATCGGCTGGCCACGGGTCGCGAGCCGCTCGGGCAAGACTCACGGGGACCACGGCGGTCAGCTCGGCCGCGCCAACGCTTGGATCGCAGAGCGCGCCGCGGCGCTGCAGGCACAGTTGGGCGAAGGTGAGGTGCTCTATGGCGAGTGGCTCGCGCGCACGCACAGCGTCGGCTACGACGCCCTGGCCGACTGGCTCGTTGTGCTCGACCTATGGCCTGCCGAGCGTGGGTTCGTGACGGTCGCGGAGCGCGACTCTTGGGCGCATGCCGTTGGGCTCGCGACGCCGCCCGTGGTCTTCGAGCGCGGCTCGTGATGACGACTGGAAGACCGACGAGCGCGTGAACCGACTCCGCGACGAGCTGTGACAGCTTTGTCGCTCACGAATCGGGGGTTCGTGAGCCCCAACGACCTTTGCAGCTACGTCGTGAGCCACAAACTGGAGAGCGTATGGCCAAGGCACCCAAGAGCAGCGCGAACGCGGCACCCAAGGGCCCGCAGTTACTGCGCTGCTTCGCACCGATCGTGGAGGCGCTGCGCGAGCTCGGCAACTCAGGTCGTGCGGGCGAGGTGACCGACGTGGTCATCGACCGCATCGCCATCGACGACGACGAGCTCGAGGCGACGACCATCTCCGGGCAGTCGCGGGTCAAAAACCAGGTGGGCTGGGCCCGCTTCTACCTGGTCAAGGCGGGCCTCATCGACGGCACCCAGCGGAGCGTTTGGACGCTCACCGAAGCGGGGCAGAGCGCCAAGCTGACTGTGAGCGAGGTCACGGCGCTCTTCAAGGCGGTCCACGAGAAGTTCCAGGGTGTCGTGGAGGCGGACGCCGCGGACGAGGAGGAGCGCGTCGAGGTCGTGCTGGCGACCGACTTTCAGACAGACAGAGATGCTGGCCATTCTACGCGAGCTCCCGGCGGCTCGCTTCGAGCGGCTGTGCCAGCGGCTCTTGCGCGAGAGCGGATTCAAGGAGGTGAAGGTCACTGGAAATCGGGCGACGGCGGTATCGACGGGCACGGCGTGCTCGAGGTCAACCTGCTGGCGACGTTCAAGGTGCTGTTCCAGTGCGAGCGGTACTCGGCCGACAACAAGGTCGGGCCGAGCCAGGTGCGCGACGTCGCGCCTACTGCAAGCCGCCTTCGAGGACGTCGTCGAGCACGAGGCCCCAGCGGCGCTCGACGAGCGGCGTCCAGTCGGCGGCGGGGCGGTCGAAGACGGAGAGCGAGCGCAGGCGCACCGTCCAGTCCCAGCTCCCGGTCGCGAGGAGCTGGTTCGACACGAAGGTGACCGCCGAGGTGCGCTGGTCGTGGTCTCGGAAGACGGCGCGCAGGCGTCCGGTCGGGCGCTCCCAGAGCCAGGTCGAGCCGTCGCGCGCGCCGCCCGCGACGAAGCGACCATCGGGTGACATGGCGGTCGCGAGAAAGGCGGTCGCGCGCGCCGGGAAGACGTGGGTGAGGAGCGACGCGTCGGCGAGGTCCCACTCGGTGATGGCGTCCATTTCGGCGGCGAGCAGGGTCCTGCCGTCGTCGGCGAGGTAGAGGTTCGTTGCGTCGCGATCGTGGGCGAGCTTGCGAGGGATCTGGGCGACGTGGGCGTCGAGGAGGTAGAGGGCGCCTTCGTTGGCGTCGTACATGACGAGGAAGCGGCCGTTCGACGAGCGGGCGAGGTCGTTGACGGCGGGGCAACCATAGTTTGCGAGCAGATCGACGGGCTCGGCGTCACCGTCGAAGAAGGCCTTGGCGCCGCACGAATGCGAAGCCGCGACCCAGTACCGTGCGGCGCCGGGAGGCGTCAGGACAGTGGCCTCGCGCACGGCGAACGCGATCTCGAACGCCTCTTCGAAGGTCGACCAGGTGTCGGTGTCAAAGCGCGTGAGGCGCCTGGATTGGCCGGCCGTCGCCACATACGAGTGGCCGTCGTCGCTGAAGGCGCCGCCCTTGACGACGGTGTCGTGCCAGCTCCCGTCGAAGAGGCGAGTGCCATCGAGGGTGGTCACGGTCAGGCCCTTGCCGCGCGTCACCGCGAGGGTGACCCCGTCGGGCGCAACGGCGATCGAGGTGACCCCGTCGCCCACCCCGAGGCGGCTGACGGGCCCGGCCGTGAGCCGCCACAAGCGGAGCTCGTCGCCGAGCGTGGCGAGATCGCTGCCACCGTTTTCGACAAAGCGCAGCGACCGGACGTCGAGGTCCGGCAGGCTGCCGCGAAAGTCACCCGTCTCGAGGTCCCAGATCCGCACGCCCGAGCGGTCTCCGAGGATGGCTGCCAGCCGCCCGTCGGGGCTCGTCGCGATGTGACCTGGCATCGCAACCCCGGAGTCCATCGTGCGGACCATCGTCTCCGCCTCGAGGTCATAGAGCGCGAGGGTGCCGACCGTATTGCCCATCAGGAGACGCTTGCGATCGCGCGTGAACGCGAGCACCGCCGCGGGCGCCCGATCTGGCTGCGCCTTTCCCTGGGCTGGCGCACGCCCCTTGTCCGGCATCGGTGCGGCGCGGACCTGGAGATCACCTTCGAGGACTCCGAAGCCAGTCTCGTGACGCATCATGGGTCCGCCGATTGGACCATGGAAGACAGTGCCGTCGCGGCATGAGAGTGCCCAATACTCGCCAGTCGCGTCGACCGTGCCGGCCGTCTCCTCACCGCTCTTGCAGAGCCTCATCTCGTGAGCGCGGCCGTCCTTCACCGCGGCAAGTGCGCCCGCGCCAGCGACCCAACTGGTCTTGCCGTTGTCGCTCGCCTTGACGGCGAGGCCGCAGCAGCTCATCGGCGGCGAAGGTCGCTGGACACCGTCGGCCAACGCGAAGAACGAGGTGTGGTCCGCGCGGGTTCCCGTGGCGAAGAGGCCGGCCCCGGTGAGGAGCGCCGCCCCGCGGCTCTCGACCGAGGTGCGCCAGAGCCGTGACAGGGTCGGGCTCAGGCTGGTTCCCATGGGCTCGGAGAAGCGGTGGAGCGAGATGGCTCCGCGCTCCCGGCACCCCAACAAGCGACCGTCCGGCGAGAGGTCGAGGTCGACGCACTCCTTGGGACGAGGGATCCGCGACAAGAGGGTCGGCGCCGCCATCGCGTCCCACGACGCGAGCACACCCATCGCCAGCGGCGAGTCGCCGAGCGCGATGGCGTGCGCCGCGAGCACCTCCGCCTCGGGGCGCGCGGCGGCCAGCGAGCGACCGATCGCCTCATCGGTGAGGGCCCGGGACAGCGACGCGTCGGACTCGGCGAGGACTCCGCGAACACGGTCCTCGGCGCGACGCGAGGAGTCGGCGGCAAAAAGGGCGCGCGCCTCGGCGTCGAGGGCGCGATTGCGCTCGGCCTCGATCTCGCTGAACGCGACGAGCACGAAGGCGACGAGCGCGACGAGCGCGATACCAGCGACGATGAGCTGCTTTCTCCAGGCGCGGGCGAGTCGGACGACCAGCTCCCAGGCGGTATAGGCGTGTGCGCTGACGCGCTGACCGTCGAGGTGGCTCGCGAGGTCGCGCGACAGGGCCTTGGCGTCCTCGTAGCGGTGAGACGGGTCGGGTTGGAGGGCGCGCCTCACGATGGCGAGGACCTCGGGCGGGAGCTCGGGGGCGGCGCGCTCGAGGTCGATGGTCTGGCCGCGCTTGACCCGTTCGATGACCTCTTCGCTCGAACCCTCGCTGACGGCGGCGACCCCGGCGACGACCTCGTAGAGGACACAGCCGAGGCTCCACACGTCCGAGCGCTGGGTCGCGGGGAGGCCCGTGGCCTGCTCCGGGCTCATGTAGCGGGGCGTGCCGAGGATGGTGCCAAGGCGCGTGAGTGCGGCGTCGTCGCTATTCGTCGCCGATTGCGGGAGGCTCGCGCTGTCTGGCTGCGCCGATTGCGGGAGGCTCGCGCTGTCTGGCTGCGCCGATTGCGGGAGGCTCGCGCTCGATGAGGCGGCTGCGTTGGCGGGCGACTCGATGAGGGCGGCGAGGCCCCAGTCGACGACCTGGGTCTCGCCGAACTCGCCGACCATGATGTTGGCGGGCTTCAAGTCGCGATGGATGACGCCGTGACGGTGAGCCCAGGCGACCGCGTTGCACGCATCGAGCACGTGGCGCAGCAGGTGGCGGCGCTCGCCGGCGGTCGCGGCCGCTTTGATGGCGGCGACGAGCGAGGTGCCGCGCACGATGCGCATCGCGTAATAGAGGTTGCCGTCGGGGAGTCTACCGGCGTCGTGAACCGGGACGATGCCCGGATGGTCGAGGCGAGCGGTGATGGATGCTTCGCGCACGAGGCGTCGCTCGCGGACCTCGACTTCGGCGTCTGACCCAGTGCGTATGACCTCTTTGAGGGCGACCTCGCGCGAGAGGCGCCGGTCGAAGGCCTGGACGACGCGACCCATGCCGCCGATGCCGATGACGTGCGCACGGACATAGCGCCCGGACTCGGGCAGGTCGAATTCGATCGAGCCTCCCGCGAAAGGCGCAGCCCGCGAGCCTGTCGCATCGTGGGTGGAAGTCGCCGCGTCAGGGGTCACGCCCTGGCTGCTAAAGGCGGCGTGGCTCCCTCCATCGAGAACGAAGCGTCGGTCCTTCGAGTCGTTCACATCTCGTGGTCGACGACGTCGCCCGGGTAGAGGAGGAGCTCGAAGTTGCCGGCGCCGTCGGCGCGGATGAGGTCGGCACGGATGCGGTTGTCGCGCAGCTTCTGGCGGAGGCGGGCGAGGCTCGCGTCCCACTTGCGCCGCAAGGCGATGAGGTCGTTCGCGTCGGGCCAGATCTCTTTGCTGATGGCCTCCCAGGAGAGCGGCTGGGCGACGTCCGCGAGCTCGCTGAGGATGCGCGCAGCGATGCCGCTGAGCGCCAGCGGCTGGTCGCCTTCGCGTTGGATGTGGGCGTTGTCGTAGCGCAGGATGAGCGTGAGTGGCGACTGGACCGAGCCCAGGGAGACGGTGATCAGGTGGCCGGCGAGCTCGAGGGCGACGGAGACCGCGCGAAAGGTGCGACCCGCGACCTGGAAGGAGTCGCCGGGGACGAGCGGGCGGTCGAGCGGCGCGCTGGGGTCGGAGGCGGGGAAGTCCGTGTCGCCCAGCACGCGCACAACCCAGCCGAGGCCGTCGTGCCAGAGGGTCGCGTCGGCCTCGGGGACGAGGCCAGGGAGGAGCGTCGGGCGCGGCTCGACCCGAAGCGAGCAGACGTTGCTCAGGACGTGTGAGGCGAGGCCGTCGCCTTCGAGGGCGAGGACCTCGTTGGGGAGGGTGATGGAGGCGACCTCGATGCGGAGGTCATTGGTGAGCCAGATGGCCATGCCAACGCGCAGCTCGACCTCGCTCGCGGGGCGATCTTCGACCGCGAAGCGGCCGCGTAACGCGAGCAGCTTCAGGGCGCTGCCGCGCAGGCTGACCATCGCGTGGGCCTCCGAGATACGGGGGTCGGACAGGCGCCAGGCGGCGTTCCAGGACCGACCGATGAAGTCTCCGGAGCGAAGCTGCACCAGGGTCCCATCCTGAGTCCTGAAGGTGACCAGCGCCTGCATCGATATCCTGAATCAGGGGAACCAGGGTCGGACCGCGACCCGAACGCCATAGCTAACAGGCGGGTCGCGGGGCGTCCAGCAGGTAGGGCCTTGGCCGGCCTTGGCCAAGGCAGCCGAAGGCGATACTGAGGCCCTGGGGGGCCTCCCGGCCAAGGGGAGACCGGGGCTATCGCCAGGAACCCGAGCGTGGCGTGTCGCTCGGTGGGAGCAGGCTACGGACGCGCGCTTCGATCTCCGCCGCCGCGTCCGGTTGGAAGCCGATGTGCACGAAGCGCACGACGCCCGTCTGATCCAACACGAACAAGGTCGGCATCTGCCTGACCGGGTAGCGCGCCATGATCGCGCCGCGTGCATCCCACACCGTCGGAAAGCGTGGCATCACCTCGTCGACGAAGCCTTGCGCCATGTCGCGGTCGTCATCGATAGCGACGCCCACGACCTGCATCTGGTCATCGCCGACGCGTGCCAGCAACTCACCCCAGGCGGGCACCGCATCGCGACACGGCACGCACCACGACGCGAACACGTCGACCAGCACCACCTTGCCGCGCAGATCCGCGAGCCGCAGCGAACCCGCCACGTCCAGTCGCTCCGCCGTAAACTCCATCGTCTCGCCGACGAACGACTCCGCGCTGCGCATGGCCGGCGCATGCGCACAGCCCGTGAGCACCCATCCGAGCACCGCACCAAGGACCCGAAGAACGTGCTTCATCGCTAGAATCTATGCGGTCGCGCGAGGTCCGGCAAGGGGCCACCATGCTGGATACGAATGTTGCGCCGAGCGCGAATGCGCTGCTCGAAGTCTGGCCGGGCCTGTCCGCGGACGAGCGGCTCGACTCGGCGCGAGGTGCAGGCGCTGATGGCCTACGTCGAGGAGGAGGCCGGAGGTCTGATGTCGCCGCGCTTTTCCCGCGCACGGCCGGACATGTCGGTCGACGAGGCGCTGTCGTATCTCCGGCGTCAGGCCCGCGGCCAGGCTGGGTCGCCCGTCGGAGGGCGGGCCCCGCTCGAGACGACCTACTACATCTACGTGCTCGACCCGCACCAGCACCTGCTCGGCGTGGTGGCACTCGGCGAGGTGAGGCTGCGCGATTGGCTCCGCATCCTACGCCGCGAGCTGCTCGTCGGCCTGGCACTCGGCGCCATCCTCGCGACCATCGGCACCTTGCGCATCGCCCTCTGGGGCGAGTTCTTCCACAGCTACGGCGAGCACTTCATGCTGGTGGCACTCACCGTCGGCCTGAGCCTCGTCGCGATCGTCATGTGGGGCACCCTCGCCGGCGCGATGTTGCCTTTCCTCTTGCGCCGCGTCGGCCTCAATCCGGCCAGCGCGTCGGCGCCCTTCGTGGCGACGCTCGTCGACGTCAGCGGGCTCGTTATCTACTTTACGCTCGCCGAAGTCGTGCTCGGCGGCGCGCTCTTGTGAGTCACAGGTGGGCGCGTAGCCCCGCGAGCTCGTCCCGGCCCGAGGCCAGATTCATGTTCTGGAGGCACTGCGTCGCGGCACCCTTCAATAGATTGTCGAGCGTCGCGACGATGACCGCGTGCGCATCGGTCGCTTCCAGCGTGAGCCCGCCAATCGTCACGCCGTGGCGGCCGGCATTGTCGCGCGGCAGCGGGATCGCGTCCTGCAGCGTGATGAGCGGCTCGTACTTATAGCGCTTCGTGTAGCGCTCCCAGAGCTCGTCACGCGTGACCGCCTTGCGCAGCGCCAACGACACCGTCAGCACGATCCCCGAAAAGAACGGGGCCACGTGCGGCATGAAGAACACCTTGTGGCCGAGCTGCCAGCGGATCTCGTTCTCGTGCGCATGCCCCGCGAGCGCATATGGCACGAGATTGTCGGCCAGCACTTTTGGATCATTGCGCGGCGATGGCGTCGTGCCGGCACCCGAGTAGCCCGACACCCCAAACACGTGGGCCGGCCCTTCCAATAGGTCCAACACCGGGTAGAGCGCCAGCTGCGCGCCCGTCGCGTAACAGCCCGGGTTCGCGATCCTGCGCGCCTTGACGATGCGGTCGCGGCGCACTTCGGGCAGGCCATAGACCCAGGTCTGGTCGAAGCGATGATCGGTCGACAGGTCGACGATGAGGTCTTCCGGGCAGTGCGCTTCGATCGCCGTGACCCACGGCTCGGAATATCCATTGGGCAGCGCCAGCACCCAGACATCGATGCCGCGCTCATGCAGTCGCGGCACCTCGGATGGGTCGACCGTCTCGAACGCGAGGTCGAGCGCGACGCCCGGCATCTCGTCCCGCACTGGCTTCCCATCGAGGCCGCGGCTCGTCACCAGCACGACCTCGAAGTGCGGATGTGGCACCAGCAACTTCAGGAGCTCCGCCCCGACATAGCCGCGCGCACCGATCACCGCGACGCGGTCCTTGCGTGCCGGTCCATCACTACGCGGCGCGACGACGAACTCCGACGACGACGGCCCGGCACTGCCCATCGGACGCGTTGCAGCGCACATGGCCTAGCCCTCCGCGATGGCGTGATTGCGCAGCGACGGCGGCATCGCCAGCGCTCGCGCGATGCAGTCCTGCACCTCCGCGAAGCCATCGAGCCCATACCAGAACACAACCCAACGATCGTCGCGCAGGCTGCCGTCGGCCTTGGTGAAGTACCACGGATTGATCTGGTGATTGTCCACGCGTGAGCGCCAGAAGAGCTTGGGGTTCTCCTTTCGGAGCCGCTCCCAGAGCGACGCCGCGAGCCCTTCGCCCTGCGCTTTCGAGGTGACTGCGAACTTGTCGAGGTAGGGGATGGGACCCTCGTCGGTGAGCACCGCCGTCGCGCGATAGGACTCGGTCACGTAGATGCGCACAAAGTCCTTGTTGTCGAAGTAGTCGTCGACCAGGGTGCGCTGGAACGAGCTCTCGAGGAGGCCTTGCAGGCGCGGCCGATCGACCCCTTCGAGGCCACCTTCAAACACCAGCACGCGCTCGCCATTGCGAATGAGCGTGCCCGATCCACGATGCGTGAAGAGCTCCTTCGGGAGCTCCGGCGGCGACGTGATAGCGACCGACGACGACAGCGGCAGACCGGCGAGGAGGGCCTTCACCTCCTGGATCTTCAGGCGCATGCCGCCCGACACCCAGGGCGCGTTCATCAACGTCTCATAGTCCTCGGCCAGGTTGATGGCCGAGATGAGCTGGCCATCGGCATCGAGCAGACCCGATGTCGGCGTCAGAAACACGATCTTGTGCGGCTCGATCTTCTGCGCCAGATGCCGCGTTGCCGTATCGGCATTGATATTGAGGAGCTGACCCGTGCGCGTCTCGGCGAGGCTCGACAGGACCGGAATATCGCCGGCCTTTATCGCCGAGCGAATCGGCTCGAGGTCGACGTCGGTCACCTCGCCGACGTAGCCCATCGTCTCCATGTCCGAGGGCTCGGCCTCGAAGACGCCCGTCGGGATCGGGCGCGCGCGGGTGCCTTGTGCTTCGAGCGCGTCGCAGATCTGATGGTTCACGCGCGCGAACACCTTGCGCGCCATGCGCAGCGTCTCGGCGTCGGTCACGCGCAGCCCGTCGACAAACGTCGGCGTGTGCCCGTTCATGCGCAGCGCTTCGCTCAGTTGTTCACCCGCGCCATGGATGATGATCGGATAGAGGCCGACCTTCGATAGGAACGAGAGCGACGACACGAGGTCGTCCAGCCCGTCGCGAATAATCCCACCGCCGACTTTTATCACCGCGAATTTCGCGGATTCGACCTGGGCATATTGCTTGAGATATTGCTCGACCTCGCGCTGCGAGCCGAGATTGCGAAGCAGCTGCGAAATCAGCGCGCGCGTGTCGTCCACGTCGGTACCTCCCGTCTGCCCGCTAAGCCTTGTGCCCGCCGCCGTACTTCCAGAGCAGCTGATGCATCAGCGCCTTCTGCACGTGCAGGCGGTTTTCGGCCTCGTCGATCACCATCGATTGCGGCGAGTCGATGACGCCATCGGTCACCTTCACGTTACGGCGCACCGGGAGGCAGTGCGAGAACAGCGCGCCGTTGGTCAGCGCCATCTTCCGCTCGTCGACGATGAAGTGCTTGTACTGGTCGCGGATCGGTTTCTCTTCGTCCCAGCGGCCGAAGTACGGGATGGCGCCCCAGCTCTTGCAGTAGACGACGTCGGCGCCGGCATAGGCCGAGTCGATGTCGTAGCTGATGTCGAAGCGACCGCCGTTCGCGGCGACATTGTCGCGCGCCGCGTCGAGGTACAGGTCGTCGAGGTGGTAGATCGGCTCGGGGCACAAGAGCGTCACGTCCATGCCGAACTTGGTCGCGATCTGCAGGCTCGAGTTCGCGACCGCAGTGTTGAGACCCTTGGGATGGTAGGTCCACGTCAGGAGGTACTTCTTGCCACGCAGCCCCTCCGCGTCCTTCACCCCGAGCCGCTCCTGGAGCGCCAGCATGTGCGCCAGCTCCTGACACGGGTGGGTGATCGTCTCGAGGTTGATGACCGGCACTTCCGCGTACTTGGCGGCCTGCTTGATGACCCGGTCCTGGCGGTCGAGCGACCAGTCCTTGAACTTCGGGAACGCCCGCACCGCGATGAGATCGCAGTAGCGCGACAAGACGCGCGCGACCTCGGCGATGTGCTCCTCGGCGTCCTGGTCCATCACCACGTTGTCTTCGAACTCGATGGGCCACGCGCCCTTGCCGGGCTCCAGCACCAGCGCGTGCCCACCCATCTGCTTGATGCCGAGCTCGAACGAGCTGCGCGTGCGCAACGACGGATTGAAGAACAGGAGCGCAATCGAGCGGCCCGCGAGCTGCGGCTCGAAGCGGCTCCGCTTCAGCCAGCGCGCATCGTCGAGCAGGCTCTGCAGCTCGGGCTGGGTCCAGTCTTGGGTCGTAATGAAGTGTCGCATGCGTGTCACCTCGAGCAGTCGCGCGCGCGTGCCCCGGAGCACCCGTCGGCTCGCCGACATAGGCCCCACGCGGTTGGGTGTCAACGCGGCAGCGCGTCAGGTTCAACGCAGCAGCGCGTCAGGTTCAACGCGGCAGCGCGTCAGGTTCAACGCGGCAGCGCGTCAGGTTCAACGCAGCAGCGCGTCAGGTTCAACGCGGCAGCGCGTCAGGTTCAACGCGGCAGCGCGTCAGGTTCAACGCGGCAGCGACCCAGCCGGTATCAGGTCTCCTGCAA
>Ga0105049_10003742_pt1 | contig 17968 bp, 13 predicted proteins | sample MAT06_FD_78087 | JGI IMG/M metagenome (GOLD analysis project Ga0105049, IMG submission 78087) | Freshwater microbial communities from Lake Fryxell liftoff mats and glacier meltwater in Antarctica - MAT-06 | ecosystem: Environmental > Aquatic > Freshwater > Ice > Liftoff microbial mat | place...
GAGATTTGGCGTGTTCGGTCAGTTTCATGATAGATTTTAGAGACATAATATATGCTGGACACTGAAATTATTTTTCGGTCATCATTGGGTCATTATAGGATCAATTATTCTGTGGTTGCCTCTCAAAGCAGGCATTGATATGCTACATCGTCTTACCGAATATAATCAACATCGCACTGCTTCTGGATACGTGCCGATTAAGATTGGCATTGGCATCAATACAGGTTCTTTAATTCTCGGCACGGTTGGGGGGAAAAACCGGATGGATAGCACGGTGATTAGCGATGCAGTGAATTTGGCCTCGCGGATAGAAAGCTTGACTAAAAAATATGGAGTTTCGATGTTAATTAGTCACGAAACTTTCTACTCTTTGCCAGATTCTAACCAGTATGCTATCCGCCTGATCGATCGCGTGGCAGTTAAGGGCAAATCAGAAACGGTATCGATTTTTGAAGTTTTCGATGCCGATCCCCCTGAGACTTATGAGGGCAAGGTAGCCACGAGAACAGTGTTTGAAGAAGCTTTGGTACTCTACCATTTGCAAAAGCTTAGAGATGCGGAGCGATTGTTTGCTGAGTGCCTGCGCCGCAATCCCACAGATAAAGCGGCTCAAATTTATCAACAGCGCTGTATTCAACAAGATCAGGAATAAGGATGCGTTAGTAAGCAGACGGCGGTTGAAACCGCTTCTACACAAACGATGTCTGCCTCCGCAGACTGAAGAGAATAACCTAATTTTAATTGCCTTTTATTCAACCTGCGGAGGCAGGTTTTGTTTGTATAGGCGCGGTTTCAACCGCCGTCTTATCTTATTCCCAATCAAATTTTCTCCCCAAATACTCCTCTAATTCCTGATTGTAAGGTTTAAAATAATCGCTCAACAAATTACGAACCGACTCATTTACCCGCGGATAAAAACCAGGATTAGTATTTTGGTATTCAGATAATTGATATTCCGGTAAATCTAAAAATGCTAAAACTTGCTTGACAGTCGCCGCCGCACCTGCATACAAATCTTCACTTTTCAAAACTAACAACTCTTCTTTCGGAAAGAAATCTAGCCAGTTTTTAATAAATTCTACATACCTACCGCGAGCTAAATAATTCCCCGGTTCTTCGCCGATGATGTATTCTGGATTTTGATTCAACCGTTCAATTTCATCGCTAATTGCCCGATCGAGCGATCGCCCTTCCCAATTTAAGTCCTTTAAGCGGTAAAAATGAGAAATCGCGCGATCGACCGGATTTCGCAACAGCACAATCAGTTTCGCCTCTGGACACGCGCTGTAGACACGTTCCGGCGCTTCCCGATAGTCAAAATAGCTCGGACTGGCTTCACCCGTTACAAACTCCTCTCCCTCCGGCATTAGGGGAAAATGAGCCAAATACCAATCAATCCCTCTGTGAAAATGCCACGAGAAGAAATCCATCTCCTTTTTAATCGGAGTCAAAATTTGCGGATGTTGAGCTAAATAAGTGTACAGAGAAGTCGTGCCACACCGCTGAGAACCAATAATTATAAAGTTAGGAAATTTGACTGTATCTGTATTTTGTGGAACAGGCATCTTGCCTGTGTTCTTACTTATAAGAGATGCAAAACTTTGTTTGTAACTGACAGTTCGATAAAAATCAATCGCCTCGGCAATTTTACCTTGCCTCGTCAAAGCTTCCCCCAAATTCAGATAAGGCCAAAAAGCCTCCGGTTTAGCTGCAACAACTTCGCGGCACAAGTTCTCCACTTCATCCAGCTTGTTTTGCCTAACCAAAACTTCCCACAAATTGTAATAAAACCACCAAGGAAGATCGGGATTTATTTCTATTGCTTGAAAAAATGCCGCCGCCGCTTCCTCCCAGTATTTTTGCTGGCTCAAAACAGCACCTAAATTGTAATAAGACCAGCAATCATCTGGTTTTTGGGCGACAGTTGCGCGGGCGGAGGCTAATGCGCTAACGCACTTTTCCTGCTGTTTCAACAACTGCTCTAATTCCGCTGAAACTACAGCACAATCTGGCACTCTTGTCAAGATAAAATTGTAAAGAATAATTGCGCTTTTTGGGCGATCGTACTTGGCTAAATTCTTTCCTAACTGCAAATAAAACTCCCAATTTTCCGGTGTAATTTGCAATTGAGATTGTTCTAACACTAAGTTTAAATCCGACTCTGTTTGTCCGAGACTATATCCCAACTTATCGTAAATTCCCGGCAAATCTCCGTCAATTTCAATAGCTTTTAAATACGTAGCGATAGCTTCATTCCACTGTTTTAGTTTAGTTAAAGCATCGCCTAAATTGCAAAAAGACCAAGCAAAATCCGAATTGAGTGCAATCTCGCAGCGGTAAGCAGCATCAGCTTCTTCCCATTGCCGAAGTTTCAGCAAAGCATCGCCCAAATTGTGATAAGACCAGGAAAAATCTGGATTTAACTCAACAGCTTTTTTGTAAGCAGCGACAGCTTCCTCCCATTTTTCAAGTTTCAGTAAAACATCGCCCAAACTGTGATAAGACCAAGAAAAATTGGGATTTAATTCAATAGCTTTTTTGTAAGCAGCAACAGCCTCATCAAACCGACCGCTTTCTTGCAGGGAATTGCCCAAATTGTGGTAGTCATTATCCATGCAAAACTCCTGCAATAGTCAGTAATTTTTCCAGCGAGTTCAAATCCAACAGCATATTTTTATGTAATGGTTTTATCGGAGTTCCATCATCAAATAAATCACAAATTAAATAGTAATGTTCCAAACCGCACAAATTGCTAATCATCCAATAACAATGCGGCACGTAAATCGGAGAAAAAATCTCAATTACCTTAGTTCCCGGACTGCAAAAAACTAGATTAGTCAACCCCCCTCCGTGAGGTGCGACAACTATTTTAGCAGCAGCCAAACACGCTGCTTGTTCCGCTACCGACATCGTTTCCAACTTGACACTGCGAAACCCTAATTTTTCTAAGTATTTAATTACCTCTTCCTCGTTGACGATTCGCCGATAGGATGCTTGTTTGCGACTGATATAAATGCGCTCTGAATAGTCTGTGTTTAGTGGCTGTTGTTCATTTAAAAATGTCTGTTTGAGATATTCACACTTCCATTTTGAAACCGCTCCCGATCCGTTATAAGATATTGACGGAACTATTAATTTATCGGCGGCAATGTGTAAATTGCAGCGACTTTCTAAAAGTTTATCTTGAGGAATTCCTAAAATCTCTAAAGTTTCTGCTTGATAGGAAGAATCCCTGGCATTGACAACAAACTTATCTATAGTTTCTATCAATCCGCTCCGCTGCAAAAGGTCAAATCGTGTCATCACATCAAACATCCAATGAAAATAAGCGGCTCCACCCCAGCGAGCAGATAAAAAAGCCACATTTCCATCGACGTGTTCAGCGGGAGGCAATTTGTCGGAAGTGATTACCAATTCAGCACAACCCATTGAAATATCAGGAACAAGTTTATTGTCTGAAGTAATCACGGCGGTAGTCACAACATCTGCCCAAGCTCGTCCGTTTGGCAATACGGCAACAAAAGCTTTTCTGGAATGACTTTGATGTTCCCAAAATCTGCCGCTGCTGTCGATTGTTTTGGAATCAGATAAATTGATTTGACTCGCAGGATGGATGTCAATGCAGGTGAGGTGCGGATTGGATTCTGCTGCAACGGTCAAATCTTCTGTAAACCCACAGTATTTTTTGAGAACACTTAACGGTAATATTTGATTGCTGCATTCTGCCCGATCGCTCTCATCGGCTTCTCCTTTTTGTTCCAGAGCATAACCTATATTATCGTAAGCTTCAAACAAATCCGGTTTAATTTGCAGGGCTTGAACTAAATTAGTGATTGCAGGTTCCCACTGCTGTTTTGCAATTAAACTCAAACCAAATCCTTCGTAACACCAACAGGATTTTGGATCGAGATTGATACCTTTTTCATAAATGGCGATCGCCCTTTCCAATTCTCCTTGATTCCGCAGTGCATCGCCCAACTTTTTGTACAGCCAACTATGGTCAGATTCTAGCTCAATAGCACGACCAAAAGCCACTGCTGCTTCGGGCCAATTTTCTTGGAATTCCAGAACTTCCCCAAAACTATTGTACAACCAACAATCATCGGGATTTAATTCAATAGCTTTGCGACAAGCCGCCGCCGCTTCTTCCCAATTTTCCAGTGCAACCAAAGCCTTACCTAATCTCTCGTAAGACCAACAAAAATCGGGATTTAGTTCAACTAACTTGCGGTAAGCAACAGCAGCTTCCTCCCACTCAGAAAGCTCCATCAGCACATCGCCTAAATTGTTGTAAGTCCAACAAAAATCGGGATTTAACTCAATAGCTTTGCGGTAAGCAGCAGCGGCTTCGTTGTATTCCTCAATCGCCTGCCAAGTTTCCCCCAAAAAGTGGTAAGACCAACTAAAATTAGCGTTGAGTGCGATCGCCCTTTCGTAAGCGGACACAGCTTCTTTTAACAGTTCTTTTGCTTGCAAAACTTTACCCAACTTGTGGTAAGTTAAGTAATTGCCCGACTTAATTTTAATGGCTGTTTCATAGCGGGCGATCGCCTCATCTAAATAACCAGTATTTGCCGCAATCTCCCCCAACTTTTGCCAACCCAGAGACAACAGAGTTTGCTCTTCGCCCAAACTTTGATTGCCAATTTTTTTGACAATCAGTTGATAGCCTTTATGTACAACTTCTAGCTGACTTCCAAACATCTCCAAAAAAATATCTATCCCAATTTTAGTATCTTGCTCCGGGCTGTCGGGAAACGTAAACTCGTAATCGTCAAAAATCATCAATCCCCCAACTTTCACCAACCTCCAAGATAAAACCGCATCTTGCAGAGCACTGGTGGGTTTGTGACAGCCATCAATGTAAGCAACATCGTAATATTCCGAATCCAAATTCACTAACAACTCTTGAGAGTAACCTTCTAATTCAATTACCCGATCTGCTGCTCCCGTTTTAACAATATTGCCCTTAAAATCTTGTTGAAAATACAAATCAATACAAGTAATCTTTGCCGTCGGATGAGTTAAAATATTATCCAGCAGCCAGCAAGCCGACATTCCCTGAAAACTGCCGATTTCCACAACTTGAAAATCCGCAATTCCGGTAAATTCCTGCAAATGCCGTTTCCAAATAGGAATATTGTGGGTAAACCAATCTTGGGTAAATTGATAATCTTTCGCCGCACACTCAGCCCAACCCCTCAATTCGCCCGCTTTTTGGTGACAAATAATTGCTTCTTCTAATTCCCCTAATTGCGGTAAAATATTTCCTAAATCGTTGTAAGGCTGAGAATTGCTCGGCTCGATCGCAATTTGGCGACGGTAAGTGGCAATTTGTGCGTATAACTCCTGTTGTTTTGCCCGCACATCATCCAGTTTTGCAACAACTTCCGCAGCATTGGGTTTAATTTGCAGTGCCATACTATAAAATACGATCGCACCTTCCAACTGCTTCTGTTTCGCTAAACTCTTGCCTAAATTTATATAAAACTCCGCTCCATCTAACTCAATTCCCAGTAAATTGTGGTAAATTTTCCCGCTTGCAAGTACCTCGATACCTTGACAATAAGTTGCGATTGTGCTGTCTAAACCCGATTCGCTGCGCTTCCGCAAAACATATCCCAACCGCTGATTAATTCCCGTCAAATTCGGCTCAATCTGAACCGCGTGCAGGTAAGCGCTAACAGCTTCATCCCAGGATTTTTCGCAGGTGAAGGCAATTCCCAAATTGACATAAAACCAAGGAATATTGGGATTTATTTCAATAGCTTTGCGGTAGCAACTAATAGCTTCCTGCCACATTTCTTTGTGAGCCAAAGCGTCCCCTAAGCAATTGTAGGCCCAGTAGGAATTATTATTAATTTCCAGAGTCTGACGGTAACATTTAATTGCTGCATCAAAGTCGCGTTTTTGCGCGAAAACATTACCTAAACCCACGTAAGCCCGAGCGTAGTTGGGATTGAGTTCGAGGCTTTTGTTGTAACAGGCGATCGCCCGATCGAATTCTCCTCGCTCCGCCCAAGTTTTACCCAAACTGTGGTAAGATTCAAAAGAATCTGGATTGATGGCAATGGCTTGTCGGTAATTGGCGATCGCCTCATCCCACCGCTTCTGACCAACCAGCATTTCCCCCAAATTGTGATAAGCTGTTGCCAGCTTCGGGTTTAACTTAATTGCCCGCGAATAACACTCCAGAGCGCGATCGAACTTTCCTAATTCAACCAAACTATTTCCCAGAGTGACGTGCTCGTCAGCAGTTGCCCAATTCGGCTCGATATTAAAAGCTTGATACCAACAGTCTGCCGCCTCTTCTCGCTTCTCTAACTGCGTCCAAATTCTCGCCAACTGCCGATAAGCAGCAGCAAAATTAGGCGCTAGCGAAATCGCTTTTTCACAATTGGCGATCGCCTTTTCCCACTGTTTTTGTTGAGAATATAAAATGCCTAAATTAGCGTAAACTTCCGGCAAATTTGGATTGCGATCCAGCGCCGCTTCATACCACTGCTTAGCTTGCTCGATTTCACCTCGAACCTGCATCACCTTTCCCAGCGTCTGGCAAGCTGTCGCCAAATTCGGTTCAATTTTCAACGCTAACTCGCAAGCAGCAACTGCCTCATTCAACCTTCCTTCGGCTAAATAAACTTCTGCTTGCCGACTCAAATCAACCGCTGCCTTTTCCATCTTCTCAATCGAGGGCATAATTAAACTTGCTCCAGACACCAACTAACTCAAACCCACCACCTCAACCATCCTTTTCAGCGAACTCAAGTTCACCAAAATATCCTCAGTCAGCGAATTCTGATACATCAACTGTCTAATAGGATAGCATTCAAAAGCCTCACCCGTTAAAAAGTAATGTTCCAACTGCAAATATTGACTGATTCCCCAGTAATAATGGCTGATATAGTGAGGCGACACCAACTCAATTACTTTAGTTCCCTGGCGACTAAAAATCGTATTTGTCAAGCCGCTGCCGTGGGCAGCAACTATCACCTCAGCGTGGTAAAAATGAGCAATTTGCTCAGCCAAAGACATCGACTCCGGCAAAATACAAACAAAGCCAAATTGCTCCAAAACCTCAACCACATCTTCCTCGTTCAAAACTCGGCGGTATCTTGCTTTGCTGCGGCTGATATAAATGCGTTTTGGATAGCTGGAACTAGGTAGAATTCCCTTGAGAAACTCCCGCCTCAAAAAATCCATCGCCCACCCAGAAGGCCAGCCCAAATATCCCGCAAAAGAAGGTACAATTAACTCGGTTGCTTGTATGTGAGGCAAGCGATCGCTCTCCAAGACTTTTTCTTCGGGAATGCCCAAAATTCTCAGACTTTCCCGCTGAAATTGGTGCTGACAACTATTCACCAAAAACCAATCAATTTCCGCCAAATCCCTACCGCTGTGCCGCAGCAATTCTATCCTCGGCAAAACATCAACCATCCAGTGAAAATAGACATTTCCCGACAAACCAGAAAGCACCGCCACGCTGCCGTCAATTTGCTTTAAACCGGGAAATGATTCTAACTTAAAAACGCTGTGTTTTCTAACATCATGCTTTTCACATCCAGGCAAAAAACCCGGATAATCTCTCGACACATCAGCCAACAAATAATTGTCAGGAGTAATTACAGCGATCGCCTTGCAAATCAGCCAATAATTTTCCTGCGGCACAATCCAAACTCGCCCGTTGGGAATTGCCGCCACAAAAGTCTTGGGCGACTCCACAGGTATCGGTTGCGAGTTGGACAAACGGCAAACTCCCCAACCCAAATGCACCGGATCGAACCACTTAGAAAGTCGCTGCAAACACAGCCCGCAAGTTAAACCGGCACACTCGGAATTGGCCAATTTGGAATTGGATCTCGCAAATTGGGAATTCGGAATATTTTCTGCACTTGCTTTTGGTGCAGATTCCCAAAATATTTCCACATAATTGTCAGCATCCAACTTAGCATTAACCAGCCAATCCCAGCTCGATAAATAAATACCGTGAGGATGTTTGAGAGAATTGCGTTCGGGCGAAATAAAACTCTCTTTTTTCCACTGTTTCTGCTCCCCATACCCGTGCAATTGCAACTCTAAAACCTTTTGATAATAATCGATCGCGCGTTCCCAGCGGCCCTGTTTTTCCAGCAGTTTTGCCAACTCAAAATAAACCTGCGGTAAAGCAGGTTGAATTGTCAACGCCATGCGGTAAACTGCAATTGCTGCAATTATCCGCTCTTGCTGGGCTAAGGAATTTCCCACCCGCCAGTAAATCTCTGCATTTTGTGGCTGAATTTGCAAAGTTTTTTGATAATAAGTGGCGGCCGATTCGTGTCCGCCGTACTCTGTTAAAGCATTTCCCAAATGCAAGTAAATTTCGGCTAAATTATCGCAGATTTCAGCAATTGGTAATGGGGCATTGGGCATTGGGCATTGGGCATTGGGAATTGATACTTTCTGCTGCTTCGCTATTCCATTTTGTGGATAATTAATCCGTGTATTCGTGTCACAATCAGTGTCGTGCCTTCCCTCTTCCTTTTTCGTTCCATCCGTTACATCCGTTACATCCGTTGCAAAACTTCCCTCTTCATTCCATCCGTTAAATCCGTTACATAATCCGTTGCCGAACTTCCCTCTTCCTTCTTCCTTCTTCCTTCCCATCAATGCTGTGAGAAATCGATCGCACGCAGCGATCGCCCTTGACAATTCATCATCTTCTACAGCAGCAAGTCTGCGGCTTTCTCCCAAACGGCAGTAAGCCTCAACAAAATCAGGCTTCAGAGCTATTGCCCGCTCAAAATAAGGCATGGCTTCCGCAATTTTGCCCAAAACCATCAAAGAAAACCCGGCGTCTGTATAGCCCGAAATATAGTCGGAATTGATCTCGATCGCGCGATCGAAACAAGCAACCGCCGCCGAATGTTCCCCCTGTAATTGCCAAGCTTTCCCCAGATTGTAGTGAGCCAAAACCATGTCCGGCTCCAACTCAATAGCTGTGAGGTAAGATACGATCGCCCTTTCCGGACTTTTGTCCAGCAAGGCTTGACCCAAATTATTGTGCAGCGTTGCCCAATCCGGCCTAATCTCCATCGCCCGCTGGTAAACCTCGATCGCCTCAGCAGCCCGATCGTCCTTGAGCAAAATCACACCCAGATTGCTGTAAGCTTCCACGTAATCCGGCTTCAGAGCGATGGCCTGTCGGTAGGTATCCATTGCCGCTTCGAGCTGACTATTTTCATCTAAAACCACAGCCAGATTGTAGAAAGCATCAAGATAATCCGGTTTTTTGGCGATCGCATTTCGGTAACACTCGATCGCCCCCAACAAATTACCCTGCTTGTGAAAAATATTTCCCAAGTTATAATGAACCTCAGCCCAATCTGGTTTCAAATCCAGAGCTTGTCGGTAGTGAAAAACCGCCTCATCCAGCCACGCATAGTCACTGTAAAGTTGACCCAAATAAGCATGAGCCAGAAAAAACTGTGGCAAAATCTCCAAAGCTTGCACAAAAGCGTCTCTTGCCGCCGTCGGATCGCCTTGAGCTTCGAGAATTGTGCCTAAAGTCGTGTAAGCCGAGGGCGAAAACGGTTGAAGTTCGATCGCCTTGTTGCAAAAATCGATCGCCTCAGTTAACTTCCCCCGGTTCAAATAAATTTGGGCTTGCCGGATATATTCTTCAGTGCTCATTGCTAGCCAGCAGTTGCGGTTTCTTTACCGCTTCAGTAAAACCTAGAAATTCTAATTTAAAAACTTTGTATTTATATTTTGCCCGATCGGGCGATCGATTAATTTTATCAATAACTGTCGATCGATTTTTTTTAACTGCCCCTGCTTCAGTTCCTGCATTGAATATTTCAACCTCACCCCGCTTGTGGCAGAGTGAGGTTGAAATCCTTTAAAACTACCGGTTTTGTGAGAACAGCCCCGAATCTTATCCGGTGCTGCCCCACAACAGCCAGTTGTTTTAGAACAACTCGAAGTTGTTCGAGGTAATCGTCAGGCCAGTCTGCAACTGAGCAACCTGTAGCACTCCGTTGCTGCCGTTGAAGAACAGCGCACCGCTTGTTGGGTCGTAGACCAACTTGTTCGTCGTGCCTGCTCCTGGAGTAGCTGCGTTGAAACCAGAAACGACGACAAACTCGCTTGCCTCGAAGCTGCTGCCCAAACCAGAGAACACGCCACCCGATTTCAAGCGGATCTTATCTTCGCCTGGGGTAAAGTCAGTGATCGTATCTACGCCATAATCGCCACCGCTGGAGAAGAAGTAGAACGTATCGCTGCCAGAACCGCCGATCAAGACATCACTGCCTCTGTCGCCAGAGATAAAGTCATTGCCAGAGCCACCATCGACAGTATCGTTATCTTTACCGCCGAACAGGCTGTCGTTACCGTCACCGCCGCCGACAACATCGTTGCCCCGACCGCCAAAGACTGTATCGCTCCCAGATCCGCCGAGTACGGTGTCGTTGCCGTTGTCGCCAGAAACCAAGTCATTGCCATCACCGCCATCAACGAGGTCATCCCCTTTACCGGCAAAGATCCGGTCATCGCCAGTCCCGCCAGCTACAACATCAGCGCCGCTGCCTGCAAAGATATTATCGTTGCCGTCGCCGCCGCCGATACTGTCATTTCCGCCTCCGGTAATAATCAGGTCGTTGCCACCGCCACCGGCGACGACATCTGCATTTCCAAAAGTCAGGATGATGTCATCACCGGAGCTGCCGTTCAACCTGTTGGCGCCGGTGATGCCGATAACGGTTGAGCCGCCGCCACCACCACCACCTGGTAGTGAACTTGCTGGCTGTGTTGGATTAGTTACCTGTGTCATTTACACTCCTCCTAAAAGATCAATCATTTTTCTACAATACACTTTTCCCTCCAAAGGGATTCAATAAATGAAACCGGACATCGGTTGAGACCCTAATTGACCCGGCTGCTATAAGCTGTCATGTAATTTAAATTGTCAGCAGCGAGCCTCGGAGCGCGAGTTGAATCCTGTATTCGTTGAGCAGCAAATCTCGGTTGTTTCCTGCTTTTGACTCTCGACTCCACCACTGCCTCTTCTAACATGAAAATATTCCAGTTAAACGTTTGCGAGTTTACCATAATGACCGTCGATATGGCTAGTCATTATTTAAAGCAATACCCTGAAGATAAACAGAGACCATTTTTAATGGGAGTATGCTCTCAAGATTGAGAACTTGCACCGGGCCCTTGGCACTGTCGATCGCCGGATAGTTCGATCGCCCGCAATGGGGCTGGAACTGAGCTGCGATTTCTTTTAAGTACACTGTACCTGACCAGACTTTTGATTTTCGCCAATAGTTCCCCAGAAATCAAAATTTTTTCGCAGGCTTTCCAAGCAAGCCCGTGCACGCTGGAGGCCGGATTCAATCAAAAGTGAGTCCCAACACAGTCCCGGACGGACTTTTGAGCCTCATCACCTTGATGTTTCCACCGAAATCCCTCACGCTCAATACAGGATTTTGGCTAAAAAACCCAGTTTTTCAACCCCAATCCGTCATTTCCACCGTGATCCACATCCATCCGGACAGTCAGACAATGCAGCGCTCATCTTTTGGTGAAGTTGGGATGAACGGTGAGCCGGTAGATTTGTGACGGTACTGTCACTAGATTTTAGACTTTAGATTTTAGATTTACCTGTCAACTGTCAACTGAATCCAGAGATGAATCTGGGAACTGGAACTAAGATATAAAATTTTGGGCTGCTGGCGAATCCTGCCCCAGTCATGGGTTGGCGCAATTGTAGTTATGAATAATTTACCTGTTGATAATGCTGAAGCCGTCATTTTTTTGAGGGCATCTATCGGAGCCAAGGTAAAATTCTTACCTCCCTACTCGCCGGATTTATCTCCGATAGAGTTGTAGTGGGCAAAAATCAAAGCGGTTTTCCGTTCTGAAGCATATCCACCTTCAAATGTTCTTGATGAAGCGATTACTACAGCTATTAATGCTTTTACTGATGAAAATGCTTTGCCATCCTTTCATCACTCTGGTCTCTTTTGAGAACTAATTAAATAGTTAATTTTTGTGGTACATTCGATGGCTAATACCTGTGAGTGAAAATATTAACTTTTTAGCCAATAGTTGTTTACTAATTGTTGTTAACTTCGAGCTGATCATTAACGATTAGCAAATTATCCGAAATTTGGTTCGGCATTAATTCAGAGAAAATCTCTACTATTTATTCCTAGCGGTGTGCTTCTAGTTGCGCTGGTGACGCGTTGGAATTACTCTGGCTGTCGTAACTGTAGATGTGAGCGTCACTCTCGAAAATATAATTGATGGAAGTAGCTGCATAGTAGCTCAGCGCTAGCAGCGACAATAGATTAAGAACTCTATAAATTGGTTTCTCAGATACTTCGTTCATTTTGACTCCTAATTTTTATGCAAATAACGAATTTGGATACCGTGACGGCACTTTTTTTTAGAAGTTCCCAAACATCTCGCACCTCTAAAAATTTCGCTGGCTCCCGTTATAAACTCCTGAGGCGCGATCGCCCAAAATAAGTCGTACTTGCGATTTGAAACAGTTTTTGTTGCCTATTTCATATTGCAGTCTCTGCCTGGAATTGTCTATCTAACTGCGGTAAGAGTTAGGCTATTTGGGCGCAAACGAACTCTACATTTTCCTATTTAGATCTGCTCCGATTTGAAGAGAGCGAGCTGGAAAAGGTTACAGAGCAAAGATCCTAGCTATTTTTCAACAGCCAGGATTTTCCCACCTTCAATTAATGGTACGTAGCCGCCGGAAGTATAAAACTTCTTAAGTTGGTCAGCGGCAGGCGAAAAATATGTCTGAAGTTATATTTTTGCAAGCAACAGGCTATGTTACATTACATATTAATTTTGAGCTTGGTTGAGGTGGCAGATAATTTTTGGGTAAAAAATGTTGTGGTCGCTGTCCGATAATTTGAGTCTGACAATTTTGACTGAACAATTTTGACTGAGCCGCACCATTAATTCACGATGTGACAGAAAAAAGTAGGGATCAGTCGATTGGAGACTTCGGTGTGATACGTTCAGCGAGCGCTGAGTCTATCTCGCTCATTTGAACGATTTGAGATTTGAGATTTATTCGACAGATGAATCTGAGAGCTTGAACAAAAGCCTAAAGTTTTGGGCTGCTGCCGACTCCTGCGGGAAACTTGTATCCGTTTTTGGGCGGGTTCAAAAAGCAGAAGGCAGAATTTGATAGCGGTAAAAAACACTGTTTTAGGATTCAGAATTTTTATTAGGTTCTACCTTCTAGCTAAATTTCTTTTTACAATGAAATCAAGATAAATTACTTGCTGCCAGGAGCGATGCACGCCCAATAATTTAGCACGAGATAACCAACTATGTTGAAGCCAGTTACTTCCACAATTTATTATAATTCTTGCTCGCATTGAGCTGTTTTTACAACAGACTTTTTGCTGGTAATTTGCAAAAGGGATAGGGGCAGAACAACAGGCCAAAACAGAGGCCCCATTATTAAGGCTATCCAAGATATCACGTCTTTTTTAGATGTCGCTGTATCATTCCAAAAACTTTTGAACCAAACAAGAAAAACGATTAAGGCAATCGAAAAGTAGCTAATCATTATCATTTTTTTACCTGCCTGCCTATAGATGGGATAGAAGTATTTATAATTATTGTATCTCAGGCCGTGGCTCGCCGATCGCAACTTTATGCCCTGAGCTGCAAGCTGCAAGTGTCTAAAACCCAAAGTTACACAGCTATCCAAGTCCACAGCCTGCCATGTTGAGCGGACTTACTCCCGCTGCGCGGCGGTCTTGGGAACTCAAAGCCTTGCGTTTAGAGCTTTTCGAGGTTTTGTCAAACCTTTTGTCAAACCTTGATGCTACCACCCCAATCATAGCTTATGCGATCGAGGTCTTTGGTTTTCTGTGATTTAACTCACCCTACTCTTTTCTCAAATGCTCGATATTATAATAGTCGAGTTCAACGAGATTTCATGCAAGCTCTGACTTTAAAATCTGATCGCGCGATCGCTGAACTGTTCTATCAAGTTACTCATTCAGGCAATCTGACTCGCACTGAAAGCCACGGACTGCGCGAACTCTGCCAAAGCGCTCTCAGCGAAGACGCCAGAGATGCAGTCAACCGCCTGCTGCACGCCACCCGCCGCGGATGGGTCAGGATTTCCGATTAGTCCCCTCACACAAGAAGTTGAGATGAGTATTTCTACTTTCTCTCCTGTCAAGCTTTGCCAACAATCAGATTTTCGTGAGTAGGTCGCTCCATTAACCCTCTCCAAAAAAAATTGTACTGCGATCGAAAAGCTCGAACCGGTTTCTTGAAGAAGCCGGGATTTTTGATTTTAAGCAGTCAGTCGATTTTAGATTTTAGATTTTAGATTTTAGATTTTAGATTTTAGATTTTAGATTTTAGATTTTAGATTGACTTCACAGATGAATCTGGGAGCTTGAACTAGGGCCTAAAATTTTGGGCTGCTGGGGACTCCTATCGAAAACTTGTATCTGTCTTTGGGCGGGTCATTAAGTATATACACGGAAAAACCCCCACATCAAGAAACCAGGTAAATGCACGTAAAAGCTGGTTTCTAAACACCGTAAAAGTTTTACGTTGAATTAAGCCGAGCGATTTCGCTAGCAGTCATTAGTAATCTGTTAATAGATAAATATTAATTTATTTGTCACCATTTCTTAACCAAAAGTAGAGATGTGGGAATTGCCAGAAGCGAGGAATCGGGACGGGGTTTGTGTTTCAAGTAGCAGGGCGATCGAGGAAATATCCGATCCCCAAGTTCGGCTGACACAAATCACTCATCAAGAGCCAATCGATCACATTTACTCCCGTAGTTGAATCACATAAATTTTGGAAAAATCAGTCAATACTGTCAAAAGTGAGTTCAAAAACAAAACACATGATGAAAACCCAAACGCTTTTACCTCAATTTACTATTGCAGAGCTAGTCTTTCAGGTATATCACTCCGGTCTGCTGACTCCCACTCACCGACAACAGCTCAAGACAGCGCTGTTAAATGACTCTCTTACCGAAGAAGATCAAACAGCCATAAACCGCTTGCTCCACGCCGTTCGCCGGGGCTGGCTGAAGGTTGTAGATTAAATTATCGCCAATTTTTTTTGCCACTCTCTTTAAATGAACTGTCAGTCAATTTTGGATTTTAGACTTCCGCAAGCGCTCAGCCGAACCGTGGAGTCCCGCTCACTCGAACAATTTGAGATTTTAGATTTACTCCACAGATGAATCTGGGAGCTTGAACAAGACTCTAAAATTTTTGCCTCTCCACAACACGAGTCCGGGGCTTCTCTCGATTTTTGGGCGCATGAGATTAACGCAGAATTAAATCCCCTTAAAAAAATCAGGCATTAGCCTAAATGTAGGGTGCACCACAGGCACCCTGCGGTTTTAACTTATATTTTCTCAGCTTATTTACTCAGAGATTGTGCCGTCAGGCATCATGGCCTCTCTGAGATTCGCTTCATTCAAATTTGTCCCGCGCAAAGAAGCTTGATGTAAGTTTGCTCCCCGGAGATTTGCTCCCTTAAGGGAAACTCCGCTCAAATCTGCTTGATGGAGATTTGCACAGCTCAAGTTAGCTCCGCTCAAATCGGCTCCCTTCAAATCAGCTTTTTCCAGATTTGCTTCCGTCAAATTTGCCCAACTCAGATTTGCTTGAGTTAGGTTAGCATGGCTGAGGTCAGCTTGTGTTAAGTTCGCGTCGGTTAAATTTGCTTTGCTGAGGTTGATTTCGCAAAGTTTTACTTCTGTCAAGTTTGCACCTTGCAAGTTAGCGTTAACTGCATAAACTTGAATCAAAATTGCCCGCTGAAGGTTTGCATCTCTCATGTCTGCACCCCTGAGACTCGCCCCCGTTAAATCAGCCCCGCTGAGCAGGACACTCCGCAAGATGGCTCCGCTCAAGTTTGCTCCCACCGCCTCGCATTCGCCAAAATTAGCGGACATGAGGTTGGCTTGGGAGAGGTTGGCTTGGCTGATATCTGCTTGATACAGAGTGGCTCTGTAGAGGGTGAGACCGATGGCACTGGCACCCTTTAAACTAGCTTGACTCAGGTCAATATCGCGCAAATTTGTCCTTGACATATTGGCACCGCTCAGGTCTACTTTGTGAAAAACCCGTTCTCCGGCTGCATACCGTCTGAGAAGTTCCTCTGCATCCATGTCATTTCCCCCAAAATATTTAATAATACCTTTGATATTTCAATAATATTAGGCATGAGCGACCTTTACGTTTCTTGGTCTGAATACCATCGAAAAATTGAGGATTTGGCTGTAAAAATTGATAAATCTCAGTGGAAATTCGATCGCATTGTCTGTCTGGCTAGGGGAGGGCTGCGGGTTGGGGATACTCTGTCGCGGATTTTCGACAAGCCTCTGGCGATTTTAGCTGCCTCGTCATACAGTGGGGCGGAGGGGAAAGTCCGCGGTGCGATCGAGTTTGCCCGCGATTTGACAATGGTGGGCGATAATTTGGGCAGCCAGATTCTGCTAGTTGACGATTTGGTGGATTCGGGAATTAGTTTGGAGCAAGGTATCGCTTGGCTGAAGAGTCGTTACGGCGAGGATATTCAGGAAATTCGGACGGCGGTGCTTTGGTACAAGGCTTGTTCTGTGGCGAAGCCGGATTATTATGTAGATTATTTGGCGGATAATCCTTGGATTCATCAACCTTTTGAAATGTACGAAAAAATGAGTGCGGCTGATTTGGCAGGGCCAGTCATAAATTAGCAAAACCCGCTGCTACGAGTCTTTGGTTTGTAGTTGCTCTTTTACCCAAGCTCGAAATGCTCTGATTGTTGGGCTTCTGCCTTGGGTGTTGCTGCGATCGACATATTGAGGAATTACATCAACAATGGGAAAGTCGGGGAAATTTGGGCTGTTATCAGACTCAATATATTTTCCGTCTTGGAGCAGATAGATTTTCAGGATTCGCCCGTCATATCTCCAAAGTTCCGGCACTTTCAAAGATAGAAGACGGCGGTTGAAACCGCGCCTAAAAAAACGAAGTCCGCCTCCGCGGACTGAAGAAAATAACTGAATAAAACAACGTAATTTTTACGACCAGTTCTTCAACCCGCGGAGGCGGGTTTTGTTTGTATAGACGAGGTTTCAACCGCCGTCTGCATCTGAATAAAATAACGTAATTTTTACGACCAGTTCTTCAACCCGCGCACCATCCGGGTTTTGTTTGTATAGACGCGGTTTCAACCCGTCTACATCTAAGAATTAGCGAACCGAAAGAATCCGATCGCCCAATTCCATACTCTCTGCCAAAACTTCCTGCCGCGCCCACCGATCCGCCGCCAAAATATCGTCTAAACCAGGACTTTCACAGTTATCGGTTTGATGTTTGTCGCACGCCTTCTCAATCAACTTTGGAATATCCAAAAACTGAATCTTCTCCTGCAAAAATAGCGCTACTGCCTGTTCGTTTGCCGCATTCAGCACCGCAGGCATGGAACCGCCCGCACGTCCCGCCGCATAAGCCAACTGCATACAAGGATACTTTTCGTGATCGGGTTCTCGGAAAGTTAAATCCCCAGCTTTTACCAAATCCAGCCGTTCCCAATCTGTATGAATTCGCTCCGGCCAAGACAAAGCGTAAAGCAGCGGCAAGCGCATATCCGGCCATCCCAATTGCGCCAAAACCGAGGTATCTTGCAGCTCAATTAACGAGTGAATTATGCTCTGAGGATGGATGACAATATCAATGTCGTCATAATCCATCCCGAACAAGTAATGAGCCTCAATTACTTCTAATCCTTTATTCATCAAAGTAGCAGAATCGATCGTGATTTTCTGCCCCATAGACCAATTCGGATGTTTCAAAGCATCGGCTACTGTTACTCCTGCTAATTTGTCGATCGGCAAATCTCGAAAAGAACCACCCGAAGCTGTGAGAATAATTCGGCGCAAACTTCCATCTGGTATACCTTGGAGGCATTGAAAAATTGC
>Ga0105049_10003744_pt1 | contig 17961 bp, 8 predicted proteins | sample MAT06_FD_78087 | JGI IMG/M metagenome (GOLD analysis project Ga0105049, IMG submission 78087) | Freshwater microbial communities from Lake Fryxell liftoff mats and glacier meltwater in Antarctica - MAT-06 | ecosystem: Environmental > Aquatic > Freshwater > Ice > Liftoff microbial mat | place...
GGCCTGTGTCTCATTGCTGCCGCCGGAAGAAAGTTTACCCCGCGGGCGCAATTGCAGCGGTTGATTGTAACCGGCTGTATCGCCCAATAACTTGCCTGCGCCAAAGGTTTTAAAGCAGACGCTACCGACAGCATGGGCCTTGGCAAGCGGCAAAATTTCAGTAATATAGCGTATATCGACAAATGGCCCAATCGGAAAGAGCGCAATATCGCAGAGACCCGCGCGAATCGCCGCGTGCAAGACATCGGGGTTGTGCGACGAGATGCCACCAAAGCGCGTCTTGCCGGCCTTGATGCACGCTGCTAGTTGATCGAAGCCGCCACCGGGCTGGGCCAGGCGTTCAAAGATCGCCAATGAAGACAGGCCGTGGAAGACAAAGGCATCGGTCGCTTCGAGTTGTAGGCGGCGCAACGAAGCTTCGATCTGGGGCGCAACTGGCTGATCCAGGTCATCGATCTTGTCGATGATGAACACTTGATCGCGCCGCCCGCGCACGGCGCGCCCGACAATTTCTTCGGAATAGCCATCTTCGTAGCCCGGTGCCGTGTCGATGAGATTGAGCCCCGCATCCAGGGCGCGTTGGGCGGTGGCGACACAACTCTCCAGCGGTAGATTGCGGTCGGCCAGATCCCCAATCCCCAGAACGCTGGCAATAAAACCTGTGCGTCCCAGTTCGCGGCGTGGCAGAAAGTGTGGAAGCTGTTGCATAAGTGAATATCGTATCCTTTGGTTGGCTAGCGATTGCGCGTCACTGGCGTGAGTAGGCTGCGTTTAGACCGCGTTGTGTTCCGCATCAACATATGTGCGAATCGCTTCGGCCACGCGATAAGCGGTGGACTTTTGTGGCGTGTCCCAGGCTTTCATCAAGTTCTTGGTCAGGCCAAAGCTAAAATTGCGTGCTGGATCGGCAAAGCCTAACGAACCACCATACCCACCATGGCCGAATTCGCCGCCCGTATGCCCGGCAGCAATGTCGCCACCTTCTGCCAGCTTGCCGCCCAAACCATAGCCGAGCCCAAAGCGACTGGGTGTCCCGAACAATCCGGGAACGTCTGTGGTTTGGCATGTGCGGATGGTATCAATGCGCGCGGGCGATAAAATGCGTACGCCGTCTAGTGTGCCATAGCCTGCTAGCATGGCATAGTGACGGGCGATGGCGCGCGCGCTCATAATGCCACCCCCGCCGGGAACCGAGGCACGCCGAAAATCTGGCCGGTTGACGACGGCGGGAATCGTCACATGGGCAGGGGTGATCTGGAGCGCTAGATCATCTGGTGCCAACGCGGCCAACGGCTCGCCTTCTTGGCGGATAGTTGCCACGCGCGCTTCGGCGCTGTCGGGAATGCCCAGATAGAAATCGGTAATAGCGAGGGGCTGGCAAAGTTCTTCCTGGGCGAATTGGGCCAATGGTCGGCCATCCACACGGCGGACAATTTCGCCGAGCAGCCAGCCAAAGGTCCATGCATGATAGCCCACCTTGGTGCCGGGTGCCCAGAGTGGCGCATGGGATGCAATCGCCCTACACATGGCGTCCCAGTCCAGCATCATTTCGGGTGTTACATTGGCGGGCATTTGTGGGACCCCAGCCTTGTGCGTCAACGCGTGGCGTACGGTGACTTGGGCTTTGCCATTGGCGGCAAATTCCGGCCAATAGGTGGCAATGGGCGTATCATAATCGACCTGGCCGCGGTCCGCCAGAATATGTAGACAAGTGGCCGTGAACCCTTTGGTCGTTGACCACGAAGTAAAAAGTGTATCGCCTGTGACTGGTTGTCTGGTGGTTTCATCGGCTACACCAGCCCAGGCATCGACAATCAAGTCGCCATCCAGATAGGCGGCTACCTGTAGACCTGTCTCTTCGCCGCTGGCCGTAATGTCGTCGAGCATGCCCTGGATCAGGGTCTGTAGTGCGCTTGGCATCGCTTGCTTCCTTTACGTTAGTTCGTCCATGTGGTTACAAATTGGAACAAGGTTTTTATTGTATTTTCAAAAACCGAAAAGCGCGCTACTTCATAGCCGTGGCTGTTCTCGCGCACATGCCCAAAGCAGGCAATGCGTTGGGTCAACCCGGCGGCCAATACCAAGCTGGCATCACTGGCCGCGCTGTCAAAGACGACCGGCTGCAATTCGGTGCCAACGGCGCGGGCCGCGGCACACAGATCGCGCAGCAGGGCTTGATCATAGGGCGCGAGGCGATCCTTGGCCCAGATACCAGGGCGACCGTCGAGCTTGAGCGGCGCACCTGGCGGCATGGGTGAGCCATCCACGGCTATGAAGGTTTCCGGCCGTTCGCGGGCGGCGACGATCTTGGCGCCCAACCCGCCGACTTCTTCGTTCACCGTAAAGGCGATTAGCGTGGGACGTTGCGCTTGTTGAGATTTTTCGTGTAGTAGAGATAGGAGGCGTAGTAGCGCCACCACACCCATGCGATCATCAAAGGTCCACGCACCGATCAATGGATCAGCCGGATTGCCTAGGATCACTGGTCCACAGACTTCGCGCCCTGGCACCCCTGCCGAGCCAGGTCGGATACCAACTGCGGCTAATTCAGCAGGTGTTAGACCTGTAATAATGCGCACATCGGGCCACTCAATTGCTTTGGTGCCGGTGGCGGTGTGGGTGGAACCCATGGCGAGAATACCGCGGATCGAGCCAAAATCGCCGAGGATTTCGACTGGTCCTTCGCCCTGTTTCCAGGGATAAAGACCGCCAGAACGCGTGACGCGCAGCGTGCCATCGGCCTCGATATTGGTGACCACCATGCCAATTTCATCCATGTGCGAGGCCAGACAGAGCAGCGGTGCATTGCTGTCGCGTCCAGCGAGACGCACCAGAATATTCCCCGCGCTATCTGTGGTATGCGCATAGCCTAGCGCATCCAGTTCGGCGCGCACAATGGCGGCAATCTGTGTTTCGTAGCCAGACGGAGCGGGTACAGACAAAAGTTTGGTAAAGAGGGTGAAGATTGGATCGGACGTAATGCGCGCTAGGGCGCTAGCTTGCGACATGGGTTGTTCCTTTGCTAAATAAGAAGCTGTGCGTTAAGAAGGATGTTACACCAGCCACCACTCTACCAGCGCGGCCAGCACCACCATGTGCATCGTTTGATCGACCATGATCCGCACAAAGAGGACCCGGCTTTGTCGCCACCAACGTACCCAGATACCGGCCAAATTCCCGGCGTCGATCAGCCAGTGTGAAAAAAAAATGATGGCGATAACCGTTAAATAGGGAGGTGAAAACGTTTGATCATACGTTGCAATCCAGAGGGAGAGTGCCAGCACCGCCGTGTAGACCAGACAATGAACCAGGATCTCTTTGTTGAAGAGTTGACGCTGTTTACCGCGTGCCATCCAGTCATTTTGAAACATCCAATCGCCGACTAAATGACCAAGGATAAGCCAGGTAAATATGTTCATGGATCGTTAACTTGTCTTTGCTGATGGGCTGCGCGAAAATAGGTAGAGCTTACGTAGACCGTAGGGCCTTATGATTGTGGCAAAATAGAATTTTATAAGGATATCACCGCTGCTGTTCTTGCTGAATTATCTGATATACATCATGCTTGTGATCTAGATCACACCTACGCTGTTAATCGTGCCATAACCGCAACGTTTTCCGGTTCACCGACGTCATCAAAAATATACTCTAATATAATGGGGGAAGAAATGCAAGATAGCTCGACAGCCAGTACCACCGCTACCGCAGGTAGTACAGCCGCGCGCCGGATCGCCCTGCTAAAAGAGATTCCGCTCTTTGTGGGGCTGGGTGAAAAACATTTGAGCGCGATTGTGCAAGATCTGCGCTCACGCGACTACAAGAAGGACGAATTGCTATTTCGCCAAGGCGATGAAAGCCGCGAGATCTATATCATCTTAAAGGGCAAAGTGCGCATTTATAAGATCAGTCCATCGGGCAATGAAACGTCAATTGATATTTTCTCCACACACGATGTATTAGGCGAGTTTGCCGCGTTGGATAATGAGCCACGTTCGGCTTCGGGCAAGGCGGTGAGCCCGATAACCGTCTTGGCTATGTCGCAAGAGCATTTTATCCATCATCTAACAACAGTGGCCGGATTGGCACTGAATCTGACCCGGCTCCTTTCCGGCAAGATGCGCTGGACCGCGGCCTTTGCCGAATCGATTGCGCAATTTGATGCCGCCGGTCGCCTATTGCATATTTTGCTGGACAATAACGCCCGCTATGGGGAAGCAATTGAACCGGGCAAGCGCTATGTGCTGAATCTGGCGCTCAGCCAAAGCGATCTCGCTTCTATGGTGGGCGCACGGCGCGAATGGGTGAATCGCATTCTCAGTGAATGGCGGCGGCGTGGCTTGGTAGAATTCGACAACGGTGTGATCACCATCCTCGATTTGCCGCGCGTGATCGCCGAACGCGATAGCCGTATCGAAGCCAATCAGGCCGGCGATACCTGGTAAATCATCAGTATATTCAGTAGATGTTGAAAGCTTTGTAAATAATCGACAACCCTTTGAAAAGGAGTCTCTCTATGCACCTACGCATCAACCATCGTTCCTCTATCGGTGCATTGATCCTGGTTTCCCTGCTCTGGCTGTGGGCAGGCCCACAGATCAGTCATGCCCAAGGCGGCCCCACTGTGAATGTCAACCCAGGCAGTGGGGTTGCAGGCAATGTGTTGCAACTGGGTGCCAATGGGTTTGCTCCTGGTGGCTATGTAGGGACGATTCTGTGGGATGGCGTGGCCGTGGAAACTGTCCAGATTCCTACGGGCGGCTCATTTGTTACGACCTTTGTAATTCCTTCCGATGCCGCGCCGGCGAACCATGTCATTACGCTCTGCCGTGGCGCGCCGTGCGGCAGTGGCGGTGTACTTCAGCAGGCATCGGCCCAAGTCCAGGTGACTGCATCATTGCCCCAGTTGGATAGCAACGTGGCCTATGTCTATCGCGATGACGTGGCGACAGCCAAGAATTTTGCCACTTTGTTAGAAGAACACGGCATGACGGTGAGTGTACTCACGCTCGATGCGGTGTTGAAGACTGATTTTCGCCGCTTTGCCCTCACCATTATTGCAGATGACACCGGCGATCGTGCGAACTGGGGCACGGCGAGCGGCCAAGTTGATACTATTGCCGAGAATAGCAAAGTGCTGGGCTTGGGCGAAGGCGGCTATGCGTTCTTTGGCCAAGTTAAAAATGCGCTGGGGCAGCCTGGGCTAGCGATTGGCCACCCCAGGGGTGCCCACGGCAGCGCGCTTGATGTCTATCCGGTTGATCCGAATCTGGCCTTCTATCGCACCGCCTACAACACGGGCGCGGCGAGTGGGATGGCGTTACAGGTCTATACCGACAATGTGCCGAATGTGGCGATTGCGGCAAGTAATCTGGGATCGGATACGTTCCCAACCGGCTATGAAGATGACAATGGCACCTATAGTATTCTGGTTGGTCAGGGCTGTCGGCAGCTTTGGGGCTTCGCTGCAGGTCCAGAAAAGATGACGGTGAATGGCCGCAATCTCTTTGTCAACGCGGTGCAACAGGCCATGAGCATGCCCTGTAGTGCTACCTTGCAGAATCCCTGCCAAGAAATTTTTAGTCCTGCCGATATTCCTGTGGCTGGCCTGATCGCCTTTGACGACCTGCCTGAAGCGACGGTGATTGAAAATGCTTATGCCGCGCTGTACGGTGTGCGCTTTGCCAACAACCGCACAACCAGTGCTGTTACCTACGGCAAAATACCCGATAACGCGGCCTCACAACCAAACGTGGCGCGCAATGAGGCGGCGATCCCGTCAACGAACGCTAGTGTGCCCTTTGTGATTAACTTTGATGAGCCGAAAACCCACGTCGGTTTTTACATGGGCAACGGTGGCACGGTGCAACCAAATGGCTTGCTCACCGCCTATGATAGCGCGGGCAGTCTGCTCTGTCGCGCCAGCAATCCTGTCCCCAACGCACATACTGAATTTATTGGTTTGTATGATGCCTATGGGCGCATCGCTTCGATTTATCTGGACTACGGCAGCGCCCTGCCCGAGTCGCTTGACAATCTCACGTTCGCGCCCAACCCCCAGGGTTGGCGTATTCAACTTTGCCAAGAGACTACCGATGGCTGTCCACAGGCCCCCGGTACTGTCTATCGCATCAACCCTGCGACGGGGGGCGATGCCTTTGCAATTGACGAACAAGGGTATGTCTTGGGGGCCAGTGCCATTGCGATTGGCGATCAATTGTGGGGCGTGTCGCCCATGACCGCCACGGCGAATACCACTGTCTATCGCACGAGTGGCGACCCCGCAACCGTGAGCGCGGCGCTGGTGAGTGGCGAACCGGGCACGTTGCGTCTGGTCGTAAAGCAAGCCCAGCCCTTATTGGTACATAACCTGGATGTCTCTGCGGAATGGTATGTACAGGGCGATGCGAGCAAGGCGGCTTGGCTGCGCGCAAGTATGATTGACGCTGCCAACTACCTTTACTCGTTTACCGACGGTCAATTTACGCTAGGCAAGATCACCGTTCATCAAAGCTTGGATGAATGGCAAACGGCCGATCTGCGCCTGCATATCAACAATAGCCTGCAACCCAAGGCGGTGATTGGCGGTGTTGTTGCCACCGATACTGTCGATCCATCGCCGACAGTGGACTATGTCTATAGCCCCGGTCACCTTTTTATGGGGTCGCATTGGAATCGTTACGGACTGCCCCCCAATCAACCGGTGATGGATAATGGCGTGATTGTGCCGCCCGCTACCATGGCCAAGGACTGGGCGATGGCCATGGCCCATCAATTGGGTCACTACCTACTCTTCTTGTTTGATACGTACACCGACGTGGACGGCAATGCCAGCCAAGAACTGGCCGAATTGTGTAGCGGTGGGGCCATGGGTGATGTCTATCAACCGAGCAATCAGAACTTTATCTTCGATTTGGATCACTGGCATGGGGCCTGTAATGGCACCGAAGCCTATCATACACTCCAAGGCCGCACCGAATGGGCGACGATTCATCTCTGGTATCCATGGGTCATCCGGCCAACCAGTGTGGTCGCTGGCCCAGTCGCGCCGCCAGTCAACTTGACGACAGTCACCTTTGTTGCGCCGAGTACACCACCGGGGGAACCAGCGGCCAGCCAGATCTTTGACATGATCTACCAGGATGGTGAGTTGAGTTCCGGTGAGGCGCGCGTCTTTACGCTGCGTGGCGACCGTGTTTTTGAACAAGGCAAGCCCCCCAAAGATGCCACCCAGGTCGAGTTGATCGACGCACAGATCGCCGACCGCCTTTGTGTCTACGATATCAATGATCATTCGGAGAATAGCGAGACACCCCGCCACCAATTTGGCTGCGAGATCATCCAGCCCGGCGATGCCGAATTGATGATGACTAAGAATGTGGCGTGGGGGCCATTGGTCAAGCTGACCCAGACCGGACCCAATCAGATGAGTATGGTAGTAACCAACTCACTGACAACGCCGATCACCGGGCAAATCATGGCCCGTTTGTATCCGGAACAGGGCACAGGCTATGCGCCCGTTGCCTTGACTGGCGATAATGGTGTCTACAGCGGCGTTTTCGATCTGCCCGAAGCAGTGCCGCCGGTCTATGCCCAACTGTGGGTCGAGGAGACGCCACCCGGCCTGATCACTCGCCGCGAGGTGATGATGGATCGTGGGACTGGCGGCAGCGGCGCATTTGGGCCGGCCAGACATCTCGGTGGCGTTCTCGTTCTTTCCTCCGATGGTAAGGCGAGCTTTGAGAGCGATGAGCCGTTGGAATTGGGAGCGGGTGAATCAATCGCCTGGCAGAGTATGCCCGGCACACCGCCGTTGCCGTTCAGCAAATCGATACTTGGTCAGTCCTACCGCTTGGATGCGTTTCCACCTTCGTTGGTCGCGGCGGGCCGAGTGTCGATTGAATACGAAGCGCCTGCTGTGTTGCAAGCCGCCAGTCTACAGGGTATGCAAGTGGGCGAGCCGGCACTGTACTTCTGGAATGGAAGTAGTTGGCAAGCACTGCCGACCACACTGACAACCTCGGTCAATGCGCCAGATGGGGTGCGGGTTGCTTCGGCAGCAAGCCAAGGTGTGGGTGTCTATGCAGTCTTGGTAGATCTAGGAGAAAATCAACTGTTTCTGCCGTTGATTCAGCAGTAACAGGCTGTTGTCTATAGCCCACCTACCGTTCGTTATACGACAAGTATTTTGGTGTTGACTGCTTGGAGAATGTTGCGATTAAACGTAACATTCTCCAGGTAGGAGTGGCGCATTGCTGCATCGTTGATGCGTTCGGCTTGCCGCATAAGCAGGCGATGGGCGGCGGACAAAGCCTGGGTCGCCAATGTTGTTTCCCCAAGCGTTTGCAGAACTTCGTAACACATCCAATAGTCACGCTGGGGAAAATCTGGTCCTTCGCCATCACAGGCATCGAGAATTTGCAAGGCTTTGTGTACAGTTGTCAGGGCTTCTGAGCGGTTGTTCAATGCCGCTTGGGCTGCCGCGATAATAGCCAGATTACAAGTGATAGATAGTTCAAGTTGTAAGTTTTCAAACTTTTCTAACGATGTCTGTGCTTGTTTATTTGCTTCGGTAAAATTTCGGTTGTATAAACTGACTAATGCCAGATCGTTTAAGTAAATTGCTTCTAGATGTATATCACCCTGAGTCTGCGCTAGATGCCATCCTTTGCGAAGCACTTCTTCCGCGCTTCTTAACTCATTCATATCGCGCAGAACTTGGCCAAGATTACAGAGCAGATACGATTGAATTCCTTCCTGATCCAGAGCTAAACCTTGCTCTAAACTGCGGCGTGACTCGACCAAGTTGCCAATCGTAAATTGCAGAATTCCTAGTTCGTTGAAGGTAATTGCTTGCCACCACTGATTGTTTAGTGCCTTTTGGATTTGTAGGGCCTCACGTAGCATCGGCTCTGCTTCATGATAATTACCTAGCGCACTGAAATTTTGTGCGATATTTAGTAAACTGGCTCCTACCCCAGCGCGATCCCCAATTTGCTCGCGAATAACCAATGCTTGCTGATAATAGCGGATTGCCTCATGAAAGTTTTTTTGCAGATGTTCAATCCCACCTAACGCATTGCGCGCTCTGGCTTCGAACTGAAGATTGTCCAATTGTTGGTTGAGAACTAGATCGCGTTCAAATGCAGACCACGCCTCATGAAACTTGCCTTGTTGGCGATAGACTAAGCCTAATCCATAGCGTACCTCTGCCTCAACACTGCGATAGTTTGCGATATCTTCTACCATTGCCAGCCCCGCCCGATACAACTGTTCTGCTTCTTCATTGATTCCTTGTCGCCATGCCAGCATGCCCAACCGCGCTAAGCAGCGTGCTTGTCCTTCCTGATCTGCTGATCGTTTTGCCAGATCGAGTGCCTGCTGGATCGCCGTTGCTGCCTGTGTATAGTCACTCATTTCTGCATAATATTTACCCCACAGCAACGCCAGATCAAACTGTGACGTGGTTTGCTGCTGGGCTAAGCTGTGCAGCGTTACTGCTTCTTCATCGCGCCGCCCCAAAATGTGTAGCACTTCAACTTTGGCCTGCAACCAACTGGGGCGCTCTTCAACGGCTAGGGCGCGATTGAAGTAGCTCAATGCAGTCTCATTCGCGTAGTCATGTTTGGCGCGCAGTCCAGCTGCATCTAAATAATGCAATGCTTTGCTGCGCACCGTGTGCTGGTGCAGATCGCTATTGTAGAAATGGAGGGCTAGATCCTCCACATTGTCTGGCTGCAATCCTTCTAGCGTTTTGGCCACCGCGAGATGCAATTCCTGACGTTGATCTGTCAGCAGCGTCTGGTAAACCACTTCCTGCGTGATGTTATGCTTGAAGAGATAGGTGCGGCGCGGTTTCGGACTTTCCAAACGAGCAAAATCGCGTTGGAGCAGGGTTTCCAATTGTTGGACCAGCAGAACATCGGCCTTCGCTACAGGATGGGCGCGCACCAGCAGGTCGTATTCAAAGACGCGTCCGATCACACTCGCCACTTTTAACGTTAATTTGACTGGTTCCGGCAGGCGATCCAGGCGCGCAAGAATCACCCCCTGTATGGTACTGGGCATTCCCAGCTCCACTGTGCTCAATGGCGCGCCGGTGGCGACTACCTCTTGACCATCAAGCCGCGTGAGGCAACCGCTGTTGCGCAACCGCTGGGTGATGGACGGCGCTAAGTGCCAACGATTATCCTGCTGTTGGAGATGCGCGCTGTCGAGCATGGCATCGATCAACTCTTCGGCGAAAAAAGGATTTCCCTGGGTTTGCGCCTGGATTAGGGAAAGTGCCAAGGGGGAAATCGGGGTTGCGCTCGCAACGCGATCAAGTCGTTGCTGGACCAACGCGGCGATTCCCGTGGGTGTCAACTCCTCCAAATGTAGATGGAGCTGTGGTGCAAGCGTCGCGATCTCATATAGAAAAGGCTCATGCTCGCGCACGGGTGGCCGCTGGACCAGCAGCAGGAGCAGGGGCACTGTATGCAACATCCGTGCCAATGCCAGTGTCACCCCCTGGGAGGCTTCGTCCATCCAATGAATGTCTTCGAAGAGTAACAGCAATGCCTGCCGCTGGGCATAGCTCTGTACCAGATCGACCACCAAGCTGATTAGCGCTTCGTAGCGCAGTCGCGCATCAAAAGCTGCCGTGGTCGCATTGTCTGGGATCGGGAGAGTTAGCAGATCGCGCAATAGCGGCAAACGCAGCGCCCATGCTGGATTGATTGCGGTGATCGTTGCTGTGACATGGGCAATTTGCGCGTCCACAGAAAGGGCCTCAATCGTATCCAGCCCTACCAGGGCGCGCATGGCTAAACGAATGGCTGCATAGGCTGTGTCTTGATTCGTACTTTGGCACGCGCCAATGATCACGCCAAAGCCCTGGTTCATGGCCTGTTGTGCGACTGCCGCCACCAGGTGACTCTTGCCGACACCAGCACTGCCCTCAATGCGCACAAGGCGACCCTGTCCTTGCTGGACAATATTCAGCTCCGCGGTCACCGTTGCCAATTCTGTCGTGCGGCCTACAAGCGGGGTGGAATAGAGATCGAGCAACTGACGAGCGCGCGCCATGGGTTGGATCAACGCGTAGAGGGGTTGTGGGGCGGGCTTGCCCTTGAGTTGAAACTCACCCAATGTTTGGTATTGAAATTCGTGTTCAAGCGCGTCGGCCACGATCTGGCTAACCACTACCTGGCCCGGCGCGGCATGGCTCATCAGCCGTGCGGCGACGACTGTTTCATCACCTAGAACGCCATAGGTGCGTCGAGTGTTGCTGCCATAGGCACCCACACGCATGGCACCTTGACTGATCCCAATCTGGATGCTGGTAATAAATGGACAGTGCGTGGGTGGTGTGCGCAGCTCCAGCGCGGCCATGGCGGCGCGGCGCAGGTCATCGTCATGGGCAATCGGCGCGCCAAAGGCGGCATAGAGATAGCTGCCTTTGTCACCCGTGGTCAACTGGATCAGCGCGCCTTCGTAGCGGTTGATCACCCCCTGTACCCAGCCTATATATTGACGTAGTTTTTCCGCCGCTGCCAGATCACAGTCGTAATCTAGCCCGGTAAATTTGAGAAAGAGCGCAACTGCCGGACGTAACTCGGCTAGGAAGCGGCCCCCTTCATTTTGTAAGCGTGCATAGACCGGAGGCAGCACCCAGGCACTGACTTCACTTTCGGGTAGCATTGTGGCTGGCACCTGCTCGACTGGAGCATATATATGTTGGAGCGCCGTTACTACGGCAAATCGTTCAGCGGTGGATGGATTGGTGCGCCATTCTGTAATGGTGGCGGTGTCGGCAATGCTGGCGGCGGTGGGGGCATCGAGCAACAATTCGCCCTGTTGTGCCATCTGCTCCGTCGCTGCCATGCGATCAAGCGTCGCCCCCGCCAGGACATCGATCAGTTGAATGGTTGGATCGCCTACGGCAAAGCGACGTACTGGACCAGCTGTAACCGCGATTTTGATGGCAAGCGTGACAGTTGTCCCATCTTGCAGACGAATGATCTGCAGGGCTTTCATCACCTGCTGCATTGCCAGCGCGGCTGTACAGGCGTATAGAACGGCGCTAGCAACCGTAGATGGATTGACCGGTAGATTGCCTGCCTCTGGGGATGATGACGCAGTTGTCGATGCCGGGGCGGTAAACCAACAAGTAATGGCATCGCCGCTAAAGCCAAGCACGCTGCCCCCATAGCGCTCGACCTCGCTGATGAGGGCGGTATAGACCACGTTCAACTGGCGCGTTAACTCTTCGGCACCACGCCGTGGACCATAAGCACGCACCAGCGCACTGGTGAGCTGCGTGAAGCCGGAAATATCGGCAAAGAGCGTTGCGCCGATGGTTTCTTGGGGCACTGTCTGACCAGTCGCCATCAATTGGCGGCGGTCACTAGCAATATAGGCGGCAGCAGGTTGCATACTGCCTATTATACGTTTATCCAGGGTCAGGAGCAAACGTTTCCCTGTGCTCGCTAGGAAATCTAGGTAAGGGACAGCTCAGACATTTGCTTTAGGTATTCTGTCCACAAAATAAGCCGAAAATCCGGGTTTGTAACCATTTTGTAACTTAATATGCAATAATGTGTTTTTCTACTTGACAACTGTAATTAGATATGGTAGAATTGTTTTTACAAGATGGTGCAAGTTCTATCACGAGTAATGCAATTCAGTCACTCGGGTTAGTTTTCGAGTGATTTTGTGTTTGTTGGGAACGCCTCCGTTTTGTAGCAAAATAAAGTGTATAGCAAATTGTAATAAGGAGTTTTCCAACATGGCTACTAGCCGCGCTAAAGGTACCGTCAAATGGTTCAATGATCAAAAGGGTTTTGGTTTCATTACCCCTGAAGCCGGTGGCAAAGATCTGTTTGTCCACCAATCCGCCATTGTCAGCAATGGTTTCCGCAGCCTAGCAGAAGGCGATCGCGTTGAATTCAGCGTCGAGCAGGGCCCCAAGGGTCCATCCGCTGCCAACGTGCAAAAAATCTAACTGCTCTCATTTGAGCCTTGTTTGAAAAGTCTACTGATAGTTTAGGTGTAGCGTACCACGTGATATACGCGAAACCGTTACCATAAAGTACTTTACGAACACGCGAAAAGAGGATTCGACGATCAGTCGAATCCTCTTTTTTTTATTGGTTTTTCTTTTGGTACACTGATTGCCTACAAAGTGTAAATCATTATTACCCCTCAGGAGACGATCATGGAATATCGCCGTATGGGCCGCAGTGGCCTGAAAGTATCGGAGATCTGTTTGGGCACGATGACATTTGGGCATGGTACAGACGAAGCTGCCACCAAACAAATTGTCGATCTGGCTTTTGACGCTGGTGTAAACTTTTTTGATACCGCCAATGGCTATGCCGGTGGCGAATCCGAAGTGCTTTTGGGCAGAGCACTCAAAGGGCGGCGGCGCGAAGCAATTGTTGCCAGCAAATTCTTCAATCCGATGGGAACGGGTCCGAATGACTCGGGCATGTCGCGTGTCCATATTATACAGGCGCTAGAAGACAGTTTGCGCCGCCTACAGATGGATTATGTGGATATTTACTACATTCATCATGTGGATGTGCAAACACCGCTGGAAGAAATGTTGCACGCCCTAGACGACATGGTGCATCAAGGAAAGGTGCGCTATATTGCGTGTAGTAATTATGAGGCCTGGCGACTGATGGAAGCACTCTGGATCAGCGAGACGAAGAATCTGGCGCGCTTTGAATGTTATCAACCCCAATACAGTCTGGTGGTACGCGATATTGAAGAAGAAATTATTCCGGTATGCCAGCTAAAGGGCTTGGGTGTTGTGGTGTGGAGTCCGCTTGGCGGCGGCTTTCTGACCGGCAAATACAAACCTGGCGAACGTACGGCAACCGGCACGCGTTCGGAAGAAGGGTGGGCGTATCCACAACGCTACTTTGCACCCAATGCCGATGATACGCTGGCCGAGCTACTTGGCGTCGCCACAGAATTGGGGCGCACGCCAGCGCAGGTGGCCAATCGCTGGGTCTTGGAACAACCAGCCATCACCAGTGCGATCATCGGCGCACGCACTGTGGAACAGGCACGCGACAATTTGTTGGCAGGGGGCTGGAAAATGCCTGCTGATGCGTTGGCGCGCTTGAATAATGTCTCGCAACTGCCCCGTCGCTATCCGCGGTCGATGGAAGATCCGATGGATGTACGGCGCAATAGTGCGGTGAAGATGCCGACGTTGGGTGCGTGATTATAAGACCTGGGAACGCCGCCATCCTGGCGGCAAACGCATTGTTGCCGCCAGGATGGCGGCGTTCCCAGGGAGCGTTCCCGGCTGAATCGTTACCCTTTACTTGCTGATCACGGGTAAGTAAAGTAGGTTGAGCGCAAGTGCTCTTTCGGATGCCGGGCGATAGTAATTGCCTTTGTTGCTCGCGGTATAGATGTTACCCGCATTGTCGACTGCCTGGATGTAGAAGCGCGAGTTACTGTCGCCGGTAAAACTGCCGCGCCATTTTTGGGAGCTGGCGTCAAAAGTGAGCTTGATCGATTTGAGAGTGGTGGAACTTTCGCTCTCGACGTAAGAGACAATCACCTCTTTCATGCCGGACGCATCAACCGCGCCAACTTTTACATTCACTTTTTGTGTGGCCGCGTTATACAGTCCATCCACAACTGTGATCTCGGGGGCAGTTTGGTCTGTACTGGTGCTGTAGTAAACTTCGGTCTCAATCGAACTGAACAGCCGTTGTTCTTGGCTATTGGCATTAAATTGGCCGAGTTGTGTGAGTATGGTGGATTCACCGTTGTTACTCGTCACTTGGACGGGCGATGGTGGATACCAGCCAAACGATGTGTCTAGTGTGGCTTCCCCTGCACTAGAGCGGTCCACAAATTCATTGACCGGCGTGCCAACCAGCGGATCAAAATTTTGAGTGGTTGAGGCGATGGTGGCCCCCAATAATACAACAGAACGCGCCTCGGATTGGGCAACCGAAATATCGCCAAAGTGCAGCGGCTGTACCGGTTCGTTGGCATCGGCACTGGTAGACCCATAGAGTGACAAATATTGGCCGCTATCGGTGCTACGTGTATCGATCTGGCCATTATCCGGATTTCCATCCAGCACCTTCTGGAAGTTGATATTGACAGGTTTGGTAATCACCTCGCTGCCATCCAGTGAACCGGTCGGGTCAAATGACAGATCCACGCCGGGAAATTCATCGCCCAGTGACGAACTGCCATTCGAGCGGATGGCAAACATCGGCAGGCCATAGAAGATAAGTTGTTGCATCACTTTTTCGTCATAGGCCGAGAAATTTTGATCTTGCTCGAAGTAAAGATTTTTGGCATTGGCCAGCGCCTTGCCCATCGACACGGTTTCCGCTTTCAGTAATTCTTTGGTGAAGAGCCGAATCACCTTTTCGGATAGCCCAATATTGTTGAGCAGTCCCCACCCATAGCCGGTATTGCCAATATAATTGGACCGTTTTTTCAGAAATGCCTCGGGTAGATCGAGCGGACTGATACTATTGGTCTCAGGCACATTCAACCCAGCATGGCAGCCAAGTGTATAGATGAGACCCCCGCTTAGATCGATGTTGGCGGCAAGCACTTCATCGGCCCCAATGTTGCCCCCGGCTGCGACACCCTCGGCATGGTGATTGGCATGGCCATTGATCGACTGAACTTTGAAAACAGGATTCGCTTGGAACTGTAAATTGCTAAATTCTTGCTTCGACCAGTTTGTGCCGATCAGGCAGGCAACTTTGCTTGGATCGCTGGCGAAAACCTGTTTCCAATCTGTACAATCCCCTTGCGCCGTATCTTGGACGAAATCATAACCAGTCACCAGCACTTGTTCGACGGTGGTTGTGGGCTGCGCCAGGAAGGCATCGATCAATGCGATCATGTCGTTGGGTGTTTCGATCAAGCGGCCAATCGCAACATCTGGAATGTAGAGCTCGCCACTATTTTGGGGTGTTGGTTCGCGATCGGCATAGAAGTCATCGGTTAAGAAGTAGTTGGCGCGCAGGGCGGCCCCCGTTGGATGATTGGCGTCAACTTCAGTATACGTTTTTTCCGATTGGCGTGGTGTATTGTCTGCCATACGGCGAAAGGGCAACGCACGATCATCACCAACCAGCACGACATATTCAATCCCGCCACGCTCTGCCATATACTGCATAATCACGCGACGAATTTCGGTAGCGAGCTGGTTGGCTTTAGCGACGTTTGTAATATCTGCTATCCAGGTGCCATAGGCCGCACTCACCGCCGTGTTATTATCCAGCCGGATCACTTCGCCGCGTACTTCCTCACGATTGGCGAGTTCAGTCAACTTATTGAGAAGCTGGGTTGCGGCGTCGGCGCTATATAGCTGCGTCAACCGCGTATGATTGACCAAGATCAAGGTGCGTACGCTGCCACCTGGTGGGGTTGGGGTTGGGGTTGGGGTTGGGGTTGGTGCAACCGTTGGCGTTGGCGTCGGTGTCGGCCCGGTACGCACGCTCAATCCATACTCTGTGCCGCTGCCATAGCGTTGCTGGTTATATAATTGTACTTTGATGGCATAGGTGCCGGCTGTCGAGATATTGTAGCCAATCTGTGATTGGATACCCGGCGTATGATCATCATTGCGCGCCAACAAATTGCCATTCGGATCGTAGATTTCAATTTCTGTATCGGCTTCCGCCCCCAATGCCGTGGTCGAGATGACATAAGACGTATTGGCCGTGGCGTTGAACGTCACCCAGTCTACATCGTTCTCGTCACAGGCGTTATGACTTTGCAACGTACCATCGGCTGCGATTGATTTTGCGCTGGCAAGCGCATTATCCGGCTCTAGACCATCGCCTTTACACTTGCCCGTGATCACCTGAATGTCATAGGCTGTGCGTTCGCCGGCAGCATCTGGATTTGCATTTTTTACCCTAAAAAAATAATCACCAGCGGTGGTATTTTCGAGACTCAAGCGCGAACCATCACCGGCGCCGCTGTCATCATCGCAGCGTAACTGTTCGCCATTGGCGGCATAGAGACACAGCACTGTATCCGCTTGATTCGCCAGATTCAGGGTTTCTATCGTGTAGAATTGCCCTTGTTGGGCCGTGAACTTGACCCAATCAACGTCACTGGCAGGGCAGGTATTCCGCTGGGTGGGTACGCCATCAATCGTCAGTGTTTTGGCATCGAGCTGCGTGTCATCCTGTTCCGCGCTATCCTCGTCACAGCTCCCCGAATTGAGAACCTCTACTTCCATTTTGTAATCGGTGTCGGCCCCATACACTTTTGGATCCAGATTGTATGTCTTTAGATAGACCGTGCCGGCCGCGGCTGCCGTAAATTCGATCTGTTGCCCACTATTCGCGCTCGCCCCTTCACAGCTTGTGAAAAGGCTCATCTGCACATCGGCCTTGGTGCCGCTGTTTTGGGTCTTGACGCGATATTTCCCACCGGCTTTGACCTCGAAGCGTGACCAGTCGATATCATTTTCCGTACAAAAGGATTGCGTTTGCGCTGCGCCACCGGCTGTCAGCTCGACCGGTATGCTACACATATCGTTTGGCTCGAACGAGGCACTACACGCGTTCTGCGCCGTCACTTTGAATTGGTAGGCATTGTTGGGACCGTAATCAGGTTGGTTATGGCCTATCTTCAGATAAACGTTGCCACTGCTGGGCGCAGTGAAGGTAATAATGGCACCACTGCCAAAACTGGGCGGGTCATCACAACTGGCGCGCAACTCCATATAAAGGTCAGCGTCGGCCCCCGTCCCAATTGCTTGCGCCACGTACTTCACCCCACTGACGGTGGGAATCACAATCCAGTCTGTGTCGCTGATATTATTGGTGCGCGTGAGGTTGTGTTCTTGAAGCGTGCCGTCGGTGATGGCTGCTTTGGCCTGTAGACAAGTATCATCTTCTTCATAACTATCTGGTGGATTGCTTGCGTTTGTGAAGCAGAAGATGTTGTTGCTTTCATTCGATTCCTGAA
>Ga0105049_10003748_pt1 | contig 17948 bp, 16 predicted proteins | sample MAT06_FD_78087 | JGI IMG/M metagenome (GOLD analysis project Ga0105049, IMG submission 78087) | Freshwater microbial communities from Lake Fryxell liftoff mats and glacier meltwater in Antarctica - MAT-06 | ecosystem: Environmental > Aquatic > Freshwater > Ice > Liftoff microbial mat | place...
CACCCTGAAACCCTGCTGCCAACAGCGCGGTCGTCAATCCGCCGTTCCACAAGAACTGCGATTCCAGATTCGTGAGTGCACCGCCCGTCCCGAGCGCCGCGGGCGCGAACGTACTCGTCCACGACGCGACAGAGACCGTCACCGTTGCCGTCGCGCTGATCGTCGGGACGGCGATCGATCGCGCTGTAATCGTGACCGGTCCTCCTGCAGTAATTCCCGTTACCACGCCGCCGGCGTTGACCGTTGCCACGGCGACGTTACTGGAGTTCCACTCGAGCGCGAGGTTCGCACCGGCCTCCGCGGTGATGGTTGGCACGATCGTTCGGGAGCCGTTCACGAACACGGCGGCGGTCGTTGGTGTCAGCGCGAGTGCCGTCACGGTGGGTGTAGCAACGGTGACGATGGTCATCGCACTCACGGTCGGATTCGCCGTGCTGGTGGCGGTGATCGTCGCCGTGCCAGGCGACAGCGCAGACACCACCCCACTGGCACTTACCGTCGCCACGGCTGGCGCGGTCGTACCCCACGTCACGGTGGTGGCGACACCAGCGGCGGCACTGACCTGTGCCACGAGCGTCCGTGTCGCACCAACCAACACGCGCGGATTCGCCGGTGTGATCACGACCGTGACGGCCGGCAGCGAAACGGTGATCACGGCCGATGCGCTTGCCGTTGGCACCAATTGACTGCGCGCCGTAACCGTGGCCGAACCGGGTCCCACCGCAGTCACGAGTCCTGTCGACGACACAATCGCTACGGCGTTGGCGCTACTGCTCCAGTCGAGTGTGGTGCTTGCACCGACGTCGGCATCGACTGTTGCAGTCAGTTGCTGCGTGCCGGGGAACACAAGGCTGGCCGTGGCTGGAGACACCGTGACGGTACGCAAGGTGGGCGGTGTTACCGTCACCGTCACGGTCGCACTCACGGTTGGCGACGCGACGCTGGCCACGGTGATCGTCGCGCTGCCCACCGCGACACCCGTCACGACGCCGGTCGCGCTCACGGTGGCGATGCTGGTCGTGCTCGACGACCATTGCACCGCCGCGTTCGCACCGGCATCGGCTTCAACCGTCGCAACGAGAGTCGCCGTCGACAACACACGCACCGACAGCGCGCTCGACGGCACGGTGATGCGTTTGACAATCGGGGTCACGGTGATCGTGGATCGGCCCTCCAGGCTCCCCACCGACGCAATGGCCTGCGTACTCCCGGCCGCGAGTGCGCGAACGGTGGCCGAGCTTCCGCTGCCCGACACGGTGGCAATGCTCGGGTCCGCGCTTCGCCAACTGATCGTGCCCGTCGCGCCGGACGGCCCGAGGGCGGCACTCACGGTGCCCTCCGTGCCGAAGCCGTTCAGCGCGACCGTGCCTGGTGACACGGCCACCGACGCGACGGCGGGAGGGCCGCTGGTGCCGCCGTCGCCGCCACCGCAGGCCGCGAGGAGGACGAGGGCGAGACGAGCGAGGGGCTTGGCCGTGGTATCGAGGTGCGCAGCGGCGCGCAGCCGAGCGTCATAAGGGTTCATATAACGCCAACGCGCAATGGGCAGCGAAATCGGCTCATCACGGCCGGAGCGATCTGCGAGCGGCCTGACGCGCGCAAGCACCGCGGTCCCGACAATCCCTCCGCGAAGAGCCGACGTCAAGCCTGCGTGATTTCCCGCAGCATCGCGAGGATCGACTCGATCACGGCGTCGGGCCGCTCCGCCTGAATATCCGTGCCAGCGCGCGCGACCGTGTCGAGTCGGAAGTGGGCGATGGACTGCCGCAATACCTGGAGCTGCGCGGTGGTCGGGGCGTTGGGCGATGCCTTGGCTTCGAGCAGCAGGGTCACTTTGCTCCCGGACGGCGGCGCGAAACTTCCTGCGCGCGAGCGCGCGACCAGCGGATTATCCAGGGAACGTCCCACACCATCGCAACACTTTGGCGGTGATTTGGCAACAGAATGATCATGGGGGTGAGAATGTTGGGACAGTCTCTGCGTATCTCTCACAGCCGTCTCCTCTCATTTGTCCCATTCCGATACATGTCACGCTCCCTGCTCGACGCCAGCTGCGAAAAAGCACCCACCAGCCCCGACCTGCAGTACGTTCCGACGGACAGTACGCCCTATAAAGTCTCGGCGAGGGACAGCTGGTGGACATTGGCCGAGCGCCCTGAAGTGAAGGCGGCCAAGCTCTCCGCCTTTGATCTCTGCGTGTATAACTTCCGCACACGGAACGCGGCGGAGATCAACTGGTACCTGCGCAACAAAGTGGGGTGTACGCAGGCCACGGTCGACAAGAAGAACTACAAGTTCTCAGAAGACGCGGCGCCGGGCATCGTATATCTGCCCAAGCAAACAGGAAGCAAGACGAAGAGACCGATCGTCCTTGACGATATCATAGTCGGCGGCAATCCTCCGGTGTCCAACCCCTTGGTCGGGACCGAGGAGTTCACCATTGATAAAGAGTCGCGTGTATTCAGTTTCCGCTATGTGCGCGGTAAGGTGAAGATCATTGGAAAGCTGAGCGTCGATTGGGGCAGCGCGAGTGCAGACGTCAAGGCCAAGGTGACGGCTGGCATGCTCAAGAAGGAAATCGGCGTTGCCGGGGAGGCCCAGCTCAATCAGGATCTCAGTGTGCAGTACGGAACCAAAGTGAAGGCCAGCGATGTGCGAAACCCGAAGGCATGGAAGAAGGCGTTGGTTGAAGCGTCGGAAGCGTCCCTCAAGTGGAAGTTGGATAACCGGCTGCTTGGCAGCGTCAGTGCTGGATTTCGTGTACCGGTCGACGGACTGTTCTTTCAGGTCAAGGTGCCGAGCAATGAAGTAACGTTCACGAGGGAAAACCTGGGTTGGATCATGGACCTTGCCCCTGGGAATCTCGGCATCACCGCGAAGGGCACGATCGAAGTGAACTTCTTGCTCGGTCCCGGCGAAGCGGCATTGCAGCTCCTTGCCAATCCCGGCGCCCTTGCGTTGAGTGGCCTGTTCGCGTGGGTCGGGTTCGCGGGCTACGGCATCGCGCACACGATGAACAAGGCCGATCAGATGGCGTGGAATTCGTGGTATGTCACGGGCTACGTAGACGCCGTCTTCCCCCCGGTTGGCGGGGGCGGCTACCAGCTCCCCATCAAGCCCGACGATCGCAAGCGCGCCGAGGAGCATCTGCAAAAGGGGCGCGAGGCTGCTGACAAGACGGCGCGCACCGATTTCGCGGACGGAGGCCTACCCCCGATGCAAGCGTATCGCCTGTACCTGCTCTCGATGCTTGACGCCGACGACGATCCGTATGCATCACGGCAGGCGCGTGGCTTGTTCCGAGACCTCGTCACCGAAAAAGTGAAAGCGGAGACTCTCGCCGGAGCGTAGGGTTGATCACGAGCTATCGTGCGCGCACCAGGAATCCGACGGCGAGGAGGAACGACAGCATCGTGATGGGGGGCATCCACCCCGGCCAGGCGGCAGGAGTGCCCCACATGGGATAACCGAGCGCGAGCACGTGCAGCGCGCTGAGCACGAGCACGAATCGCCCTGCGCGTGGGATGAGGCTTTGCGTGCTGTCGACGCGCGGCGGCGTGGTGGAGAGGACATACAACACGATCGTGCCCACCGCACCGGCCAACAGGGAGACTTCGGCGCGACCCTCGAGGAATCCGTTAGCACGAAAGAGCTTGCCGAAGTACGTCGGGTTGAGCATCGACAGCGTCATCACGACGTGCAGCAGCGTGAGCAGAAAGCCTGTTGTGCCATACGACTTTCGATGCGGCCCACGGGCGAGTGCGGCAAGGCCGATCATGACCAAACCAGCGACCGAAATCGCCTTGTTGGCGATGAAGAGCGGGATCTGAGCCGGCGAATAGCTGCCTACTACGACGTAGCGGACAATGGCGTAGCACAGGCTGATGAGCAGGACCATTGCCGGCAGGAGTTGCTCACGCCGCACGTGTACGTCCCCTGATCACCGCACGATCTCGTCTACCGCGCGCCGCGCCTGATCAATCGCCGCATCGGTATACGAATACGCTGCCGCATCGGCATTGGCGATGGTGATGCGACCATACCGTTGCCGCGCGGCGACGCAGGGTTGCTGGCCGCCGTCGATCCAGAACGGGTCGGCCAACGAACTATACTGGTACGCGTAGCCGTGCGGCCATCGGTTTACGGTAATGCCCAGAATGTCTGCGGCGGGATCAAATCCGCCGCTGCCAAACATGCGCACGAGTTGATCCCGAATGCTCCGCTCAATTGTTTCGAACGATGTCTGCAAGAGTTCGGCGCGACCAACGCGGTGCTGATCCGGCCCCGGCAATCCTGTTTTACATGCGGCGCGTGTCATGTGTAGCACCACCGGCTCATCAGGTGATTTCGTGTGCGTGTATGAGCCAATACTCACCGGAAAATCAAGGCTCGTTGAGGCGTGCCACATGCCTGGGCTCGATACGTTGCTCACCTGCAGCGACTGGAGTGCCGTCCACTGCTTCACGAAGACGTTTGTATACACCATCGGCACCTTCTTTGCGTATTGCAGTGCGGTACGTTGCGACGCCGGAAGGTCTGGGCAGAGATACGGAATAACATGGTGCCAGCAGGCGAGCACGGTGTTGCGGCCACGCACGCGATACAGCGTGCCCTCGCGCATGTAGTGCACCGTCACGTCTTTGGACGATTCCATCGGCCCATTGTGTGCCACGCGAACGACGGTTGCACCGAGCCGCACGCGGGTGCGCGACGCGCGTTCGTCGAGTTTGGCATAGTTTACGCGCGTCGTCACGATGTCTTCGGCGGTCAAGCCGGGAACAGCATCGGGGATCAGCCCACGGACCAGCAATCGCGCGATCGACGCGTTGCCATCGGGGAAGTGGAAGTAGTACGGATCGGACTCCGCACTGTGCATCGCGTCGTAGTTCTGTCCGGGGCCCGCTCCTTGATCAAGCGACATCCCCTGAAATCCTGGGAGGCCGAGTGCAAACGCGTCCTGCGCCGGGACGGCGTCAAGCCCAAAACCAAAGAGCCCGTGCGTGCGCGTTTGAAAGATGCCGAGTACGCGCGGGTCGAGATTCCACAGGTTGGTCACGAAGTCGGCGTAACTCATGCGCGCGAGTTGCGACTTCCTGGCGGCTGAATCGAGGCCCGGCATGAGGTCGCGCGGTTCGGTGATGAGCTGCCGGATTTGCGCTTGTACTTCGGCGGGCAGTGGCGTACGCGCCAGAAATTCTTCCGTTGGGATGCGTGCCGATCCGGTCACCAGACGGTCTTCGCCAAACGTCTCACGATCAAAGAACATTCCAGGGCCAAGTCCCAGCGACGGATAGAGACCCGCGTCGAGCACTCGGGCGTAGCGTGATACGTCGATCCCGAGATCCGCGATCAGCGCTTTCGCGTTCGCAGAATAGGGGCGAGGGCTGTCGATCGATTGGGTGCCGCCATAACCAATCCACGTGCGCCCGTTGTGCGTGAACTCATTGCGTTTGGCGTGTCCGCCGAAGTCGTCGTGATTGTCGAGGACCAGTACGCGTGCGTTGGCACCGGCAGTTGCTCTGAAATAGTGCGCGGCGGCAAGGCCACTGATACCACCGCCAACCACGATCAGATCGTAACTCTCGTTCGTATCAATGGCTCTGCTGAGGGAGATACCATCGTCGCGCAGGCCATGCGCGGCCTCGAACGACCCTGCATGATCACCCCGTAGGCCGGTGAGGGCCGGCGGGTAGGCATCGTCGAACGCGGGCGCGTTGAAGCGTGACGATTGTGCGAGGGCCGAGCGCGCGCCGAGCACGGATGCCGCGCCCAGTCCCAAGGCGACCGATCCCACGAAGTCCCGACGGCTGATGTCGCGACTCATACCGAGTGCGTGGTCGTGAGGCGTGGTCATGGTGAATGAAGACTGGCGTTGGCAGAGGCAGCGACGATCACGCGCAGAATCGCTTGCGGCGCGACGTCGGCGTAGATCGGCTTGAGCGTCTGCTCATAGATCGCGATCGCGTCTGCTGATCGTCCTGGTTGGAACAGGAACGTCACAAGCCGACGGACTTCAGGCCTGGAGGCATCGACGGCAGAGCGCGAAAGAGCAAGCACGGTGGCGGCACAGAAAGATGGGTTGGAGGGAGGAAGACCACACGGGCCGGACCGGCGGAAGGCTGACGGCCTCCGCGCAATATCGCGAAGACTGCCCATAGGAAACATGTGCCGCACCGCAGCGATCCGCAGCACGCGCGGTGTGATGCTGACAGTCCGCCTTCTGGAATCGTGACGGTCAGTCGACAGTTTTGGGCTGGGGCAAATTATCTTCAGGCGCAAGCCGACGGGCATTCTGCCGAGACGAACAACTTTCAGATCAATCAACTCGCCGGATTTTGCGGCATTCAAGGGGTGAACATCCCAGCACGTTAATGATGAGATACCTGTGAGAAGCCTTTTTGTTGGCGGTTTTACCGCTCGTATCATGCGATCGGCAACCTACAGCGCCGTCCGCCGGGGGCCTTACCCTCGTGAGCGTAGCGCGTGGTCCACGTTACGGTCGCGTGCTTGTCAGCGGCGATACAGCGTTTAGCGCTCGACTCGACGGTGTGTTCGAAGCAACGTCGATTACATCTGGCCGCGTGTACTGGTCCGTAACGCGGCAGCGGGTAGGCGCGACTATGCAGGACTCGAGGCCGTCGCTGTTGGTCCCGACGTGATTCTTTCGTTAAACGATGGAACGATGCTGCGCTTGGATGGTGCCTCCGGTGCGGTAAAATGGAGGACGGCGGGACCGGCTCCACTGGTATTGATCGACCGGGCGACCAAGCAAGCCCGCTACATCGATGATCGGACATTTCTCGTTGATGGAAAACGAAACGGCTTTTCCGCCTCGCCAACGTTCGCTGGAAACTTGTTGGTGGCGCCATCCGAGCACGGACTGCTGACGCTTCGATTGCGCTGACGGGAGGGGTGGCTCAGCGGGTGAAGGGAGCGTTGAGGGCTATGGGAGACCACGCGACGCCCTCACGCCCTCAGATCGGCGGCCTCGCGTAGATCCTAACAGGAAAATCGGGTAACTTCCCTTCATGAGAATCGTGGGAGGGAAATTCGCCGGCCGGAACCTGACGTCGCCCAATGACTTTCGGGTCCGCCCGACCGCCGAGGAGGTGCGCGTGGGCCTGCTCAAGATGTTGAGCGCCGATTTGGAGAAGGCGCGCATTCTGGATCTATTCGCCGGCACGGGCGCGCTTGGTCTCGAAGCGATTTCGCGCGGTGCGCGCTACGCCGATTTTGTCGAGATTGGGCCGTCGAGTTTGCATGCGCTCAAGGCGAATATCGCGGCGCTGCGTTTGCGCGAAAAAACGCGCGTCTTCAAGAAGGATGCATTGCCCTTCGCCGGCGCGCTGGAAGCCGATCGCTATGATATCGTGTTCGTCGATCCGCCGTACGGATCGCGCATGCTGGATCGCGTCATTGAAAGCTGGCAAGCGCGCAAGTTCTCGCGCATTCTGGCGGTCGAGCATCTCACCACGCACGTGCTGCCGGCGCCGTACGACCGGCGTATCTTCGGCGACTCGGCGGTCACGATTTACCGCCAGGAGGTGCCGGTGAAAGCGGGCGCGATTGTCGTGGACTCTGGCGAGCAGTCCGACACGTCGTCCGACGTGCCGCCCGAGGCTACGCCATCGTCGACACAAAGCCACCCGTCGTCGTAAAGATCGCTGTCACCAGCTGTGCGTGCAGCGTGAAGACTTTGTCGACGCGTCGGCAGGATACCACATCGGCCACCACGTCGGCGACGTCGGCCACAATGCGAACGGTGGTCCCGTTGGGCAGCGGATTGCCGGTGTAGAGACTGATCCCGTCGAGTGACAAGTCGCGCATGCGCACGTCGATGGGCTCGCCCGGCCAGCTGGTGTGCAACAACCCCCAGTCGGACTTGCTGACGCGAGGCAATCCGCGACGCTCGGTCGCCGCGGACGTCTTGCTGCTCGGTCGCGCCGCGGCCAGTGGCGCGTGGCAGCGCGTACAGCGCGTCTCTCGGCGGACGACACCGGGACGTGCCAGGCGACAGAACGCGCAGCTATGTCGAACGATATCGGCCGTAGCGCCGTGCGAGCCCCGCGGATCACCAGTGCGGCGGGCAGGTCGAACGGCACGCTTCGCGTCGTAGGCGGATCGACGCGACTCGCTGGAAAGGACGGCGTAGGCCTCGTTCAGCAGCGTGGCAACCTGATGATCACCGCCATGGTCGGGATGATGCACCCCGATCAACGCGCGATACGACGCCTTGATCACTTCGGGGGGCGCATCGGCCTGCACATGCAGCACGCGGTAGTAGTTGCGACGGTTTGTAGCCATGCCCAGAGACGCGCAAGCGTCACATGTCGAAACAGATCCCGATGGTGCGGGAGCTCCGCCTCAGGAGGAGGATTTGGCTCTACCGCAGGCGTCCGCGTTCGTACTGTGGTGGCCATGCGATCGTCGCGCTCAAGGCGTGTGCGGCGGCTAGCGGCCATCGCGGATTGCGCAGCATCTCGCGCGCCAGAAGCACCAGATCGGCGTCCCCTTCCTGCACTATGCGCTCAGCCTGTTCGGGCGTCGTGATAAGCCCAACCGCCGCGGTGGCGATGTGTGCGTCGTGCCTGATCCGCTTCGCAAACGGCACTTGATAGCCCGGTCCGATCACAATCTGCTGATGCGCCGCCAGTCCGCCCGACGAACAGTCGATCACGTCAACGCCAAGCGCTTTGAGCTGGACGGCGAGCGGCACCGATTCGTCGAGGGTCCATCCGCCGTCGGCCCAATCTGACGCGGAGATGCGCACGAAGACCGGAAGATCTGCCGGCCACGCGCTTCGTACGGCCGCGGCCACGTCGAGCGTGAGGCGAATGCGATTGTCGAATGAGCCCCCGTAGTGATCTGTGCGATGATTGCTGAGCGGCGACAGGAATTCGTGCAGCAAGTACCCGTGCGCGGCGTGCACTTCCACCACCTGAAACCCAGCCTGCTGTGCGCGTACGGTGGCATCATGAAACGCGGTAACGACGTGCGCGATGTCGTCGAGCGAGAGCGCGTGCGGAAGCGGGTACTGCCCCGAGAAAGCGATTGCGCTGGGAGCCATCACATTGTCCCATCCGCCGCCATCGGGAAGGACCGTGCCGCCGCCTTCCCACGGGCGCTTGGTAGACGCTTTGCGACCGGCATGGGCGAGTTGAATACCCATCGCCGCTCCCTGCGCTTTCCCGAAACTCACGGCGCGTGCCAACTCGGGGATATGTGCATCACGCCAGAGCCCTAAGTCCTGCGGGCTGATGCGTCCTTCGGGGAGCACAGCTGCCGCCTCGGTGAACACGAGGCCGGCCCCGCCGGTGGCCAGTCCGCCAAGGTGGACCAGATGCCAGTCGTTGGCGAAACCATCGATGCTGGAGTACTGGCACATCGGCGAGACACCGATGCGGTTGCGCAGGGTGAGCGCGCGCAGTGTGAAGGGGGAGAAGAGCATCGACATGGTACGCAGGAACATAGTCGGCAGAGACGCGTGGGTGGCGACGGAGACGGCGATGACGATGGCGACGAAGACGGCGACGAAGACGGCGATGCCGACGGAGACGGCGATAGCGTGCCGCGCGTGGCAGGCGCAGTGTCTATCTTGTACCGATGACAAAACGTGTCGTAGTGATTGGCGCTGGGGCCGCCGGAACGATGGCGGCCATCTTTGCCGCGCAAGCGGGCGCGGACACCATCTTGATTGAACGCACGAAAGATGGCGGCCGAAAGATTCTGATCAGTGGTGGTGGGCGCTGCAACGTGCTGCCGTCGGTGGTCAACGAGTCTCGCTTCGTGACGGATTCGTCGCCCAACCTGCTGCGCAAGATGGTGCGTGCGTGGCCGCTTGCCGAACAGCGCGCGTTCTTCGAAGAGACGCTCGGGATTCCGCTCGAGGAAGAAACCGAGTCGCTCAAGTTGTTTCCGGCCTCGCACAAAGCTCGTGATGTGCGTGATGGTTTGCTGCGCCACGCGTCCGCGGTCGGTGTGCAGATGCGTATGGATACGCGCGTCACCGATATTGTGGCCACGGCAAATGGGTGGGAGGTCGCGGTCGACAACGATGGCCCGATCAGCGCCGATGCGGTGATTGTGGCGACGGGCGGATTGTCGGTGCCAAACACGGGCAGCGATGGGGCCGGGCTCGCCATTCTGGCGCGCATGGGGCATCTCATGCATCCCTCGTATGCCGCGCTCACGCCGCTCACGTCTGCGGCGCCAGCCTTCAACGACCTGTCAGGGATCTCGCTTCGTGTGTCATTGTCGGCCAAGAGCGATGCACATAGTGCGCAAGCGTCGGGCGGGTTTCTCTTCACCCATCACGGGTACAGCGGGCCGTCGGTGCTCGACGTCTCGCACGTGATGGTACGCGCACGCGCCAGGTCGCAGGCGGCGTCGAAGGCACCAACGTCGCTTGCGGTGCAGTGGACGGCGCTCGGCGATGCGGAATGGGAGTCGGCGCTCAAACCACATGGCGCGCGCACCGTGACGGGCGCGCTGCGCGCAGAAATGCCTGATCGATTGGCGGCGGTGCTGCTGGCGCAGGCCAATGTGGATGCGACACGCGTCTTGTCAGAGCTTCGTCGCGACGAGCGTCTGCGCTTGATCAACGTGTTGGTGCGCGGTTTGCTGCCGTGGCACGGCGACGAAGGCTACAAGAAAGCGGAAGTCACCGGTGGCGGCGTGGCGCTGAGCGAAGTGGACTCCCGCACGATGGAGAGCAAGCGACACGCCGGACTGTTCCTGTGCGGTGAGGTGCTGGACGCCTTCGGTCCGATTGGTGGCTACAATTTCCTCTGGGCGTGGGCGACGGGGCGCGCCGCGGGCCTGGGTGCAGCGGCGACGGTGCTGGCGCGCTGATCGCGTGCGGCGACGCGCGTGGTTGCTCAGTCTCCGGGCAGCATGACCCACAGCGCAGGACGCCCCACGTTGCAGTGCACCAACCGCGAAATGGGCGACATGGTGGCCCAGCTCAGCCAGAGCGCATGCCTGGCGATGTGATGCGCGTGCCAGAATCGTACACCATTCGGATTGGCTGTGGAGAGTCGCGCGATGCGCGCAGTGCGTGCCGACACGGGATGGAAGATGGTTTCTACGAGACGGGAGCGCGCTGGTTCATCGTCTTGCCAGCGGTCCAGCTCTTCGATGGCTGCTCGCACAGCCGGCGCGCCGCACTCGCTGGTTACCTGCGCATCGAGTGCGAACACAGCAGCTCGCGACACGGTGGGCAGGAGAAGCACTGACGCAAAGGCCCACAGTGTCATGCCGGCCATCATGACAAGCGTTCCGGCCGCTGAGGCAAACGACGCGCCCGTGAGAGCGAGCACGAGGCTCATGCCGAGCGCATTCCAGGCGACCGCACCAAGGACGCCGCGGGTATGTGCACCGCTCTCGGCGAGCACCCGACGTCGTACGCAGGCGGCATATAGCGCTGGCGGCGACAGCATGGAAAAGCGCGACGGCATGACCGACGTACCTGCGTGAACGCCTCCAAATCCGCCTACAAACCCTTCATCGGATGTCTCGACGATCACAAGACGTTGCGGATCCAGACGCGCCTGATCCGCAGCACGTTGTATTGGCGGTGAAAGCGGTACGACGGGCATTGATGACACGAGTCTTGCGAAGGTTCCGCGTAGCACCGCGAGCAGGAGCTGGAGGAGCACGAAGGCGCCAACCGTGGCGGCGACGGACTCCCCGACGCTTGCTGATGCGCCAAGGCGGCTTACGGACATCAGGACGGCCGCGCAGCCCATCCAGACACACCACTGTACACCCGCACCGCGCAGCCATGGCGTGAACCATTGACCAAGTGGCCGTTTATGCCGAACCAACAGCGCTCCACCGACCATGTCGAAGAGCAGCAATTCGAACATGATGATCAGGAAGGTTGCGCCGAGTGATGCGAGGGCAAGCGTCAGCGGTTGCTGGTCGGACGTTGACAGCAAACGACCGGCGAGTCCGGTGGTCAGAAAGATCGTGGCGCCAAGCACGGCGGTGCCGACGCCGGAGATCCCAAGATATAAACGCGGACGCGCGAAGTTGGCCTGAGATGCCGACTGGCGTTGGAAAGCAGCAGTAGAAGTCATACACCCATCAACGCCCCACGCTGGCAAATGGTGCGCGGTTTATCGAACAATGTGTGGGTCCAGACCGTGCGAAACGGCGATCGCAGGGCGATCTTGGACCGGGGATGGTGGTACGCGTTCGAAGATTTCGTTCATCCTACCTGACGCCACGAGGGACCTCGGGACATGCCAGCAAAGAAGGGCGCAGCCACCGCGAAGACCGGCACGGCGAAGAAAACCGTGGTCGCCAGGAAACGCTCGCCGCCAAAGAAGGCCGTTGCGGCGAAGAAGACGGCGACAACGAGGCCCGTTGTGAAGAAGGCGCCGCAGTCGATGCCGTATGAACAGGGCAAGTGGGCACACGTGTTTGTGCGTGCGGCTGGCGAACGGCGCTACTGGCTGATCAAGTCCGAGCCCGACGTATTTTCGATCGACGATCTTTTTGCTGCGCCAACACGTACCACCGGGTGGGACAGTGTGCGTAACAGCACGGCCCGCAATTTCATGCGCGATGCGATGAAGTCGGGCGATCTCGTGTTTTACTACCACTCGAACGCCGAGCCGTCGGCCGTCGTCGGCACTTGCGAAGTGGTGCGCGAAGGCTATCCCGATCCCACCGCGTTGGATCCCGCGCACGAGTACTTCGATCCCGCCTCCAATCCGGATACGCCAACATGGTTCATGGTCGACGTGCGAGTGCTTTCGAAGTTCGCGCGTCCCGTATCATTGGCGGAGATCAAAAGTACGAGCGCGCTGAGTGAGATGGCACTCGTCAAGATGGGTCGCTTGTCGGTGGTGCCGGTAACGCCCGCCGAGTGGGAGACCGTTGTGAAGATGGGAGCACGCTCGGCGTGACCGACGAGTCGGCGCCTCTGCGATGGCGGTGGCGGTGGCCGCACTGGTCGACGGTGCTGTTCGTACTGATCGGGGCGTGGGCGCTGCCGAGGCTTCTGCCGCACGTTGGCGCGCTGGTGGGAGTGCGCACGCGCGCGGAACGCAGGCCGGAGTTTGTGATGAACACGTTAGACGGTGCAACACTCACCAGCGAGAGTGTACGCGGACAGGTGGTGTTGGTGAACGTATGGGCTACGTGGTGCGTGCCTTGCCGCGTGGAAATGCCGCTTTTGGAGGCGACATGGCAACGGCATCGCGCGCGCGGACTGGTGCTCCTCGGTGCGTCGGTTGATCGCGGAGACCCGTTGGCCGTGCGCGACTTTGTCACATCGCGCAACATCACCTATCCCGTCGCACAGGTTGGTGACGATGTGCTGCGTGCGTTGGGTGGCGTCGCGGCGTATCCGACGTCGTTCTTGCTGGGACGCGATGGACGCCTGCTGCATACAGTGGTCGGGCCGATTGGGCCGTTGTCGTTGGAGCCGGCGATACGGCGGGCGCTGGCGGTCCCGCGACCGCTCCCGTAGTTCACAGCAGCGCCCCCACCAGAGCGAGCGCGGCGTCGAATTCAACCTCGCCCCAGCCAGTCGCATCGAGCACGAACGCACGCGCCTTCGCCGCCGCGCGCCGCCAGGCCACGCGACGATCGCCGTGATCGCGATCAAGGCACGCGAGCGCGCAGAGGGTGTTGCGCGTCCGCTCCGCGCCGCGAGCTGGAAGGCCCGGCAGATGGATGGCACGCGTCGCGGCGAGCCGATCGGCGTCAAGCCAGCCGGCCGGGTTGGCGAAGTCCCCGGCGGCCGTCTGCGAGGCGAGCAGCGCAAACAGTGAATCGGCCGGCGCAGCGGACTCGGCGAGCTCGGGCGCCTTCAAATTCTCACCGCCGAACATCCGTTTCGCGCTCTTCCGCAGCCGGTCGAATGGAGCGGTGCCCCCCGGTGCGCGCAGCGACATGGACGCACTCGGCGGGGCGGCTACCGGAGTCGCCGAGCGCATCAAGGAGGCAGGAGGCATACTCAACGAGGCGAAATGGTCCTCGCGGCCCCAACCGACCGGCATCATCACCGGCACGCGCTGCATTTCCGGCTCGCCGCGGGCGCGGTCGGCCAGACTGCGATGCTCGACCGCGACGAAGCTCGTGCGCGTGCACAAGATCCCGAACGTCCGGCTCAGCGCGACGAGCTGTGTCGCGCGGTGGTCGTCGCGCGACTTCGTGAACCGCGACGCGGCAGGCGTGCCGCGCATCCGATCCTCGAGTTCCCGGATCCGCTGGCGGGCCCACAAGCGCGGCGCGGCACCCTCGACCGTCGCACATGCTGGGAGAGGCACTTCGAAACGCATGGGCGCGCCCGCGATCCGGCACTGCAGGACCGCCAACTCGGGCGCCCCGTGCAGGCAGCGCAGGTGCACAGTCAACGCGTCACCGTCGAACACAGGTGGGAGCATCGCAGCGCCCGGCTCGGCGTCGCGCTGGCCGATGTCGACCGTCACTTCGTCGACCCGTGGCGCGTCGAGCCGGCTGAACGTACGCAACACCTTTTCTTCGATGCGCTCGCCGTACGCGACGAACTCCGCGGTTCCGGCAGTGACGCGAGCGAGACCATTGCACAGCGTCTGGCTTGAGGCCGGGCCAATGCCGAAGGCGAAGATCCGGTGCGTCGCCGCGTGGTCACGCGCGAGCGCGATCGTGGCGTCTTCGTTGGACACCTGACCGTCGGTCAGGAGCAGCACCTGCCGGGGCCGTTCGGCTCCGCGGTGTGGTGTCGTCAACACGCCGCGAAGACAGTCGAGCAACTCGGTGCCGCCGAGGTCGGCCTCGATGCCGCGCACCTGCGCCAGCGTCGCGGCGAGCGTCTGCTCATTGTAGATCAACGGCTCCGGTGAAAGTGCTACGTGCGTCGATCCGAAGCGCACGATCCAATAGTGGTCGCCGCGCTTGAGCGAGCGCAGGCAGAGCTCCAGTGCATTGCGCGCTTGGGCGATCGACTCGCCATCCATCGAGCCCGAGCAGTCGATGAGGAACACCACATCGGCCGGTGACGTGTGCAGGCTCAATTCCGGCAATTCCGGCAGAAAGCTGACGGTCACGTAGTGCGCGCCGTCCGGGCCTTTCTCTACCGCAGCGCGAGGCTGATCCTCGCCGGCGAGTGCGATGTCCAGCACGACGGCGCGGTCGGGCGCAGTGCCGACGGCGGCAAGCGTGACGCAGCAGCGCGTGTCGCTGAGCGCGTCTCGGCGGATCGCGTGTGTCGGCGACGTCACCGTCACGGCACGCCCGAGGTCGATGTCGACGGCACAGGTCAGCCCGTACGGCACGGCGTGCGCCTTGGGCGGATTGACCGCGTCGGCCTCGAGGAGTGCGTCGAGCGCCTCCATGCCATCGCCACTCGCGTAGCGCGGCGCGAGCGTGGTTGGCAATTCGAAGCGCACGCGCCGATCGACGACGGTCAGTTCTCGGACGTAGTCGATGCGCAGCGTCGCGACCTGCCCGGGCTTTAACGCGCCAAGGCGCACCGTGAATACGTCGTCGCGCTCGTGCTCGAGCAAATAGGCGCCGTCGCCGCGTTCGACGCTCGCGTCGTAGATCGCTTGGGCTGCGTCGACCGGTTCGACAACACCCGTCAGCACGCGATCATTGGTCACGATCTGGAAGCCGCAGACGGCCGCGCCATCGGGGAGCGGGAACGTGTAGATCGGCTCGAGCGGGCGATCGCCGCGGTTAGCGAAGGTCTGCTCGACCGTCGTGCGCTCAGAGAGGCCGGCGAGTCGCGAGGTGATGCGGATGCCGCGTAGGGCGATGTCGTTCGCGCGCGCGGGTTCGGAACAGCTCAGGTCGGCGAAGCGTGGCCGGGCGTTAAGGAGCACTGGACTCTCGGTTGGCAGATGAGGGTGCGGACGTCGGGGCGTCGGGACGAGCCCCATCGGCGATCGGGCGCTCGACGCAGCGGGCGAACAGGTCACTGAATGCGCGCAGGTCGGCCGTGCCGAGCGCCGCCAGCGTTGGATCGAAATGCAGCTCGACGCCAGGTCCGAGCGAGACGCGCAGCCACGCCCGCGTGAGAGGGGTGGCATGCAGCCCAGTGGATGGCCCGTTCGGCACGGCCCGCGCGGGCTCGGCGACCGGATCGCCGGCGAGTCGACGGCGGATCGCGTCTAAGGCGAATCCACGTTGTTGCAGCTCCTGGATAGAACGCAACAGCTCGAGGTGTCGCGTTTCGTAGTGGGCCCCACGACCTGCACCGGCCGGGGCCGGCAGCAAGCCGCGCTGCACGTAGAAACGGATGGCTCGTCGGCTCAGGCCGGAGGCTTCCGCGAGTTCGGCAATATTGAGTCCCTGGCTTTCCATACGCGAATCATGACACTATTGATGTCAACTTGCAAGTATCTGGTGTCATGTTCTTTTTGCGTGCGCTGCGCGGAACGTTATTCGTCGGCGCTTTGATATCAACCGGTCGTTCGGCGAAATGCGGTTCAGTCCCGGCCCGGGAGTCAGGCGATTGTGCGCAAGTTTACGGTGCGCGGACTTTAGAACCGCGCGCTGGTGGTGAAGGTGAATCGCCTGTTTCGCTATCAGGGTTGCACGAGGCGGCAACGATGTTGACTGCGGGATGGCGATGGGATCTGCGGCGAATCGGTGATGGTTGGACGCGGGGCGTGGTGCATCGTCCAGCATGGCACCCCTCACATTACTCCAAGCACTCCGGGATCGGGCCGCGATGCGCCGATTCAGCCCGCGCACGGTATCGGCCTACTCATACTGGGTTCGGGCGTTCGTTCGATACCACGGGAAACGGCACCCGCGGGAGATGGGCGCTGAATCAGTACGCGACTTCCTGAGCCACTTGGCGCGTGAGCGTGGCGTGGCCGCGTCGACGCAGAACCAGGCCCTCGCGGCGCTCAACTTTTTGTACCGGGACGTGTTGGAAGAGCCGTTGGCGTCGATCGCGGGCCTGATGGCCGCCAAGCGGCCGGTGCATTTGCCCAATGTGCTGTCGCGGAGCGACGTCCATCGTGTGCTCGCTCAGCTGCACGGCACGTCGCGGTTGATGGCGGTGCTGTTGTACGGTGCCGGACTGCGATTGACCGAGTGTTGTCAGCTGCGCATCAAGGACATCGATCTCGAGCGCGGCGAGATCAAGGTGCGTCGTGGAAAAGGCGGTCGCGATCGTGTGACCATGCTGCCTGTCCAAGCGCGGGAGGCGCTCCAACACCAGCTACAGACCAGTCGGGCCATCCATATGCGGCGGGTTGGAGGTGGCAGCGGATACGTCGCGGTCCCTGGCGCACTCGATCGCAAGATATCCTCGGCGAGTCGCCACTGGAGTTGGTGGTGGGTCTTCCCCGCTCGTCGTGAGTATTGGCACGCGGCGACCGCCGAGCGGCGCACGCACCATGTGCATCCCACCGTGCTGCAACGGGCGGTCTCCGTGGCAGGACGCGAGGCAGGGATCGCGGCCCGCGTTGGGTGCCACACCTTCCGCCATTCATTTGCCACGCACCTGCTGGAATCAGGCTACGATATCCGTACCGTACAGGAGCTGTTGGGGCACAAGGACGTGTCGACCACAATGCTGTATACCCACGTCCTCAATCGCGGCGGGCTGGGTGTTCGCAGTCCTTTGGACGTCGACCTGCCTGCCCGATAATCGGGATCCACGAGCGGCTGCGGTCTTCGATACGACGCTCGGCTCGCGCCGACATTATTTGACGCTGCGCGCAGCCTATCGAGGTGGGGCGAGACGTGCGAGAATCGTGGATGTTGTTGCCACGTCGGCGGTTGCCGGATCGTGGCGCCCGCTGCACCTTTTGGATAGACTGCGTAGACGCGCTGTGTAGCGGGCGCTACGCAGTGATCCTATGCGGTTGAACACTCGTTAGCTGTACAATATCAATGGCCACTTGACGGCGGACTTTCCGATGGCCAGTCTTACTGGTAAGGCTAACTAGGAGATCCGATGAGTAGTGCCTCAACAACGACACTGTCCTCGAAAGGAC
>Ga0105049_10003749_pt1 | contig 17948 bp, 18 predicted proteins | sample MAT06_FD_78087 | JGI IMG/M metagenome (GOLD analysis project Ga0105049, IMG submission 78087) | Freshwater microbial communities from Lake Fryxell liftoff mats and glacier meltwater in Antarctica - MAT-06 | ecosystem: Environmental > Aquatic > Freshwater > Ice > Liftoff microbial mat | place...
CACCCTGCATTACGACCGCGACCAGGAGGACATCGCCCCCACCGGGCTGCACAACATTCTCGAGCAGTCCGGTCTCGAGGTGTGGTCCGGCATCACCATCGGTCACATGGAACCGGTCGATGGGGTGTGGATGCGCCTGTCGGCCGATCCGGGCGCGGCCTGGATCAAGACCGACGCGAAACTGCTCGACGCCACCGGACGACCCCACCGCTTCCGGCCCCAGCGCACCAGCTGCCTCATCAAGGGCGACTCGCTGGCCCTGTTCCGGTTCCGGTCCCTGCCCGACACCGAACGCACCGAGGACGTCGCGGGCGAACTCGGTGTCCTCGGCTTCGGCCCTGCCGGGCCGAAACTCGTCGATCGCGTCCTCGCCGCGATCCACACCTGGGACACCGACCGCACCCACCAGCCGGAGTTCACCCTGCACCCCGCCGACACCCCCGACCACGAGCTCCCCGACGGCACCGTGATCGACAAGATCCACCGCCGACTCGTACTTCGCTACCCGAACTAGTGACCGGCGACGCCATTATCAGCACCGGCACGGACGGCCAACGCGCGCCGATCCCCGGCCCGACCGGACACCCCGACACCTGCCTGATCCTGCTGCGCGGCAACTCCGGTTCGGGCAAGTCCACGATCGCCCGCGCCGTCCGCGACCGCTACAGCCGGGGCCTGGCCCTCGTCGAACAGGACTACCTACGACGCATCGTGCTCTGAGAGCGCGACACCGCCGACGGCAACGCCGCCGCCCTGATCGCCCACACCATCACCTTCGCCCTCGACATCGGCTACCACGTCCTGTGCGAAGGCATCCTGAACCGCTCCCGCTACGGCCTCATGCTCGACAACCTCCGCCGCGCCCACCGCGGCCCGACGCTGGCCTTCTACCTCGACATACCCCTCGCCGAGACCCTGCACCGTCACGCCCAACGCCCGCAGGCCACCCAGTTCAGCGCCGACGACATGCGCGGCTGGTACCGCCAACACGACGTACTCGGATTCCCCGATGAACACGTCATCGGCCCACGATCGACACACGACGACACCGTCAACCTGATCTTCAGCCGCCTCCCGCCCGCCGTACACCGCCGCATCCAGGCCGTTGGCCGGTCGCAACCCGCGCCGCCGCAACCGACGGAGTAGGGCTGCAGCGCGCCCGGCACAGGAGCGCCAGCCGGGCTGGCGCGCGATGTTGCCGAATCCCCCACGAAACCGGGAGGTGTCCACGATGATCGACCGAACGCTCTGGCCGGGCGACCCCCAGCTCTGGGTTCACGGGCCGCCCGTGTCTTCGCACCCCCGAAGGCATACGCCGCCCGCTCTTTACCCCGCCAGCCTGCGGCGGGCCACCGTCCGCACAGCCCCACCCGAAAGGTGCCGTTCATGGCCACGGCCGACCCGATGTTCCCCCCGACTTCCCTGCTGCCTCAGAGCGATCCAGGCGGCGTCCGCGTGCTCCCACCGAACCAGCCGGGCCCGTTTCGCCCGTTCGTGGCGACGCTGGGAGTGGCGCATCAGATCAGCGGCAAGCAGCACGACACCAGCGCGACGAAGTCGTCGTACCGGACCAACAGTGAGACCGTCAACGACGGAACCCGGTCCACCGACTCCGTGACCGACACCGACGTCGATGACTGATCCGGACGGGCCGGTGCTCGTGCTCAGCGCCCCCGAGGACGCCGCCGCGGATCTGGTCGAGGCTCGGCTCAAGGCCCGGGAAGTTCCGGTGGTGCGTCTCGACACCGGTGACTTCCCAACACAGATGCGGCTCGACGCCCGCAACCACGACGGGCGGTGGACCGGGACTCTGAGCACCGCGTCCACGTCGGTCGAGCTCGACCAGGTGCGCTCGGTCTACTACCGACGCCCGACACGATTCCGGCTCCCACCCGGCCTCGCCGGCGGTGACACGGCATTCGCGCTCACCGAGGCGAAGCTCGGAGTGGGTGGGGTACTCGCCTCGCTACCCGTCACCTGGGTCAACCATCCAGCCCGAATGGCGCACGCGGAGTACAAGCCGCTACAGCTCGCCGTCGCCGAGCAGCTCGGGCTGGCCGTGCCCCGCACGCTGGTCACCAACGACGTCGACGCCGCCCGCGCCTTCGCGACCGCCGTCGGTGCACCGATCGTCTGCAAGACCTTCTCCTCGCTGCTGCTCGACGACGGCGACGGCACCGTCACCTCCGTCTTCACCACCACCGTCGACCCGACCGAGATCGACCGCGACCAGCTCGCCGCCACCGCACACCTGTTTCAGGAACGCGTGCCGAAGGCACACGATGCGCGCGTGACCATGGTCGGCGACACCGCCTTCGCCGTCGCCGTGCACACCGACACCGACGCCGGGCGCGAGGATTGGCGAGCCGACTACCGCAACCTCCGCTACCAGCCGATCACCGCCCCCGACGAGGTCCGGCTCGCCATGTCGGCCTACCTCGATCACTTCGGTCTGCGCTACGGAGCGTTCGACTTCGTCGTCGAGCCCAGCGGCACCTGGCGGTTCCTGGAGTGCAACCCCAACGGGCAGTGGCTCTGGCTCGAAGACGAAGCCGACCAGCCGATCGCGGCCGCGCTCGCCGCGGTGCTCGCGGGAACGGAATCGCGATGACCTGGCAGAAACAGGCCCACCAACTGGCGGCCGATCTCACCGAACAGGGTGTGCTCGACCCCGGTTGGCGAGCAGCGTTCGAGAACATCCCCCGCCACCTGTTCGTACCGACGGTGTTCACCCACGACGGGATCCCGCGGGCCGATGCAACAGCGGCCGTCTACCGCGACGAATCCCTGACCACCCAGGTCGCCCACGTTCCCGGCACCGGGCAGGTCGTACCGACCAGCTCCTCGACCCGCCCAAGCCTGATGGCACGAATGTTGGGCATGCTCGACGCCACGCCCGGCCACACCGTGCTGGAGATCGGGACCGGCACCGGGTACAACGCGGCCCTCTTGTGTCACCGACTCGGCAGCACCGCCGTGACCAGTGTCGACATCGACCCGACACTGGTCGAAACGGCCCGCGAGAGGCTGTCCTCGCTCGGCTTGACCCCAGTGCTGGTGGCCGGAGACGGAGCGGAAGGCGTCGCCGACCGAGCGCCTTTCGACCGCATCATCGCCACCTGCGCCGTGTCCACCGTTCCCGCACCGTGGGTCGCCCAGCTCGGCGAGAACGGACGCCTCGTTGCCGACATCCGCACCGCCACCTTCAGCGCGCTGCTCACCGCCCGCCGCATCAACACTGGCGACCTCGTAGGAAACTTCCATGCAGTCCCCGGCCACTTCATGTGGCTACGCCCGCACGTCGACGACCCGTTCCGCTCACCCGGCGAAGGCCTCGCCTCGTTCGACCGAACCGCGATCCGGCGAGCGCCCGATATCGATCCCGGGCTGCTCGACGATCCCGACTTCGGCTTCCAGCTCGCCCTTCGCGTCCCCGAAATCGCCCAGGCGCTGGGCCTTCCGGACCGCGGAACCCGAGTCCTACGCACCGAGGACGGATCCTGGGTTGAGATCAGCAGCGATGGCACAGCCCAGCAGAACGGATCACGATCGATCGGAGACGAGATCGTCGCCGCCCGCAACGCCTGGTCAGCGCGCAACCGCCCAAGCCGGACCCGATACGGGGTCACCGTGACCTCGACCGGAACGACGACCATATGGCTCGACTCAGCAGACACCCCCGGCGAACTCCTGTGAGCCGGACCGTCTCGGCAGATCTGGAGACATCTCCGCCACCCGCACTCCGACAGCCCTGCGTGCCACGGGCGTCAACACCGTTCTCGCCATCGTCAGCCGCCAAGTCGCCTGCGCTCTCACCCCAGCTCGGCCGCTTCCTGACAGAGATCCGTTAGCGCCTACAGCTTCTCGGGCGCCTCGATGCCGAGCAGGTCGAGCCCGAGGACCAGGGCCCGCGAGGTGAGCGTGGCCAGGGCCAGCCGCGACGCCCGGTCCTCACCGGTCGTGGTGTCGGCCAGGATCGGGCAGTTCTCATAGAAGCCGGAGAACGCCGTGGCCAGCTCGTAGAGGTACACGCACAGCGTGTGCGGGGCGTGCCCCCGGTCGGTCGCCGCGACGGCGGCCGGCAGCCGGAGCAACGCGATCGCCAGCGCGCGCTCGGCCGGCTCCCCCACCGTGATCGTGGAACCGGCCCGGGCCCCAGCGGCGTCGGCGCGGCGCAGGATCGACCGGATCCGGGCGTTGGCGTACTGCAGGTAGACCGAGGTGTTGCCCTCCATCGCCAGCATCCGGTCCCACGCGAACACGTAGTCCTTGTCGCGCGCGCTGGACAGGTCGGCGTACTTCACCGCGCCGATCCCGACCGCCCGCGCCACACCGGCCCGGTCGGCCTCGTCGAGCTCGCTGCGCTCGGCGATCACCGCCGCCGCCCGCTCCACGGCCTCGTCGAGCAGCTCGATCAACCGCACCGAGTCCCCGGACCGCGTCCGCAACATCCGCCCGTCGGCACCCAGCACCGACCCGAACGACACGTGCACGGCCCGATGCTTGTCGTCGAGCCACCCGGCGTCGGTGGATGTCGCGAACACCATCGCCAGGTGCTGGCGCTGCGGCGCACCGATCACGTAGAGCAGGTCGGCCGCGTCCCGGTCCCGGGTCCAGTACCGGGTCGCGGCGAGGTCGGTCGTGCCGTAGGTGTAGCCGCCGTCGGACTTGCGCACGATGATCGGCGCCGGCTCGCCCTCACGACCGGTGAACCCGTCCGGGAACGTGCACAGCGCCCCGTCGCTCTCCCGCACCAGCCCGGCGCGTTCCAGCTCGGCGATCGTGTCGGCCAGGAACGGGTTGTAGAAGCTCTCCCCGTAGGAGTCCGCGGCCGTCAGCTTCACCCCCAGCGCCTGGTAGACCATCTCGAAGTGCCGCTGGGACTCCGCGACCAGCATCCGCCACAACGCCAGCGTCGGCTCGTCCCCGCCTTGGAGCGCCACGACCCGGCGCCGCGCCCGCTCCGCGAACTCGGCGTCGGCATCGAACTTCTTGCGCGCCTTCTGGTAGAAGCCGTTCAGATCGGAGATCGAGTGCGCATCCTCGTCACCCGCGGTCCAGCCCTCGTCCACGAGGTGCTCGATCAGCATCCCGAACGGCGTGCCCCAGTCGCCGAGGTGGTTGCGCCGGATCACCTCGTGGCCGAGGAACTCCCGCAGCCGCACGATCGCGTCCCCGATGATCGTCGCGCGCAAGTGACCGACGTGCATCTCCTTGGCCACGTTCGGGCCGCTGTAGTCGACCACGACCCGCTCTGGCGCCGCGGCGACCGGGACGCCGAGCCGGTCGTCGGTGGTCAGACCGGTCAGCTGGGTGCCCAGCCACTCGGCACGCAGGCGCAGGTTGACGAACCCCGGCCCGCCGACGGTCGGTGGTTCGACCACTCCGGCGGGGTCGATCGCCACGGCGATGGCCTCACCGATCTCGCGCGACGGGCGGCCGAGCCGCCTGGCCAGGCTCATCGCCGCGTTGCACTGGTAGTCTCCGCCACGCTCCGGGTTCGACGGGCGCACCAGCGCCTGGTCCGGGGTGATCTCGACGTCAAGGGCGGCACGCACCGCGTCCGCGACCATCTGCTCGAGGTGCTCCCCGACGTCTCCCACCAGCACTGCCGTCTCCCTTGCCTGCCACTTCGGCCGGACCGACATGTGGTCCAACTGCCGTTGACAGTGTCCCACGCGTGCACGAACGCCATCGCAACCGTGGGGTCGGCGTGACGCACCAGCTGGGGGTGCTCACGCCGGAGGTCGGGGTTCTGAGCGAGACGTTCGTCGAGTGGGACTGCAACCAGCTCCTGCCCGACCGGACCGCGGTCGTCGCCGATCCCCCGCCGCTCGGGGAGACGGTGCTCGGAGAACCCGCATGGAAGATCGCCGGGCCCCTCCTCGAAGTCTCACCGGCAGCCGGGGACCCACCGCCGACGCCCGAGGCCCACGACGCCGTCGAACGCTTCCTCCGCGACCACGAGGTGCAGGTACTGCTCGTGCAGTACCTCGACCTCGCCGACCGCTGATTCGACCTGCTCGAACGGCTCCAGATCCCGGTCTGGGTCCGCGGGCATGGCGCCGACCTGTCCGCACGCCTGCACCCGCGCTACGCCCGCCTGGCCGGGCTGGCGGGGGTCATCGTCCCGACGCGCGCGGCCGCCGCACGGCTGGTCCTCGACCTGCTTCCCGCCCACAGTGTGCATGTCAGCCCCAACCATGTCGACGTGCCCTGCCGGCCGCCGGGGTGGCGCGGCGGAGCGGATGTGCGGTGCCTGGCGGTCGGCCGGCTCGTCGAGAAGAAGGGCCACGCCTGCCTGCTTCACGCCTTCGGACAAGCCCGCCGGCACCAGCCCGGCATGACCCTCGACATCGTCGGCGACGGGCCGCTGCGGCACGACCTCGCCGACCTGGTGTGCGCGCTGGACCTGGTGGACTCCGTCCGGCTGCTGGTCGCCCGCCCGGCCGGGGAGGTCCTCACCCGCACCGCGCGGGCCGACGTCGTCGTGCACCCGTCGGTGACGGGCCCGGACGGCGACTGCGAGGGCCAGCCCCTCGCTGTGCTCCAGGCGATGGCCGCCGCGCGGCCGTGCGTCGTGACCCACCACGCCGGGATCACCGAGACGATCGCCGACGGCGGGAGCGCGATGGTCGTGCGCGAGCACGACGTCGACCAGCTGGCCGCGGTTCTGCTCACGCTCGCCGAGCAGCCCGCACTCCGGGCCCGGCTCGGCCACGCCGCCTGGCATGCAGCCGTCACCCGGCACTCCCACCAGGCCGTGCGTCCCCGGCTGCTGTATCTGCTCGGACTGGAGGACCACCCGTGAAGCCCGTCGCGCTGTTCCTCGTCAAGAACGGCATCGGCTATGGCCACATCCGCCGGGCTCTCCTCGTCGCCGGCGACCTCGCCCGCCGCGGCGAGCTGCGCCCGGTCATAGTCAGCCAGACCCGCACCCTCGACCTGCTCCGGACCTCGACCGTCCCCGTGCTCAACCTGCCGCTGCTGCACCGGGTGCCCTCCGCCGTAGGCGAGGATGCCTACCTCGACGTCCTCGAACGGGTCGTCGAGCGGCTCGGACCCACCGTCGCCGTCGAGGACACCTACCCCGACCAGCGGTACGGGTCGCTCGCCGCGCTGCGCGGGTCCCGCGGGTGCTGCTGCTGCGCCGCCTCGACGGCGACTCGTTCGACACCCTGCGCTCGCGCGGCGCCTTTGCGCCCTACGACCGGATCCTCCTCGCCCAGGACGCCGAGGACCTCGACGTCGAGGGACACAGCGGGGAGTCCCTGCTGGCCCTGCGCCGCAGCGACCGGGTGCTACCCGTCGGCAACGTCCACCGGGTCCCGACCCCCGAGCAGATCGACGCCGCGAGGCGCAGCCACAGCCGCCACCTCGTGGTCGTCAACGGCGGCGCGGGCGGCGACCAGCTCCACAACGGCTACGGCCACCGGCTCCTCTCCGCCGTCCACCGCACGGCGGCCGGCCTGCACGATGCCGGGCACCCCGCCCGGTTCGTCGCCGTCACCGGCCCCTACTACGCCGGGCCGTCCCTGCCCGCGCTGCCGAACCTGACCGTCCACCGGTTCACCGCCGCACTGCCCGCGCTCCTGGCCGCCGCCGACGTAGCCGTCATCAAGCCCGGCAACAACGCCCTCGCCGAGGCCCTGCACGGCTCGGCGCATCTCGTCCTGGTCCCTGACGCCTCGTTCCTGGAGGGCACGGCCGGCAACGCCCGGCGCGTCGTCGAGCGCTACGGGGGCACCGTCGTCGACGCCTGCGGCATCGACGGCGCCGTCCGGGCCGCGCTGGCCCGCACAGCACCGCGCACGGATCGCCCACCGCACCCCGCGCACGCCCTGTGGGACGCCATCACCGCCATCGCCAAGACACAGCCACACGTACGCCCCCGCGAGGTCTGCCTCCTCGTCCGCACCGGCAACGCGACCGTGCACCTCCCCTCCTGGGCAACGGCGATCCACCCGCTCACGCCCGCCGGCCCATCGAGCCCGATCTCTCTCGTCGAGGCCCCACCCGCCGGGCTCGCCCCGCAGGACGTCGTCGACGGCGGGACCGAGCTGCTCGTGACGACCGGCCCGTTACCACCGCCAGTCGCGCGGCCGCTGCGAGGCATTCCGTCACGTCGCGTCACGCGACATGCGGGCGTGCAGCGACGCGGACGGTCAGGTCGGCGTCGAGGGCGCCCGCCACCCGCGCCAGCACCGCCAGCGTCGGCACCGTTCCCCCCGCCTCGAACCGGGCCACCGCCGACTGCGTCATTCCCGCCGCCGACGCCAGTTCGGCCTGGCTCCACCTCCGCGTCTGCCGCAATTCGCGCACGGCCGCGCCCAGTTCGAAGGCCAGCCGAGCAGCCTCGTACGCCTCCGCCGCCCCCGGCTCCGCCATCCGCCGGTCCCGCAGCCCGGACCACGGCTCCCGCTCGGCTCCCGTAACCTCAGCCATCGCTGTCCTCCACCGTGTGCTCCTCCGCCATACACCGTGCCATCGCGCGACGAGCCCGCTCCACCTCGCCGGTCTCCCGCATCCGCGACTTCGCGAACACCGTCAACAACACGATCCGCCGGCCCGACGCGATCCAGTACGTCACCCGCACCGAGCGCCCCTCCAGATGGAAGCGCAACTCCCGCAGCTTGCCGTCGAGCTGCCGTGTGTACGGCTCACCCAGCAACGGAACACGCTCGCCGACCAGATCGACGTAGAACGCCGCCGTCGCGAACTGTGCCGTCGGCAACGACTCAAACCAGTCCCGCACCTCAGGTTCCAGTTCGACGGTACCCCACGGCATAGCGTCGATGCTATCGACTAGCGGTGGACCTTTGTGATGCGCCCCGGGCTCAGCCTGGCCGCGCTAGCGACGAACGCGATCTTCACGACATCGCGGAAGGCCTGCTTGGGAAGCGCGGCCAGGCGCTCATGACTCTCCTTGCCGTGGCGCCCAGTCGACGTCGTGCTCCTTCTCCGGCCCTGGGCAGCACCTCGCCGACATGCAGTGGACCCTCGTGACCTGGTCGCCGTTCAGCAGGTAGGAAGCGCTCGCGGTGACCCATCGGTACTCGTCACCGGGGGGCCGATGGTCAGGCACATGCAGCTCACGACCGACGAGGACCGTCCAGAAGACCGACATCCCATGATCGCGAAGGCGCGCGGCGAGATCCCGTCGCATCAGAAGCGCTGCTGGCCCACCACGCGCGACGGATGGATCATGAACGGCAAGCTCGCCGGACCCGCTCCACGTGAAGTCGCAGCCCTTCGACAGACCCAGGGCGTCGGCCAAGAGACGTGTAGGAACGTAGCCCGTGGTCTCCTCCTCGGCCGATGCGTCACGCTTGGTGCCGGTACCGCTATACCACAACGCGCATTGGCGAAGGTCGGCCGACAGAGACCCTCGGCGCGCGGTCGGCCACCAGTCGACAGCACCATCGGCAGCCTCCCAGGCCGGACCGACCGGGTGTGCTCCGAGCAGCAGGTTGTGCGGCTCGGTGATGTCCGGCATCCAGCGCCCGAACCAGTCCTTGCCCTGCGCCCACTCAGCCAGCTCGTCGACCTGGGTTGCGGGCACGAGGTAGGCGTGCAGCTGCATCCAGGTCACGAGCCGCGGAACCCGCTGCGCGACGACCTCGACCGGCAGCGGCTGCTCCCAGGTGTGGTTGCCGACGAGGGTGAGCCAGCTCGCCCCGTCGGGGTCGGTGACCGCGAGCAGATCCAGGGGATCCGGAACGCCGGTCATGTCGCTCGGGTACGCGTCGATGACGGTAGACGGGAAGCTGGCGGCGACGGGCGCGAACCACGGGAGCTGCTCCTGCCGGGGCGCATGGCGCGGCTTCCGCGCGAGGACGGTGGGGTCGATGTCCCGCCAGACGACGTTCTCGGCGTGCTCGTACGGCCGCGGCTCGTCGTCGCCCCACCTCGCCCGGACGAGGTAGTGGTCGACGAGCCGGCCCAGCACCTCGTAGAAGGCGATCCACTGGTACTTCTTGCCGACCCGTTCGACGACGCCATCGTGGCCGGCATGACGCCCCTTGTCCAGGTTCTTGAAGCGTTCCGGAGTCCAGCCCAGATCGAGGACACGGTCGAACACGGCTCGCTCCACATCGTGGGCCAAAGCGCGCTCGTCACCCGTGACGATGTGCTCCAGGGCGGGCGTCAGGATGTATCGGCCGAAGTCGCCCATGCCCGTCAGCGAGTACCAGATCGAGCCGTAGGCGTAGTCCGGCTCGCCGGCCATCGCCTCGATCTCCTCCGCCGATCGCGCGGGGATCGGCCAGGCGCCAGGCGCCGGAGAGGGGAGCGACCCCGCCCAGCCCTGTGCTCGTGCAACCTCCACCACGCGGCGGACGTAATCGCGGATGAGCAGATGGTCCGGCCACGCGTCGGCGAGCAGCGCACTCACGCCACTGGCAATGCTGCAGATGGCCCCCACGTCGTCTGTCCGCAGGACGGCTCCGCACGCCGCGCCGGCCAGCCGTTCAGTGACGTAGGGATCGTTGACCCCGCTGAAGCGGGCCAGTCCCGTGGCGAAACCGGCGGGCGCGCGTTCGGCCACGCTGGCGAGGGCCTTCGTCGCGCGGTCCCTGACCCTCCGATCGGTGGTGGTCAAGAACCACCCGAGGCAGGTGGTGGCCAGCGCCGCCACGTCATCCGTGAGCGGCCGCCGGCGGTCGAGGTCAACAGGCCAGGCCCAGTCGACCAGGCGCCGCAGCAATGATTCGTCGTCATCGAGGGATCCGACCAGGTGCTGGGACCACGTCGCGTCCCGTTCGGGCAGGTCCAGGGCCTTCAGATGATCGTGCAGCCACTCCGCGTTGAGCGGATGGCCCGGGATGCAGGCGACCCGCACCAGCCGGTCCCAGATCTCCCCCCTCGCGCCCGGACGCTCGCGTGCCAGGAGATGCTCTACTGCGGCGACCGCTCGCGGCGTGATGCTCTCCGCGCCGCGGAGGAGCAGGCTTTCCAGGAACGCGTCGACGACGTCCCGCGGGACCCTTCCTTCGTCGTCCGCGACGAGGGAAGGGAACTCGGTGCCGTGCTGCTCGGGCACGACGACCGCGAGTGCACCGAGCAGCCCGCGCTCCGACCAGCGGCGATCGCCGAGGTCCTCGAACCAGGTCCGCACCGCGTCGAGTCCGGTCTCGACCAGCCGGGTTGCGCGAACCAGGTCTCCCAGGCGCTGATAGCCGAACGCGACGCGGTCGGTTCCCACGTCGGTGAGCACTCCCTCGGCGATCAGCCCGCGCAGCAGCGATCGGGACCAGCCCTGTCCGCCGGGCACGATCGACTTGGTCAGTTGTCGCACGTCGGCGCGGTCGTACGGGCCGCGCCCGAGCGATGCCAGCTCGCGTACGACCGCTGCGACGGGATCGGACGCCGGGTCGTAGTCGCAGCGGGACGGGGTGGAGAGTCGGCGATTGACCGCTTGGAGGAACGCCTCGCTGACCGTCGTGATGCCCGCCGACCCGAACCGGAAGCGGGCCTCGCCCGAGGTGCTGAGGGCCTCGCAGGTCAGCTTGAGGAACAGCGGGTTGCTGAACTCGGGGCTCAGGATCGGGAAGGTCGGCGGCTCGAGGCCATACTCGTCGGCATACCGGGTGATCGCCTGGTACGTGACCTCGGCGAACCCCGGATGATCGACCGTCGGGCGGTCGTCGTCGCCGAGGACGACGTCGACGAACTCTGTCCGGCACGACACCGCCACGGCGATGTTCTCGTAGCGGTCCGCGACCGCGAACAGCCCTCGGAGATCGTCGGGCCAGCGTTCGGGCCGGTCGCTCTCGTTGAGTGCGTCGATCATCACCAGGCCGAGGTGTCCGGACGCCTCCGCCGCTGCCGCAAAGCAGGCGATCGCCGCCTCGGCCGGGCCGTCGAGCTGGATGATCTCGGCGAACTGCGAGAGCAGGTTCCTCGCGTCGAAGTCCTGGCCGAGCAGCAGCAGGGTCGGCCGGCCCTCGTCGAGTCGTCGCGACGCCACATCGCAGAACAGGTGGGTCTTGCCCGTTCCCCCGCGACCGGTGATCACCAGGCGCTTCGAGCTCGCGGCTTGCGCCTGGGAACCCTCGGCGAGATCCCACGCCTCCCACAGCGCGCTCCGCGCCCGGGCACAGTCGGAGGACAGCGTGGCAGCGTCGCCGACGTAGTACCGACCCTCGGTCAAACAATGCTGACGAAGGAGGTCGTCGACTTTCGCGACCGACGCGAGAGCGTCGGACAGACCCCGGTCGACGGCGGGAAGGTCGCCGCTCGATCCCAAGGCGGTGATCATGGTTTCCAGGGATGTGTCGGCCGAGTTCAACGCCTCAGCGCACCGTGCCAACGCGGAGTCGAAGACCGCCTCGTCGCTCGGCGAGCGCCACCCCCACCGCCGTGCCTCCCGCAGTTCGGCGAGCGCGGCACGCCAGCGATCGACATGAGGGGCTGACCGGCCGACGGCGTGCAGTGCCTGCACAGTGTGGACCTCGACGTGGAGCTCCGGCGAGTATCGGCGCCCGGCCTTCGTGACGGCCTCCTCGAGTCGGCGACGCTGCCACTGGTCGGTGAGGACGTCGGTGCCGAACCAGTACCGCGCGCGGCCCTCGTTCTGCGGCAGCGTCAGGGCAGAGACCAGCTCGTGCGCGCCGAGCAGGACGAACTCGACCTGCATGCCGGGCTGCGCGGCGAGCGCCCTCCACTCGACGACCTTCCTGTCCCAGCGGGTCTGCGCCGAGGACCGGGTCTCGGTGTCGCCGGCGGGCAGGTCGATCGGCAACGTCACGTAGTAGCGCGTGAGGGCGGGTTCGCTCTCCAAGACCCGCCTGACCGACGAGTCGACCTGCCCTGCTGCCGACGGATCGAAGGCGAACAGGTACTTCGCCTGCCAAGCCCACACCTCGCCGTTCGGCAGGACGCCCCGACCCTCCCGCCCGCCGTCCGGGTTGCCGAACCGCTGGAACCGCGTGCCGACCGGCCACTCGACCGCGCCATGGCGGATGAGGGTTGAGGACAGCTCCTCGAAAGCGTTCGACCTGCTCGCCGGCCGCCCGTAGGGGCGGATCCGTTCCCAGTCGATGTCCGCGCCATGCACGTTGCGATCCTGTCACCCGCGTGTGAAGCACCTCGCCTGCCACACGTCCGATCACGATGCGATGAACTCGATCTTGATGTGGGCGCAGGATGACGTGAACGCATCTACGCGTGCCAGCGCTACTCCGGCAGGTCGAGAACTACGACCGATACCCGTCGCGCCTGACCTTGGCATGAACAGCCGTCACAGCGAAGGGCATGCCGCTGACCCGCACAATCGGGTTCGCACAATGCCAAGTTGGGTGCACCGCACGCAGGTTCGACTCCCGCCGGGGCGGCGGCTGCTCCAGCACCAACGCCGAGTGAGCATGACGGCCGCCGCCACCGGCGAACCACCATGGCCACGCGATCGGACACCGCCCGCTACATCGACAACAGCACCGGCCCAGACGCGATGTCCGGCACGCACGCGCCGGCCCGACCCCCGCACACGGCGCCGGCCACCCCAACAATCGGCACAGGCCATTCCAGAGACGGACGGCTGCACCCGGAACGTGGTGGACGGGAACCGAATCGAACACGCAGACCCTTGATGTCCGACCGAGCTGATCGTCGACTGACGCTGGGTCGTTGGGCCATCCTGTGCCAAATGCGCCGAACGGTCGCCAACCGTCGCCGACGGGCCCTCAAGTCTGGAGCACGGCGTGACCCCACTTCGTCCGCCCCGACGCCATGCTCCAGCTGTGCTCCAGAACCGCGTTCGCGGACGTGTTCGGTGACCCCGGGCAAGATCATTTGAAGATCGACACCAAGACGCCGTATACAGCAGTTCCCGCAGGTCAGAATGCGAAACGGGCGGTTCCCCCGTCGAGAGAACCGCCCGTTTGTGCCGTCGGGACGACAGGATTCGAACCTGCGACCCCTTGACCCCCAGCGTGGCCCGGAGAGTGCTCTGAGCTGCGGAAACTAGCGACTTGCTGGTCGCAATGGCGCAGTTGGTCGCACGTCACGACGGTTCAGCACGGTCCAGCGCACATCCATGCTCCAAGTTCGCTCCAGACCCGAGAGTCAATCCTGGGTTCCGCAGCTGACTTGTGCGCTGGACACGGAAACTGGCGCCTGACCTGCAGATACGCGAGAGTGCCACCGAACAGGCGTGTGTCCAGGCGATGCCATTTGCCCAGGTCAGCGACTCGCCAACGACGTGGTGCTGAGCGTGAGCCGCCAGCAGTTGGGCTACGAGAGCAACCCGGGAAGGCTATGCCTGTCGGGCCGCTCGCGGGCGGATTTGGACACCGACACGCCGTAGTCATCGGCCGCGGTTCAGCGGCCATCTTCATGTTCCCGCAGGTGATGGGCCCCATGAAGCGTGCGGTGCCAAGTCTGGCGCAGTCGAGAGGTGCCTCCACGCGTGTTCGCGGCTTCTTACCGTTCGACCTGGTCAGCCGTTCGAGCACGACTCGAACGTGTGTCCAGGGGTTTCGCGAGCTTTGAGGTACCCGCACGCCTCTGATCTGCGGATATGCCGATTCACGTGTCCAGAATCGCCGCCCGGCTACGGAACGCGGGTCAATGCCAGCTCCACTATGACGACCAGACCAGCGATGAGCATGCCGCCGAGGCCGGTCGTCGGCTCATCGTGTCGGCCGCACCGACAGCCTCCACCGCCACTCATGCGGACTCCCGCATGACCCGGCGAGCGATCTCCTCCACCTGGTACTCCGTCAGGACGGGCACAGTCCCACCGCCCAGCCCCGCACGGAGCAAACGCCGGACCAAGGCTGACGGCGAGATCTGCTCCTGCGCCGCGCGCCGCCTCAACGCGCCGTCGAGGTCACGATCGATACGCAGCGACAACGCCACCTCCAGCGCAGCCGCGTTCCCCGCCGCCTCCACCTCCGCAGCCTCGGCCTCCTCCTCCGAGTACTCCTCCCGAACCGCGCGGACCTGGGCGGCAAGATCGGCGTCACCCCGCCGACCCGACCTCCGAGACGTCCCATTGTGATCAACCATCCTCATCCCTGCCCCTCGTAGTCCCTCAGATCCGCACCACTGCTCTTCCACGCTGTGACTCCGGCATGGACTCCGCCTGTCGCGATGACCGTGACCACGAAACCCGCACTCCGCGAGAAGCCGACGATCCGTACCGCGCCCGTCCTGCTCTTCGGGTCGGGATCGTGCACGATCCGCCGCGGATCAGACGCCGCCTCCAACGTCCAGTCTGGATCGATGTTCGTCGCGCCCGGGTAGCGATCACTGCGACGCCGGATGTAGTCGGCGTCCTCATCCCGCCACCACAGATCTTCCACCACGCCCCACATCGTCGCACAACGCCATACAGGCGGGCGGCTTGACTGAAGATCCCGACCTCATGGCACGGCGACAAGTGCGGAGTCGTCGACCTGCGACGTCGGTGCTCGTGGTCGCAGCGTGGTCGCAACCCAACAGACTCCGATTCGAGCCGGCCATCACGGCCCGGCAGGACGGAGAGATCCACGATGAGCAGGAACCCGAACCGGGGACGTGTCTACCGCCGCTGCGGCTGCCGCGACGCCACCGGCCGCCAACTCGGCGCCGGCTGCCCCGCCCTCGCACAACGCCGTCACGGACGGTGGGCCTTCGCCGTGGATCTCCCCAGCCTGGACCGGCGGCGCAAGACCCTGCGCCGCGGCGGGTTCCTCACCCAGACCGCCGCCCGCAACGCCCTGGACCGGGTCCTGGCCTGCGAACGCGCCGGCGTCCACAGCGACGACCGCCAGACCCTCGCCGACTACCTCGCCGCCTGGATCGAGCACAAGTACATCTCGCTCAAACCGACGACCATGGCCCGCCTGCGTTCCGCGTAATTCAGGTGGGCTAGAGGTCGTGATCTTGGGTTTGACCTGGGGAAACGCGTCGAGACGCCTTGGTGGGGCGTGTCTCTAGGTGGTGGTGTTGCCGCTGGCCAGCGGCTTGCGGGTGCGAGTTCGATCATCTGCTTCGGGCGGTGATCCCGAGCTTGGCGAACAGATCGCGTTGGGGCTTGGACAGCTCGGTGCGTTGGCGGAACACCCCGGTGGGGCCGGTGAAGGTCCCGGCGTGGAGCCGGTCGAGGTGACGGCGCACGGTGTTCCAGGTGTCGCCGGTGCTGGTCTCGATGATGCGGATAAGCAGCAGTGCGAGCCGGCAGAGCACGACGTGGGCGCGGATGCGTTCTTCGAGGCGGTGATAGACCGGGCGCAGGTCGAGGATCTGTTTCATGTCGCGCCAGCCGCGTTCGACTTCCAGGAGCTGCTTGTAGCCCACCGCGATGTCGGCGGCGGGCAGGTGTGGGTCCGAGCAGCGCAGCAGGTACTTCCCGTCCAGGTTGGCCTCGGACTTGCACTTCGCCTTGTCGATGCGCAGCAGCCCACCGGGCGTGACTCGCAGGTACCGGTTCAGACCGGGCTTGGTCGAGATCTGACCGCGCAGCTCACCGCGTTTCATCACCGGCAGCGTGTCCGACCCGGCGATGAGCTCCTCGAGCTGGGCGAGGAGCTGAGCGCGGATGTGGGCGTCGCGGGTCGCGCCGTCGGGGTTGTGGCAGATCACGAACCGTTCGGTCTGCGAGACCTTCACCTCCTTGACCCGGGTGTTGTCGGTGATGGTGGTGTAGCGGCCTTGCCGGGACAGGGCGGCCTTGATCTCCGGGCTGTCGGAGCGCAGCTTCTCCCCGATGATGTAGGCGTGATCGCCTTGTCGCAGGTAGCGGCGGTTGGCCTCGGAGGAGAACCCGCGGTCGGCGACCCACACGATCCGCGACAGGGTCCAGTCCCGCATGTCGTCTTTCACCCGGCGGATCAGGGCGGAGTCGTTCGTGTTGCCCGGCCAGCACCACACCCGCACCGGGATCCCGTCGCGGGTCACGGCCATCCCGATCACGATCTGGGGTAGATCGTCGCGGGAGTCCTTCGACTTGCCGTAGGTCCTGAACCCGATGCTGTTGTCCTGCCCGTCGTTCTGCGCGGAGCCGTCGTTCTGCGCGGCGCCGTCGTTCTGCGCGGAGCCGTCGTTCTGCGCGGAGCCGTCGTTCTGCGCGGAGCCGTCGTTCTGCGCGGCGCCGTCGTTCTGCGCGGCGCCGTCGTTCTGCGCGGCGCCGTCGTTCTGCGCGGCGCCAGTGGGCAGCACGTGGCCGTGCTCGTCGCGGCGCACGGGCTCGTCGGGGTCTTCCAGCTCGAAGTAGGTGGAGGTGGTGTCGAAGAACAGCAGGTCGACCTCAAGGTTGAGCAGGTTCGCGACCTGGTGAAAAACTCCGATCTCCAGGCGTTCGCGGACGTCGTGGAGCCAGTCCATCGCCCGATAGCAGGCGTCGTCGGAGGTCTCGGGTAGCCCGTCGATGTGCACGTCGTGGTTGATCCAGTCCGCGGCGGCCAGCTTCGATGGCGGCGCGAGCGCCCGGTTGGCGACCAGCCCGAACAGCACCCGCTCGGTCACCTCGACCCCGCGGGGTCGGCCCCTGCGCGGTGTCGCGTTCAGGCCCTTGAGCACGGTGTCGATGCCCAGGCGTTTCCACAGCGCGTCGAGGGTGAACGTGCCGTCGAACGGGCGCGACTCGCAGAACTGCAGCTCCGCGCCTGCCGTGGCGGCGAGCGCGTCGGCCGGGTCCAGCAGCCGGGACAGGGACCCGACCAGCCGCTTGACCGCGTCCCGGTCGAGCTGGTCCTCACGACCGAACCCGTAGAGGATCTTCGGGACCGACCGGCCGGCGACCGGGTCCCACTCGTTGTGGGCCAGGTGCAGGTAGCGGACCGGGCCGCTCTTCGTCTTCCGCGCCGTCGTCTTCACATACATCGCTCTAGCACCTACACCCTCGAACAGCCCACCAACAGCGGGTATCCGTCAGAGGCGTGTCTCTAGGCAGTTTTCGGTTCCGGCGCTGCTCGCACCGCCCTGACCTCGGGCTTCACCCGGCCAGGATCTCCAGGCGAGCCGAA
>Ga0105049_10003750_pt1 | contig 17942 bp, 15 predicted proteins | sample MAT06_FD_78087 | JGI IMG/M metagenome (GOLD analysis project Ga0105049, IMG submission 78087) | Freshwater microbial communities from Lake Fryxell liftoff mats and glacier meltwater in Antarctica - MAT-06 | ecosystem: Environmental > Aquatic > Freshwater > Ice > Liftoff microbial mat | place...
CATCGTTCAGCAGGCAATCGATCGCTTCGAGGCAGACACCCCCGGAGTCACTGTTGTAGCTACCGCGTTCTCGAACGATGACTACAAGGTAAAGCGTCAGGTGGGTCTCGGTACCGAAGCCGCGCCGGATGTGTTCACCAGCGAGGGAGGCGCTCTTCTCACAGAATTTGTGAACGCTGATCAAATCATTCCACTAGATGACCTTGCAGAGTCAGCCGGTTTCGTCAACTCCATAGGTGCCGGCGCGCTGGATTCTCGAAAAATCGACGGTACCCTCTGGGCCATCCCGGTGCTGTCTGACGCGTCATTCGTCTGGTACAGCAAGACCATCTTTGACGAGGTCGGCGTAGAGGTCCCCGCGACCTGGGAGGACTTGATCGACGTGATCGGCACCCTTCGCGCTGCCGGCTACGACCCGATCGCAATGGCCAACAAGACTCAGTGGCCTGGCAGCCACTGGTGGTCCGAGATCGTGACGCTTGCGTGTGGACCGGCCTTCCTGGCTGGAGTCACAGCGGGAGATCCTGCGTTCGACTTCAATGACCCGTGCATCGTGGAGGCAGGCGAACGCATCCAGGAGTTGGTTGACGCTGCGGCATTCAACGAGGGGTTCAACGGACTTGACTACGACAGCGGCGAGTCGCGACAGTTGTTCTGGAACGGAACAGCGGCCATGAACCACATGGGCAACTGGTTGGTCGCCGCGGCCATCGCAGAAGCTCCAGAGTTCGTTGACCAAATGGACTTCTTCACGCTGCCGGCGTGGAACGGAGCGAAGGGCACCTCGGATATGGTCACCGGCGGGATCGGCATGAGTTGGTCCGTCGCAAAGAAAGATGGTGACTCGGCGAACGCGCAGAAGTTGGTGCAGTATCTCTCGGACGAGAAGACCGGACAGACGGCGGCGGACAATGGTCGTATCCCGGTTATTGCGGGGCCCACGTTGAGCGATCCACTCCTTCAGAAAGTATCCGAGACTGTCAACGTAGCGAGCGCATTCCAGGAATGGCCCAACGTCGTGCTAAACCCAACCCTCACAACGGTGATGCTTGAGCAAGTACAGGCCCTGTTTGGTAAGGACACAACGCCCGAGGCCGCGGCCGCGGCAATGCAGGCCGCATACGTGGAATCCAGCAATTAGGAAAGCTATCTCGTGAATCCACTCTCCACCGTGGAGCGCACTTTCGGCCCCGAGAACATGAGTTCTCGGGGCCGAAAGCCCTCGACCATCTCCGCACCAAACCGAACGCGGCATCGCCGACCGGTCCCCATCTGGATAGTTGGGCTCGCGTTTATGGCACCTGCGCTGCTTGTCTACGGCGTCTTCCTGATCTATCCGCTGTTTCAGTCTGTCAGCTACTCGTTCTTTGACTGGGGCGGGCCCGGTCGAGAAGCTACAAATGTTGGCTTCGAAAATTTCGCTCGCGTTTTTCGGGATCCCGTCTTTTACCGGGCACTTTTGAACAACGCCGTCGTGGTGGCCGTGTCCATCTTCATCCAGCTTCCTGTGGGCCTAGTTCTGGCAGTTGTGATCACCAGCAGGCTGAGGGTCAAGCGATTCTTCCGAGCCGTCTATTTCCTCCCAACACTGATGTCAACCGTTGCTGTTGGCATTCTCTGGGGCTTCATCTATAACCCGAGTTACGGGATCATCAACGTAGTATTGCGCGCGCTTGGACTCGACTTCTTGGCCCAAGGATGGCTGGGACAAAGCTCGACAGCGCTAGCGGCAGTGATGGTGACTACTGTCTGGACCTACGCACCGTTTTACATGATCATCTACAGCGCCGCCATCTCGTCGTTACCAGGCGATCTCTACGAGGCGGCATCGATCGACGGCGCCAATAAGCTCCAGCAGTTCTTTCGCCTGACTGTGCCGATGCTGAGGCCCACCATTATCACTACGTCGGTTCTCGCCTTGATCGGGTCGATCAAGTTCTTCGATCTCATCTTTGTCATGACGAAAGGCGGTCCGAGCGGATCGACCGAACTGCTCGCGACCTATGTCTTCAAGCAGGGCTTCACGAATCAACAGTTCGGGTACGCCAGTGCGTTGGCCGTCGTCATGTTGGCGATTGCGCTCGTGGCGACATCGATCGTCCTCGTCAGAACATCCATGGGTGAGCGAACGCCGAGAAAGAGTGTGACCTGATGACGACCGTGGCTACCGTTTGGCGGAAGAATCCTATAATTGCAGCCGTCAGGCAGGTCCCTCTTTATGTTGTGGCCTCGTTGATCGCTGTCCTGGCGGCCTTCCCGTTCGCATTCATGGTGCTTGCGTCTTTTAAGGGGCAGGGGGAGTTTCTCGCCAACCCGTTCTGGTTACCCCAAGACGTGACGCTCGCTAACTTTGGAGGCCTGCTCACACCGCAGTTCGGAACCTACTTTCTTAACAGCATCATCGCCGCTGCCGTGACTGTGACGGCGACAGTCGTCCTCGGCACCCTCGCGGCTTACCCGCTCGCGAGGATGAAGCTCAAGCTCAATGGCGTTGTGCTCATCATCTTCCTCGCTGGCATGATGGTGCCCATCCACGTGACGCTGCTGCCAATCTATGTCTTGACTCAGGATCTCGGCATATTCGATTCGCTTCCTGCCCTCTTTGGACCGCTGACCGCCTTCAGCCTGCCAATCACGATCTATGTCATGGTCAACTTCTTCCGGCAGATCCCGGAAGCGATCATATCGGCGGCGCGCATCGACGGGGCAGGCCCGTGGACTGTCTTCCGTCAAATCCTTCTGCCGCTGTCAGGCCCGGCGATCTCAACGGTCGCGATCATTAACTTCATCTCCGTCTGGAACGAGTTCATCTTCCCGCTCATCCTGCTGAACACCACCGCCAATTACACTCTCCCACTCGGCTTGAGTGACTTCTCAGCCCAATTCCGAATCGACGTGCCGGGAACGATGGCAGCCCTTGTCCTAGCGAGCATCCCCACGATCCTCTTCTTCTTGGTCGCCCAAGAGAAGGTTGTGTCCGGACTCGCAGCGGGTGCTCTGCACGGGGAGTAGGACATGGACCGCAGAAGAGGAATTTGAGCATGTTTGAGATCCCGCAACGACAGATTCATCTTGACTTTCACACTCCAGGTGATGTCGAGGGCGTAGGTGCAAACTTTGACGGCGCTGAGTTTGCGGCGACCCTCAAGGCCGCGCATGTTCAGAGTGTCAACCTTTTCGCGAAATGCCATCACGGATACTCCTATTACCCGACCTCAGTCGGCACCCCTCACCCCGGCCTGGAGCGAGATCTGCTAGGAGAGCAGATCGATGCTTTGCACCGCGTCGGTATCCGTGCACCGATCTATTTGGCAGTGGGGTGGGACGACCTCGCGGGCGAGCAGCATCCCGAGTGGATGATCGTTAATCGCGATGGCGGACTTCTCATGCGTCCACCGCTGACCGACCATTCACCCCTGCAGAACCAAGTCGGGTGGAGTTGGATGGATGTCGCGTCAGAGTACTCGGAGTATGTGAATATGCAGGTCGAGGAACTCTGCGATCGATACGACGTCGATGGATTCTGGTTTGACATCGTTTTGGACGTGCCGAACTACTCTCCGAGCGCACAGGCTCGGATGCGCAGAGCCGGTGTCGACATGTCCGACGAAAAGCAGGCCCGTGGGTTTGCCGCCGCAAACACGGTCGAGTTCATCACCGCGACGAGCGCACGCCTTCGTGCTCGGCGCCCGACCGCGAGCATCTACTACAACGGAACGACCACGGCAACGGCTTCGCGAACGTTGGAGCATCAGACTCAGTTGGAGGTTGAGAGCCTTCCGACGGGGTCGGAGGCGCACTGGGGTTACCTGCACTATCCAATTGCGGCTCGTTTCGCGCGTTCCCTCGACATCCCTATCGTCGGAATGACCGGCCGATTCCACAAGTCGTGGGCCGACTTCGGGGGTTTGAAGACGCGGGCCCAACTCGAATACGAATGCGGAACTATCGTTGCGGTCGGAGGCGCCGTATCAATTGGAGACCAGCTTCATCCGAGCGGTCAACTGGACGCTGCCGTTTATCGCTCGATAGGAGCCTCGTTCGAGCGCATAGCGGGCCTCGAACCGTGGCTCAGTGGCTCGGAGCGTGTTGTCGACGTCGCGGTGCTTGCGGCCCAACGGGACGAGGGACTTCACGACGCCGCACAGTTCGCCACCGGTGTCGAAGCGGCGGCGCAAGTGCTTCTGGAACTACAGATCCAGTTCGATATTGTCGACCCAGAACACTTCGATACCAAGAGATACCGCTTGATCGTCGTCCCTGACGCCTACTCTCCGCCGGCGTCCGTGCGTGAGCGAATCAGCGAGGCTCAAGCGAACGGTGCGAAACTGGTACTCAGCGGGGCGTCAGGATGGGACCCGGATACGGAGTCGTTTCTCCTGGCGGGGGTTCCGGCGCGGATTGTAGGGCTCGCCCCTACGATCCCCAGCTACATTCGGGACCCGGCCGTAACTCTCAAGGACTCCGAATTCGCCTCGGATTACGACTATGTCTTCTACGACCAGGCGTACCTTGTCGAGGCCAGCGATGATGGCACAGCGTTAGGCGAGCTCAAGCGGGCGCGGCACACGCGATCATGGAAGCACATTTATGGTCATGCGCAGTCTCCCGTTGATGAGTCCTTGGGTCATCCTTGGGGCGTCAATAGTGACGGCGTTCTCTATCTTGCAGCCCCGCTATTCACGGCGTACCTCAAACATGACTACTGGGTCTACCGCGACCTACTTCAAGCCGCATTCGACGTAATCCTTCCCCACCGAGCAGTAAGGTATACCGGTCCGGAGTGGGTCGAGGTGACGGTACGGCATCAAGCGGAGGTCTCCGAACATGCGGAGCGGACGGTAATTCACCTCACCGCGTTCGCTCCGCGCCGCACCGGAAATGCGGTCGTTCGAGTCGACGCAGGGGCAAGCGTTGCGGCTGGAACCGTCATCGCTGTGTTGCCAACGCACGGAGTGTCGCGTGCCTACATCGCACCCGACGGTCCCGACCTCGAGCTCTCGGGGGGCACGGAGCTGGGGGATCCAACTCGCGTAACGCTGCCCGCGTTAGCCACGCATACGGTTGTGGTCCTGGAGAAGTAGCGGCCTCCGGCCCTACTTCTTGTCTTTCCCCGCGATAAGTCCGCCGTCAATTCGGATCGAAGTGCCGGTGATGTACGAGGCGCGCGGACTTGCGAGGAACGAAACCAGGTCGGCAATGTCGTCGGGAGTTCCCACCCGGCCGAGAGGAATGGTGTCCTCGACTTCTCGACGTGAAGCGGGGTCCGCCAAATAGTCCGCCGTAAGCGCGGTGTCGACCCAACCCGGACTAATTGAATTGACGCGGATGCCGGAGGCGCCGAGTTCCCAGGCTAGAGAACGTGCAAGCGTACCGGCGCCTGCTTTGGCGGATGAGTAGTGGCCCTGAGTGCGTGATGGGAGTTCGCCTGAGATCGACCCCATGATGATGATTGAGCCTCGCAGTTCCGCATCGATCATTTGTCGTGCACCAAGCTGTGCCGCGATGAATACGCCAGTGAGGTCGACAGCGATTGTACGGTCCCAGTCTTCCTGGCTGAGTTCAGTAAACGGTTGGTAGCGGAGGTAGCCAGCGTTACAGACCACTAGACTCACTGGCCCGATCGCCTCGGCTATCGAAGCGAAGGCATCTTCCATCTCCACGCGGCTTGAGACATCTGCCTGGATGTTTATCCTGTCTGGCCCATCGTACTTGTCACTTGAAGCTCGGAAATCGACTCCTCCTACGCGGTAACCGTCAGCAATTAGCCGCCGAACGATGGCCTCACCAATACCGCCTGACGCCCCAGTCACTATTGCCGTGGGTTTCATTAGAACCATCGATGGTTCACTCCTCGCGCATTTCTATTGATTGTCTATATTCTATAGACAATGGAGCCGGTGTCGGCAAGTCGGTAAAGACGGAGATGGTGGCCATGATGACAGTAATTCAAGATCGGCTCGTTGGTACGTTGCCTCGGAACGGCATCCTAGTAGGCCGTGTATGGGTTCCCGCTCGTGGGGGGCCCGTTCCGGTCGCAGTCGGACCAGATGGAGAGCTGCTGGACATCTCGGGCCGATTCGCGACAGTTTCCGACCTTACCGAAGCATACGAGATGCAACGGATCCCACAGCTGGACGGGCCCGTAATTGGCAGTGCTGAATCCGCACTACTCAATGTTCCATTCGAATCACGCAACTCTTTGCAACCGTGGCTGCTGAGCCCCATCGACCTGCACGTAGTGAAGGCATCCGGAGTCACGTTCGTGGCCTCGCTCCTCGAGCGACTCATCGAGGAGCGCACTGGTGGCGGCGCCGAGAATGCGGCGGCCGTGCGTGAGGCCCTCGGCAAAGAACTCTCGCAGAACCTGAACTCACTTGTACCCGGGTCCGATGGTGCAATGAAATTTAGGCACGACCTCATTGCTAGGGGCCAATGGAGCCAGTACCTCGAGGTAGGGCTCGGTGTCGATGCCGAACTGTTTACCAAGGCTCCTGTTCTCTCCACTGTCGGTTCGGGGTCTAGCGTCGGAGTTCTACACGCGTCCCAGTGGAACAACCCCGAGCCCGAGATCGCCATCGTCGTAAATTCCCGTGGAACGGCCGTCGGCTGCACTCTCGCGAATGACGTGAATCTTCGGGACGTCGAGGGCCGCTCAGCCCTCCTTCTCGGGCGCGCAAAGGATAACAATGCCTCGTGCTCGCTGGGGCCGTTCATCCGGCTTTTCGACGGGTCCTTCACCCTTGACCACGTCACCTCGCTCCACGTAAGTCTGTCTATCGAGGGGGCGGATGGCTTTCGTCTTGACCACGTGTCTGCAATGTCCGAGATCAGTCGATCGCCTAAAGACCTCATCGGGCAGACGGCCGGAAAGCACCATCAGTATCCGGATGGTTTTGTGCTCCTGCTCGGTACCCTCTTCGCTCCCGTCGTCGACCGCCGGGGCGATGGCCTCGGATTCACACACGATTCAGGCGACGTGGTTTCCATTAGAGCAGACGAACTTGGAACCCTCGTCAATGACGTCCGGGCTAGCGAGGAGTGCGAGCCGTGGACGTACGGAATTCGCGACCTAGTGCGGTTTCTCAGTGAGTCAAGGAACTAGACAAACTGGCCATCAGCGAGCTCGAAGTAGTGATCGACCCGTCCACGTGACCGACGAAGATGTTCGGCCATTGCCTCGCGCGCTTTCGCGGGCTGGCCGGCGATTATTGCATCGGCAATGCGCGTGTGCTCTTCGTACGTCTGAGCCGTCACGTTGCGGTATGCGACGAGCCGGTAGAGATGTACGTGCGGTCGCAGCCGTGCGACTGCGTCAGCGAGTAGCGGGTTGCCCGAAAGCGCCGCGACCTGATTATGGAAGTTGGAATCCCACTCGACAAGAGCGCGGTAGTTCTCTGAGTTTGAGTCGGCGTTGCGTTCCAATTCCAGCATCGCCTCTATCGATCGCTTCAAAGCAATGCCGCCCCCTGTGGTGGCATCCGAGGCAGCAAGGTGGGCCGCGGTCGGCTCTAGCAAATGCCGAAGATCAAAGAGGTTGACGAATCCTCTCCGATCTAGCAAGGCAGAAGCTGTGTATCCCTTTCGCGTCTGCTTCTCAACGAGGCCTTGAGATTCGAGGCGGGCAAGCGATTCCCGTACTGGAGTCGCTGACACGCCGAGGCGCTTGGCGACAACTTCAATATTTATTCTTTGGTCCGGCGCAAGCTCACCTTCCATTAGAAGGGTGACAAGCGCGTCAGACACCTCGTCGATGAGTGCCCGTCGAGTTGTCAACATAATTTTTGCACCGGTCATTTAGGTCACAGTAGCGGGCAGTTTGCTAATTACCTATAGGTTGACGCGACCTCACTTCGTGGGGAGATGTAGCCCGTATACCTCCGCCGCGGTCGACTCAAACACTCTGAGCCGCTCCGACGCTGAGAGGGCAGCCGTCCACGAGGTGGCTAGCGAGAACACTTCGTCATACCTTGCGGCAAGTAGACAGACAGGCCAATCCGAGCCAAACATGGTGCGATTCGCTCCGAATCCATCGATCAACACCTCGCTGTACCGTTGAATATCGAGGTCGCGCCAATCGAACGGCAACGCCTGAGTTACAAGGCCGGAGAGCTTGCAAGTTACGTTGGCGTTCGATGCGAGCGCACGAATCCAGTTGTTCCAAGCGGTCCAGTCTTCGCTAGCTAGCGAAGGCTTTCCGAAATGGTCCAACACAAGGGACAGGGACGGATGCCGTCGTGCGAGGGCAAGGGTAGAGTCAGCATTTCGCGGAGTCACGAGCAAGTCGAACGTCAATCCCGCCCTCTCAACGATGCGCAGACCCCTCTCGACGTCTTCGCGCAACAACCAGTTCGGATCGTTCTCGTCTTGGACCTGGTGGCGGATTCCAACGAGTTTGGCGGACGAAACACTCACCTGCGCGAGGTCATCCTCGACTGATGGCGACATGAGGTCGACCCATCCGACTACCCCAACCACAGGGTTGTCTTCTTCGGCTATCGCCAGGAGCCGAAGGGTCTCTGCGGGCGACGACGAAACCTGCACTGCCACTGTCGCGGTGACCGGCGTTTGGGAGAGCGACAGCTGCAGGTCGTCTGCCGAGAATCGACGGTTGATTGGCTGATAAGCCCGGGTAACCCATTCCAGTCGATCGAAATCTGGATCCCAGAGATGATGGTGGCTGTCGATCATTGGGCGCTTTCACCTCCTTCTGGTTGTGCGCAGCGTTCCTTTTTCTGTATTCTATAGAAAATAGAAAGGTCGGCCTTGAACGCAATCATGCCACGTATGTCACGCTCAGTTGGGTTTCCCGGCGGCGAGTGGTTCGTTGGCGCCGCTCTCGGTATCTTCGTTCACTGGGACCACGCCAGCCAACAGGGTCTTGAGATCTCTTGGCCGCTCGTCAACGTTGACATAGCACCCGGTACGGGCCGCGACCATCGACCCGAATGGCGTGCAGTGTCAATCGGCGAATACCAGTCCTCGGCGGCAACGTTCAATCCAACTGAATGGGATGCGGCCGCGTTCGCAGCACTCGCCAAGCAATCGGGCGCAACGTACGCTATCTTTACTGCCCGCCATCATGCTGGCTACTCGATGTTTCACACCGCATACTCGGAATTCTCAGTGGCCGAGAGCCCATTTGAGGGAGATCTCACTTCGAGCTTCACTAACGCGGTCCGCGATGTCGGACTGAAGGTCGGTCTCTATTTCAGCCTTCCTGACTGGAATCACCCGGACTACCCAGCGATTGAAGCCCGCGACCTTCCATACAAAAAGGAAAGATGGCCAGAAGCCGCACAGGCAGAGTTCGCGCACTCGCCGTTCAGTCTCGATAAGCGCCGCAGGAGCTCCGAGGAAGCGTGGAGTCGGTACCTCCACTATATTCGGGGTCAGCTCACCGAGCTCTTGACCAACTACGGCGAGATTGACCTCTTGTGGTTTGATGGCGACTGGGAACGATCTCCCGATGAATGGCGTACGGCCGAACTTCGGGACCTAGTCAAGTCGCTGCAACCGGACATCGTTATCAATGATCGGCTAACGGGCGCCGGTGATTACGCGACGCCAGAACAAGGCTTCCCGTCCGATCCGCCACTTGGTCCGTGGGAGCTCTGCCTCACAATGAATCGAGATTGGGCATGGAATCCGGCTGACAACGAGGTCAAATCGACCCGCACGCTGTTACGCAATCTCATTGAGGTCGTTTCCCGCGGAGGCAACCTTCTCCTCAACATCGGACCAAAGGGCGACGGGTCTCTGAATCCCGCCCAGGTCGACCGGCTGGTGGCGATTGGCGATTGGATGGAGACACATCGAGAAAGCGTCGTCGGGGTAGAACCGACCGCAGGAATCGACTTCTACGGCCCCACTACGGCTAGACCCAACACCCTGTATCTGCATCTTGTGTCGCTGCCAGTCGATGAGGTTATCGTGCGCGGGGTATTTGTTAATCGGGTCTCAGCCGTGCGACTACTCGCCGACCCAACTCGAACGCTTATCTACGAGGCTGTTGCCGATCTTCACGCGCGTGTCGCCAACGAACTCGACCAAGTCGGCGAGTTGCGAATAGTCGCTCCCCAGCCATCAGGCGCATCCATTGACGTCATTGCCATCGACTTCTCATTGGAAGCAGGTCCAAACCCATGACTATAGCGACGATCTCAGAACTCGGTGCGGTGCTGACGGGCACTCGCATCGTCCACGCAGAGGCCCTGCAATGCGACATCCCGGTGCAGTCGGTGCGCCATGATGCAGTGCAGGACTTTGTGAAACAGGAGACGATCCTGGTGCGGGTAACCACTGAAGCCGGCTTAGTGGGCGTGGGGTACAGCTACACCATTGGCACGGGCGGCAGTGCGGTGTTAAGCCTGCTCCGTGACTACTTGCTGCCTCAGATGGTGGGGCTTGATTCGGCCCGACCAGAGCACATCTGGCAAAGCCTGTTCAAGAGCACTAGATCGACCACGACCGGCGCTATCACGTGCCTCGCTCTGGCGGCGATTGATACCGCTGTGTGGGACGCGAAGTGTCAGGCGATCGGCCTTCCGCTGTGGATGGCCGGTGGGGGAGCCCAATCCAAGGTTCCGGTTTATGACACCGAGGGCGGCTGGCTTAATCTGGAAACAGATGAGCTTGTGCGGCATGCGCTCGACAGCAAGGACCGTGGAATGCGCGGAGTGAAGATCAAGATTGGAAAGGCCAAGGCATACGAGGACGCTGAGCGCCTCACCGCCGTTCGAGATGCCGTCGGTCCCGACATCGACATCATGGTTGATGCGAACCAGTGCTTCACAGCTGCCGAGGCCATCCAGAGGGCGGCACTGTTCGAGCCGCTCGATCTGTTCTGGTTTGAAGAGCCTTTGCCTGCCGACGACATCACGGGACACCAGCGCCTCGCCGCATCGACTACCATCCCAATCGCGGTTGGCGAGAGCTTGTATTCACTCGGCCAGTTCCGCGAGTACCTTCATGCCGGCGCGGCAGCAATCGTCCAAGCAGATGTGAGCCGGGTTGGCGGAATTACCCCCTGGTTCAAGATCGCGCATCTCGCGGAAGCGTCGAATGTGAAGATGGCACCGCATTTTCTGATGGAGCTTCACCTGTCATTGCTAGGGGCGATCGAAAATGTGCTCTACCTCGAGCACATTCCTCAACTGGCATCGGTGACACTCAGTGAAATCGAGATCATCGATGGGTTCGCGCACGTACCGCAAACACCAGGGCTCGGCATCGAGTGGGACTTCAACGCCTTGGACAAGATCCGCGTCGCCTAGTAGAGATAGGGAAAACTGATGGAAACCGTGGTCCTGCGTACTCGGCTTCGCGCTGACGCGATCGACGAGTATGAGTTAGTTCACGCAGTGATCCCTGCGGCGCAGTCTCGCGCTATGCGGGCAGCAGGGGTAATTTCGTGGAGAATCTGGCGATCCGGAGTTGACCTCTTTCATCTTGTCGAAGTCGAGAACTTTGACAAAATGAAGGAGATCTTGGCCGACGATGCTGTGGATCACGCGTGGCAACAACAGATTCGAGAGCTCCTCGAGCCATACACCTCGGAGACCGACCCCTCGCAGCCTGCTCGCTTTCTTTGGGCACTTCCCGAACTCGCTGAACTAGAGGATCCGGCGTGAGCAACGTTGCCGCCGCCACACCAAGGTTCATAACAACGACCGACCCACAAACGGGTCGGCAAGAGACCACGACGATCCATGAGACGTCGCAAACGCAATTGGACGCGACATGTCGGAAGGCTGAGGAAGCGGCCATGTTCCTCGGCGCGGCTCCCCGCAAGTGGCGAGCCTCCCTCTTGACCACGATGGCAGACTCTCTCGAATCAGATCGAGAAGGTTTGGTCGAAATTGCGGGTGCAGAAACCGCGCTCGGTAGCGCGCGGCTTCAGAGCGAGCTGACCCGCAGTATCCTCCAGTTCCGGCTGTTCGCAGAAGCCGTCAAGGAGGGGAGCTTTCTGGAAGCGACCATTGATCACGCGAGCGGTACGGTCGATGCACCATTGCCCGAAATCAGGCGGATGTTGGTTCCTGTTGGACCCGTTGCCGTCTTCGGCGCGAGCAACTTCCCCTTCGCGTTCTCTGTCGCTGGAGGCGACACCGCTTCGGGCCTAGCCGCAGGGGCGCCGGTGGTCGTGAAGGCGCACAGCTCGCATCCGCTCACCTCACAGCGAAGCTTCAACCGACTAGTGCAGGCGGCACGAAGTGCGGGAAGCCCGGAGGGCACGATCTCGATTGTGTACGGACACCAAGCCGGGCGAGACCTCGTGGCGCATCCATCCATCAAAGCGGCGAGCTTCACGGGATCTCTTTCCGGCGGCAAGGCGCTTCAAGCCATCATCGACTCTCGCTCCGCACCAATTCCATTCTTCGCGGAACTCTCCAGCTTGAATCCGCTCGTTGTCTTTCCTCGCGCCGCTGAGGCGAGGAGCGTGGAGATTGCAAACGGAATCTTGGCGTCGGTAACCGGGTCCGGCGGACAGCTGTGTACGAAACCGGGAATCGTGTTCCTCCCGGCAACGAACGAGGGGAGGAAGCTCGCAGAATTGGTGCGCCGTGGTGCAAAGAAGGCTGATGGCCATGCCCTCTTGAACAAACGGATCTTCGATGAGTATGTTGCCTCAACGGAGGCGACGACAACTTACGGCGCCGATCGTGGGGGCTTCTGGGTCCGCCCCAGTGTCTCGTCTACTTCGACTCAAGACCTCGCACCCAGCCACACTCGCGAAGTGTTCGGGCCGCACGTCGTGCTCGTCAGCTATACGGACATCGGGAAACTGGGTGACGCGATCCTTGGTCTTTCCGACTCTCTCACGGCCACAATCCACGCTGACAAGGACGACGCCGCCGAGATGCGTCCGCTCGCCGCGAAACTCGCAGGTCGTACTGGACGGTTGATCTTTAACGGTTTCCCCACGGGCGTGAGGGTCTCGTGGGGACAGAACCACGGGGGACCGTGGCCGTCTACGAACTCCCAGCACACCTCGGTCGGTGTCTCGGCGATGCGCCGCTTCCTCAGGCCGCTCGCATGGCAGAACGCCCCGCAATCCGTGCTTCCAACAGAACTCCATGACCTTGACAGCGATATCCCACGTCGGGTTGACGGAAAACTAACGCTCCCGGCCACGGCATGAGGGAAGGTCTCAGGGTCGTCGCGAAGCGGGGCGGCGAGCCAATGCCCCGGATCCTAACGAAACGAGTTTCGTGAATCTCTACAATTTCCCTGTGCCAACTGCCTCCGTGGCAACTCTCCCCAACACCGCATATTTGATCGCAAGTGGCGACTTGCGTGGTCGTCCGAACGTGCGGGGGTGGCCGGTTCAGGAAAAAATGGAACAAGTTCTAGCTCGGGTCTTCGGGGAACTGGGATGGTCGATTCAGCGAGCCCATGGAGTTGATGCGACTGCCGGGCATGGTTTCATCTCGAGCCAGAGGATGGGACTTGAGGTGTTCAAGGCTATTCCGCCAAAGGCACCCCTGATTGTCGCGGAGTCAGTATGGCAGTACAGCCACCATGTACTCGCCGGGCTGCGAACCCATCAGGGCCCAATCCTGACAGTCGCAAATTTTGAAGGCATGGCTCCGGGTCTGGTCGGACTTCTCGGGCTGAACGGAGGGCTCACGAAGATGGGCACCCCGTACTCGACGATTTGGAGCGTTGACTTCACGGACGAGTGGTTCCTGTCCGGCATCAAAGAGTGGATCACAACAGGCTCCGTTACCCACAACACCGACCATGTCAGGGATCTGAAACAGCTGCCCGAGACGGAAGAGACGAAACTGGGACGGGCGCTTGCAAGACAGCTTCAATCCGACAAGGCCATCGTGGCGATCTTCGATGAGGGGTGTATGGGCATGTACAACGCCATCATCGATGACGAGCTCATGAACCCACTGGGCATTTACAAGGAACGCCTGTCGCAAAGCGCTCTCTGGGCCGAGATGATGCGTACGCCCGACGAGGAGGCACACGCAGTTTTGCGATGGCTATTGGATCGAGGTATGCGCTTCCGATTCGGTGCTGACGAGGCGACCGAGCTCACTGAAGCCCAGGTATTGGCGCAAGCGAAAATGTACATCTCCCTCCTTAGGATCGCCGATGACTATGGAGTCGACGCGATAGGAATTCAGTACCAGCAAGGGCTCAAGGACATTTGTCCCGCTTCAGATCTTGCGGAGGGCCTAATCAACAATGTCGAGCGGCCACCGGTTCTATCCCGCTCTGGGGAACGAGAATTGTGGGCGAACGCTGCTGTTCCTCTCGCCAATGAAGCCGACGAGGGAGCGGCCATAGACGCGCTCATCACCAATCGAGTGTGGTCGGCAATGGGACTCGACCCAGCGACAACGCTTCACGATGTGCGGTGGGGCGAGGATTATGACGGACGATTCGTCTGGGTCTTTGAGATTTCTGGTTCCGTTCCACCGTCGCACTTCGCCGATGGATATGCGGGTGCCGAGGGCTGGCGCCAGAGTCCGATGTATTTCCCTCTCGGAGGATCGACGATCCGGGGCATCTCGAAGCCAGGGGAAGTCGTGTGGTCGCGTGTCTTCATTCAAGACGGGATGCTCCATGCCGACATCGGGCGCGGGTTGGCTGTTGAGCTTCCGCCCGAGGAGACTGAACGGCGCTGGAAATCGACTAACCCGGAGTGGCCGATCATGCACGCGGTCCTCAACGGGGTCTCTCGCGATCAATTCATGGCCCGACACAAGGCAAACCATGCGCAGTTCGTATACGCACCAGATGCGTTGAGCGCCGACAGGGCGCTCAACGTTAAGGCTGCCATGTTCGATGAACTGGGAGTCATTGTGCACTTGATTGGCGATGTTAACAGGGGCTAATTGGGCTGCTGCGGTGATTTCGGACAGCGGATGTGATGGATTTTCTTATGCTGCGAGGGCTGGCTGCTGGTAACTGTGGTGGACTTCATCCGGCCGTCGGTAGCCGAGCGCGGAGTGGCGTCGGACCTCCTTGACAGTTGGGTCTTCCATTTGGAAGGAAGGTCCTATGGTGATCCTTCAATTTTCAGCCGGGGCCGCAAACCTAGACTCGCGGGGCCAATTACCGAAGTGGCAACGGTCTACTGTGCGCTGTTCAAGCCTGATCCAAATACTCGTACGGCACTGATGGCAACTTCGTGCAGAGGCCCAGAGTGCGCGAGCCGACCTTCGCGCGCGTCCCGATATGCGAGCAACGTGACCATCCACGTCGCGAACACGGCCGCTGCCCTGGCCCGGGGAATGACGGAGTCGGCTGGCAGCGCCAGCGACGTGCGGTAGTGCTCAGCGAGCACGTCCTGAGCCCTCACCCAGCTCTGCATGACATGACCGAAGGTGTCGAGATTGCTGCTCGTGAGCAATTCGAGGGTCGGATGCGGGGCGCCCATCTCGTCAAAGCTGCGATTGTCCATCTGGCCGCGTGCATCCAGTTCAATGAAGGCGCGAATCATGGCGTCGTCGACGTTCTCTCCCGCCGCGCCAGCGCACATGGCGGTGACGTACTCGTCGATCCAAGCGTCAAAGTAGGCGAGCAGGATCGCTGCTTTCGAGCCGAAATGGAGGTAGATGGTACGAGCCGCGACGCCGGCCTCGACGCTAATGTCGGTCATCGAGACTTCCGCGTAGCCTTTCGTCTCGAAGAGTCGTGTGCCAGCAACCACGATCGCCTCGCGAGTTTCCGCTCTGCGACGCGCCTGGGCGTCGGGGCGTCGCTTCTCCACGTGCTCACTGTATCGGCCGAGCTCCTGATGAGTTTCTGCACGCATTGCACTAATTAGTGGGCGTGATGCAGTACGTTCTCTCTCAGCCCCCACGCTTTTGCGTGGGCCGCCGGTGGTGAACGAGAAGTCAGTCCTCACCACCCGAACTGAGAAATCCCATGCATATCAACCCACGCCTCTCCCGCCGAGACGCGGTTGGCGGCAGCGCTGTACTCGTGAGCATCGGCGTAATGGTGGAGCCCGAGCAGTCGACCACACGGAGTTCGAATATGAAACGCACGCTGGCGCTCTTTGCTGCCCTGATGTTGATCCCTACTGTCGCAGCATGCACCGCAGAGCCGACGACGGAATCGCCTACACCGAGTTCTCCCGCGTTGGCTGCGGAAGGCGGCGTCTCCGTCGATATTGGCGACGGTCGCACAATCTGGCTGAATTGCGCAAGAGATGGTAGCGGACCGACCATCATCTTGGAGTCCGGGTACCACGACGGATCTGACATCTGGTTCGCCACGCACGCTGACGGGGCGACGCCCGTCTTCGATCAGCTCGTCGAAGACCATCGTGTGTGTGCCTGGGACCGTCCCGGCACCCTGCGCTACCTCACCGAGTCGTCATCGATCTCGGATCGGACATCCCTCGTTGACATGCCGCGCACCGCCGCCGACGTGGTAAACGACCTCCACACGGTTCTCGACGTCGCGGGTGAAGAAGGCCCCTACGTTCTCGCCGCGCATTCGCTCGGCGGGTTATTCGCGCGGCTTTACGCACAGACGCACCCCGACCAGGTTGCCGGGCTGGTCTTCGTGGACTCGTTCCCGATCGAAATGCCGTACCTGATGGGCGACACGTGCAAGGCGTACAGCGAGGTGCTGAGCAGCGTAGGTGGCGGTGCCGAGCCCGGGTACGAACTGATCGACGTCGACGCGAGCATCGAACAGGTTAAGAACGGCGAGTTTCCGCCCATCCCGATCGCCGTGATCTCGAAGACCGAGCCATTCGGTGGCCTACCGGAAACGACACAGGGATTCAGAGCGGCTGGCTTGGAAGCCGCATGGTTGGCGGGCGAGCAGTACCTAGTCGACCTCCGTCCAAATACTCCGCACATTCTCGTGACGGGAAGCGACCATTACGTACAGGCGCACCAGCCCGATCTCATCGTGGCGATCACGGAGATGGTCGCGAAACAAGCGACCGCTCGGTAGGGGGCAGAGATCGTAGCGAAATGTCGGATCGGCGACTTCTATGGCACAGCATGAGCGAGAGCACCGCGAACACGCCCACGCACGATTAACAGGGTCGCCACGAAGCAGTGCCAGCCAAGGGTGGCGGACCGTGGCGTCCACTCTTCATCATGCTCGCGATTCTCGTGGTACTCGTCGAGATCACGGCGCTACTGTGCGTGCTCGCCTTCGGTAAGGGTGCGGGCGGCACGCCGACCAACCCGCCCATGTCTTCGGCCCCGCCCACCGAGCCTCCTGTCAAGCCTCGCGCGCACGCTCGAGGGCTTCCCCGCCGTGGTGATGCTGTGGCAAGACGGGAGCCCGTTCGGCGCCCCTGCCACCGAAGATACTGGCGCCCGGCACCGGTCGCTGACGGCACGGTTGCTGACGCTTGCGATGCCCCGCTGGATGCCACCGGCTTCCAGGCCACCCCGCCCGGAAGTGGCGACCTCCTCGTCGCACAGGCGATCGGCTACCAGGGTTGAGACGACTCGTTGATCAACCTGCTCAAAGTGAGCGCCATCGCCGACGGCTGATGGTGGGCCAAGCGTGACGACAACGATGGTTCGTTGAGCGAATGCCGCAGTTGTAGCTGACAGAGGCCGTCGACTTGTCGTAGTCCCCGACGAGCTCGGAGAGCTCGCGCAGAAACTCGGCCTCGGCCACTCCCCCTAGGTACAGCTCGACGTTCGAGGCGGATCGGAGTTTGCGCATGCCCCCTCGGCCGAACACGACTTGGACCTGCGCCCAAGACTGGAACAGCGAAATGACCGGGATGCCTCGCGAGCCGTAGTGGGAGTACAGGCCGGGCAGGTTCTTCCAGCGGCACACGTTCGCTCCCTCGTCGAGGACGACGAGCATCGGCATCGCCGGACGCCGGCCGGCGCAGCGGGTTCGAGCCGCAAGCCCCACCAAAGCCCCACAACTGTGCGAGATCGCACAGTGCCGAGGAGGACCGAGCTGTGCCCTAATCCCGCCAAAACATTGGG
>Ga0105049_10003754_pt1 | contig 17937 bp, 12 predicted proteins | sample MAT06_FD_78087 | JGI IMG/M metagenome (GOLD analysis project Ga0105049, IMG submission 78087) | Freshwater microbial communities from Lake Fryxell liftoff mats and glacier meltwater in Antarctica - MAT-06 | ecosystem: Environmental > Aquatic > Freshwater > Ice > Liftoff microbial mat | place...
CTCACCCTCACCCTCACCCTCACCCTCACCCTCACCCTCACCCTCACCCTCACCCTCACCCTCCAGGGTTGCGGTTGCGAGTGCGACACCCACGAGCCACGGCCGGATTACGGACGCGCCAATCGACCCCGACACCACATCTCCTCACCAAGGTTGCAGTCGCGAGTGCGTCACGGCCGGATCACCCACCAGCCTGAGGACCTCCCGATCCGACCCCGCCAACGTCGAAAGTCGGAGCCCACGGAGATCCAGACGCGCTGATCGGCACCGACCGGCCCCGCACTCCTTATTTGCACTCCTCACCCGCACTTCTCACCAAGGTTGCAGCGCGAGCGCGAGCCCAAGAAGTCCGGGCCGGATTGGACGCGCGGAGCGGCCGCCGATCAGACGGGCTCCCCGCCGGTCCCGCCTGACCTGCCCCGGTTCTGTCAACGCGCCGTCGGCGACCCCCTGAGCCGAGAACCACGGTCAACGGCCGGGTCGAGCGTTCCCGTCCGGGCGTTTCCTCGACATCGCCCGGAATCCCCCGGATAATTCCAGCTCGGGATGGCCGTAGCACTAGGCATCGACCTGGGAACCACCAACTCGGTGGCCGCGATCGCGACACCCACCGGTGTCGAGTTCATCCTCGGTCCGCGTGGTGAGTGCGTGCATCCGTCCGTCATCGCGTTTCCCGCGAGTGGTGGTGTCGTCGTCGGGCAGGACGCGAAGCGGTACCGGCTGACCGAGCCGCACCACGTCATTCACTCGGCCAAGCGATTCATCGGCCAGAACATCCGCGCGCCGCTCGTCCAGCTCGCGATGACGGGTATCCGCTACAAGGTCGTCGAGGGTCCGAACCAGCAGCCGATCGTCGTCGTCCGAGATCGCCGGATGACGATGCCGGAGATCTCGTCGCACGTGCTGCTGCACCTCAAGCGGTGCGCGGAGCGCCAACTCGGCACCCAGGTCAAGGACGCGGTGATCACCGTGCCCGCCAACTTCACCGACGCCCAGCGTCAGGCTACCAAGGAAGCGGGCCGGCTCGCCGGGCTCGAGGTGATGCGCCTGATCAACGAGCCCACGGCCGCGGCTCTCGCGTACGGCTTTGGAAAAGACAAGCAGCAGCTGATCGCGGTGTTCGACTTCGGTGGCGGCACGTTCGACGTCTCGATCCTCCGCCTCAACGGCGAGGTCTTCGAGGTGCTCGCCTCCGACGGTGACTTCTTCCTTGGTGGCGACGATCTCGATCGAACGCTGGCGGAAGTCCTCGCCGCCGATTGCAACCGCGTGCTTCGCATCGATCCACGCCCGCACGCAGCGCTGATGATGAAGCTGATGATGGGCGCCGAAGCCATCAAGTGTCACCTCTCGGAGAACGACGCTGCCGAGGGTGAGATCGACGGCCTCGACATGCCCAACGGGACCACCGGCAAGCTGCCGTTCTCGGTGACGCGCAAGCAGTTCGAGGAGCTGGTCAACGGCTACATCGGTCGCACGATCGAGGTCACGCGCCAGGTGCTGGCCGCCGCCGGCCTGGTGCCGAGTCAGATCGCCGACGTGCTGTGCGTCGGTGGCTCGACGAGAATTCCTCTCGTGCGCGAGCGGCTCTCCGAGCTGTTCCGCAGGGATCCCAACAACCAGATCAACCCCGACGAGGTGGTCGCGCAAGGCGCCGCGATCCAGGCCGGCTCGCTGACCAACACGCTGGTGTCGTCGGGCATGGGGGCGCGCGATGTGGTCGCCACCGTCGGTCACACCACGCTCGTCGGTCCGGGCGTGATGCCTGCCGTTGTGCTGTCGCAGGGCATGGTCAAGCGCCCGGTGCTCCTCGACGTCAATCCCGCGACGCTCGCGATCCAGACCGCCGGCGGCTTCACCGAGCGCCTCCTCGACAAGAACGCACCGATCCCGATCGAGAAGGTCCGGGTGTTCACCACCGCACGCGATAACCAGACGCGCGTCGAGATCGATTGCTGTCGCGGCGAGGCGCGCAAGTACACCGAGAACGAGCCGCTCGGCACCCTGCTCCTCGAGAACCTCGCGCCGGCCAAGCGCGGCGAGCTCAAGATCGAAGTGGCGTTTCGCGTCGACTCGGATGGGATCCTGCACGTGCGTGCGACGGATCAGGCGTCGGGAGCCCAGCAAGAAGCACATCTCCAGGTGCTTGGAGCACCCACGGCCGAGGATCCGTGACCGCGCGCACCGACGTTCTGCTGTGGGCGAATCGGATCGTCCGCAAGGGCTCGACGGCACCGAACCAGTTGCTCGAGATCCGTGATGGCGCGGGCCTCGATGAAGCGCAGGCCGCCTTCCACAAGGTCGCGCGGATGGCCCATCCCGATCTCCATCGCGTATCGCTGTCGGCGGAGGAGCTCGAGATGGTGACCACCGCGTATGCGCGTGTCGCGGGCGCCTATCAGGAGCTGCGCATGATGCGCATGCAGACGACGAGGCTGCCTCGCACGTCGGTCAAGCCGCCCGCCAATGCACCGGTGAACAAGATGCCGGACCTGTCGCCGTCCGAGCAGAAGCCGATCGGGCCCGCCGGCGTCGCGGCGCAGATGGCACCGAAGGCACTCATCTATTACCGCAAGGCCGAGAACGCGCTTCGGCGTGGTGATCTCACCGGGGCCGTGCTCCAGCTCAAGATGGCGATCGCGGCAGATCCCCTCTCGACGTTGTTGCGTCGGGCGCTGATCGAGGTGGAGTCAGAAATGGCCAAGGGCGGCTAGCTCGCACCTGCTGGACAGAGTGCGGACCGTCAGACCCGGCGGGCAGCAGCAGACACTTGAGCTGAGGACGGCTAGCTCGCACCTGCTGGACAGAGCGCGGTCGGTATGGATAACTTCGCCCGCAATGCCTCGGCAGACCACAGGTACGTCGATCACCGGTCACGGGGTCTGGCACCCCGAAACGGTCCTCACGAACGAGGAGCTGTGCGTCGGGTTCAACGAGTTCGTGACGCGCGAGAATGCGAAGCACGCCGACGCGATCGCCGCCGGCACACGCACCGCGCTCGCGCTGTCGACGCCCGAGTTCATCGTCAAGGCGTCGGGCATCAAGCAGCGGTACGTGCAGGACAAGACCGGGCTGATCGATCCCGAGCGGATGTGTCCGAACATCCCGGACCGCCCGGAAGATCAGCTCAGCTATCAGGCCGAGTACTCGGTCAACGCTGCCAAGAAAGCGCTCGCGGTCGCGGGCAAGACTGGCGAGGACGTCGATCTCGTCGTGCTCGGTGCGTCGAACCTGCAGCGCCTCTATCCGGCGATCGCGATCGAGGTGCAGCACGCCCTCGGTGCGCGTGGTTACGGGTTCGACATCTCGCTCGGCTGTTCCGCGGCAACCGGTGCCACCCAGCTCGCGGTCCAAGCGGTGCGGCTCGGCCAGGCGAAGTGCGCGCTCGTCGTCGTTCCTGAGCTGACCACCGGCCACATGAACTGGCGCGAGCGCGATAGCCACTTCATCTTCGGCGATGCCTCGGTGGCGCTGGTGGTCGAGCCCACCGTTTCCGCAAAGCCCGGAGCGTGGGAAGTGCTCTCGACGCAGATGCTGTCGAAGTGGTCCAACACGATCCGCAACAACAAGGGCTACCTCGATCGCTGCGATCCATCGACCGAGCACGACGACGACAAGCTGTTCCATCAGCAAGGCCGCCGCGTCTTCAAGGACGTGGTGCCGATGGCGAGCAAGTTCATCTCCGAGCACCTCGCACAGCACGACCTGCAGTCCTCGGGGGTCGGCCGCTACTGGCTCCACCAGGCGAACCAATCGATGAACGAGCTGATCGCGAAGTACGTCCTCGGCCGTGAAGCCACGCGCACCGAGGCGCCGCTGATCCTCGACGAGTACGGCAACACCGCGTCGGCCGGCTCGCTGATCGCGTTCTCGCAGTACAACGCCGATCTTCCGGCGGGGACGTACGGAATGATGGCGTCGTTCGGCGCTGGCTACTCGCTCGGCTCGTTGCTCTTGCAGCGCCAATAGCCGCGTCGAACACGGGTTGCGCGCAGGGCTGCGGCTTCGAGCAACCGCTGGCGCCGGCGCGGGCGGCGCTCGGCGGTACCGTCCCCGACAACGCCGGCTTCGTGCGGCCAGCCGCGAACCTCGCGGTCGTCGTGCTGTCCGACGAGGACGACTGCTCGGCAGCGCACACTCGCCAAGCCCGATCCCAGGCGCGTGAGATGGCGTCGTCGGCACCCCGGGTCCGGTCGAGGTGGTGAGCAAGGTGGTCAACGGGCAGGCCGACGCTGTGGTCGCGCCGGCATGTCGGTACATGCCGACTGCGGGGTGCGGAGGTGCGGCAGATCCGGGCATCCACTACGCCGCGCTCGCGAACGAGTTCGCGGGCATCTCGAAGCTCGAGTCGATCGGCGCGGAGCTCGCCCCGCGGCGGCCGGCCTCGGTGCCTCGATCGCCGTGATGATGAGCGACCCCTGTCTGCCGGAGCCGTTCGACGAGACCATGCTTCGTCGACGACCGTCGCGATGCGGATCCATCGTTCGCGGCGACGTTGTCGCGGTGCGATGCGTCGCAAGGCGTCGGGGCGAACTGCTTCAGCTTCGTCGACGACGTGTCGTGCGCGACCGGCAAGCGCCTCTCGATCGCGCGCGCCGTTCGGCGACGAGTACGCGACGCTGCGTTGCCGCGCGCGCCAGATCGCGGGTGAGGCACATCCTCGTTGACTCGATCGGTGAGACCGTCGATGGTGCGCGGATGGAGCGGGATGTCGTCGCCACGGTGTTTCTTCCGATCGCGCTCGGCGTGATCATGCTCGGCCTCGGGCTGACACTGCAGCTCGCCGACTTCAAGCGCGTCATCGTGTATCCGCGCGCGGTGATCGTCGGGCTCTGCGCGCAGATGCTGCTGCTGCCCGCGATCTGCCTCGGGATCGCGCACGCGTTCGCACTGCCGCCCGAGCTCGCGGTGGGCTTGATGCTGCTCGCGGCATCGCCAGGCGGTGCGACCGCGAATCTGTTCTCGCACCTCGCGAAGGGCGACGTGGCGCTGAACATCACGTTGACGGCGGTGAACAGCGTGCTGTCGCTGGTGACGATGCCGCTGATCGTCGGGCTGTCGATGCAGCACTTCATGGGCACCGACAAGGCGATCCCACTACAGCTCGACAAGGTCCTCGCGGTCGTCGCGGTGATCCTGGTGCCGGTGGTGATCGGCATGGTGGTTCGAAGCAAGAACGCGTCGCTCGCAAACCGCCTCGAAAAGCCGGTGCGCATCATCTCGGCGGTGTTTCTCGTGCTCGTGATCGCGGCCGCCGTGATCAAGCAACGGAGCGAGATCGGGGACCAGTTCGCCGAGGTCGGCCTCGCGGCACTCGCGTTCAACGTCGCGAGCTTGGCCGTCGGGTACTTGCTTCCACGCGCGTTTGGCGTGGTTCGCAAACAGGCGGTCGCGATCGGGATGGAGATCGGGATCCACAACGGCACGCTCGCGATCACGCTCGCGCTGACGGTCCTCGAGAGTCAGCGGATGTCGGTCCCGCCGGCGATCTATAGCCTGATCATGTTCTTCACGGCGGGTGCGTTCGGTGCATGGATGGCCAAGCGCAGCGACGAGGAGGTCCCCGCAGCCGCCTCCCAGCCCACCTGATGTCCGCATTTCGGACATGATCTCGCACGCTTCGGTTTGTCAGACCGAGCTGATAGGGTGCGCCTGATGCTTGGAACTGGTGCACGCGACGCGGCTGACGATCCGCAGGCGATCTTCACGCGCGCCCTCGCCAAGTTCGGGCACACCACGCTCCGACCCGGCCAGTCGGATGTGATCGCAGACATCTTCTCTGGCAAGCCGGTGATCGCCGTGATGCCCACCGGCGCTGGCAAGTCGCTCTGCTATCAGTTGCCGGCCGTCGTCCTCGGCGAGAAGGGCGGCATCACGCTCGTCGTGTCGCCGCTGATCGCGCTGATGAAGGATCAGGTAGACACGCTCAATGCGCGTGGCGTCCCCGCCGTCGCGCTGACCTCGCGCGATGGAGCCGAGGAGCAACGTGAGATCCTCGAGGGAATTCGCGCCGGCCAGTACACGCTCGTCTATGTCGCGCCCGAGCGGTTTCGCAGTCCGCGCTTCATCGATGTCCTGTACTCGATCGCGCCGCGCATCGCGCTGATCGCGATCGACGAGGCCCACTGCATCTCGGAGTGGGGCCACGATTTCCGACCGGACTACCGACGACTCGGCACCCTGGTCAAGGAGCTCGGCGCCGCTCGGCTCGCCGCGTTCACCGCCACCGCCACACCTGAAGTCCGGCGAGACATCGCGCATCAGCTCGGCATGACCGCCCCGCGGTTGCACGTGCGCGGGTTCGATCGCCCGAACCTCCATTACTCGATCGTCCAGTCGGGCGGCACTGCTGATAAAGCGGAGCGGCTCGCCGAGCTGGTCCGCATGCGCGAGTCCGGTGTCGCGCTGGTCTACGCGGCGACCCGTAAGAACGCCGAGAAGTACGCCGCCGAGCTCAAGACTGCCGGAATGAAGGTTCGCGTCTATCACGCAGGCCTCAAGAACGACACGCGCGAGAACGCGCAGGACACGTTCATGGCCGGCAAGCTCGACGTCATCGTCGCTACCAATGCATTCGGCATGGGCGTCGACAAATCGGACATTCGCGTCGTCGTCCACGCCGACATCCCACGTAGCCCCGAGGCGTACTACCAGGAGGCCGGTCGTGGTGGTCGCGATGGCAAGCCCACGCGGTGCGTCCTCCTGTTCAACCACAGTGACATCAAGCTCCAGGAGTTCCTGATCGATGCCTCGTTCCCTTCCGCCGAGCTGCTGCGCGGCATGTGGAAGCTGCTGCGCGACAAGCCCGAGCTCGGCCAGCTCACCGCCGGCTACGAAGACGAGCTCGAGGCACGCCTCCGCAAGCACCTCTCCCTGATCATCGACCCTGCCAAGACCATCACACGCAACGGCGAGATCTCGGGTGCCACGATCAGCGCCTCGCTCCGCCTGCTCGAACGCCACGGCATGCTCCGCCGCGATGCCGAAACCGAGCGCATCGTCGCCACGCGTCCCACCGAGTCGATGGCCGGCCTCTACCCGCCCCTCGATATCGAATCTCTCCAACGTCGCGCGGATGTCGAGCGCGGCAAGCTGCGCACGATGGTCGAGCTCGCCTACTACCCGCGCTGCCGCCGCCAGTTCGTCCTCGACTACTTCGGCGATCAAGAATGGGCATCGCGTGAGCGCCAGTGCAGCGCATGCGACAACTGCGAAGCGAGCTTGGCCGGCAAGCCTACCGGCCTCTCCGACGACGATCGCAAGGCGATCCTCAATCTCCTCAAGCTCGTGGGTGCGCTCACAGGTCGGTACGGGCGCAAGCGGATCGCCGGCCTCGCGAACGGCACCGATCTCGATGCGCGGTTCCTCGACATGCCCGAGCGCAACTCGCTACGTGGCTGGCCCGAGAACATGGTGATGGATCTGGTGCGCGCGCTCGAAGGAGCGGGCCTGGTCGAGGCCTCGCGCGGCGAGTACCCCACGATCAACACCACCCGAAAAGGCGACCAGGTCGCCTTCGGACATCTCGATCCCGCGGATCTCGGGATCCAGATGCCAACGAGAACGAAGCGGAAGCCGCGCAAGCGCTGACGATCGGATCCCAAAGCCGGGTTCTGAATCTGTCCGCCTACCGTCCTCATTCGTGTGTTCGACGGCCATGTTCATCGTGATCGGCCATCGCCGGTCGCGTTCGGGGCCCTTCGTTGGCCGGCTGCTCTAGTCACCTGCGCCCAGTCGGCATTCGTTCGCCAGCTGGTCCGAATGCCGCCGAACGTGCGCTGCGTCCACTCGCCCGTCGTGTTCCCGACCACGTGTTTCGCTGACCGGCTCGAGCGATTGCACGTTCGACGACGGGCGCATCGTGCGGCTGCACGTTCACATGGTGGCCGACGAGTGCGAGCGGGCCTGGGCGCTGGTGCAGCGGCGTGGGAAGCCGATGCCGAGCTGAGGTGGGGTGATGCGTCCACGGCCGCGACCACGGCCAAACGCTACGGGAACACCGTGATCCGCACGAAGCCATTGAACGCGTTCGTGAAGCTGACGCCGAAGCAGCCATTCGTCATGCCGGCGATGTTCAACGTGTTCTGCTGGTTGCGTCGGTAGCTCGTCACCGACGCCAGCGTCCAGGTGTTGAGCACCTCGGTCGGGTTGCATGAGCAGCCACCGTTGTTGGGCAGCAGCGTGAAGTTGCCGGAGGCCGTGCCGTTGAGGCTGGTCGCTGCGACGAGCGTGGTCGGGAGGTTGTCGACCCCGCACGAGACGCCGTTGTTGACCTCGATCGTGACCTTCGACGGCTGGAACGGCGTGCTATCGAGCCAGGTGAGCCCGGTCGGCGAACCCGAACAGTTGTCGTACGGGTTGGTGACGTCGCCATCGGCGCCACCGCAGTCTCGGCTGAAGCCGAGCAACTGATTCGAGGAGCACTGCTGCGTGGTCGGGTTGCAGGTGTTGTTGCTCAGGATGTAGACCCGCGGTTGCTGCTCGATCGTGCAGGTCGAGCTGCAGCCATCGCCGGCGGTCAGATTCTTGTCGTCGCACTGCTCGACGCCGGTGCGCACGAAGCCGTCGCCACACACCGCCGCTTTGCACACGATGCACGCGTCGGTGGTGACGGTGTTGCCGTCGTCACACGACTCACCGCGAACCGGGTTGACCGTGGAGTCGCCGCAGAACGCCAGCGTGCAGTTGGGATCGCAACCCACGTCGCCGTTCGGCCCCGCGTCACATTGCTCGCCACGGAACGTGTTGACGGTGCCATCACCGCACGTCGCGGTGGTGCAATTGACATCGCAGGTCGAGCTGCCGTTCGCGCCCGCGTCGCACTGCTCGCCGTTGTCGACGTTGAAGTTGCCACACTGCTCGTTCGACTGGCAGTTTGAACTGCAACCGTCGCCGTTGGCCGCGTTGCCATCATCGCAGGTCTCGCCCACGGCGGTGTCGAGGACTCCATTACCGCAGCGCTCGTCGCTCGTGCAATCGGCACTACAACCGTCACCACTGACCTGATTACCGTCGTCGCAGGTCTCGTCCGCGTCGTCCGTGCCGTTCCCACAGGACACCCGGTTGCTGACACCGGTGTTGCAGTCGGCGCTGCACTCGTCGCCATCGTCGGTGTTGCCGTCGTCGCAGGTCTCGTCGCCTTCGACGACGTTGTTGCCGCAGGCGGCGGGTGCCGCATCCTCGACGAGCTGCGGCGGTTGACCCGCGCACGCGGCAAGCAAACTGACCGCGACCATCAGCGCACGACGTCCCATCATCTTCGTTATACGCATACGTGACAGGGCTTCGCTCCTCACTGACAAGTGGTGCTCGTGCAATTGAAGCTGACGGTATCGCCGGCGTTGAGCGCCGTGAGCGGGACGCTGTTGCCGGGAACGAGGTCTGCCGGCGCGTTGTTGGCGGCTGCGACCGTGCCGAAGCTGCACAACGTGGACGTGAATGTCGCGGCGTTGCCGGTGAGGAACACGCCGTTTCCGGTGTTCTTGTTGAAGGTGGTGTTGTTGCAGCTGACCGTGCCGTCGAGGAAGACGCCGCCGCCCTGACCGTTGCCTGACGAATTCTCGAGCACCAACGAGTCGATCAGGTTCACGAGCGCACCGGTGGTGCTCGACAGCGCGCCACCCACCGTGGACGCGGCGTTCTTCGTGAGGGTGACGTTCGTCAGTGTTGCCGTGCCGCTCAGCGCGCTGAGGCCGGCGCCATTGGCTCCGGCGTTGTCACGGATCGTGACACGGTTGAAGTTGGAGGTGCAGCGATCGAGGGCCGCACCCGCCCCGCGCCCACTGGCGCGGTTGTTCGAGATCACGACGTCGCGCACGTCGACCGTGGTGTCGGCGCAGTACAACGCGCCGCCCGTGGTCGAGTTACCGTTGGTGAGGCGGACGTCGCGGAGGGACGTGGTCGTGCCCTGCGTTTCGGTCGTGATCACCCGGACCTTGCCGGCACCGTCGAGGATGGACGTCTCGGCACCGGTGCCAACGATCTCGAGGTTCTTGACCACGGTGATCGCCGCGAAGTACGTGCTCGCGCCGCACAGCCGGAGCTTGCCGGCGGTAGGGAACGTGATGCGCGCGGGCAGCGCCGTTGTCCCGGTGAAGAGATTCGAGACGTCGCGTACGCCGGCCGCGTCCTCGAACGACGCGCTGTTCTCGTCCATGATGCCGTCGCAGTTATTGTCGATCCCGTCGCACAGCTCGAGTGCGCCCGGGAACACCGTATCGTCCTCGTCGTTGCAGTCCTGCGCTGCAACCACGCCGTCGTCGTCGACGTCGTCATCGATGGGTGGTGGCGGTGCGTCGGGCGTGGGAACAGGAGGCAGCTGCTCGCCGCTGACACAGCCAATCAGTAGCGACCCCAGAACAACCAGTCGCAGTCGGTTCCCCACGTTCATGTCAGTTGTACGGGGCAAGCTCACACCTTTTACCTTGGACACCCCCTGGGGACTTTCCCTCGGGGATCGCGACCCCAGTGCCGATCAAAACTCAAGGCGAGTTAGCTAGTTGCGCGATCGCCAGATCCGTTGACCGCGCGTCAACTAGTAACCGGGGACCCCACCGATCAGATCGAACGGCCGGACCGCGAGCTTGCCAAGTGCTCGGATCGCTGCCGAGCACCTCCAAGAGTGGAAGCCAGGTCACAAGGCGCGTTCCTGGTGATCGCGTCTGATCGCGGAGATAGATCACGTCGAGACCGCGCTGGTGTGCCGGCGCTCATCCGTCGGAGTTCCTCGACCTGCAAGAGACACCGCGGCGCTGCACGCCGATCGAAACAGGACGCACGAGTGGAAGCTGGCGAGGTCGTCGCCACGATCTCCCCCGTCGATCGCCACCGACGAACCCGATCGAAGAGCGGCGAGTACATTGTCGCGACGATGCGCACGGCCACAAGAATCGACATTCGAGTTCGCCGGTCCGATCCCATCGGTTGACGAGTTTCGTTGCCTGGCGCGATCACCGCGCGTCGCGCATGCGCTCGCAAAGACACCGAGTACGATCGCCACGTGGAGGACGACCGGTACACGCAGCTATGGGAGGACATCGAGTCCCGGTTTGCGGGGAGCTCCGCCGCGTTCGATCGCGACCTTGGTGATCGCTGGCTCGACGGCCGCGATGGCCCGCGGTTCGATCAGTACGGTCCCGTGCTGAAGGTGTTCGCCGGCGTCTCTCACGAGTACGACCACGCCGGCCCGTGGTCATCGGCGTACTGGGAGCCCGAGCTCGAACGCTGGGTGATCACCAAGGACGAGCGTCCCTGTCGGTGAGCCCGGCGTGCTACCCATCCAGAATGGCGAACGACGATGGCGAGATCGACGTCAGCCCCGTCCCCGGCATCGCCGGCGGCCTCGGCGCGCTCACCGCATCACTCCGCCACCTCCAGCGTGATGGCGCCCTGCAACGCGGCACTCGCGCCCTGCTCGCGATGAACCAGCCCGAGGGCTTCGATTGCCCCGGTTGCGCGTGGCCCGAGCCCACCGCCAACAACCGCAGCCGGTTCGAGTTCTGCGAGAACGGCGCGAAGGCGATGGCCGAGGAGACCACCACGCGCCGCGCCGAGCCTTCGCTGTTCGAACAGTTCTCGGTCGACACGCTGCGCGAGCTCTCCGACTTCGAGCTCGGCCAGCTCGGCCGCCTCACCCATCCGATGGTCCTCGACGGTCGCCACTATCGCGAGACCACCTGGGACGCCGCGATCGCGCTCCTCGCCGACGAGCTTCGCGCCGCCGGCCCTTCCGGTTCCGCCTTCTACACCTCCGGGCGCACCAGCAACGAGGCCGCGTTCCTCTACCAGCTGGTCGGCCGGATGTTCGGCACCAACAACTTTCCCGACTGCTCGAACATGTGCCACGAGTCGAGCGGCGTTGCGATGGCGGAGACGATCGGCGTCGGCAAGGGCACCGTATCGCTCGCCGATTTCGACCAGGCCGATCTGATCCTCGTCGTCGGGCAGAACCCTGGCACCAACCACCCGCGCATGCTGTCCACGCTGCGCGAGGCAGCGAAACGCGGCGCCGCGATCGTCGCGATCAACCCGCTGCGCGAGGTCGGGCTGTCACGGTTCTCGCACCCACAGAAGCCGCTCGACGTGCTCACCCGCGGCGTCCCGCTCGCCACTGACTTCATCCAGGTGCCGATCGGCGGCGACCAGGCGCTGTTCCTCGGCGTCGCCAAAGCCGTGCTCGAACAAGACGCGCTCGATCGCGATTTCCTCGAGCGCTACACCACCGGCTTCGACGCCTACCGCACGCACGTCGAGACCACGCCGTGGTCGTTGATCGTCGAGCGCAGCGGCATCGCCGAGGAGATCATCCGTCGGCTCGCCGCCCACTACGCGAAGGCCAACGCCGTGATCGCCTGCTGGGCGATGGGCCTGACGCAGCACAAGCACGCGGTGGCGACGATCCAGGAGATCGTCAACGTCATGCTCCTGCGCGGCAATGTCGGCCGTGCAGGTGCGGGGCTCTGCCCGGTGCGCGGCCACTCGAACGTGCAGGGCGATCGCACGATGGGCATCGATCACCTGCCCTCTCCTGCGTTCCTCGATCGGCTCGGCGACGCCTTCGACTTCACCCCACCGCGCGATCACGGCCTCGATACCGTCGAGACCATCCACGCGATCGAGCGCGACCAGGTGCACGCCTTCGTCGCGCTCGGCGGCAACTTCGTCTCCGCCACCCCCGATACCGATCGCACCGCACGCGCGCTCGGACGATGCACCTTCACCGCCAGCGTCTCGACCAAGCTCAACCGCACGCACCTCCATCCCGGCGCCCGCGCGCTGATCCTGCCATGCCTCGGGCGCAGCGAGATCGACGCACAGGCCGGCGGCCCGCAGCTGGTCTCCGTCGAGGATTCGATGAGCATGGTCCACACCTCGCGCGGGGTGCTCGCGCCGGCGAGCGAGCATCTTCGCAGTGAGGTCTCGATCGTGGCCGCGCTCGGCGCCGCACTGCTCGGCGATCGCGTGCCGTGGACGGAGCTGACCGCCGACTATGATCGGATCCGAGATCTGATCTCGCTCGTGATCCCCGGCTTCACCGACTTCAACACCCGCGTTCGCCAGCCCGACGGCTTCCAGCTCCCCAACGTCGCGCGCGATCGAACATTCGCCACGATCGGCGGCACCGCGCGGTTCACGATCTCCACCCCACCCGACCTCACGCTCCCACCGGGCCGGCTCCGCCTGATGACGCTACGTAGCCACGATCAGTACAACACCACGATCTATGGCCTCGACGATCGCTATCGTGGCATCCGCAACGCGCGCCGCATCGTGTTCGTCTCGCCCGCCGATCTCGAGGAGCGCGGCCTCGTCGATCGCCAGGTCGTCGATCTGATCTCCGAGTTCTCCGATGGCGAGCGGATCGCCACGGCGTTCACGATCGTCGCCTACGATCTCCCGCGCGGCAACGCCGCCGCCTACTTCCCCGAGGCCAACGCGCTGGTCCCGCTCGACAGTGTCGCGGATCGCTCGAACACGCCGACCTCGAAGTCGATCGTGATTCGCCTGCGCTGACTACCAGACCAGCTCGAGCTGCGCCCCCGCCACCCGCGGTGCCAGCACCGGCGTCAGCCGGAACGCCGTGGTCGAGGCATGCTGCCGATCGACCTTGTACGCCTTGACGAGCAGGATCGTGGTCACCACCGCGCCACCGAGCGCGATGCCGAACCCGATCCGCGCACGCGTCTGCCAGACGAAGCCCTCGTCGTTGAGGTCGTTCACCTTCGGCACGTTCGGCGGCATCTTCGGCACCTCGACGGCGAGCTCGTCCTCGACGCGCTGGATCTGCGTGTACGAGTAGCCGTAGAACCCCGCCGCGAGCAGCGTCACCACGCCGGTCGAGATCCCCACGGCCCACCACGGATTGCTCGTTCGCCTTGGCGGTGGCGGTTCCTCGCCGCCGATCCTCGCGAGCACCGGCACCTCGACCGTGACCTTGCCGCCGAGCGCGACCGCGACCGTGGTCTCGAACTCCTCGCGCCCCGGCGCCTTCGCGACCACCGCGATCGTACCCGGATCGAGCCGATCAGTGATCTCCGAAGCTGGCGCCACCTCGCGTCCCGCGATCTGGATCGCCAGCCCTTGCTGCTTCGGCTTCGCCACCTTGACGATCACCGTCGCGAGCTTCGCGGCAAGTGCATCGGCACGACCGCGCGCGAACCGCTCGCGCTTGTCCTCCTCGCGCTCGAACTCGTCGGCCGCCGAGATCCACAGCAGCCACGCGGCGCGCGGCTTGTTATCGCGCTCGGCGCACTCGGCGAGGTTGAGCTTGGTGCCGACCGCTGGATCGAGCTGGTAGCTCTTCTCGAACAGCACGCACGCCTCGATGAACTTGCCCTGGCCGTAGAGCGTGCGTCCTTCGGAGAACAGCCGCTTCGCGACGTCGGGGTTGCGGTCCGCGACGGCGACTCCCGCCAGCAGCCCGAACGCCACGAACGCCACGAACGCCACGAGCACCACGAGCACCTTCATCGCCAAACCAGCCGACGAGCTACCAGTCGAGCCGGAACGTTGCGCCGCCGCCCTCGGGCGACACGATCGGCGTGACCGCGAACTGCTTCTTCTTCTTCTTCGTCGAGCGACCCGACGTGGTCTGCGTCGACGTTTCCTGCTTCGCGATGAAGCCCTTGTAGATCGCGAACAGCGCGATCCCACCGACGGCTGCTGCCGCGATGCCAGCGATCTTGTTTCGCGAGTCGAACTTCGGGCCGTTGCTCGCGCAGTCTTCCTGGTGCTTCAGATCGCCGATGTAGCTGCCCGGGTTGTCGATGTCGGCCATCCCCGGAATCAGCTTGCAGTCCTTGTTGTACTGGCCGGTCTTGATCGGGCCGTAGTAGATGAAGCCGCCGAACGCGACCAACGCGACCGCCGAGGTCACGACCGCGGTGGGCTTCCACGGAAACCCGTGGCGCAGAGGCGACGTGGGCTTCTCGGTGAACCCGATGCCAGGACCTGGACCGGTGATCACCGTGTCACCCGGTTCGCGCGACAGCGTGTCGAACGCCGTGGCGACCCGGCCATCGAGTGCACCTGCTTCGACGAACTCGCCGAGCGGCACCCAATCCCCCCACTCCTTGACCGTCTTCTTCTCGACATCGAGGAACTTCATCGAGAGCTGGTAGCCCTCTTTTCCGTCCTTCGGGCGCTTCTCGATCTTGCCGTACATCACGAAGCCGGCCTTGAGCTTGCTGCCGATCGTGGCCATGCAGTCCGGCGCTTCGTTGTCACAACCGTTCGCGACCTTCTCGTCGAGGAGGTCCTTCATGCTGTTCGGCGCGGACGCGTACCGCGCGCTCGTGCCGATGGTGGCGCGGAATCGCTCTGTGAGCAGCCGACCATGCATGGTCGAACCGGTGTCGATGCTGCCGACCACCTCGAGCCCGAGGACCGCTAATTTTGGCTTCTCGGCCGTTGCGGTTCCGGCGAGCCCCAGCACCAGGGCCACGGGCATCAAGACACGCGCGAACATGGGGCGGCACTATCCCACCGATTCGGGGAAATCGGCAAAGGTTCCTGGCGTTACCAGCGGAAGCGGAGTGTGGCGCCGGCGCTACGGTCCGTGACGATTGGCGCAACCACCAGCTCGCTGCGACCCTTGCGCGCGCGTGTGGAGACCCGCTCCGAGCTGCCGCCACCCAGGACGAAGCCCTTGACGAACCCGACCAGGGCGATCGCCCCACCGGCACCGATCACGACCCACGCGATGTTACCGTTGCGTGCCGCTTTTTCGCCTGCCTTGTCACGCGCGTCCTCGGTTCCGAAATCGGCGCAATCACCGATCCCGAACATCTCGCCATCCATATCGCCGCAGGCCTGCGCATCCTTGCGCTTCTGGTCCTCGAGGAACCCGTAGACCCCGCCGCCGGCCGCGATCACGAGCCCGCCGATGAACATGCCTTTCCACACCGCGCGGTTGCGGCTCGGTGCGTCGGAGAGCGTGCCGCCGCAGTCCTTCGAGACCAACGGATCGCAGCCCGGAACGGTCGAGCGCGACTGCTTCAGCGTGATCTGCTCGGTGGTGGTCTCGCCGTTGCGGATCGTGACCTTCTCCTCGGAGTCCCAGCGCTCGAAGCCGCCGGCGACGACCGAGATCTTGTAGCGACCCTCGGGCAGCGACGGCACCTCGCCCGAGCCGGCCGTGATGTTCCCCCGCTCCTCACCGTCGATGAGGATGGTGCCGCGATCGAAGCCTTCGTTTGCGATCCGCACGCGCAACACACCACCGTCGAAGTCGTTGGTCAGCTTCTTGTAGCCCTTGCGCGCCCACTCCTGGAGCTTGGTCAGCGAGGTCTCGGCGATCGGGATGAACTCCGTCCAACCGGGCATCTGCTGCGCGTTCGCGACCTTCAGCAGCTTGAGCGAGATCTGGTAGCCCGCCTGACCGCCGAGCTGCTTGCGCTCGATCTTGCCGTAGACGAGGTAGTCGGCTCCGAGTGCAGCGCCGATCTTCGCCATGCAGTCTTTGTCCTCGTTGGGACAGCTGTTCATGATCTTCTCGTCGACGAGCTCCCTCTCGGAGCCTGGCGTCCACTGATACGGACCCTGCCCGGCCTTTGGCCGTGTTCGCAGCGCGACGGTGAGATCCTGCGCGACGCGCGTCGACTCGGAGTCGACGGTTGTCGTGCCGAGGACCTCGAGGCCGAGGATCGCGATCTTGTCTTTCCCCTTCGCCGCCGCGGAGCCGCCGGCCAACAAGACGATGACGAGACAAAGTGACGATAGTGCGCGTGCCATATCAGTTCCCTCGGTGCCGCGGTGGCGCGGCAATCCAGACCGAAACGGTATCCTGGCTTGGTTCGGTGCGGCAAGCTACCGTGCAGGTCCGTCAGCATGCGGACCCTATCAGCCCGGATCCTCCTCGGTTTTGCGGCGCTCACCGTGACGTTTGCCGTGATCACGGCAACCCTCGTGGAGAGCCTTGGCCAGGTCGAGGATCAGGTGATCCTGATGGGCAAGGGCTACGTGCCCCTCGCGCTCAAGAGCAAGGAGCTCGCGAACCGGCAGGATGATCTCCGCAATTACCTCGAGCGGCAGCTGGTCGAGGAATCGAACGTCGTCCTCGCGCGCGCGAACATCAATCGCTACCGCGCCGCGCGAGATCGCTTCCTGATCGAGAACCGCAAGGTGCTCGAGGATCTCGACAAGCTGATCGAGGTCGACCCGCGCCAGTTCCGCGAATCGGTGCCTCGCCTCGAGGCCATCGAAAAAGGCGTCGCCGCGCTCGAGCCCCACTATGCCGACATCCTCGCGGCCCCCCCTCTCGTCATGTTCGAGCCGGGCAATCAGCTGATCCTGTCCACGTTCTTGCTCCCCACGCCCGCCACTGATCCCAAGCGCGAGCAAGCCGCAGCCTCGCTCAAGAAGCTCCTCGACGAGGAACGCAAGCTCTGGCAGCAAGCCAGCCTGCTCGCGAGTCGCCAGGAGCGCAACGTCGCGCAGATGACGGAGCGGCTCCAGGAGAACGAGCACATCCTCCGCGTCCGCACGTTCTATCTCGGCATCAGCGCCGTCGTGCTCGGGCTGATCGTGACGATGTGGGTGGTCGTCGCGCTGCGCCCGCTGCGCCGCCTGCGCGAGGGTGCGCGCCGGGTCGCCGCCGGTGATTACGCGAGCCGGATCTCCGAGACCGGCCCCGCCGAGGTCGCCGATCTCGCGCGGGAGTTCAATGTCATGGGCCGCGCGATCGAGGAGCGCGAGCGCGAGCTGGTCCGCTCCGAGCGGCTCGCCGCGGTCGGCAAGATGGCTGTGATGATCACGCACGAGGTCCGCAATCCACTGTCGTCGATCGGGCTCAACACCGAGCTCCTCGAGGACGAGCTCGGCGAATCCACGGAAGCCCGTGACCTCTGCCGAGCGATCCACCACGAGGTCGACCGACTGACCGCGATCACCGAGGAGTACCTCGCGTTCGGGCGCCTCCCCAAGCCCAAGCTCGCCGCC
>Ga0105049_10003758_pt1 | contig 17933 bp, 11 predicted proteins | sample MAT06_FD_78087 | JGI IMG/M metagenome (GOLD analysis project Ga0105049, IMG submission 78087) | Freshwater microbial communities from Lake Fryxell liftoff mats and glacier meltwater in Antarctica - MAT-06 | ecosystem: Environmental > Aquatic > Freshwater > Ice > Liftoff microbial mat | place...
CAAACGGCCTGGGTCGCTTGAGACCTCGCGCACACTCGACAGATTTCAACCCTCGAGCCAAGCCGACGCTCCTCGGCGGTTTAAGGTCTGGCCTCCAAGCAAGGCCCATGTCGCGCGCGAGCTTCCTACCTCCAGCGCCCGTCTCCTCCAGTTCCGTACTTCCGCGTCGGGTCAGGATCCGCCCAAACATTCACCCTACCATCGGGCGTACAGCCTCATTCACCACGGAGATCCTCATGCGCCGTCGCCAGATCGCTCGCCTCTCCCTCGCATCCGCTCTTGGACTCGCCTCCGGGCTCGCCTCCTCCGGTTGGGCCCAATCCGGCGCTGGAGCAATCTCGCCCGCCGCAAGCTCCTCGGACACCGGCTCACCCGAGCGACTCCGCGATGATCTTCGAGCACTGGTCCAGCAGGCCCGCGACCGCGTCTTCCCCGCACTCGTCAACATCTCGGTCATCACCGTCAACTTCATGGGCGGCAAGGAGACCAAGGGCGGCTCCGTCGGCTCGGGCACCATCATCTCGCCCGAGGGATACGTCATTACCAACTACCACGTCGTGGAGAGCGGCCGCCGCTTCCGCGTGACGCTCGCGGACCGGCAGGAAGTCGGCGCGACGCTCGTCGGCGAGGATCCGCTCACGGACCTTGCAATCCTCAAGCTCAACCTCGACGAGCTCACCGATTCCAAGAGCCTCCCCGTCGCGACATGGGGCGATAGCGACGCACTCATGGTCGGCGACTACGTCATGGCGATGGGCTCCCCCTTTGCCCTCTCGCGCTCCGTCACGCTCGGCATCGTCAGCAACACCGAGCGCGTCTTCACCGCCGGCGCGGGCGACGAGATGGACGAGATGGAGTTCAACCCCGGCCAGCGCACCGGCCTCTTCACACGCTGGATCCAGCACGACGCCGCCATCAACCCCGGCAACAGCGGCGGGCCGCTCGTCAACATGCAAGGCCAGATCATCGGCATCAACACGCTCGGCGGCACCAACATGGGCTTCGCCTCCCCCAGCTCCCTCGCGCGTCCCGTCGCCGAAGCGCTCGTTCAGCACGGCACCGTCCCGCGCAGTTACGTGGGCGTCGCGCTCAAGAGCATCAAGCGCAGCGACTTCACCCGCGGCGCCATCCTCAACAGCGTCGTCGAGGATGGCCCGGCATGGAAGGCCGGCCTCCGCCCCGGCGATCTCATCCTCACAATGGACGGCACCGATGCGACCGCCCGCTTCACCGAGCAGATCCCCGCTCTCGCCCGCATGATCGCCGAGAAGCCCATCGGCTCCAACCTCGCCATCACCTTCGAGCGCGCCGGCAAGGAGAGCACCGCCACGATCGTGACCGAGAAGCTCCTTGCAGACCGCGGCGATGAGGCCGCGCTCCGCGGTTGGGGATTCTCCGTTCTTCAGATCACAGAGCAGATGGCCAAGGACCGAAAGCTCGAATCAACCAAGGGCGCGATGGTCACGGGCGTTCGCAGCAGCGGCCCCGCCGACACCGCCGAGCCGCAGATCAACCCCGGCGACGTGCTCATCGCCATCAACGGAACAAAGATCGAGTCGCTTAAGGACCTCGTCGAGCAGTACACCAAGATCATGTCCGTCGATCCCGCCCCAGAGACCGTCCTGATCGAGTTCGACCGGCGCGGCAAGAACAACGTCACGGTCATCAAGCCGCGACCCGACAAAAAGGAAGATCCGCCGCGCGAACTGCCCAAGGCCTGGATCGCCGTCGCAACGCAGCCCGTTCTCAAGGAGCTCGCGGCCCAACTCGCCAGCCAGCTCGGCCACGCAGACGCACAGGGCTTCCGCGTCACACGCATCTACCCCGGCACCAACGCCGCAGGGAGCGACCTCAAGACCGGCGACGTCATCGTCGCGCTCAATGGCGAGAAGCTCTCGCCTCGCACCCTGCAGGACGCGGGCCTCTTCAATCGCCGCGTCCGACAGCTCACAAGCGAGGGCAATGCCACCCTCTCCGTCCTACGAGGCTCTGAGAAGCTCGACGTCAAGGTGCCGCTGGAACGCACCCGCATCGGGCCCGAGGAGGCGCTGCGCGACCAGAACAAGGACTTCGACATCTCCGTCCGTGAGCTGACCTTCTTTGATCGCGACGACATGCGCATCGATGACGACGCCAAGGGTGTCCTCGTCGAGAACACCGAGCGCGCCGGCTGGGCTGGCCTCGCGGGCGTCTTCCCCGGCGACCTCCTCCAGAAGGTCGGCGACGCGGAGATCACCGACATCCCCTCCTGGCGCAAGGCCATGACCGACATCGCCAAGCGACAGCCCGAGAAGGTCACCTTCGTCGTCCTCCGCGGCACACGAACCTTCTTTCTCTTCGCCGAGCCCGACTGGAAGCCCCAGACCGAAGCGCAGGCCAAAGAAGCCGAGGGAGAGAAGAAGTAAGGCACTGGGCATCGCGAATAACTACGAAACGAAGCGCGCAAATAGTAAAGAACGAGAGTCGCACGCCCCTCGCTCCCGCTCCAACATCCGCGTGCCGCCGTGTGCATTCCGCATGCCCGCTCCCACTTTCCGCTTTTCACCTTTTCGCTCTTCCATGCCCGACGACGCACCAATCACCCTGACCTCGCGGCTTGACGAGCTCCCCGGCGTCTCAACCCGCGTCGCCAACGACCTGCGCGCACTCGGCATCACCAACCTCGGCCGCCTCGTTGTCCACCTGCCCATGCGTCACGAGCGGCTCGAGGCCGAAACGACCATCGCCGAGCTCGTCCCCGGCAGCAACGTCGCGGCCCGTGGCGAAGTCACCGCCACGCGCCCCGTCCGCCACGGCGCTCGCCCACGCTTCGAGGCCGTCCTCCTCGACGAGACCGGACGACTCGATCTCGTCTGGTTCAACGGCCTCTACATGGCAGAACGCATCAAGCCCGGCGTTCGCATCCGTGTGCAGGGCATGCTCAAGCGCAGGGGACCACAACTCCAGATCGTGAACCCAAAGGTCGAGTTCTTGAGCGACGACAAGGCCGCACCCGCCACACGCGAGGCCGGCCTGCGCCCCGTCTATCCCGCGAGCGAAGCCATCAACTCCGCCGCGATCGAGCGCGTGATGCGCCACGCCCTCCCCATGGCCCTTCCGCTGATCGAGGACCATCTCACCGACGCGTTTCGCACTTCGCGCGAACTGCCCGCGCTCGCCGAGGCGTACCGCATGCAGCACGCGCCAGCGAGCGAGGAAGAGACGCTCCGCTCGCGCCGCCGCCTGGCATACGACGAACTTCTTCAGCTCCAGCTCGGCGTTCATCTCAAGCGAGCCCACCTTCGCCAGACGCTCCGCGCCCCCGCCCTGGCGTGGTCGCAGGAGATCGACCGGCGCATCCGCGAACGCTTCCCCTTCACGCTCACGCCCGGCCAGGAAGAAGCCGTCCGCGCAATCGCCGCGGATCTAGCCAAGTCCGTCCCGGCCAACCGCCTCATTCAGGGCGACGTCGGCTCGGGCAAGACCATCGTCGCGCTTTATGCGATGCTCATGGCCGTCGCAAGCCAGAAGCAGGCCGCGCTCATGGCGCCCACCGAGCTCCTCGCCGAACAGCACCACGCGTCACTCTCGCGCATGCTGGATGGCACGAAAGTCCGCATCGAGCTCCTCGTCGGCGGCCTGCCCCAGATCCAGCGCGACTCGATCCTCGCTCGCCTCGCCGCGGGCGAGATCGACATCCTCATCGGCACGCACGCACTTCTCATTGAGTCCGTCCGCTTCGCCGACCTCGCCGTCGCGATCATCGATGAGCAGCACCGCTTCGGCGTCCATCAGCGTGCCACACTGCGCGAGAAGGCCACCGACGAGGCCTCAACGCCGCACGTCCTCGTCATGACCGCAACGCCCATTCCGCGCACCGTCGCCATCACGCTCTTCGGCGATCTCGACGTCTCGACCATCAAAGGCCTGCCGCCAGGCCGCCGCCCCGTGCGCACGATCGTCGTCCCCTTCGCCCACTCGCGCGACGCCTACGCCGACATCTTCTCCCGCCTCGCCGCTGGCGAGCAGGCCTTCATCGTCGCCCCCGCCATCGAGCCCGGCCTCATCGGAACCAGCGCCGACGGCTCATCCGAGCCGCTGCGCGATGTCCGCACCGTCATGCGCGATCTCGAGCTCGGTCCGCTCAAGGGCTTCCGCCTCGCGGCACTCCACGGCCAGCTCTCGCGTGCCGCGCGCGAGACCATCATGGAGCGTTTCCGCCTGCGCCAGATCGACGCGCTCATCGCCACCACCGTCATCGAAGTCGGCGTTGATGTTCCCAACGCCACCGCGATGGTCGTTGAACAAGCCGATCGCTTCGGCCTCGCGCAGCTCCACCAGCTCCGAGGCCGCGTCGGCCGCGGCGAAAAACTCAGCGTCTGCTACCTCATCGCCGACCCCAAGACCCCCGAGGCCGAGGCACGCCTGCGCGTGATAGAGACCATCTCCGACGGCTTCGCGCTCGCCGAGAAGGACTTCGAGATCCGTGGCCCCGGTGAGGTGCTCGGCCTCAAGCAGTCCGGCCTTCCGCCCTTCAAAGTCGCCGACCTCGTGCGCGATCGCGCGCTCCTCGACATGGCCCGGCGCGACGCCGCCGAGTGGGTCGCGCGCAGCCCGACACTCTCATGGCCCGAAGAAGCACTCATCAAGAGGCGTCTGCTCAAGGCCTTCGGCGAAGCGCTCGGCCTCGCGGACGTGGGTTAGCTCCCGCCCGCCAGAGTGCGACGCTGCGTGCGGATGATGCGGATCGGCCCACGCAGCATCTCAATCGCAACGATCGTCATGATCAGCGCCGCAATCGGACCAAGCCCGCACAGCAAGAGCCCCACCGTTGAAAGCAGCGGCGAAAGCCAAGCCATCATCGTGCAGAACCGCTCCATCTGCGCCGATGGCACACGCGGCGCCAGCGTCCGAAGATACAGCATCGAGGCCGCAGCACCAACGAGCTGCGCTACAAACGCGATCCCAGTGAGCACCAGATGCGAAATGAGCCACGGCGTGATAGGCGGGAAGATCGGGAATGCCATCACCCCCCCGCCGCCCGGAGTCGCTGGCTGCACCGGCTGCTGCGGCGTCAGCACGTTTGCAAACTGCGGGAAGAGTTGCATCATCGCGCTCACGGTCGACAGCCCGAGGCTCACCACCAGCGCCGCGCGCAGCACATGCCGCCACCGACGCCCCTGGTCGATCGCCGTCGGGCCATCCCGCCGCGCCGGGTCCGGCTCACTCAGCCACCACCAGCCAAGCACCGACGCCACCGTGAGTCCAAGTCCGACAAACACCGAAGTCAATCGCAGCGCCTCTGGCAGCCACTGCGGCAGCACCCCCTGCCCACCCGCAACGCCGACAATCGCGCCCCCGATCCCGCCCACGAGCCCAAGCAACACAGAGCAAATGAGCGTGCACTCAACAAGCACGGCCCCACGGTGCAGCCTCGCAAGCTCATCATCACCAGCAAACTGCAGGAGGTCGCCCTTCATCGAGTCCGCGACCGACCACCCACACTCCGGGCAACTCATCTCGCTCGTGAGTCCCCTCAGGCTATAGCCGCACTTGAGGCACGGAAGCTCCGTGACAACCGGCTGCGCAGGCAGTGGCGGCGGAGGCTCTTCGGGATCCAGCTGCTTCAGTTTCTCCTGCACCATCGCATCCCGTACCGCCTCAACAACGTGCTCGCGTCCGCAGTGGCGGCACTTCCAGCTCGCCGCGAGCGGATCACCAAAGAAGCTCGCGCCGCAAGATGTGCAGATCAATGCCATTCCACTTACTCGCCATACGGCGAGGATGATTTCCGCGCCACCACCGTGATCGTCGCGGTTGTCAGGTCATCGGCACGGAAGTTAAACGGCGGCGCGAGCAGCACGTCCGGCACCTCGTTCTGGATCCGGTTCTGGATCCACGCCTGAATGTCAAGCCCCGCCTCGATCACCCACTGGCGCAGCTGGAACTGCGTGATCTTGTTCAGCGACGAGTGGTGATACCCCGTCGTAAAGCACGGCTGCGGATAGACCTCCTTGAACTCCGCCTGGTGTCGCAGGTGCCCCCACGGCTGGCTCCGCTTGAAGTATGGGCACTGCGTGCAGTCCTGTGGCGTCAGCTTCTTCTCCATGGATGCGTCCCACGTCCACGGCAGCTTCTTCATGACGTCGAGCCGGTGCACCTTGCTCGCCTCGCACTTCTCCGCGCTCTCCCAGCACGCCGGACCCTGACGCTGGATCTTGTTGTCCGCGCCGTAGTACAGGAATCCGTGGTCGTGGCTCCCCACCGGCTGGTAGTAGTTGTCATGGTTCGTGACAAAGAGCCCGCCCGGCTTGAGCAAGCGTCCCACGATCGGCAGCTGCTTCGGCAGGTTCAGCATGTGCTCGGTCACGGTGTTCGCAAACACAAAGTCGTACGTCCCATGGCGCGAACGGTCGCTCGCGTAATCCTCCAGCGAGATCTTCCCAAACTTGATCTGCGGAATGTGCCCCATGGTCTTCTGGCACTCTTCCGTCCAGAGCCACGAGTCGATCGCATCAACGTGGGCCGCGCCGCGCTCAACAAAGAGCATCGCGTACACCCCAGCCCCGCACTCCCAGTCCAGGATCCGCTTGCCCACCAGATCGTCCGGACGCACGTGCCCGTTCGCGACCAGCGACGTCACAACGTTGTTGTACCGGTGGTACAACTCAGTCAGGCCCGGCCCCTTCTCAAGCACACTCTGGGCCAACGGGGGCAGCGACTCAAGCGTGGTGGACATGCAGAACTCCAAAGTCTTGCGACACATGACAGACCAATGACAGATCAATGAGAGGTCAGTGACAGGTCAGTGACAGGTCAATGACAGGCCGGAAACTCAGACAAATGCCCCCGCCCAAAACCCGGACCTTTCGCCACCCGTAGCCCGCGGCAACAACCCATCCAACAACAACGCCTCGTCGGCCCTCCCACGTTCGGCTAGAACCTGCTACCCTATAGCCTGCAGGCCGAGAGGGCAACTCAGGCGTTCGGCCAATCATCCGGTCACACGTCCCAACTGATTCGAGGTTGTTCGCCGCTCCGATCCGCGTTCCAACCGCCCCCATTCACCCCACATGCCCCTCGCACGCACCATCTCGCACTCAGCCGCAGTCCGCTGGGTCTGGCCCGCGCTGCTTTTGCTCTTGATGTTGCTGGGACAGTCGCCCGCTTCCGCCAGCGGCGTCTCCAACTGCCAGAGCGCAGGTCACTTCCTCGGTCTTGACTTCGCGTGCGCCTGCGAGCAGCCCCCGCACTGCCCGCTCTGCATCCCCGGCGCGAACGACACTCAAGGACACGGCACAACCCGTACCACCTGCTGCGGCTGCTGCGTTCGCCAATCCGTCCCGTCGATTCCTGATCGCGAGCACTCAAAGTCTCGCCCCGCGACACCCGACCCCGCTGCAGCGATCTCAGCCCCTCGGCCCGGCGTCGATTGGAAGAACGCCTCCATCTCCCAGCTTGGGAGCCGCATCAGTCGCGGCCTCTCGAGCCCATGGCTCACGCGCGACCGACTCTCGCACGCTCGGCTCTGCCGCTGGACGACCTAGCGACCGCAACCGATGCGTTGGCTGACATGCACACAGTGCAGTCACCCCGCCGCGTCTCAGTCACACCACGCCCCGATGTTCCACCGCACAGCCGCCGGCGATCGCCGACGCTTGCCTGATCTCATCATTCATCCAATCGCCCCACCACTCGGAAGGCCCGCTCACCCGCGGCCACCCGAAAGGAAACTCTCATGAACTCGCTCAGCAACGCAACCAGCTCCCATCGCTTCCTCCCCCTCGCCTCCAGCCTCACGGCCGCAACCCTCGTCACGGTCGTCACCCTCCTCGCGGGCTGCGCCAACCCCGGCTCCACCACGGCCGACACGACTTCCGGCGCCGTCAAGACCGACATGGACGAGGGCAAGGTCCACGCCGCGTCCGCAGCCGACACCGCATTCCTCGCGAGCGACGAGCCCATCGCGAGCAACACCGTCGTCCTCTTCGCCAACGGACTCGGTTGCCCGCAGTGCGCCAGCAACATCGACCTCCTGATCAAGAAGCGCGTCCCCGGCGCCCAGGACATCTACGTCGATCTCTCCGATGGCACCGCGACCGTCGACATCCTCCCCGGCACCAAGCGCCGCCTCTCGCCCAAGCAGTACCACGACATCGTCGGCGACGCCGGCTTTACCCTGGTCAAGATCACCAGCCGCTAAAGGAGGCGAGATGCGCTACGCGAAAACGAAAAATGGAAAACCGAAAAGCGAAAACACGAGCAGCACAGCCTGGACGAATTCGGACACTCGCCACTCCGCCGCAAGTCTTCATGTTCGCTCTTCGCTCTTCGCCTTGAGCTTACTGGCGCTCGCGGCTTCTTCCGCGAGCGCGCAGGAGGCCATGTACACCGCTGCCGCAACCATGCCCGGACCCGGCAGCTACGCATTGCGCCAGCAAATCCACTTCTGGCAGTTCGGCTCCAACCCCAACGACGGCAGCGAAGACCACTCCATGGTTGAGCTCCACAATGCCCTGGCCATCGGACTCGACCGCGGCATCGCCCTCAACCTCGCGGCCCCAGTCTCCTGGGATCGCAAAACCTTCACCGACGAGTCCATCGAGGACGACGAGGGTTGGGGCTTTGATGATCTCGAAGCCAGCCTCAAATTCCGCGTCTACCAGAACGACAGCGGCGGAATCAACACGGTGCGCGCGGCGCTGATCGGCGGCCTCCGCCTCAACACCGACGACCAGCTCTACGCCAGCCCATTCGTCTCCGGCGTCGTCACCGTCGTGCAAGGCCGGCACGGCTTCAACCAGGAAGTTGGCTTCACCCTGAACCCCAACGGCCTCAGCCCCGACGACAACATGGGCGGCGACGGTCCTTCGGATGCCGTCCACTTCAACTCCGCCTACGTCTTCCGCGTCTTCCCGGATCGCTTCAAGTCCGACACCGTCGGCGCCTGGTACGCGACCATCGAGATGAACGGCCTCTACGAAACCAGCGGCGACACCGAGCTCCGCTGGTCCCCCGGCTTCATGTACGAAGGCCGCCGCTGGGGCTTTGAGATCATGGCCCAGTTCCCCCTCTACCAGGACGTCAACCACCGCGCCGAACTCGACTGGGCCATCGGCGTCGGATGGCGATATCTCTTCTGAAGAAGTGGCGAAGTGGCAGTAGGAAAAGTGGTCAAGTGGTCGAGTGGCAAAGTGGTCGAGCAACGAAGTACCAGGGTTCCAACCGGGGAGCCGGCACACAAGAACCACAGGCACTCGACCACTTGACCACCCGACCACTTGACCACTTTCGTGGCGAGCATCCCTACGCTCCGGAGCACAACAACGGAGCCCCCATGCCCTTCACGATCAAGCCCGACGACGCCCTCACCGTCGATGCCGACAACCTGAAGTACCTCGACAACCACGTCGATACCGGCGATCGCTGGGTCCTCAACTTCGGCCCACAGCACCCCGCCACGCACACGACGCTGCGCCTTGTCTTGGAACTCGATGGTGAGCGCATCGCCCGCGTCACGCCGCACATCGGCTACCTCCACAGCGGCTTCGAGAAGCTCGCCGAGAGCCTCGACTACAACCAGTACGTCACCATCGTCAGCCGCATGGACTATCTCAGTCCGATCTTCAATGACATCGCCTGGCACGGCGCCGTCGAGCGCCTCTTCAACGTCGATCTCACGCCGCGCTGCAAGGTGCTCCGCACCATCATGTCCGAGGTCGCACGCATCCAGAACCATCTCCTCTGCGTCGGCGCAGCAGGGCTTGACCTCAATGCCTTCACCGGCTTCATCTACGCCTTCAACGTCCGCGAGAAGATCTACGACCTCTGCGACTACGTCTCCGGCCAGCGCTTCCACCCCGACTGGACCCGCGTCGGCGGCCTGATGCAGGACCTTCCTTGCGCCGCCAATGGCGACGAGACCTTCAAGGCCATGGTCAAGGCCCTCATCCGCGACGAGGTCCCCAAGGCCGTTGCAGATCTCGAGAACCTTCTCAACCGCAACCGCATCTTCATGGATCGCACGCAGGGCGTCGGCGTCATCTCCCGCGCCGACGCCATCGCCTGGTCACTCACCGGCCCCATGGCTCGCGGCAGCGGCGTCCGTCGCGACGTCCGCAAGGACGCGCCCTACCTCTGCTACGCCGACAACTGGGACGGCCAGGGCGCCGAGGCCGTGAAGTTCATGGTACCCATCACCGAAGTCGGCGACGCGTACACGCGATACCTCGTTCGCCTCGAAGAGCTCAAGCAGTCCATCAAGATCATCGAGCAGCTCATCGACAAGATCCCGCAGGGTCCCATCGACACCTTCGCCGACGGCAAAATGGTCAAGCCCGACAAGAAGGACGTCTACGGCTCCATCGAAGGCCTCATGCAGCACTTCGAGCTCATCATGACCAACCGCGGCTGGAAGCCGCCGATTGCCGAGATGTACGACTGCCAGGAATCCGCCAACGGCGAGCTCGGCTACTTCATCGTCAGCGACGGAGGCCCGCGCCCCTGGCGCGTCAAGGTGCGCCCGCCCTGCTTCCTCAACTACGCAGTTATCGCCAAGCTCACCGAGGGCCACATGCTCGCCGACGTTCCCGCCATCATCGGCTCCATCAACGTCGTCGCGGCCGAACTCGACCGCTAAAGCACGCACGCCCTTCCGGGCCATCGGCGCAGGCGGATGGATGCCCTCCGAATTACCCAATCGCCCCGACCACACCGCGTGCGAGGTTTTCGCATAGGCGCGCACACCATCACCCAGCGAGCCTTGAGCTTCTCAGAATTCCGCGCAGTGTCAACCCAGGGGAACCGGAATCAGCGCACGCAAAGCCAACGAGCGTGCGCTCGGCGGCCCTGCGCCGCGGACACCGAGCGTTACCTGGCCTTCGCGAGCATCTCGTTCTTCTTGCTCTCGCTCATCTTGTCCCACTCATCGATGCAACCGGCGCAGCAGAAGCCGACCTTCTTGCCCTTGTAGGCAACCGTGACGGCGGGGTCGATGAGGTGATCGGGCATGATCGGGCACTTGCTGTTTGACACCATGCCAGCATTCGCGATGGCCGCGTCGGGCGTGGTCTTGGTCTCGCGGCTCCCGGAGGCTTTGTCGCTGGCGCAGGCGCCAAGCATTGCAAGAGAGGCAACGGCAGCGGCGGTCATGATCGTGCGCATGGAAGGTGAACTCCTTGGAATCTTCAAGACCACGGACGGTGCCACTCACGGCAACCCAGCGCCCGTAGCTTATCCTAGCGCGGGCGCTGGCCAGGCTTCCCGCCCACCGGGTGCCGCGCCCGAGCCGCCGCGAGTCGGCTGCCCCTCGACTTGCAGCCGCAGCAGTTCGGCGTATCGGCCGCCCCGCGCAATCAGCTCATCATGCGAGCCCGACTCGATGATCGAGCCCTTGTCGAGCACCACGATCCGGTCCGCGTGCCGGATCGTGCTCAGCCGATGCGCAATCACGAAGCTCGTCCGCCCTCGCATCAGCCGCGCGAGGCTCTGCTGGATGAGCATCTCGCTCTCGCTGTCAAGGTTGCTCGTGGCCTCATCAAGGATCAGGATCTTGGGGTCCGCGAGGATCGCGCGTGCAATCGCGATGCGCTGGCGCTGCCCGCCCGACAGCCGCACGCCGCGCTCACCCACCATCGTCGCGAACCCGTCGTCAAACCCATTGATGAACTCCTGCGCGTTGGCGTCCCTCGCCGCCTGCTCCACCTGCGCCCCCGTCGCATCGCGCCGGCCATACGCGATGTTCTGCGCGATGGTTCCGTCAAAGAGCAGCACGTCCTGCTCCACGATCCCCAGCAACCCACGATAGCTCCGCACATCGATCTCGCGCAGATCAACGCCATCCAGCAGCACGCTCCCGCCCGGTCCGCCGCCGGGCGCACGCGCATCAGGATCATAGAACCGCGCGATCATGTTGCACAGTGTTGTCTTCCCCGAGCCGCTGGCCCCGACCAGCGCGACGACCTCGCCCGCCCTGACCGACAGCGACACGCCCCGGATCACCGGCTCGGGCTGGGGCGTCTCTCCCTGCTCCCTCTTCCGCGCCACGCGCGGGTATGTGAACCAGACGCCGCGCAGCTCCACATCCCCGCGCGTCCGGCTCGCCTCAACAAGTCGCGTCCCCTGACCCTCCTCAAACTCCTCCGACTCCGCGAGCAGATCCAGCACGCGATCCATCGCCGCCAGATTGCTCTGCACCGCCGCGGCCGAGCTCGTCAGCGACTCCAGCGGCCCCAGCAGCATGAGCAGGTACGCCGAGAACATCATCACATCGCCGATCGTGAGCGTGCCGCGCAGCACCTGCGTCCCGCCATACACCATCACGCCCGCAGAAGCCGCGGGGATCAGCACGCTCCACGCGATCTCAACGATCCGCGACCACCACCACGTCACGATCTCCAGCCGCGTCATGTAGTGCTGCCCGGCCGTGAACCGCGCCGACTCGGCCCGCTCTCGCGAGAACCCGCGCACCACCCGCACGCCCGCAAAGACCTCCGTAGTGGTCGCATCAACACTCTGCCGCACGGCCTTCGCGTCGCGGAAGAGCGGACGAATCTGCGCAATCCACGTCCGATGCGTCAGCCACACCGCCGGCAGCAGCATCGTCGCGCCCGCAAGCAGCCGCCAGTCAACCCAAGCCAGAATGATCAGCGTCCCCGCAAGCTGAACGATCGCGCGCCACGGGTTGTAGATCAGGCTGAAGAGCAGCTCCCCCGCCGTGCCCGCGTCGTCACGAAGCAGGCTCGCGATCCCGCCACTCTTGTAGTGCTGAAGCCGATGCAGCGGCAGCCGGCTCGCCCGCTCGAACGCGCGCGTCCGCAGTTGCACCTGCACACGCTTAGTCACGCGCGTCACCTGCCACCGCCCCAGCGTCCCAAGCGAGACCGTGACCGCCGCAAGCAGAATCATCACCCCGCCCAGCAGCCAAAGAAGCCGCTCACGCGACAACGAATCCGTGAACGTCCGAAGCCACGCCGGCAAGCCCTGCGGCCCAGGCTCGGGAAGCAGCACGTAGTCAATTGCAATCTTCGTCGAGGCCGGTAGTCCAAGCCCAAGGATCGTCGTGATCGTGAGCGTCAGCAAAGCAAGGTAGATCCAAGGTCGATGGTTCACGCCGCCGCTGGGCGTGAGCCCCGTCATCGCCCAGAAGCTGCGCAGCAGCGCCGGGAACGATCGTGCACGCTTCCAGGGCTCCCGCGCCGATGCGCCGCCCGCGGCAGACTCCTTCAGCCCGCCGCGTTTGGCGTAGTCCTTATCGGCACGACGCTTATCGAGGTAGTCCCTGAGCCGAAGTCTGCTGCTGGAGGTTCGTTGCTTCAACGCGGCATCCTACGGCCGCTGAACCGGCCGCCCCCACGCCCCACCTTTCCCCGATCTCGCCCTACAGCCCCAGCACGATGATCGCGATCCACTGAGCATCCTGAAGATCGACATTCTCGTTGCCGTCGATGTCGCCCTCGAGCCAGTCCGGCCCCGGCTGGATCAGCCCCACCACAACCTGCGCGAGGTTCTGCGCATCGAGCAGGTCCTCGTTCTCGTCGCGATTGATGTCGATGTCCGGCGGGCAGACAAGCTGCGTCAGCGACACATCATCCACCGCCGCCTCAACGATGGAGCCAGCACCGAGGTCTCGCGCGATGAAGCGGAGACGTGTCTGGTTCGAGAGCTCGCCGCTCATCGCCACTTCACGCCGGACCCAGGCGCCCGCATTCTCCGAGACCACCTCAACGTCGCTCCACGTCGCGCCGTCGTTGGTGGAAATCTGCACGGGCATGGAGTCGGAGTTGGGATTGGCGCCCCCGTTGTTCGAATACCAGCGCGAGTACACCAAGGTTGTCTGAAAGACGCTCGGAAAGCGTCCCGGCGGCACCGCATCGATGCGCGGGCTGGTCAGCGTCGTAGCGCCGCCATCCACATCGAAGCTGCCGACACCGGTTCCCGCCTGCGCGCCGGTGATGAAGCAGAACTGCCCGCCCGGAGTCACCTGGTTCCCAGGCTGCGCTGCCGTCGCCTGCGGCACCGCCCGCTCCCAGATCCCCACCGTCGCCGCGTCGCCGGGCGCCCCGATCGTCCAGCCACGCTCTGTTTCCATCGTGTCCGCGAAGCGAGTCTGCACCTCGCCCCACCGCACGGAGAGCACCGACGCCGGAGCATCCGCAGGGAATCGCACCGTGGACCCCGCCTGAGTCTGCACCTCAAAGTAGAAGTCCGTGGTCTGGTGGCAGACGCCCGCAGGAAGCTGCACGCCATAGGTCGTGCCCGAAACTGGCGCGAGCGGGACGGTCGCAAAGTCGCCGCTGCCGTAAGGCTGCACCCGATACTTCAGGATCGCCGTTGCGGGCGAGACCGCCTGCGAGCCGCTCTGGATCGTGACCGTCAGGGGCAGGGCCTGTCCAGCGCGCCCAATCGTGGGAATCGGCGCGGGGAAGCTCCACCTCACGGGGTTCGCGGCATACTCCGCCAGGCGAATCACCGCCTCGAAGTTCTCAGACGCGGTCGGAATGATCTGATCGGCCGGAAGCACGAACCCATTGGTCCCAGTGTCGCGCAGCTCGATCGTCCATGAGAAGATGCCGCGAGCGCCATACATCCAGTCCGGCGCCACGCCCGCCGCCGGGTAGATCGTCGTGTACGCGGGACCTGAGGTGTAGCGCAGCCCGTTCACGCTTTCGATCGCGTCCGCGAGCATGTCATCAAGCTGGGCAAACAGCGGCCTGTCCGGCGGCAGCTGGCTCGTGTAGCCCCACGGCGACAGAATCAACTGGCTGAAGCTGTGGAAGTCAATGTGCGCCGCAATCCGCGGATTCGCAATCACAAAGTCACGCAGCGCCTGCGACTCGGGCTCGCTGAAGGCCGTCGGGCCGCGGTACGTTTCGTTGTTCTGCGTGCCGCTGGACCCCTGACCACCCCACTCATATCCCCAATTGCGGTTGAGATCAACGCCAAAGGAGCCGCCCGGATTCGGCCGGCGGTTCTTCCGCCAGAGCCGGTTGTTCGGAGTCCACGTGAACTCGTACCCATCCGGATTGACGACCGGAACAACGATCACCTCGCACCGCTCCATCGCGACACGGATTCGTGCATCGCCCGCAGCGTACCGCTCAAGCATCTGGTCCGCCACAAACATCGAGGTCATGTGATTGACCCACTCGCGCGCATGCTGCCCACCGTTGATCAGCACGATCGGGCGCCCGCTGCGCGGGTTCCCAGGCAAGTCCGGCGCGCTGAACCGAATGCCGCGGATCGGCCGTCCCTCGAGGCTGTTGCCCAGCACAACCGTCGACGCCAGAGTGGGATTCGCCGCCGCCAGCTGGTCCAGCCGCGTGTTGATCTCCGTGAGCGTGCGATACGTCGCGAACCACGCGATGTCACGCTGCATGTTCGTCTGGTCAATCTGCGCACGCTCCGCATCAAGCAGCGCCTGCACGTCCGGAACCATCACCTCAGGCTCGAGCCCAAGGCCCACCAGCGCCGCCTCCTGCTCGGGCGTCACCTGCACATGAAGCGGCCCCACACCAATTCGGCAGTCCCACACGTTGGTCACGATCTGGTTGACGCGCATCAGCTCCGCCGCGCTCCGCACGTTGATCCGAACCACCTTCTGCCCGTGGTACGGCCCGGGAGGTGCCGACTCCTGCGCTCGCGCGAGCCCCGCGGCCCCCACCATCATCGCGCAAGCCCCCATGAGCACAACCGAACGACAAAGAAGGCTGCTTCGCATCGTCATCCTTTTCAGACTCGCCCTTCGAGCCGGTTCACCACTGGCAAGGTCCCAAGCACACACACCCTCAACAGCTCTTCCAAACCACCACCACCCCCGACTGTCGGGTATTGTGACACATTCAGCCCGCTTCCGCCAGCACCAAGTGAAATTGCCCATCAACCCGCGACGGATTCTCGCCATGACGAACCCAAGACCCCTCACCGCCCCACCCCTCCTCCTCAAACAGTTCGCCGCCATAATCCCCTTTCGTACGTTCTTCGCCGCCACCCTCTGCCTCGCCTCGTGCGCGGCCCAAACAAGCCCAACTTCGACCGGAGCCACCACAACCGTGTTCACCCACGCCGCCGTCGCCTCCGACCATCTCCTCGCCTCAAACGCCGGCCTCGAAATACTCCGAAAGGGCGGCAACGCCGTCGATGCCGCCGTCGCAACAAGCTTCGCCTTATCGGTCGTCCGCCCCTACTCCTGCGGCATCGGCGGCGGCGGCTTCATGGTCATCCATCTCAAGGACGACCCACGCAACCCCGGCTCCGGACCCATCCGCGTCGCGCTCGACTATCGCGAGTCCGCGCCCGCCGCCATCCGCGCCGATACCTTCGAGTCCGTTCCAGACCCGCACGCACAGACCCACGGCGCCAAGGCCGTCTGCGTTCCCGGCAACGTCGCCGGCCTCCTCCACGCCCTCGATCGTTACGGAACGCTGCCGCGCGACGTCGTCCTCGCTCCCGCCATCCACCTCGCCCAAACCGGATTCGCAGCCGATGCGCACTACGTCGAGATGGCCCAGGAAGATCAGGACGTCATCCCCTGGCTCAAAAAAGACCCCGCCCGCATCAAGCGTTTCGCTTTCCTCTGGAATCGCTACCTCGATCAAGGCAACGTCAAGATCGGCACGCGGATCACCGTCCCCGAGCAAGCCCGCGTCCTGCGCCTCATCGCCGAGCACGGCCGCGCAGGCTTCTACGAGGGTGAAGTCGCCGACGCGATCATCAACGCCGTGCAGGACGATCATGGCTTCCTCACGCACGAGGACCTGCGCTCCTACGCCGTCGTCGAACGCGCACCACTCGTCAGCGAGTTCCGTGGCCTCGAAGTCATCACCATGCCGCCACCAAGCTCCGGCGGCATCGTCATCGCCCAGCTCTTCGACATGCTCGAAGCCAGACCCGACCTCCTCGCGCCCGCGATGAGCACATCACGCGGCGGCGGCCACAACACCGCGCCCTACATCCACCTCATCACCGAGTGCTTCAAGCACGGCTTCGCAGACCGCGCACGCTGGATGGGCGATCCCAACTTCGTGAAGGTGCCGCTCGCGCGTCTGCTCGACCCAACGTACACCAGCGCCCGCGCTGCAACGATCGATCCCGCGCGAACGCTCCCAATCGAGAACTACGGCACCGCGCCACGCCCGCCAGAAGACCACGGCACCAGCCACCTCTGCGTCATCGACGCCATGGGCAATGCCGTCGCCTGCACCGAGACCATCAACCTCATCTTCGGCTCACTCCTCTGCGTCCCCGAGTTCGGCTTCGCGCTCAACAACGAGATGGACGACTTCCTCACGCGCCGCGGCGAGGCCAACGCCTTCGGCCTCGCCCACGCCGAACTCAACCGACCCGCGCCCGGCAAGCGACCCCTCTCAAGCATGACACCCACCATCGTCTGGGATCCATCACGCGGCACCGGCGGCTCAATGCAACTCATCGTCGGCGGCGCAGGCGGCCCGCGCATCATCACCGGCTCCGCCCAAGCCGCGCTCAACGTCCTGCTCTTTGACATGCCCGCGCACGCCGCCGTTGCGTCCCCACGCTTCCATCACCAGTGGCAACCCGACACACTCCAGCTCGAAATCGCGCTCACCACGCCCGCGCTCGAAACCCAGTTGAGCCAGCGCGGCCACACCACCCGCACACGCAAGTCCGTCGGCAACATCACCCTCATCCGCGCCAACAACAACACATGGGACGCAGCCAGCGACCCAAGAAAAGGCGGCGTCCCAGCAGGCTACTGAGATCCAGCCCAAGCATCTCGCCTCTTCACCCAACACCAACCACCTCCCCCCTCGATGCCAAGAGGTCAAGCCGCCAAAACGCTCCCTCACTCGATGCCTCGATGCCTCCTGCCCAGATGCCTTCTTCAATCCCACCCTCTTCCCTTGCCTCCATCGCCTTCCCCTCTCTCCCCTGCCTGCCTTCGTGCCTTCATGCCTTCGTGCCTTCATGCCTCTCCG
>Ga0105049_10003759_pt1 | contig 17933 bp, 18 predicted proteins | sample MAT06_FD_78087 | JGI IMG/M metagenome (GOLD analysis project Ga0105049, IMG submission 78087) | Freshwater microbial communities from Lake Fryxell liftoff mats and glacier meltwater in Antarctica - MAT-06 | ecosystem: Environmental > Aquatic > Freshwater > Ice > Liftoff microbial mat | place...
CCCCTAAATCACAGGCCAACCATGCCCAGGCAACCTGCAAAGGTGCTTGAGCGCGGCGATTTGCGCCGTTTGCTCAAGGCGACCGAGACGACGCGTTACCCGGCACGCAACCGCGTGCTGGTCCTTCTCAGTTTTCGTGCGGGGTTGCGGGCCTGCGAGATGGCTGGGCTGACGTGGCCCATGGTGCTGGGCCCCTCGCAAAAGTTCACCGGCCATTTGGCCATCACCATGGGCATCGCCAAAGGCGGGCGGTCGCGTAACGTGCCGCTGTCAGCGGACCTGCTGGGGGCGCTGCGCAGGCTGCACCGGCTGGAGGGTGACCCGGTGACTGGCGCTGTGGTGCGGTCTGAACGGGGCACGCATATGACCGCCCGGTCGGTGGTGAACTGGTTTCACGATACCTATGATCGACTGGGCATGGCGGGCTGCTCGTCACACTCCGGCCGCCGCACGTTCATCACCAGGGCAGCACGCCTGCTGCCCAAGACCAACGGCTCCTTGCGTGATGTACAGGAACTGGCCGGGCACAGCGCGCTGAGCACGACCGAACGCTACATTCAGGGTGACCGCGCCGTACAGCGCCAGCTGGTCTCCCTCCTCTAACTCCCCCCCCCTGACCCTTACAGAGAAAGGATCGATGCCATGACTGGCAACGAACAGATGAGTCATGACCAGCGCGCGGCGCTGATCCGAGACCTGAACGACAGCTTCCGTCAGACGCTGGTCGGCGGGACGCTGTTTTTGACGCAGGGCGTCATGCATGCGACCGAAGGCGAGATCGCCGGTCTGATGCAGGAGATTGGCCGATTTGACGCCTTTGACGAGGACAACGACCCGCACCACGAACATGACTTTGGCAGCCTGACGTGGCAGGGCGAGACGATGTTCTGGAAGATAGAATATTACGACGATGCGATGTTCTACGGCTCAAAGGATCCGACCGACCCGCGCGTGACGACACGGGTGCTGACGGTCATGCTGGCCAGCGAATACTGATGCGCGATGCCTGGACTCATGCACCCGGGCGCGTCCCTGGTATCGCCCTACCAGCAAGGCAAGCTTGACGCCCTCTGCGGCCTCTACGCCCTCATCAACGCCATCCGCGTCGTTCATGCCCTCGACCATCCGCTCTCCGGTCCCGCCTGCCGCAGCTTGTTCAGAACCGGGATGAAGGCCCTCCTGTCCGACAAGCACACAGCCGCAGCACCGTATGGCGGCCTGACGGCCAGCCAGCAGCAAAAGTTGCTCAAGGCCCTGATGCGCGCGCCTGTGCTGGCTAACCGCGCGCCCCTTCAGTTACGGCAGCAGCGGCGCTGGCCAAAAACGGAAGCCGACCTGGAGCTGTTCCTCCGCACGGCCATAAAGCGTGGCGCCGTCATCCTCGCCTGCCTTCACGGCCGCATGTCCCACCACACCGTCATCACCGGCGTAAGGGGTGAGACGGTTGTCCTGTGCGACAGCAGCGGCATGAGTTTCGTCTACCTCAGCAGCATCGGCTTGTCGGCAAGCGGCAGCACAGGACTTCGCCTTGATCGGCTCGCGACCCTTTCGATCTAGGCGTCGGAGCGGCGAGCCTTCTGTCGAGCCACTGGTTCTTTTACGGGCTTGCTGGCCTGCTTCGTCGCGGATGGGTGCCAGTCCTCATACGTTCCTTCGCGCGCTTTGCGGGCGGCCTCATCAAAACCCACATGTGTCAGGAAGCCGAGGAGAAAAGGGAACGGGACGTTGTGCTTATGGGCATAGGCTAACTGGTTGGCCATATCCGCAATCGCATCACTGCTCAAAAGTTCGCTCAGGTTGGTTCCAGATTCGGGGTCGTTTATGAGGTAGTATAGTACCTCAATGTATCTACGGGCGGTGAGATTTTTGGCACGCCTGCCCGGCGTTTTGCGATCAACCATCGCCTTGACATGGCCCCACCACTCCAACCTCTTCACCTCTCGGACCAGGATGTAGACGTCGAACCGCAAGTTGTTGTGGATATCCGTGATCTCGCGAGACGGCCGACCACTGCCGCGTCCCGACCATGGTTCTTGCAGTCTTTCGATCTGCTCGTTCAGTTTTGTGTGAATGTTCTCACAGAGGCTTTTGAAGCAGGCTCGCACCTCACCCGGGTCGTATTTTTTGGCGTCGACCTCATCTGGGATCAGCCGGAAAATTTTCGGATACACGGCCCGAACAACCTGTTTATAGGGTTTTCTACGAAGCTTTGAGACCTTTGCCATAACGGCCTTTTCTACGAAGAATGCTCCCAGTCCAGTCATTATGCCACCTTAGAAAAGCGTGTATACGTGTTCTTTTGAGGGTGATCGGGGCGAAAATCCAAAAATTGTAAACGGTCAGCGCGTCACTCAAGAAAGGACCGACGATGACTGTACGATTGAAGAAGAACGCCGACGCGGCAAAAGCCCGTGTAGTGTCAACCTATTATTTACCCACGTACCCAGCACACATGGGCGGCATAGCCTTTCGAGAAATACTGCTGGCCAGCTTGGCTACCACAATCCCCAGCTTGGAAAGACTGCTGGATACCAAGCCTGAGCTGGCATGGGTAAAGCACGCCAATAGCCGGGATGCAGCACATGCCGGAGATTCACTTCAACGGTTCTTGGCGCGTGAGCGCTCTTTCTATGATCATGCTGCCAAGTGCTTCATGCTGTTTGCTGTCAAGTCCAAAGAGGCGGAGGTCATACGGCAGGCGATTGGCTTTGGTCATCGCGGTGACGACCCGCGGGTTTGGGGGACATCGGTGCATCCCATCGTCAGGGCTGCTTTCGGCTTTGCCCTTCACCAGACTGTATGTGAATGGCCAGACCAACTTCAAAGGCCCAGCTATTCTGTCACAATGATCAAGGAGGAGTGGTTCACGGCGCGACGCAAGCCTGTCTTTGATGTTGAGGCGATGACGATGCAAGTGAAGGCCGCGCTGGATGACATCGGCTTCGAGGGTCTGCTCTTCATCGAGGTCCAAGGTATGCGTAGCCAGACGGCTGATCTGCACTTCCATGTCCACGGCGTCATCGCGCCGAAGAGAAAGGGCGCATTGTCTGAGACTAAAAGCCGGGTGCGGTTGGAAAGGTTGTTCCCGAAGGTCAACGGCGCCAAGGGCGTGGTCATGCGACGCTGCGAGGCCCCCGCAGATGTTGAGCACTTCCTGATGTACAGTGCCAAGTCACCCCACAGCATAAAGCGCCTTTACAAGGCCAAGGACAGCGTAGAGCGCGGGTACAAGGGCGGGGTGAGGCGCGCGTACAACGGCGTGCAGACGGGACGTGGCTTCAAGATACGCGATGGCCAAGGAGGCTACTCTGCGCGCTTTGCTTTCGACATCATGGTTGTGCGCAGCATGATCAGCCTTCCCAAGCTCATCATCGCCCACGGCAAAAAGCCGCAGCGCCTAAAGCAAACCATACTAGAACGGACCGACAGCATCCTCAGTGAGGCTGGCATTGAACGTGAGCGTTACCCACGCAAGGAGCTGGAGACGGTGTGGCGGAGGGTCAACCATCGGAACCCACCGCCAAAACGCTCAGAGCGAGGCGGTATGCGCAGCCGAGGGACTATTTTTTTGAAGAGCGTGGCTAAAAAAGTACGGACGCTGGACATCTAGCCGCTGACAGGTGGGCTACTTGGCGGTAACCGGTGAGCGTTCCGTGTAACCGGCAAAGTCCACCAAATCCCCGCTGCCTAAAAGCGCAGCGGGCCTCCCCACTCATGACAAAAGCCACATTCTGTCATGAGTGGGATTCTGGCCGTTGCGTCCATGTGGCATACGCTGCCCGCTTGGCAGGCTGGGGCTAATGTGAGGCGACTTCAATGCGGGGTTCAAAGGGCTTGCCTATAGCCCACCCACCGCCCAGGGCGTGGCTTGGCCGCACGTTAGTGGACAAGCGAAATGTTGTGATAGTGCACTATGTCGCTTGTCCACAAGTTAGCTAGTAAGCTAGTAAGCTAGTAAGCTAGTAAGCTAGTGCACTAACACAGATAGTGCGCTATCATGTGATAAAAGATACGGAGCGGCCCCATGCACACCATCGCACTGATCGCCCAAAAGGGCGGAGTTGGTAAAACGACCATCGCCATCCATTTAGCGACCGGCTTTGCTGCTGCTGGACGCGCCACATTGATCCTCGACCTCGATCCACAGGCGTCCGCAGCCGAATGGAAGGATCATCGCGAAGCCGAGTTTCCCGCCGTGCTGTCGATCCAGCCGTCGCGCCTGGCGAAGGTAATGGACGAAGCACGCAACATTGGCACCGAGATACTAATCCTAGACACTGCCCCGCACAGTGAAAGCACCGCCCTCGAAGCGGCACGCGTTGCCGATCTAATCCTGGTGCCCTGCCAGCCGACCATCATGGACTTGCGCGCCATGAGCAAAACTGCCGACCTGTTGAAATTAGTGGGCAAGCCTGCCTATGCCGTGCTTAACAACGTGCCTCATAAAGGCACGGTCGTCGCGGAGGCCACCGAAACAATTAAGGAAACCTTCGGCATGCAAGTCGCGCCCATGCACTTCGGCGACCGCGTCGCCTACAGCCGCTGTATGATCGCAGGGCAGGCAGCACAAGAATTTGAGCCGACCGGCAAGGCCGCGAATGAAGTCGCAAGAGCCATAAAGTGGGCTAGTGCACTATTGCACTTACCCACTGTCAAGACAGTGCTTAAGAAAGAGGCCGCAGCATGAACAATCGTTTCGCAGCCGGACTCGGTAAGGTCAAAGACGCTGGCGGCAAGAACACACCTGGCGCCGTCACCCCAACTGCTGTGGCACCTACACAGCTGACCGCGGAAGCCAAGCGCTTTGACCAGGCGAACCGGCGCGGAAAAGTGGTGATCTCGGCTTACTTCGATCCGGCAGTGCGCAAGCAGCTCGCCATCCTTGCGGTCGAGCAGGACAGTACGCAGGCTGCGCTCATGGCCGAGGCGCTCAATCTGCTATTCGACAAACACGGGCGCTCAGCCATCGCCAAGGCGTGATAGGGCAGGGGGATTACGCAGGACGCCCCCGCTTTTCAAACCAGCCACGGCAAAAGGCCAGGTAGTGTGATTCAGGGCGCTTTGGCTCAATCTCTTCCCGCACGCACCATTGCCGCCATTCTCGCTCCAAGTAGCGCACGTCCCAACCAGGTGCCTCGCCTCGCGCCTCATCATAGCTCTCAGGTTGCAGCGGACGGATCGAGTCTTCGCCCATGCCATGTATCGGCATGGTTCGGCGGTTCAAGAAGACCAGCTTTTCACCCTCAAGGCGCAGCGCATAATCAGGGATATGGTGATGTGCCTGATCCTCTTCGACGATCTTTGACAGCAGTCGCTTGAACTCCTTGTCCGTCGAGTTGGAACCGCATTTGTACTTCAGTTTCTGCAGCCCAATCGACCACTCCCCCTGCGACCCACAATGCTTACGGGCGATCTCATACAGCCGCCGCTCCAGCGGCTTGCGCAGCCGAAAATAATTCCGGTGCAGCGTCAGCACTTCGCGCGCGGACACTGCGTTGAACACCCAATCCGATAGCTTGACCTCGACTTCCTGCATCCGTCCGTCCCGCGTCTCACGCACAATTCGGTAACGGTCGATCAGGCCGAAACCATCCAGAACCTCCACGTCCCCAGTCGTCACATTGGTTTCAATGCGAGTGCCTGCCAGACGCTCGAACGCCGCACGCAACTGTTCATAGCCGCGCCCGTCGGTGCCTCGATTGGTCGCACTGAGCAGATCGAACGCCTTGAATCGTAGCGTTTGATCGACTTTGCGGCCTTCATTCAGCGCCGCCATGATCTGTGAAATGCAAAAGATCAGAATATCGCGGTCGTGCACCGTCGCCAGACCCTTCACCGAAGGGGTGATCTCGACGAAGTGGCTTCCGTTCTCATAGCGGCGGACGTTCACATCGGGCTTGGTAGACATCGAGAAGACAGGATGCTCCATAGAGGCCATGTCGGCTTTAGGTGCCGCATCGAAGATGTCACACACGAAAAAATCCGCCTGCTGCATCCGGTCTGGAAGCAGCGGGGAGCGCAGCTCTTTCGTGTTATCACCCACCATCGTGCTATCACCCACTTGAATCGTGTTATCACCCACCGGCAGCCATCTTCGTGCTTTCACACACCAAGTCAACCCTTTCGTGCTTTCACACACCATCTTTCGTGCTTTCACACACCATCTATCGTGTTATCACACACCAGACATTCGAAATATCCGCATTATTTCAGGATGTTAAGGGGCGCTATTCACAGCGTAACACTATATTTAACACATATTTAACACAGCGCGATCTGTGGATAGGTTTTGGCTAAGGCGCGTACAGACTGAACCGACCGGCCATCAGACGGGCAAATGTACCCGGGCGATCGGCGCGCCGCAGCGCCCCGACCAACTCGCCCCGCAGCAAGACCAAGCGCGCCTGTCCGCGTCCGGCCCCAGCGAACCCACTCGCCACCCTCGCAGCGCGGGCACGCCGCCGCCGGACCGGGCCCGCCTGGACACAAGTGTCGATCTCCATCACCGCCAAGGTCAGGCGCCAGCCGCGCATGCTGGTGGCCAGGTTGATAGCGGCGAGCGTTGAGGTCGAGACGGCGCCGACAGTCAACGGCGATATCGAAGCAGCAGATTGGGTGCCGTGGCCAATGGCAGCCCCGCATCCGATTGCGTCACGAAGGCCCAGAGTGGCGCAACGGCGCAACGACCGGCAACGTCGCCGCCTGGGCTCGTAGTAATCACAAAACGCATTGACGCAAGACCGTGTTCTGTCTTATGACACCGATGTCATGACACCGATGTCACCGCCAGTAGGAGCGGTCAATCATGTTGCGTCAACCCCGCCGGGAACGGGGGTTCTGGGAGGAACGATGGCCACCATCTATGACGTCGCGCATCGCGCGGGCGTGTCGCCCAAGACCGTCAGCCGCGTGCTGAACGGCGACGGACCCGTCGGGGACAAGACACGTCTGGTCGTCCAGCAGGCGATGGCCGAGATGGGATATGTGCCTTCGAATGCCGCGCGGATGATGCGGTCGAACAAGTCGGGCCTGGTCGGCGTGATAACCGGTGCCATCACGACCGCGCAAGGGGGCAGCCCGTCCGGCTTGCCGGAACTGATCATCGTGCAGGGTATCCAGCAGGTCATGGCCCGCAGCGGCATGACGATGATGATCGCCGATACCGCCGGGCGGTCCGATACCGTGCCGGGGCTGATCGACACCTTTCTGCGCCACCGTGTCGAGGGCCTGATCTACGTGGCCGAATACCACCAGAAAGTGGTCATCCCCCGGGTTTCCGAGGACACCCCCGTCGTTCTGGCCAACTGTTATGACGCGGTCGGCACGCCCAGCATCCTACCGGATGACGAAAAGGGTCAGCGCGACCTTGTCGTCCGGCTGATCGCGGCCGGGCATCGCCGGATCGCCTATCTGACGCTGATGGATTTCCTTGATGCGACGCGGCTGCGCACCCTTGGCTATCGCGCCGCGCTGGACGCGGCCGACATCGCCTTTGATCCCGCACTTGTGCAGACCTGCGAGATGAACTCGCCCGAGGGCGAGACGCAGCTTTTGTTTGACGCGGTCGAGCGGCTGATGCAGATGCGCGATCCGCCGACCGTGCTGTGTTGCGGCAACGACAAGATGGCGTTGAAACTGTACGGCATCCTGCGGTCGCGCGGAACGCGGGTCCCGGACGAGGTGTCGGTCGCGGGATATGACAATCACCGCGTCATCGCCGAGACGCTGTTTCCGCCGCTGACCACGGTGGAACTTCCCTATACCGCCATGGGCGCGCGCGCGGCGCAGCGTCTTCTGGCCCGAATCTCCGGCCAAGGCCGGGATGACGACAGTGTCCTGCGCGTCGCAGGCCCTGTCCACTGGCGCGCCTCGGTGACCGAACAACGCGTCTCTGCTTTGCAACTCAGGATCGTCAGGGAGGACTGATCAATGATCTATCAAAGATATCTGGGCGGCGCGGCCATTGCCGCCTGCATCATGGGCACGGCCGCAGCCGCGCAGACCGAATTGACCATGTGGTATCATGGTGCCGGAAATGACGTTGAAATCCAGCTGGTCAACCAGATCATCACCGATTTCAACGCGAGCCAGACGGACTGGGTGGTCACGATCGAGAGCTTTCCCCAGATCGCCTATAACGACTCGGTCGTCGCTGCGGCGCTGGCAGGCAACCTGCCCGATATCCTTGACGTCGACGGTCCGGTGATGCCGAACTGGGCTTGGGCCGGTTACATGCAGCCGCTGCCCATCGACGAAAGCGTGATCGCCGATTTCCTGCCGGGCACCAAGGGCTACTGGAACGGAGAGTTGTATTCCATCGGCCTGTGGGACGCCGCCGTGGCGCTGGTCACGCGTCAGTCCACGCTGGATGCGCTGGGTCTGCGGACACCCACGCTAGCAGAGCCGTGGTCGATGGCGGAATTCATGGCCGCCCTCGACGCCGCCAAGGCAAGCGGCAATTACGAATATGCCTTTGATCCGGGCTTGGCCTGGACCGGCGAATGGTATCCTTATGCCTTTTCGCCCTTCCTGCAATCGTTTGGCGGCGACCTTGTCGATCGTGCGACCTATCAGACCGCCGAGGGCGTGCTGAACGGCGAAGCGGCAATGGGGTTCGGCGAATGGTGGCAGGGCCTGTTCGTGAACGGCTATTCCCCGGGCGTCAGCCAGGATCCGGCCGATCGCGACAACGGGTTCATCGAAGGCAGGTATGCGTTTTCCTGGAACGGCAACTGGGCCGCACTGGGGGCGCTTGCCGCCTTTGACGACACGGTGTTCCTGCCCGCGCCCGATTTCGGCAACGGCCCCACGATCGGCGCGGCCAGCTGGCAGTTCGGCATCTCGGCGTCGTCGGAGTATCCCGAAGGCGCGGCCGCCTTCATCGAATTTGCGCTGCAGGACGAATACCTTGCCGCATTCTCGAACGGGATCGGCCTGATCCCAGCCACGCCCAGTGCAGCGGCCATGACCGAAAACTATGCCGAAGGCGGCCCGATGGCGGTCTTTTTCGAGCTTTCGGCCCAGCAGGCGCTGGTCCGGCCTGTCACGCCCGGCTATGTCGTTGCCGCAAAGGTATTCGAAAAGGCGCTGGCCGATATCGCCAACGGGGCCGATGTGGCCGACACGCTGGATGCCGCCGTTGACGAGATCAACAGCGATATCGCGGCCAATGCCGGATACGGTCACAACTGACGCAAATCGGGGGATCGGTTACGTCTGATCCCCTTTCGTGGGTCCGGCCAAGGTGCCGGGCCCCCGCCCTTCGGCAACGGGAGGATGCGTCATGGCGACGAGCACCAGGCTCACAAGGTCGAACGCCGCAGGATGGGCCTTTGTCCTGCCCGGCTTTGGCCTGATGGCGATCTTCGTCATCCTGCCATTTGTGTTTGCGATTGCGCTGTCCTTCACCAATCAGCGGCTAATTTCGCCCAACCCGACACAGTTCGTCGGCCTGACGAATTATCAGGAGTTGTTGGGCCTGGGCATGATCACGCTGGACAGCGAACGCGACGACGCGGGCCAGATCCTGCGCGATGATGCGGGTGCGGCGCAGTTTCCGCGCCTGCGCGACTATACCCGCAACAATCCGGAGTTTCCGCAGATCAACGGCATGCGGGAATGGTTGTCCTGGGGCAATGACGACCGGCGCACCTATCTGCTGGCCCGCGATGTCGTGTTCATGAAGGCCATCGTGAACACCGTGCTGTTCGTGCTGGTCGTCGCACCGGTGCAGGCGGGCCTGGCGCTGTGTCTGGCCCTGCTGATCAACCAGCGCCTGCGCGGCATCAACATCTATCGCGCGATCTATTTCATGCCTGTCGTGGTCTCGATCGTCGTCGTCTCGTTGTTGTGGCGGTTTATCTATGACGGCAACGACGGCCTTTTGAACACCCTTCTGAACGGCCTGACCTTTGGTGCCTTCCAGGGGCGCGACTGGCTGGGCAGCGCCGCGACTGCCCTGCCCGCGATCATGGTGATGTCGATCTGGCAGGCGGTCGGATTTCACATGGTGATCTGGCTGTCGGGCCTGCAGACGATTTCACCCACCCTGTACGAGGCCGCCGATATCGAAGGTGCCAGCAAATGGCAGACCTTCCGCTATGTCACCTGGCCCGGCCTGCGCAATACCGCCGTGCTGATCCTTATCGTCATCACGATGCAGGCCTTTGCCCTGTTCGCGCAGATCGACGTGATGACCAATGGCGGCCCGCTGGACAGCACCCAGACCATCGTCTTTCAGGCCGTCGACCGCGGCTATGGCAAACAGGACATTTCCGGCGGCTCGGCCATTTCGGTGATCCTGTTCGTCATCGTCCTGTCGATCAGCCTGATCCAGCGTTACCTGACAAGGGATCGAACCTGATGGCCGCCATTACAGGTGACAATCACCGGCTGCGCCTGGTCGTACGCTATGCCGTGCTGACGCTGATCGCGGTGATCTTCATCTTTCCGCTGGTGTTCATGGTGATGAGCTCGCTCAAACCCGACCAGCAGCTGCTGGCCGATACCGGCAGTCTGCGGGCCTTTCTGCCGGTGGGCGACATCGGGCTGGACAACTACCGCGAGGCGTTCGCACGCGCGCCGGTCGGGCTGTTCGTGTTCAATTCGATGCTGGTGACGGCGGTTACCGTGGTGTTGTCGCTGCTGATCTGTTCGCTGGCGGCGTTTTCCTTTGTGTTCCTGACCTGGACCGGCCGGGGCGTCATCCTGTCGATCATCCTGGCCACGCTGATCGTCCCGTTTGAAACGATTGCCATCCCGCTGTTGCTGATCGCGTCCAAGTTGCCCTGGATCGGGGCCGAGGGTCTGACCTTTGGCTGGCTGAACTCCTACCGGGTGCAGATCGTGCCGTTCATCGCCGACGGTCTGACGATCTTTCTGTTCGTCCAGTATTTCCGGGACCTGCCCGGAGAGTTGATCGAGGCAGCCCGCGTCGAAGGGGCGACGTGGATGCAGATCTATACCCGTATCGTGATGCCGCTGTCGGGGCCTGTCGTGGCCACCGCCGCCATCCTGAAGTTTCTGGTGATGTACAACCAGTACCTCTGGCCGCTGATGGTGGTTCAGCAGGAAAGCTACCGCCCGGTCATGGTGGGCCTGCAATACTTCTTCCAGCTCAACATCGCCTGGGGCGAAGTGATGGCCTACCTCAGCCTGATCACCGTGCCGGTGCTAGCCTTTTATCTTGTTCTGCAACGCGCCTTCATCGCGTCGATCGCCTCGACCGGTGTCAAAGGCTGACTACGGAGTTTTCGCTATGGTACTCGCCCTGAAAGACCAGTGGATCTGGGACAGCTGGTATGCCCATGACGGCCAGCGCTGGCACGGCTATTTCCTGAAGGCGGACAAGGCCCTGGGCGATCCCGACCTGCGCCATTTCAACGTGAGCCAGGGCCACGCGGTCAGCGACGATCTGATCACTTGGGAACACCTGGGCACCTGCCTTGCCCCCGGCGCCGGGCCGGCCTTTGACGACGTGACCACCTGGACCGGTTCGGTGGTGCGCGACGATGCCGGGCTGTGGCACCTGTTCTACACCGGCGGCGGATCGGCGGAAAAAGGCATGTATCAGCGGATCGGGCACGCAACGTCGACCGACATGCACAACTGGCAGCGGGTCGAAACGGTGCCGGGCAATCCGGGCCTGTGTCTGGACCTGACCGGTCCCGTCGCGGACAGTTACGAAAAGGACCACATGGTCGGCCATTGGCACGACCGCGCCATGCGCGATCCTTTTGTGATGCGCGACCCGGATGGCGACGGCTGGCTGATGTATTTCACCGCCCGCGCGCCGGGGATTGCCGATCCGAACGCCGGGGGTGCCATCGGCTTTGCCACCTCGGCCGATCTGCGGACCTGGACCTTGCAGCCGCCGGTGTTCGTCGGGGCCTTCGGTCAGCTTGAAGTGCCGCAGGTGATCCGGATCGCGGGGCGCTGGTATTGCCTGTTCTGCACCTCGGACCAGCATTTTGCCGCAGAGACCGCCGCCCGGCTGCCCCCCGTCACCGGCACGCATTACCTGATGGCCGACAATCCGCGCGGGCCGTGGCACCTGCCCGACGCGCCGTTCCTGGATGGCGATATCCCCTGCCGCCGTTACGCCGCACGCCTGTGCCAGACCGATGCAGGCTGGGTCATCATGGGTTTTGCCGACAGCGGGCATGACAGCTTTATCGGCCATGTGATGGACCCCGAACCGGTCATCGCGGGCCCGGACGGCTTTCTTTCGGTGCAGCGCATCGCACAGGCGGCGGAGTAGAGGCATGGCAGAGGTCAGGCTGCGCAACGTCCGCAAAAGCTTTGGCGCGGTCGACGTGATCAAGGGCGTGGACATCGACATCGCGGATGGCGAGTTTGTCGTGTTCGTCGGGCCGTCAGGCTGTGGCAAATCCACCTTGCTGCGGATGATCGCCGGGCTTGAGGATATCACCTCGGGCACGCTTGAGATCGACGGCGTGGTGATGAACAACAAACAGCCTAAGGACCGGGGCATCGCCATGGTGTTCCAGTCCTACGCGATTTTCCCGCATATGACGGTGCGCGAGAATGTGGCCTTTGGCCTGACCATCAAGAAGACCCCCAAGGCCGAGATCGACGCCAAGGTGGCTGAGGCCGCGCGCGTTCTGCAGATGGAGCATCTGCTGGACCGGCGTCCCAGCCAACTGTCCGGCGGACAGCGGCAGCGGGTTGCCATCGGCCGGGCCATCGTGCGGGACCCCAAGGTGTTCCTGTTCGACGAGCCGTTGTCGAACCTGGACGCCGCCCTGCGGATGGACATGCGGATGGAAATCGGGCGTCTGCATCAGTCGCTGGCCGCGTCGATGATTTATGTTACCCATGACCAGGTCGAGGCGATGACGCTGGCCGACAAGATCGTGGTGCTGAAAGACGGGATGGTGATGCAGACCGGCACTCCGATGGAACTGTATCACGAACCGGTCAACCTGTTCGTGGCGGGGTTTCTGGGGGCGCCGTCGATGAACTTTGTGACCGTCGATGTCACGGACCGGACGGGCGACAGGGCGACAGTGCGCAACGCCTCGCTCGAACCGATTTTTGTGGCTCACAAGGGGCGCGCTATCGTGGCGGGGGGCAGCGCCATTCTGGGGGTGCGGCCGCAATACCTGCAGCCTGTCGCCTCGGCGGACGGCATGTTGCATGGCCATGTGGTGCTGACCGAACGGCTGGGGGCCGAAACCGTGGTCGAGGTCCGCCTGCGCGACCAGACCCGCATCATCGCAGCCATCGGAGAGGACCGCGTGATGCGCCCGGGCGACGAGATCGGCCTGCGGTTCGATCCCGCGCAGGCGCATCTGTTCGCCAATGACCCGTTGCCTGATCGGGCAGCGCACTGACCGGCCATAGACCACATGTTTGCCTGAGATAGGGCGACCCGTCTCACAGTATGCAGGTTCGTAGGTTGCGCCGGATGTCATGGCGCAGAGCCTCCAGCATAGGAAACGGGCCATGGATGAGCATATCACCTACATGGGGTCTGATGCCGGAGAGTGCCGGATCATACGCTAAGAATTCTAACCCATTGAAAAAAAGACATTCTAGACACGGTTTTTCAGCCGGACCCAAGAAAAGGTAACGAAAAATATGTAATGATTTCAGATACTTATTTTCACTAACGTATGATCCTGCACTCTCCGGCATCAGACCCCTTTCTGAACCAGAGACGCCCACTGGCACTATCGATATCGCCGACTGTGACGCGCCGGATTGCGGCCCTCGATCACTCCTTGCGGATCATCGACGTCAAAGGACTAGAACTGACGTGAGGCGATGAAAACAAGTGCTCCGGCACTGGCGGCGTATGCCAAGACGGGCATCAGGGTGCGCGCCAGTACTTCACCATCCCGTCCCGACAGGCCGACCGTGGCCGCCCCCGCAATGATGTTGTGCGGTGCAACGGCATTGCCGATGGCTGCCCCCAGCCCTTGCGTTGCGGCCAGCAGCAGCACAGGCAGGTCGAGGGCCCGCGCGGTCGCGGCCTGAAAATCCGTGAACAGGATGTTGGAGGCTGTGGCCGATCCGCTCACGAATGTGCCCAGCACGCCGACGAACGGGGAGAGCAGCGGCCATAGCGCACCTGCCCCGGACGCCGTATCGGCAAGACGGGCGATCAGACCGCCGTGCACCATCAACCGCGCAAGTGCGAGCATCACTAGAAGCGCCATCGCCACGGGCGCAAGTCTGCGCACAGCAGCGACAAGCGATGGCCGCAGTAGGCCCTCCCGCCCAGTCATCAGCGCTGCCATAGCCAGCCCCGTCGCCAGCAGCGTGCCGGGGTGATAGAGCGGCGCCATGCCACCGGAAAAGCCCGACCATTCCCATCCCAGCCAAAGACCTGACAGCAAGTCCTTCACGGGTGGGATAAGCCGTGTCAGCATGACAAGCGCGACAATCAGAAGATAGGGGGCCAGGTCGGCCAGCCGCCATTCCCCCTCGCTCGCCTGTTTCAAATGCCGTGAGCGCAGCATCCGTGCAAACATCGCCCCACCAATCAGGGCACCCCCGAGCGTGGGCAATTCCGGCCCGGCCAGCCAAGCCAGCAGCAGCGCGGGGGCCAAGAAACAAACAGCCGCCAACAGTGCGATCCCCGTCTGACTACGTGTCAGAGGTGTATCTGTGGCCAGCCGCATTACCCAAAGCCCAGCATGCACACGGGCAAGGCATGCAGCCCCATGGTCAGCACTGCCAACTGCGGCGCAGGAGCCTCGAGCAAGCTGATCTGCACGAGCGCCGGTGTTCCCACGGCTCCGAACGACACACCCGCCGCATGGCCCAGAAGCGCAAGTGCCACCGCCCGAACCGGCGTAAAGCCTAGCCCAACCAGTAGCGGGGCTGCCAGCGCAACAGGCGCGCCGAACCCCGCCGCCCCCTCTATGAACAGCCCAAAGAACCACGCGATCAGCAGTGCCTGAACGGCGCGGTCATCGCTAAGTCGTGTCAGTGCGAGGCGTATCCGCTCCAAAGCACCGGACCGCAACTGTACCTCATAGATCACCAGAGCAGGCAGGATGATCCATAGGATGGTCAGCGTGCTGCTTGCGGCCTCTGCGGCGACGCCCGCGACCAGCGCGCCACCAGCAGACGGCCCATTGCTGCCCAAGACCACCGCCAGTGCAACGCAAAGCCCAACCGACCCGGCCAACGCCGCCCGCCAGTGCAGCACAGCCATTGCCAGCACCACGACAACAATCGGAAGGGCAGCCAGCGCAGTTGGCATCTCAGTCGGGCCAGGGAACCGGATGCACTGGCATCCCGTCACGCCTGAACGCCGTGACATTCCCAATGGTGGTGGTGGCAATCGCCTCCAGCGCCTCGCGGGTGAAAAAGCCCTGATGACCGGTGATAAGTACGTTGGGAAAGGTCAGCAGGCGCGCGAAAACATCGTCAGGGATAAAGCTGTCGGACAAATCCTCGAAGAACAGATCGCCCTCCTCTTCATACACGTCGAGCCCGACCGCACCGATCTGGCCCGACTTTAACCCCCGGATCACGGCGCGCGTGTCAACCACCGCTCCCCGCGAGGTGTTGATCAGCATGACCCCCGGCTTCACAGCATCAATGGCAGCGTCATTGATCAGATGATGGGTTGCCGACGTCAGTGGGCATTGCAGCGTAATGATGTCAGAGCGATTCAGGAGCTCGTCCATCTGCACGTAGGCCACCCCAAGCGCCTCGCATTCGGCATTGGGCTGGGGGTCGAAGGCCAAAACCTCGCAGCCAAAGCCACACAGAATGCGCGCCAAAACCGTCCCGATCAGCCCGGTTCCGACGATCGCTGCAACCTTGCCGTACATGTCAAAGCCCATCAACCCGTTCAGCGCGAAATTCCCTTCGCGCACCCGGTTGAAGGCGCGGTGCGTCTTGCGGTTCAGTGTCAGGATCAGCGCGGCTGTATGTTCGGCCACCGCATGCGGGGAATAGGCGGGCACACGGGCCACCACGATCCCGGCATCCCTCGCGGCTGCCAAATCAACGTGGTTGAACCCGGCCGAGCGCAGCGCGATCATCTGCACGCCAACCGCTGCAAGCTCAGCAATCACCTCTGCGCCAAGATCATCATTGACAAAGGCACAGACCACCCCCGCCCCTTCCGCGAGCCGGGCAGTGCCCTCACTCAGGCGAGCCTCGTGAAAGTGCAACTCCAGCTTTTGCCGCTCGGCCGCAAGGCTGAGGAACGACTGGTCATGGGGCTTCGAGCTGAACACATCAACACGCATGGCGAACCTCGGCTTGTTTCATATATCTGAACACCTATTCGAGCTAAAGACCTCGCCACGAAACAACAAGATGTATGACGCTGCACATAGCGGTCTGAGATCGCATCAAAGCCCGAAATGGGCCGCACACGTTGTTCGCATCAAAGCCGGTAAATGGCTGCGTCGGCCTTGTCACCTTGGTGTCGTTTTGAGATCCTCATTGAAGGCAGCTTAGGCTCAAGTTTCAAGTGCAACACCCACGGCCTTCAGGGCATAGGATGTTGCAATGGACAAACGATACAAGCACCTCAACGGCGAGGAACGTGGCGTGATTTTGGCGGAGCATCGGCGCGGGGCGAGTCTTGGGGCGATCGGGGCATTGCTGGGACGCAGCGCCTCGACGATCGGGCGGGAACTGCTGCGAGGCCGTCCGGAGGGAGACCCCGCTCGGCCGTATTACGCGCAGCTTGGCGCGGACCATCATCGTTTTAGTCGTAGCGCAAGAGCGCCAGCGTGCGGCGAGCGTTAGCCATGCTGTCGAAGATGGGGTCTGATGCCGGAGAGTGCAGGATCATACGTTAGTAAAAATAAGTATATGATATCACTGTATATTTTTCGTTACCTTTTCTTAGGTCTGGCTGAAAAAACCGTGTCTAGAATGTATTTTTTTCAATGGGTTAGAATTCTTAGCGTATGATCCTGCACTCTCCGGCATCAGACCCCACCAGCTCACCAGCCGCAACGATTGCGTCGGCATCGGCGCGGTGCATCCGTACGGCATCTAGGGTGGTCAGCTTGGCCATGCCCGCACAATGAAAAACACGCGGGGCGTTAGCAAGTGTGCGTTGCCGCGATTTGTGTGAGTTGGCCCGCGATTTGTGTGCGTAACACCTATTTTTCCCTTTTATAGCAAAGGCTTAAAGCCCCTGAAACTAGAAGTAAGAGAAAGAAGAAAGACGCGAGCCCTGTGGATAAGTCGCAATACCTGGTGCTGTTCCCTTTTCGTTCGCCCACATCTTGTGACGCTTCCGTTTTTTGGGTAACATTCCGGCTGAAACCGCCACTGCCAAAGAGTGAAGGGCGCAGAATGATTGTCATGCAGGGCGCGACACTTAGCCAAAGCCCCGAAGCATCGGGAAACCGCCCATCTGGACGGCCAGAGTTCCTAGTAGGGCAAGCCCGGTACCCTGTAACCAACAATTTACCACTAGACGGTGAGCGGCGTATGGTTGGCGCTGTCAGGTTTGCATCGCACATCGGCGCACCCATCAACACGCTTCTCAGTATCAACGCAGCTCACCTGCAACGGATCGGCACGGACAGTGTTTTCGACATCGGCCATTTGTGGGACGGGTATCGGGACATTCAAGAATTGCTGAGAAAATGGCTCACCCATCGCGACGTCCCGTGGGCTTGCGTCTGGGCGCGCGAATACACCGGCGGGAAAAACGAGCATCACGGCGAGCACTGGCACATCGCATTCCACCTGCCGCACCACCACCAAGACGCGCTGGCGGCTCAGGTGGCCATCTGGACGGGTGAAACTGTCGGCCCGCGTGACGGCAAGAAAAAGTGCATCGCGCGCTCAGTCACCGGGGCGTGGTATCTCAGCAGGGGGACGGAAAACGCGGGCGAATATCTCGGCAAGGCAACACCGAAAACGCGGCTCCGATACGGCAAGCGGGTTCCAAACGTTCTGCGGACATCACGGCACCACGG
>Ga0105049_10003760_pt1 | contig 17922 bp, 15 predicted proteins | sample MAT06_FD_78087 | JGI IMG/M metagenome (GOLD analysis project Ga0105049, IMG submission 78087) | Freshwater microbial communities from Lake Fryxell liftoff mats and glacier meltwater in Antarctica - MAT-06 | ecosystem: Environmental > Aquatic > Freshwater > Ice > Liftoff microbial mat | place...
CGTGGGCGAAGCAGTAAAAGTGTCCCGCAATGCGGAGGGTAAATTAAAGATCGATAAAGTAGTGGCAGTAATGGATTGCGGCTGGTATGTAAATCCGGATATTATTAAGGCGCAGATTGAAGGGAGCATAGTAATGGCGCTTGGTGCGGCCGTTACACACGAAACACATTTTGAAGATGGTAAAGCAGTAGAGAAAAATTTTAATACTTACCGGATGCCAAGGATCAACGATATTCCTCCAATCGATATTTACATCATCGACAATGATGAAAAGGCCGGTGGCGCCGGAGAACCTGCCTTGCCACCCTTTGCACCGGCATTGTGTAATGCTATTTTTGATTTAACCGGAAAGAGAATTCGGAAACTTCCTTTTAAAATGGAGGAGGTGTAGGAGATGGTTGATTGTTGATGGTTTTTAGGTATGTAACGATATGCCATAATTTGAAGTTTGATTTATCTTGACTACTTATTTTAAAAATGACAAACCCGACTGAAATAAAACAATTGGCCTGGCAACGTTTAGAAGAAGCAAAAGTATTGGCTTCCAATGGCATGTGTGATGGGGCATTTTATTTGGCTGGGTATAGTGTTGAATTAATGCTAAAAGCAAAAATTTGCGATAGGTTAGGAATACCAAATTTGTTTGATGAATCTGATAAAAACGCAAATGCTATAGAAGGCATTGGAGAAATAAGAAGAGCAGTAAAGACACATAATCTATTTACGCTGTTAATATTTAGCGGATTAAAAGTAAAACTTGACAATGATAAAGCAACCAATAAGACATTGGCGAAAACAAACTCTCTATTATTCAGTGCCTGGGATGAATCTGCCAGATATAAGCCGTGCGGACATTTTAAACCTGCTGATGTAAATAATTTAATAACTTTACTTCAAGATAAAAATGGAATAGTAAAATGGATAGAAATCAATTAGAAAAAAGTTTGCAATCCTTTAGAGATGCATGTCAAACAAAGGGGAAACCTTTGGCAGACATGTGTATTTTCGAAGCCTATCCTGGAGATATATCTACTTCCTACATTATACAAGTAAAAGCAGATTGGGTTGAAGAAATGGATTGTTCTGTTGCAATAGACTTTTTATTTGATATTTTATGGGAAACGTCCGACGAAAATATAAGGAAGCATATTTTCTCAATTCAAATTTTAGACAGTAATGACCAACTTCATTGTTATCATGAAAATTTTCCTGAATTAGAGAAAATCGATAAGATTTAGAAATCTTTTAGCTTTTTATATTTAGCTACATAAAATAAAAATTTCATGGCTAAAAGTAAGGGAGACTGGAGAAAATCCAAAAGATGCAGTGTCATTTTCATGCATATAATTGACCCTGTTTTTTCATCTTAAACTTTTTATTTTAATTTGTATTCACCTATCTACTGACAGTAATATTTGTTTTACAACGATTTGCTGAAATAAAAATCCTGGGGCCTAATAAATTATCTATTTTCCAAAAACTCTTTATCCACTAAGGTTTTCTTTCCGATTTCACCTGTGCTGGTTGAATCATCGGGTATTTGTTGCCCCAGCTGTTGGAAACATAATTCAATACATCTGCTACTTCCCGGTCGGTTAAATTATTCAATGGGGCCATCGGTATATTGTATTGCTTGCCGTTCACCGTAATCTCACCTTTCTGCCCGTTTAATACAATGCCGATTGCCCGTTTTTGATTTTTTAAATAAGTTGTTTTTGCAAGAGGTGGGCAAACAATTTCTGCTCCTTCACCGTCCGGCATGTGGCAACTTGCACAATTTTGATTGTACACTTCTTCACCACGTTTCATACTTTGCTTCAACGTGTCTTCCTGGGCCAATGCCAGCCAGCAAGCACCGGTTACAAATACGATGAGCAGACTTATTTTTTTTATCATAAAAATCTTTTATTAATTATTTGCAGGGGGTAAAAAACTTGTTTCAGTGTGACTAGACGAAGATAGGGAATTGATAAATATTTTTCTGGCAGCAAAAAGCTAAACATATTGAAATATCCGATTGCTAAAATCAGGTTGAATGATTTAGCGTTCTATATTGCACCATAAAAGCAAACCAAATATCTGGTGAGTAAAAAGTTAGGTACGGTATTTATATCATTTTATTTTTTAAGAAACAATGGTATCTTTTGACTGAAAGGCTTTGATCGCTTTTTTTATACTACGATGCTTTTTAATCAAAGCAAGCGCTTCTTTATTGGAAATGCTTAACTCCTGCGTTAACATGATGACTGCCCTGTTCCATAATTTATTATTCGACAGTTGCATCTCAATCATCTTGTTGCCCTTTACTTTGCCCAACTGAATCATCAGCGAAGTTGAGATCATATTGAGCGCCAATTTTTGTGCGGTCCCAGCTTTCATTCGGGTACTGCCGGTTACAAATTCAGGACCTGTTTGAAGTTCAATTGGAAAATTGGCTTCTTTTGCAATAGTGCTGCCGAGGTTGCAAACAATACAACCGGTTGCAATGCCTTTTTCTTTTGCATCCCTGATGCCACCCAACACATACGGCGTTTCGCCAGATGCGGCTATGCCAATTAAAAAATCCTGTTCGTTGATGTCATGTTTGCTAAGATCTTTCCATGCCTGCCGGGTATCATCTTCTGCGAATTCAACTGCTTTCCGGATGGCTAAATCTCCGCCGGCTATTATGCCAATCACAATGCCATGGCTCACACCGTAGGTAGGTGGAATTTCCGATGCATCCAACACACCAAGTCTTCCGCTGGTGCCAGCGCCAATATAAAACAGTCTTCCACCGGCTTTCATGTTTGGTAAAGCTGCGCTAATGAGTTGCTCAATCTGGGGCAAAGATTTTTGTACAATCAACGCAATGCTTTGGTCTTCTTTATTAATAGCTGTTATCAGTTCAATGACTGATTTGGTTTCTAAATGATCATAATTTGAAGGCGATTCCGTATTTTTCTTTTGATTCATTATTAAAGTTTTAAATCAATATTATCAAGGGATGTAGCTCTGTCGAACTTTTTATTTTATATGCTTTCGGGTTTTCGTGATACGTTTCAGGATTGTTTGAAATTGATTGATCCGAGCTTAATTACAAACCCCAATAATAATTGGTTTTTCAACTAACGATTATTGAGCGAAACTTATTTTACCCATACTTACAAAAGGAATGTCCTCAGTTCCGTTTCCAATCTTAATTTTTCCACCGGCAACCGTTTCATTTGCCAATACTGCAAATAGGAGTGCTTCTTTTGCATCGGGATTAATACCCAGGCTATCTGTTACTTTGAAAGTATAGCCCGGCAATTGCTCCCTGATATTTTTCATCAGTAATGGATTGTGCATTCCTCCGCCGCTTATATAAATCACCACGTCTGTTAATCCTGTTGAACAGCTTTGAATAGCATTACAAAGGGTATCAGCAGAAAAGCGGTTTAAAGTGGCCATCATATCGTGATGCGAAATCGCCTCAATACCCGTTGCAGACATTGCTTTTTGTACATAGGCAAGATTGAATAACTCCGGCCCGGTGGTTTTTGGAAATCCTTTCTTAAAGAAATCGTTTGCTTTTAGTTGATCCAGCAAGGTTGCATTAACAGTGCCTTTAGAAGCTACCGCAGACTGGTCATCGAAATACTGTCCTTCAAAATTTTGTTGAATGTAGGCATCCATCAGCGTATTGCCGGTTCCGGTATCGGTGCTAAAAACTTTACAGCCATCCAAATCTCCGGGCAGGTAAGTAAAGTTGGCAATACCGCCAATATTGAGCATGATCCTGTTTTCACCCTTTTCACTAAATATTAAGAAGTCGCCATACACAGCTAGCGGAGCACCTTCGCCCCCGGCAGCAATGTGTTTTTGCCTAAAATCGCTGATGGTGGTAATACCGGTTTTTACTGCCAGGTGATCACCATCTCCAATTTGTAATGTAGCATTTGAAAACTTTTGCTGCCCATGCAAAAATTTAGGCGCATGGTAAATTGTTTGTCCATGGCTGGCGATGAGATCTACTGTTGAGGGATCAACCACCCATTTTGCTAAACATTTGTTGATGATGTCTGCATGTTGTGTTGCAATCCACCCATTGAGTAAACATACCTTTTCAAGGTCAACGGTATGTTTAGAAAAAACAGATTTTATTTCCTGTCTGTAATCATCATTATAAGCCACTGTTTCAAAATGAAGTATTTTAATTTTAGTGGTGTTACCTGATCCGGAAAATTTGCAAAGTGCTACATCAAGCCCGTCTACGGAAGTACCGCTCATTAACCCTATGATCAGCCTTTCAGGGTTTAGCCCCATCTTAAAAAGTCTGTCAACATTTAAATTCATATTTGCGGCTTTTTGCGGTTAAATTCGTAATATGACACAAATATGCAGAAAATTTTTTTAGAATTTAAATTTAATTGCGTATTTATGCAGTAATAAAACCAACTGTTGTATGCTTAAAAAGGAAAGACATGCGTATATCATGCATGAAATCGACATCCATAATAAGGTATTGTCTTCAGATTTATCCTTACAGCTTACCGTATCCGAAGATACCATCCGGAGAGATTTACAGGAACTGGATGAGAAGAATATGCTTACAAAAGTGCATGGCGGTGCACTTTCAAAATCATTTCATTTTACGCTGCACAATAACACCGTATTTTCCCAACCCGAGAAAAAAATAATCGCCCAAAAAGCAAGGGATTTGATCAAAGATGGCATGCTGGTTTTATTGTCTGGAGGCACCACCATTATTGAACTGGTAAAATCATTGCCGCCGGAATTAAATGCCACTTTTATTACTGTAAGCATTCCCACAGCTTTGGAATTACTCAACCACCCGAATATCGAAGTCATTTTCATAGGCAATAAATTACTGAAGAATGCACAGATGTCGGTAGGGGCTGAAGTAGTACAACGGCTCAGCGAAATAAAGTGTGATCTGTGCTTTTTGGGCACCAATAGCATTGATGTAGAAAACGGTATTACTGATCTTGAGCTGGAAGTGATTGAGGTAAAAAGGGCCATGATCAGGAGTGCTAAGAAAGTAGTTTCACTCGCAATATCGAAAAAGCTGAATACTACCCAGCGCATGTTGGTTTGTAGACTGGAGGATGTGGATATGCTCATCACCGAATTAGTTCCAACGGAGGAAATTTTAAAACCCTATCATTCAAAAGGAATCACTATTATTTAATATTCACCAAAAAAAAACTGCATTATGGAATTAAACAAATTTCACCTGCCAGGCAAAATAAAAAATTTTATTCTGCTGCTGGCACTCAATATGATTGTTGCCTGTGCCTTTGGCCAGGTTAGTATTTCTGGAAAGGCTACGGGAAAAAGTGGTAGTCAGACAGATGGGGTTAACGCTGTGTCTGTTTTGGTTAAGGGCACAAAATATGGTGCTGGCACCGACAATAACGGTCAATACAAAATTACAGCGCTATTAAAACCCGGTAGATACGTTATTGAGTTCTCTGGAATTGGGTATCAAACTTCGGAAGTTGAATTAACGATTGGCAGTGTCAGCGATTATACGGTGAATGCTGTATTAACAGAAAAAGTATCCAGTTTGGATGAGGTTATTGTAACCGGTACATCTGCCGGAACTACCCGTCGCCAATTGGGTAGTTACGTAAGTACCGTTAAAGCGGATGATTTAACGAGAGGCGCCACTGGTAACGTGTTGGGGGCCTTGCAGGGAAAAACTGCGGGCGCACAAATCACTCAGAATTCTGGTGATCCTGCCGGTGGTATGAGTGTTAGGTTAAGAGGTATTAGTTCGGTCTCTTCATCGTCGGAACCGTTGTATATTGTAGATGGTGTAATTGTCAATAATGCTACCAATAGGGTAACCAATACATCTGGAAACTATGATGGTGGAAATTTTGTAGGCACTATTGGTCAAAGTCGTCTCGTAGATATAAACCCTGCCGATATTGAGCGAATTGAAGTATTGAACGGAGCTGCTGCTGCAGCTATCTACGGTAGTCGTGCAAATGCAGGAGTAGTGCAGATTTTTACTAAACGTGGTAAGAGCGGAGCGCCTCTCGTGAGTTTTTCAACCAGCCTTATGAATAGCAGCCTTCGTAAGAAAATTGAAGTTAACCAGGCACCAACAAAATTTGGCGGATCCCCGAATATCGTCACTCAGGACATTCTTACGCCGGCTCTTACAACCACAACACCTGTTACAAGGTATGACTATCAGGATGACATTTTTACCAATGCTTTGGGTACAGACAATACGATTTCAGTAACTGGCGGTTCCGACAAGACCAAGTATTATGCCTCTGGGTCTTATTTCTTCAACAATGGCATTATTCGCAACACTGATTTTCAACGTTACAGTTTCCGCCTTAATTTAGACCAGGTGCTTAGCCAATGGGCTACTTTTAACGTTGGACTTAATTACACTAACAGTTCCGCCAATGAAAAGCCGGATGGGAATTCGTTCTTTTCTCCAATGAATTCTGTAACTATACTTGGTAATATTCATGATATTAAAACACGGGACGCAAACGGAAACATAAGAGCGGTTGGAGAGCGAGGCCGTGTTAATCCGATTTCTGTAATTGAAGAGATAAAGCAAAAACAAACAACCAGTCGTGTATTGGCAAGTGCAGGGCTTACTTTAAAGCCAATTAAAAATCTTACAATAGATTATAAATTGGGGATTGATAATTTTAGCCAGTTAGGCACCAGTCTAATACCGCCATTTAGCTACAATGTAGGCGATGGCTTTTTTGGTGGAGGACTAACGTTGGATGCAGCAAGAAATGGCTATGCCAGTACGGCCAACAATACATTTTTTGCCATCAACCACGATTTGAATGCAACTTATACAGTTGATATAAATAAAGATTTTGGTTCGATCACCCAGGTAGGATTTTCGCAACAATATGAAAAAAACAATTACAGTCTTTTACAGGGCCGCGGATTGGCACCGCTTGTAGAAACGGTAAATGCAGCAGCAACTATTTTGCCAGGTATAGATGAAAGAAGCGAATTGAGTATTTCTGGTGCATTTGTTCAACAGAATTTCAAGTATCGCAACCAGTTATTTGTTACAGGTGCTGTTAGAGTGGATGGTTCAAGCGTATTTGGAGAAAACCAGCGCAGCCAAACTTATTTAAAAGCAAGCGGTAGTTATGTAATTTCCGGTGCGGATTTTTGGAAGGATCTAAGTATTTCCAAATGGTGGGATTTGGCTAAAGTAAGGATTGCTTATGGTGAAAGTGGTAACCTTACCGGCATTGGGGCATTTGCAAGGTTTAATACCTATTCTCCTTCGGCTTACGTTGGCAGAAGTGCATTGAATGGCAGTAGTGTTTTGGCAAATCCAAATGTTAAGCCCGAGAGGCAGCAAGAAATTGAATTCGGTGCTGATCTGGCTTTCCTCAAAAATCGCCTGAACTTTACAGTAAATGTTTACAATAAAAAAGTGACTGACCTGCTGATCAACAGAGTTTTTGCTCCTACAACGGGATTTAGCAGTTTCTTAAATAATCTGGGTTCGTTGGAAAACAAGGGTTTTGAACTTGTTTTGGGAGGTACTCCAATTCAAAACAAAAATCTTACATGGGAAATAAATGGTCTTTTCAACAGAAATCGTAATAAAGCAATTAATATTGGTCAGGCGCTTACGCTATTCAGTACCAATGCCGGGGCTCCGGTTGCTATTTTGCAGGGCCAGCCTATTGGGGTTTTTTACGGAACTTATTTTGCAACCGATGCTTCAGGTAATGAGGTTAAGAATGCTGCTGGCATACCTCAAATAGAACGGGGTGTTCAAAACAGTCCGCTTGTAGTAACACCTGGCAGAGATGCTAACGGGTTGCCCACAGGTACAGTGTTGAGGAAAATTATAGGTGACCCCAATCCGGATTTTACTGCAACTTTAACAAACGAAGTAAGTTATAAGAAATTTGGATTGCGTGTACAGATAGATGCAGTGAGGGGCGGAGATGTTTTCAATGCCGACTGGCGCACCCGCCAGGGCGTAGGCAATGGAAAAGTAGCGGAGCAGGAACATTTGGGTTTGTTACCACGTGGTTATATTAGTGGAATATATGCTGTAGAACAGTGGAGGATAGATGATGGGTCTTTTACCAAACTGAGGGAAGTATCCGTAAGTTATAAGGTTGGTAAAGTAGCGAAAATCTTTAGTGATTTAACGGTCATGCTAAGCGGAAGAAACCTTTACAGTTGGGATAACTACAAAGGCTACGATCCAGAGGTGAATGCCGGAGGCCAAAGTACCTTGTTAAGGGGGATTGATTTTGGCGCAGTTCCAATTCCTAGAACATACAATATCACATTGGTAGCGAAATTCTAAAAATTTTAAAAAAACGAATTATGAAATCATATATTAATAACTGCCTCCTCTTACTGGCTGCTCCGGCTCTCATGATTGTTTCCTCTGGGTGTAAGAAGGATTTTACTAATCCAAATGCTGCACCTGAAGACCAGGTATTTACATCTTCCCGAGGCTTAACGGCGGCTGCCATCGGTTTACAAAGAACCTATGCATTTTCACGTGCCGGATCGGTATTCAATATTGTTACCGCCAACGGTTTTGTAACAAATGAATTGCGACTGCTCAATGCAGGTAATATACCTGAATTACAGTTGAGTACAGGCGGTGCTACAGTAGACGGAACCAATACAATACTTGCTAATGTCTGGTCGAACGGAAGTAAAATAATCTTTGATGCTGACCGAATTATTACGGCAGCACCAAATCTTCAGGATAAGGGATACGCCAGTGGATTGATAGCTTATGCTTCAATCTATAAGGCGATGGCATTGGGTAGTATCGCTATGTTTTGGGATAAAGTGCCGGATACTGTAGGTACGAATGTAACATTTAGCGATCGGATACAAGGGTACACAAAAGCAGTTGCTACGATTGACCGTGCCCTTGCAGTTATCGGTACAACATCCATCAGTCCTTCTTTTGCCGGAAATATACCGGCTGGTACTGACATCATCAATACGCTTTATGCATTGAAAGCACGTTACTTATTATTCTCAGGCACTTATGCAACTGCATTAACCGCAGCGAATGCAGTAGACATTGCAAGAAGAAGCACCATGAATTTTGATGCAGTAAGCATCAACCCTATTTTTGAAACTGCTACATCAACCAACAATGTTTTTCAACCAATTGATTCAACGCTAGGGCTTCCGGTTGCGCTGGCACCGTCATTAACCGACAAAAGGATTTCATTTTATACGACGATCAATGCAATAGTAGCACCACGATACAGGGTTGGTGGTTTTGGAGCAACGTCATCAACTCCGTGGCCTTATTATTTGACTGGCGAAATTACACTGATAAAGGCCGAGTGTCTGGTTAGGCAAGCCGCTCCAGATTTAGCCGGAGCTGTTATTGAGTTAAATAAGGTGCTGACAAAAACTCCAGCTTCTGATCCTTATGGAATCGGAGCTGATCAGCCTGCTTATGCTGGAGCAGTTACAGCAGTTGCCATTTTAGAAGAAATTTACCGCCAGCGGTGTATCGAGTTATTTATGAGTGGTTTAAAACTGGAAGATATGAGAAGGTTCGCAAGACCAATTGCTGAACGCAAGCGTAACTTTTTTCCTTATCCTTTCAGGGAACGAGACAATAATACCAACACTCCTCCTGATCCCTCTTTTTAATATCTGATCGTTTTTGTTTTTATTAATGGGCATCTCTAAAAACTCATTTTTTTATTTGACCTCACCTTTAATTTCTCTCCCCCGAAAAATTCGGGGTCTTCGACAAAAGAGAGGAAAGGGTAATTTTTTAGAGATGCCCTAATATAAAAAGCCCCAGAAATGGGGCTTTTATATTTTATAATTATTTATTTTCAATAACAATCAGGCTTGAATTGCCATTTACTATAATGCTTCTTTCTGTTCTGTTTCCTTTTGCTTTTTTTCGATTGTATCTACCCGCTGAACCAGCACATCCAGATTGCGAAAATGAATATAGGCCTTCCTGTATTTGTTGGCGTCAAAGGCAGGTGAGCCCATGAGTATTTCTCCTTTTTTGATGATATTTTTTGAGATTCCCGATTGTGCGGTGATAATCGTATTGTCGGCTACATTTAAATGGCCTACAATGCCTACCTGTCCGCTGAACATACAATTTTTACCAATTTTGGTAGAACCTGCTACCACTCCATGAGCCGCAAAATACGTATTTTCTCCAATTTCAACATTGTGTGCGATGTGAATCAGGTTGTCGAATTTTACACCTTTCCGTAAAATGGTTGAGCCCAGTGTTGCCCTGTCAATAGCACAGTTGGCGCCAATTTCCACGTCATCTTCTATAACTACATTGCCAATCTGTGGCACTTTTTTATGATTGTCTTCGGGATTAAACCGAAAGCCATCGCTGCCTATAACCGTTCCGGAATGAATGATACAGTTTTTGCCAATATGTGTTTCAGAATAAATTTTTACACCGGCAAAAAGGGTAGTATTGTCTCCGATTACAGCATTGTCGCCAATGTAAACCTGCGGATAAATTTTCACGTTGTTACCAATCACAGCATTTTCTCCAACAAACGAAAACTCACCGGCATAGATATCGGTGCCAACGGTAGCAGTTTCTGAAATGAATGACATTTTTGAAATGCCTTTTTTATTCAGCTTTACCTCGTTGTACATTTCCAATAATTGAGCAAATGCTTTTTCCGCACTCTCTACTCTGATCAATGTAGCAATTACCGGAGCTGTTAAAACAAAGTTGCTGTTAATGATAATGATGGAGGCCCGGGACTCATACAAATATTGCGTGTAACGCGGATTGCTTAAAAATGAAATTGAACCGGGAATGCCTTCTTCTATCTTAGCCAGTTTGGTTACAGTAGCATTGGCATCGCCTTCAATTTGGCCGTTGAGCAGACCGGCTATTTGTGTAGCAGTAAATTGCATGAGACAGGTTGTTTATTTAGGTGTTGGTTAATATTTTAAAGGAGTAGTACAAGCTGACTGGAATTTGTTAAAGGCTGATTTGTAAGAAAATTAAAGCCCCTTTACGCCAATCATCTGGTTGCTTTCCTGGTCCCAAACTTTCAGTTTAAAACAGGCACTCATGGCCTTTGGTGAAAGAGAGGTGGTTTTACAGTTTTGTAGTTCCTTAAAATGTTTCATTACTTCTGGCAATCGATAAAAAGGTATTTTAGCATTGAGGTGGTGAATATGATGGTAGCCAATATTTCCGGTAAACCATTCCATTACCGGATTCATTTTCATAAAGCTGGATGATTCTAAAGCTGCTTTTTCATATACCCAGTTTTTGTTCTCATAAAACTCTACACCCGGAAAATTGTGCTGGGCATAAAACAAATATGCACCCATTGCAAACGCAATTAAAAAAGGCAGGAAGAACATGAAAAACCATGCCTGCCATCCCATGAAAACAAATAATAATACGGCAACGCCCACATGTAAAACCAATGCAATCATTGAATCGTAATGTTTGCGGGGGTTACTGATAAACGACCGCAGACACATGCCAATGATAAACATAGAAAAATATCCCAAAGCTATAGAGATAGGGTGGCGAACGGCGAGGTAAGTAAATTGTTGAGCGGCCGTCATCTCCTGGTATTTCTTCCGGGTAACAATTGGATAAGAGCCGATGCTTGCGCTAAATAATTTTGAATTGTTATTGTGATGATGATCGTGCGATCTTTTCCAGATACTGGTGGGCGAAAGCATATACATTCCAAAAATAGTCATGATAACTTCCGCAGTGGTAGATTTAGTAAGTATCGTATGATGCTGATGGTCGTGATAGATAATGAACATCCGGATCAACAATAAACCGGCGGTAACACTACATGCTAGTTTTAGTAAGATGCCTGGCATAAAAAGACTGCCGCACAACATTGATACCAGGAGGAAAAGCGTAGAAATAGTATGAAACCAGCTCTTGCTTCTTATTTCTTTAGCAAAAGGTTTTGTAGCCAATATCAGGTTTCTTCCTAGGAGCATTGTTTGAGTTTGATTTGTGAAGATAATTGTTTTAGTATTTAACTACGTTTGTGTTTCCATCTTTTATGCACCCACAGCCATGTTTCGGGCTGTGCAACGATATCAGACTCCAGTTTTTTGGTATGCAATTCTGTTATATCGCCCTCATTTCCACTATAAGGAGGCGATTGTAACAGATCGGCCAGTAACGTATAATAACCTCTTGTTAATCTTTTGACCGATACAAATACAATCGGATATTCAACCTTTTCTGCTATTTTTTCGGTTCCCATAAATACGGCAGTATCCTGATTTAAAAAATTCATCCAGTGTGCCCTTGCCGGGTTGGGCGACTGGTCTGCAATGAATGCTGTTGCCGTTAAAGCATCTTTGTGTTTTACAATATCTCTGAAGGTGTCCTTCATCGGTATCAATCTGGTTCCAAATCGTTGCCTCATTCTACAAATAAGCCCGTTAAAATGTTCGTTTTCAAGCGGATGATAAATTACGTACAATTGGTGTTTACAGCAAAGGCTAAAGGTATTACCGGCCCATTCCCAGTTTCCTTTGTGGCCCATTACAATAATTACACTTTTATTCTTTTCTGCCAATTGCTTAAATAACAACTCGGCCCCCGGATCAAAGCTGCAATGCTCCAGCATTTTTTTGCGGCTGATGGTAAGCGTTTTGAACGTTTCAAGAAAAAGATCGCAGAAGTATTGGTAAAAGCTCTTTTGAATCGAAATCAATTCGGCCGTAGTTTTTTCCGGAAAGGCGTTTTTTAGATTGGCAAAAACCACTTTTTTGCGATAGCCGATTACATAATAAATCAACAGATAAAACCCATCCGAAATTAAATATAGGATCGGAAAAGGTAATAATGAAACCATGTAAATAAGCGGAAGAGACAGATAATATATAATTGTTGACAAGTATTCTGAAGTTGAGTTTTTTGAAAAAATATAGTGCTGCTAACTTTTGCAAATTAATCAAATATTTTTCTGCCTGTTGTTGGCTGTGCTTTTCAACCCGGCAGATTTAAAATGGGACGAGAGATTGTCACTAAAAAAAGAGAGCCATGCACTCCTGCTTTCTTTTAGAAACGCTGACAGTCCTTACCTCAATTTTCATGTATTCTATATTGGAGGACAGGAGCATTTTAAACATCGAAATTTTCTCACAGTTCAATAACAGGTTTATTGCCAGGCTATGAGGCCCGGCAATAAACCTGTTGAATTTTTTAATGACTACTTTTTCCTTTTTACAAAATCCCGCAAATAACTACAACTGTTAAAGGCTTCTTTGTAAAAGACCGTATTGCTATATTCTTTAACCAATTGCGGGAAATACCGGTTCTTTTTAAACTTTGGCCAATATAATTTTTCTGCCGCATCCAGTTGATCCCAGTTGTAATTAAAGTCGCTGTAAACTGGTTTTGATACTTGTTTTTGGCTACACTTCGCTATCATAAACAGGCAACGGGCTTTAAAGTTTTTATCCGCAGATGCATTCATTGCTTTTTCAAAATAAGCCTGGGCGGAATAGCATCCGTAGTATTCCTTCTTAAAAGCGGTAGCATCAATTGGAATATGATAGCCATCTGTGCCACCTCTGTAATATTGCACCAGCTCCCAGGTATGACCATAATACGTCATGTTGTACAATCCGTTGGCGAGTTTGTAGTAGTTTTTGGCTGAATTTGTTTTATCTGTTTCTGCTTGTTTGGTCAACAAGAGCATCGATTCTGCAAAAGCCAGTTTGCTGGTGCTAAATTTTAATTCTTTGGCTAATGGCTCTTCCAGGTCGTACAGCAGATCAATGAATGGATTTTTTTTTATAAGCAATGATTTTTTATCGGGTGATTTTTTAAACCATTCAATTGCACGGGTATAATCATATTCCCTCAAGTAGGTGGTGCCGGCAAATTCCGTTACTACGGCCGTGTTGATAGAATTTTTTTTGATGAGATAATTTTCAAATTTATTTCTTTGTTTGGCGGTTAATAAAGCATACAGATTTTCTACATCATTGCTGGAAAGATTGTTCCTCATGTAATCGACTCCTTTATTATTATATCTATCTTCTTCCGGCGATTCAATCACATCAGCAGCACCGATACAAAGTGCCTCCTTATGATATTCACCTGACTGGTGATAACGCTTTGCTAAAATTTCGCTCATCAGGTCACGATAAATTTTCTTCCACTGGCTCGTTTGATAGTAACCGGTAGTTGCAGGCTTTTCATTTTTCACCCTCTCCTCCAGCCAAACTAAGGAGGGTAATAACTGTTCTTCAAAAGCCGCATCTATTTTTTCTTTTTCATTGATCGTCACGAGTATATTGGTCAGCGTCCATTGGTCCTTTACTTTTTTTGTAAGGTTCATTTTTTCGGCTGCGGCAAGGTGCTTTTTGGCATTGGTATAATCTTTAACCATGTAGGCAGTATAGGCTGCACCTGTTTCAAATAAGCCCCGGTTTTTTACCTGCTTGTTATTTCCTGCTTCCAATAGAAAAGCAGTGAGTTCTTTGGTTTCTTTTTTTGCTGCTGTTGCAATGCTATCTAAATTTTCGGCATCCCAGTAATAATAAAACGTACTACCACCTTTTTCTTTTTTCAGCGTTGGGGTAAAATAGGTCTCTTCCAGTTTATTTATTTCTCTTACGGCCAATACTTCCAGGTGTTCGGACCCTGCATTTAACTGATAGATTGATTTCATAGCCGCTAATTCATTGCCTGCATTACCCATGGTAAACAATGAAAGCATTGCTGCCTTTTCTTCGTTCGTTTTGCAATAGTCGAGGTATTCTTTTCTTGGGGTTTCTGCATTGGTGCTCCATTTAAACCCTAAATAATTTGAAACCCTTTTTGCGGTTGATGCACTAAATGCCTTACTAAAAACGTAGGCAGCTTCTTTTGTTTTGCCGGTTCTAAAAAGTGCGCCCCCTTTCAATGCAAGGCTTAGTGGTTGCAGCACGCTGTTGGTAGTATTGCCCGAAACATAGTCGTCATAAAATTTGATCGCATCCACGTATCGTTCGCTGTAATGTGCAAGCCTTATAACCTGGTAGGCATATCGTAGTTTTAAAGAGGACGATTTGGCAGCACTGTATAATTGCAGACCATTTTTAATCAGCTTCGCCATTTTTACACTGTCTCTAGCCGCTGGTTCCCACGCATCGCTATTGCCTGACACATGCGGCTCCAACTGTTTGGCATACAATAAATAACCCAAGGCTTCCAGGTCCTTTGTCTTTGTAAAATAGTTTGTCATACTATTACGCATGATCGAATCGGGCATAATTGAGGACGGACCTTTTTCGATATTGCTGTACAAATTAGTGAGATCTTTTCTTTCAAATTTGGTTAAAAAAATTTTTGCATCTGCATCTGTAACCGGCAGGCCGCAGTAACCAGCCCATTCCTGTGCCAGCAAATCACTTACTTCAACGGGCTCGCTCTCATCATACAAAAAATTTAAACCGGTATAATAAAATGGCCGGTATCCATTTGCTTCCGGTAGATTTTGGTGAAAAAAAGAAGTGTAATAATCGTAAGGATCCGCATCAGGACCGCAACCAATTATATTTTGAGGAAATGAAACAATTGCGGCACTAATGCAAACTGTTATAAATGCTTTCAAGCTCATGGGTTGTGTATTTTTTTAAAGTTACAGAATCAAGATGGTAGAGAGATACCCTCTGCCGGGTATTTTTTAGATGCAGGTTTACTTCTTTTGCCGCATCAAGGATGGTTGAAATATCACTTTCTTCGGAGCGAAGCATATCCCCTTTTTTTAAATCATAGCCAGCGAGTAACGTGTCTTTCAATATTTCGATTCTGCCATTTTTATTGGTGGAAAAAGAGCGGGTGAAAATGTCCTCCTGCAAATTTTCAATCAATCCTTTATAAATTTGATCCCTGAATAAAACCTTCCATCCAAACAATGGAAATGCGATATCAAGTGGCAAAGGATACCTGGAAAGATTGGCAGTGTACTTTTTTAGTTCAGCGGTTTCTATAATCGAGTTTTTTGTTGCCGGATTTTTCAGGTTACCCATATTGTAACACATTAGTAAGCCTCTGTTTACCGGGGGCACGCCGGTTTTGAAGAAAAATTTTATTTGATGTAAACGGATGGTGGCTGAAAGATTGGTTTGGCTTAATTGGTGAATCGCATTGAGTAACATGAAATATTTTTTCGCCGTAGATACCGTCCAGTCGCAATCAATCTGGATTTCTTTTATTGGTTTAATTTGATTGACCAGACATAAATTTTTTATCAATCCATTTATTTTGCCAGCTAAGGCGATGCATTGGAAAGAATCAATTTGTTGGATACATTCATTGGTAATAAAAACCGTAGGGATGATTTTGTACCGTTGAAATAGCCGTTTATCGCTGGCCTGCATCTTTGCAACCGGAATGACTTGTTTGGAACCTGGATTCCAATCCACATCAAAAAATTTGAGGTAAATGGTTTGCACATTTAATGAATCAAGCCGTCTCAATTCAAAGTCAGTTGGTTTTACCACCGATTTCCAATAATAAAAGGAACGCTCCACGTTTTTTACTTCAGTCTTTTCATTGCAGGAAAATAATCCGGTTGTCAGGAAAAATAAAAAAGAAGTCAACGGCTGTACTGTGAAAATGCGGAACTGCTTAAACGTAGTTTTGAACATGGCTTCAAAAGTAAATCTTTTAGAATCTTTTCTTGTATAGTAACAAGAATACCAGCAGAATTAATAATCGATTTTCAGTTCAAGTTGGAGGTATCGGGTATTTGGAATCCATTATATTTGCAGCATGACCTCACAGTTTTTCACCTACAATAAAGGCAAAGTTATCCAGGCACTGCGGTATCATTTTATCAGCAGGCGTGAAATTAAAATAATGATGATTTTGGTAAATGTATTTGCCATTGTATCGGCCTTGTTGTTTTTTATAAAAAAGATTTCTCCCATGGCCTTTTTAGTTAGTTCAATACTGTGGTTTGGACTTATGATTACTTTTTGGTACTTGCTGCCAATAACCATATATAAAAAATCAGCCACTTTTAAAGATAGGTTTAAAGCAACTTTTGGTAAAGAGGAATTTACAATTGAAAACGAAAGGGGAAGTAGGAGCTGGCCATGGAAAGATTTTACTACGACAATGGAAAGCCCACATTTCTTTCATTTATATTTTAATGCACGCTCGTTCTTTATCGTTCCGAAAGAATCTTTTACTGAAGATGAACTAAGTGAAGCAAGAAAATTATTGGCAAATAAGATAAGGAAGTAATGAGTTGGAATAAAGTTACCGGTGAATGGTTAATTGTAAATGTTTGACCATTCACTATACATAATTCACAATTTGATGACATGTTATTTTATGCCTCGCAGGAGCGATTATTAAAAATTTACAATATTTCAACGGCAGGATAATCATCCGGTATTTAGCGCAATCTCTTTTCCATGATATGGTGTGGTATATTAATTTCTACAAACTCATCTCCCTGCACTTTGTATCCATATTTTTCGTAAAAGCCAATTGCCGTATCACGGGCATGCATTGTTAATGTTTTAAAACCCTTATCCCGTGCTATATTTTCGGCAAATCTTATGATGGACTCTCCAATTCCCTTTCCCTGCATATTTTTCTGCACAGCCATCTGTCGAAGTCTTACGCAGCTATTTTTCATGTCTGTAAGGATACAGCACCCCATTATCTCATCGTCATCAAATGCCGCAATCAGAATGTCGTTTTTTTCTTTTGACAATTCGTCTGGTGAAAACGTTAACCCAAGTGGCTTACGCATCACTTCATGCCTGAGATTTACCATTTGCTGGTATTCTTTGCTTCCATGATCTATTTGTTTTAACCCCATCCTGCAATATAGTAAAATCTTTCTTTCAAAATAAAGACTTTAATAGGATGGATAAAAATTAAAAGGGGCCATTGCGGCCCCTATTTAATGCTTCCCCCTAAGA
>Ga0105049_10003763_pt1 | contig 17914 bp, 12 predicted proteins | sample MAT06_FD_78087 | JGI IMG/M metagenome (GOLD analysis project Ga0105049, IMG submission 78087) | Freshwater microbial communities from Lake Fryxell liftoff mats and glacier meltwater in Antarctica - MAT-06 | ecosystem: Environmental > Aquatic > Freshwater > Ice > Liftoff microbial mat | place...
GCCCAGGCTGCCGAGACGACCCATCCACAGGCCGCGATTGACATTTACCGTAATGAGGTCTATGCTCAGATTGCACAACGCACGCGTAGTCATTATAAGGCTGCGGCAGAATATGTAGTACGTCTACGTTCACTCTATCAGCGCATCAACGAGCTCGCTACTTGGCAGCAACTAGTGGCTGAGATCCGGACGAACAATCCGCGCCTGCGTGCTTTGCATGATGAACTACATCAGGCTGGTCTTTAATCGCTATCCATAATTTCTTATAACGGGTATAGCGCTCCCATCGCTTCAATCAATTATCATCAGCAACAAGGAGATCCCACATGCACGGAATGATTGCAGCTCTCCAGCCACAAGCAGTGGAAGAAGGCGCCAAGGTGCTCATGCAGGGCGGCAATGCGATTGACGCCGCGGTGACATGTGCCTTTGTCCAAAGCATTCTCGACCCCCATTCCTGCGGCATTGGCGGCTATGCGCTGCTCAATCTGCATGTGGCCAACGGCACAGGTGCAACAGGACAAACCATTGCGATCGACGGGCCAGCGTTGGCCGGCTCGAAAGTCACCGAAGCGATGTGGGTGGATCGCGTGCTGGGCCCGAACCCCGATGGTTGGGGCTATTTTCTCCAGGACAAAGTCAATGATACCGGCTATACCTCGATCTGCACACCTGGTTGGGTGAAGACTATGTCTACCATTTTGGATCGGTGGGGCACATTTTCTTGGTCACAGGTGATCGAACCGGCGGCGCGCATTGCCGAAGAAGGCTTTATGGTGACCGAGCATTTGGCGACGCGTTGGCTGATCAAATCGAAATATGCCGAAGCCAGTTCGCTCTTCGATTATATTATGTCCAATGCCGAGGCACGCCGGATTTATCTCAAAGCGGATGGCTCCACCTATGCCATGGGCGAAACGCTGCGCAATCCTGGATATGCGCATACGTTGCAACATCTGAGCAAAGCGGGGGCCGAGGATTTCTATACGGGCGAGTTTGCCGACCGTATGTTGGCGGATCTGTCGGCCAACGGCAGTTATGTGACTGCCGAAGATTTGGCATCCTATCAATTGCGCGAAACCATGCGCGTCGATGGCACCTATCGCGGCTATGGCATTAGCAGCACGACTGCACCCCATGGCGGCCCCACTTTGATTGCGATTCTCAACATTTTGGAAGGCTACGATCTCGCCGCGCTGGGCCACAATTCGCCGGACTACATTTATCTGGTGTCGATGGCCATGAAGGCCGCCTTTGCTGATCGCAATCGTACCATGGCCGACCCGGAGTTTAACGAGGTGCCTGTCGATTGGATGATCTCGAAAGAACGGGCCGCCCAGTGGCGCGCACATATTGATGCCGGCAAACCAATCGATGCCAGCTTTGTACCCACAGGCACGCCCGATACAACCCACGTAACCGTGGTGGATAGTCTGGGCAACTGTGTGGCGTTGACCCACTCGCTGGGCGCATCCTCTGGGGTGATTACACCGGGCATGGGCTTTATGTATAACAACTCGATGATCAATTTCCACCCGTTACCCGGCCATCCCAACTCGATTGGCCCGCGTAAAGGCCGCACGACCGGTATGTGCCCCACAATTGTCACGCAGGGCGGTCAACCAATCTTGGTCCTCGGCTCACCCGGCGCGACGCGCATTATCACCTCGAATCTCCAGGTGATCCTGAACGTGTTGGACTTTGGTATGAGCGTCGCCGATGCCGTGCATGTGCCACGCTTTGACTGTCAGGTGGCTGACATTCGTTGTCATGCCCGCATTCCTGAATATATCTGTGCCGAAGTGCGCAAACGCCACCCAATCTCGCGCATTCCACAAAGTCATGGCGGTTTTGCCTTGGTGAGCGCCATTGCTATCGATCCTGTAACCGGCGTGCTAACCGGGGCCGCCGACACTGGTAGTGACGGGATGGCGCTGCTTGTATAAACGCCGTTTGACGCGGCCTGACTACTTAATTTTTAGATGTATTTATTTAAATGTATCTAGATGTATATCGGGAATGTTGGCTAGCTTGTGCTGTATCCTTCTCTAGCAATCGTAGTAGGCAAATCTCGATCTATATGTAATTCCTCTGAACATCAATGGTAAGGTTTGCTTGTGGAAAAGAAGCTGGTATACTTACTTGTGGACAAACCATTTATGAAGTCGTACAGCTATACTCGACTGATTCTACGGATCGCCTGTGCGACTTGTAAGGGTTTTATCTATAAAGTGTAAAAAGCGAGCCTATTCAACTCCATCCGGCGCATTTGTATCGTTCGCCCGACAGGTAAGCGCGGTGTGGCGACGTCCGACATTGATCATTTTGACGGTTTTGGTCGTAACCGGGGTTACGGCCACGCCTGCCGCAGCGCAACTATGGCCAGCGGCCAGCGGTCGTGTGACCTCGCGCGATGGTAAGTGGCTGACGCCGGTGGTGGGGGGGATACTCTCCTCCAGTGAACAAGATCACCTGAATCGCGGTTCGGTCTTTGCCTGGGATATTAGTGTGCCGCTGGGCACAACCGTCTACCCCATGGCTACGGGCCAGGTGAGCTACGCTGGTTGTAATAACGCCGGCGGTTATGGCTGTTGGGTACTCATCGATCACAAAGATGGCTATCTCAGCCTCTATGCCCACATGATCGACGATGGTGGGCGCGTCCGCGTACAAACTGGTGATCAGGTGACACCGTGGACGCCACTGGGCCGGGTGGGCTGGACGGGCATGACGAGTTTTGGCCCCCATGTCCACTGGGAAATCCACCATGTCGAACAGGGGCGGCAGCGGCTGGATTCGATCTTTTCGCCAGCGATCTTTCGCTATTGCAAGCTCTGCGCAGCTGATCCCGACGCGGCGCAAGACGCCACCAGTGTTGCATTTTATACAGGTGGGACACTAAATCGTGAACTGATTGTTGGCATTTTGCTTGTGCTCTGTGCATTTGTCCTCTTCTTCCGACCGGAAGTGGTGGTGACAGGCTTGCATAGGGCAGGCGTTATGGTATATAGTATCTTTCACAGGTCTCAGACTGTTTGGCAACAGTTGCAGCGCAAATACACATTGCGCTGGGTAAGCCTGTTTTTTGTGTTTCTCGCACCGACCTTTCTTTGCAGCACAGGAACAGCCATCGCCGTTTGGATGTCGGACGAAGAGATGAGTCCGCGAGCGTTGTGGTCGTATGTGCGCTACGGCCTCTATCCCGTACTAGGGATGGGGTATCAGGTGGGGGCACACTATACCGCTGTATGGGGCATCCCCTGTCATGGTGTGGGTACCCTGGGGCAGGTTTGCGAGGCCAAAGACTTGGTTGCCAAAACCGTCGAATGGCAACGCGATGTGGCCACCTTCACCCGCAGCCAGCCCATTCCAGCCGTGATCCCACGCCTTGGTGGCCGCTTTGATATTGATCAAGCCCGCCGCTTGCTTACAGAAATGCATTATATTGATGGACTTGTCATCGTTGATGTGGGCAGCGATTTCAAAAAGGCGCATGAAGTCATCGATGACTTGGTTGCGTTTGGCCTGGATGGCATTGCGATTGACATGGAATTTACCGATCAGGTACGGCGGCGCGATGTCTATTGGCTCGCCGAGGCCCTGGCCCAAAAGCGCCAAGCTGCCAACTTGAAGGGCAAAGGCGTGCTCGTTCTGTGGAATGTCTTTAATAATTTGGATAGCGGTGAAAATCTTGCGGTTGAGAATGTCCAAATTGTCCCGATTTTTACAGGATATGGCTCGGTTGCGACGAAGGTTGTGGGGCTAGAAACCACACAAAAATTGTTTGGTGTAGAACCAATCGCATCGGGGATGATGGCTTTTGATCAGCGTTGGCCGGTGAATGAAGATTGCAAAACATTTAACACGAAGCTAGGATTCGACTGCCAAGATTGGCGCGGCCTGTTTCTCCATCCAACGATTCAAGCCACAGGCTGGTGGGTGCAACAATAGGCAACTGTTTACCTAGGTCTACAGCGCTTGTCAGACAATTCGCTGAAAATATTCTCTTTCTACAATGATGCAGGAGTAACTATGTCTGGGTATATCACAGACACCCTTGGTTGGTTAGCTGGCGCATTTTATGTCATTGTTGCGCTGTCGATCGTCTATCTCTACTTCTTTCGCATTGCGCCAATGGTCATTGGCAGCATCAAAGAGTGGAATATTTTCGTCGTTCTGCGCGTTACGATCGTGCTGGCCAGCTTGGCCTTTCTCATTGGCTGTGTGGCCGTTGTGACAGGCGACTGGATCTTCGGTCAGGTGCTAGATACCCTGCCGCGCACGCGCATGGCGCGCGAAATTGATCGCGTGTCGGGCTCCTTGGTGCGCTTGTCTGTGCCCGAAAGTTATGGCCCGCCCAGTAATTATAACGCAAGCGCCGGAATGGGTGCTGCGCCCGGTGCGATCCCGGCTGGCGCGCCGGGTGCTGCCGCCCAGGTGCCTGTCGAAGAACCTGTCTCCTTTCCGTTGAAAACAAACGCCATCGATATTTGGGTGGCAGCGATTCAACAGACCTATAATCCCACTGGCAAACTGAGTGACAACATTATGGTAATGACCCGGCGCGATCTCCCCTTGGGAGTAACGTGCGATGTGGCAGCCATGGCGCGTGGTTGGTTCCCTAAACAATATGAAGAGTGGCAATTGGTCTGTAGTATGGACAGTTTCCGCACGACCACGCGTCCATTGCGCCTGAACGGCACAGCCGTGCGCGGTCTGACGGGCGGCAGCTATTATACGTTGGAAAATCCCTATACAGTATATGGCGAGGGACTTTGGCCAGAACAGGCCTATGATACGTCTGTTCCGATCCAGGCAACACCTGGGCCGGCCAGTTCTGGGGCTGCACCTCAGGGCGGACCCGTGGAACAGCCCAGTGCTGATAGTGTTGCGGCTAGCAGCGGTACCCAACACACTGTCCAACAAGGCGAAAGCTTGGCCCTGATTGCCCAGCGCTATGCCGTCAAGGTAGATACCCTGGTCTCGCTGAATGAACAGAAATATCCCAGGCTGAAGACCAATCCCAATGTGATCGTTGTGGGCTGGGTGTTGGATATCCCAGGAAATTAGGCTTGACGATTTCGTATGACAAATCAGAATCTTAACGCCGACCCCGATCAACGCGCCCTGAACAAAATTCGCGCGTTGTTGGAAGCGCGAGCGGAAACCAATTGGGCCATGCCCGATGAGTATGCCTTTAAAAAGGCGCATGACATTGCCCGTTTGTCACCGCTAGAGGCATTGCGCGAAGCCAAACAATATATTGAGAATTTGCGCGCACAGAATCGCACTGCTCAATCTAAAATTGATGCGGCGTTGAAACGCCAACAGGAATTGACCGAACGCCCGATTACCAATGCGGGGCCGCGCGGCGTGAAGGGCTTTATTCAGCGCTGGGCGTTATCGCTGTTAAATGGTACGCCCTTTACCAACTTTAACTGGATTGAAGTAAACCAAGACGGGTTGCAGATCTATACCCCGTTGGCCACGGTTTCGCAACGTACTATCACCTATAAACAGTTGGAAGCCGGCGCTGTTGTATTTTCGGTAGACCCGCCTGCCTATTTAGATCAAATTTTGGGCTTTCTGCGCCAATTCCGGCGTACGGTGGCTGTGCCGTGGGGCGAATTGGTGGTCTATGAGCCAGGCAGTGGGCGCACGATTGCGCGTGCGATTGCCATGTGGCCCTATGACAAGCAAAAAGAAATGACAGAGGCGCTCAAGCAGCTCTACCTTTTGAATCAGCCCTATCAAGGCTACAAACGGCTGCCCCGCCTGCGCGATCTGCTGATCTATTACGATGTACATGATGATGAAAACTTAGAGGATATCAGTGATCTGCTGGCAATAGATAAACCGCCGCCACCCGCCAACACCGATGTGATTGATGGATAATAAAACGCCCCGGTTATATACCGAGGCGTTTTTTCTGGCTGGATACTAACAATTAAGCGAGCGCAGGCGTCTTGTAAAGCGTCTTGCCTTGCACGCGAATTTCGACATCGACCAAATAGGGCTGGAGCGCGGCAAAATTGATCTCCATGCCCAACCCTGGCGCGGCAGGCACATGCACCTGGCCGTTGGCATCACGCTGAATGTGATTTTGCGTAATATCCAGCGCCAACGACTTGGGTTCCACAGGATATTCACAGATTACATCATTCTCGATACCGGCAAAGGGTTGTAGCGACGCGCTCAGCGCCAGATGCGAGGTAAAGGTATGATTGACATAGGTCACGCCCTTGGCTTGCGCATAGTCGGCCACCGCTTTGGAGACGCTCAGCCCGCCAATCCGCCCGGCATCGATCTGGACATAGCCGAGCCCGGCATAGTCGATCATCTGCTGGGCCATGTAATAGTTGTGACTGCCCTCGCCGCCCGCCAGTTTGACATCGCCAGCTAGCGCCGCCAATTGGCGGTAGGCATCCAACGCGCCGGAGACAAACGGCTCTTCCAACCAAGTAGCGCGACAGGCTTGCAGCGCGGGAATACGCAAACTGGCCGCCGCAACGTCGTCTTTCCAGACTGTGCCAATATCGATGAGCAGAATGCCATCCTCCCCCAGCCCTTCCCGCGCCGCCATGAATTGATCGGCATCGGCTTGGGCGCTGCCCAGCCCAATCGGTCCCCAGCCAAACTTGGCCGCGCGATACCCCATAGCGCGCGCATTGCGGCCCTTTTCCAACGTTTCCTGGGGCGTATCACCAAAGAGCATCGACGCATAGGGCGTTTTGGGGAAGACTTGTTTGTAGCCAAGCAATTCATAGACTGGCGTGTCGAACCGCTTGCCCAGCAGATCCCACATGGCCATGTCAATGCCCGAAAGAATATGGTCCGCTTGCAACAGATCGAGGCTGTTGGCGCGCACCAGATCGCCAATGCGGCTGATGTCGGTCACGCTGTCCAGAGTTTGACCGAGGACCGAAGCTTGCACCGGTTTGCAAGCGCTGTGGGACATGGGCGCAATCAAGCCCGCGATCGAGGGCAACGGGGCGGCTTCACATTCACCCCAGCCAACCTGATCGCCTGCGACCACGCGTACGAGCAGCGCATCTTGGCTGCCATCGCCGATATCCAGCACTTCGGGCATGGAAAGATAGAAAAAGTCGATTGCTTCGATGCGCATAATTCCTACTCATTTCACTTTCTGTGCGGTTTAAACCTTATTCGTTTTGCTAGTAAGCTATTTTGTTTGATCAAGTGTATCTACGATGGTTTGATGGACAGCCACACGCAGTTGCCCAATCCGTCGGTTGACGCGCCCATGGTACACTTCATTTGTTAACAGCGCGACAACCAATGCGCGCGCGGGATCGATCCAGAGCGATGTGCCCGTAAAGCCGGTGTGCCCAAACGTTTGCTGGCTAAAGGGATGGCTACTGGCTTCCCGATCGGGCGACCAGAGGAGAAAGCCCAGGCCACGGTGTAAGTCACCCTCGCTGGCTTGCGTACGCGTCATCTCGGCAATGGTCGTCGGCTGTAACAGGGAATGTTTCCCTGCCAAAAAACTTTGACCCAAGGCCGCAACTTCGGTAGCGGTGCTAAAGAGCCCGGCGTGCCCCGACACGCCACCCAGCCGCGCCGCGTTTTCGTCATGTACCTCGGCCACTATCCGTCGCTGCCGCCATTGACACTGTTCCGTGGGGGCGACGGTTGTGGGATCACACCGCTGCGCACCCACAGGCAGATAGCGCGTTTGGACCAACCTCAACGGATTCAAGACCCACGTACTCACGGCATCGGCCAGGGGTTGGCCCGTCAACTCTTCTAGCGCCATGCCCAGCAAAATGAGCCCAATATCACTATAGACAATATGGCTGTCCAGTGGTGCAGAAAAGAAAGTCGTGAGCGCCATCGTCCGCGCATCCTCGCTGGTTGCTTGCCGAAAGAGGGGTCGCCACGCCGGTAACCCCGCCGTATGGGTGAGCAGATGGCGAAACGTGACCTGGCCCGCCTCTACGACCCCACTTTCCTCGACTATTTGCACCGTCGCGCCGCTCTGTAATGGATTTTCATAGGCAGCCACGGGGCGTGCACCGGTGAAGGCAGACAGAACGGTAGCAACCGGCTGATCAAGCGTCACCCGGCCCGCCTCTACCAGGCGCATAAAGCTGGTCGCCACAAATAGCTTGGTCACCGATGCCAGATCAAAGAGTGTCTGTACCGTTGTGGCGCGCTGTTGCGTTTCGGGATCAAGCCAGCCATAGGCGCGTTGTACGATCACTTCGTCTCGCCAGCGAATGGTAAGCTGTGCTGCCGGGCAGATCTGCGGTACGGCGGCTGTTAAAATGCTTTCGATTGATGATGGATCGAACACCAGTATTGGTCCTGCGCCTTGCGCGGTTACCCCCTAGCCATCCCAAGCTGAGGAATGGCTAGGGCAGGTTGCTCTTTCATTCCCACTGCGAATGGAAAATCCCTGGTTTGTCGACGCGCTCGTAGGTGTGTGCACCAAAGAGATCGCGTTGGGCCTGGATCAGGTTGGCCGGTAGGCGTTCGCTGCGGTAGCTATCATAGTAGGCCAGGCTGCCGCTAAAGGCAGGCACGGGAATGCCCAAGCCAATTGCTGTTTGCACGACATGTCGCCAGGCCGGCAAGCGTTCCCCGACTGCGTGGCCCAGGGTATCATCCAACATCAAATTGGCCAGCTTGGGATTGTGATTAAAGGCTTCGGTGATCAGGTTCAAAAAGCGCGCCCGGATAATACACCCCGCGCGCCAGATGGCCGCCACTTCCCCCAGATTGAGATCATAGTTGTATTCGTCGCTGGCCATCCGCAAGAGGGCCATGCCCTGGGCATAGGCGCTGATCTTGCTGGCATAGAGGGCTTGGCGCACAGCGTCAATCAAGGCTGCTCGATCGCCGGTATAGCTGCTTTGTGCGGGACCGGGCAAAACTTTGGCCGCGGCAACGCGCTCGTCTTTCATGGCCGAGAGGATACGCCCGACCACTGCGCTATTGATCGTGGGAATGGGTGCACCGAGGTTGAAGGCATCTTGGCTGGTCCATTTGCCCGTACCCTTTTGCTGGGCTTTGTCCAACACTTGATCGACCAGCGGTTGGCCGGTCTCCTCGTCGATGCGGCGGAAGATGGTGGCTGTAATGTCAATCAGGAAACTATCCAATTCGCCTTGATTCCACTCGGCGAAGATTTCGGCCAGTTCTGCGGCTTGCAAGCCTAGCGCCCGTTGCAGAATATCATAGGCTTCGGCGATCAGTTGCATGTCGCCATATTCAATGCCATTATGCACCATTTTGACATAGTGCCCCGCCCCCCGTTCACCCAGATAGGTGACACAGGGTTTGCCATCTTCGGCTGCTTTGGCGGCAATCGCTTCGAGGATCGGTTTTACCAAGGCCCAGGATTCTGGCGTGCCGCCGGGCATAATGCTCGGCCCCCACAAGGCGCCTTCTTCACCACCGCTTACGCCCACGCCCATAAAGCGCAGACCTTGGGCTGGCAACGCGACGCTGCGCCGTTCGGTGTCTTGGAAATAACTATTGCCGCCATCCATCACCAGGTCGCCTTCTTCCAACAGCGGAATCAGGCCATCGATCACGGCATCCACTGGCGAACCCGCTTTGACCATAATGATCATCTTGCGTGGTCGTTCCAGGCTTTGTACAAATTCTTCCAGGCTGCGGGTCGGCACTAATTTCTTGCCCGGATGTTCATTGACAAATTCTTCCATGGTGGCCGTAGTGCGGTTGTAGACGGCAACTGTATAGCCATTGCGTTCCATGTTGAGCACCAGGTTTTGTCCCATCACAGCAAGACCGATGAGACCAATGTTTGCAGTTGGCATAGTAAACTCCTTTGGGATTGGGTCAAACTACGAGAAAACCCCGGCAAAATCTTGGGCAAAGTCCTAGCAATCGGGTCGGCAACTTGCAAGCGATTGGGATGACCTTGCCAGGGTTGATCCATAAAATAGGATGAATACAATAGGCTGTGTTGTCACACAAGCTGGCGCAGCCGCGCCTGTTGACTAGCGTTTGACAAACGCTGGCCAGAAACGACGGCGGCGACTGGCGCTTGCGGCTTCCTCGGCGAGCTTTTGTTGATCCGGTTGCACCGGCGTAAAAAGTTGGCCCTCGGGGGTGCGCATAAAGAGCGCGGGTAGACCCCAGGCACTCGCCTGCGCATCCTCAACGAGGGCACGCCGGGCTTCACTCATGGCGACGTCTATTGGCGCAAAATTTGCCGCCATTGTATAAAATTTGTTCACAAAAGTGGCCGTCGCGCTCGCCGATAAACTCGAATGGGTCGCCATAACCGCAGGCAACCCGCGCTGGACAAGATTGGCCGCGATTTTTAGGTATGGATTGGCCGTGGCCGTACGCACGACATCGCCAGCCGTCAATGTGATCAGACGCAGCGGGAAATGATCGCGCAGCAGCGAGCCCAGATGTTCGCCATTGACACGGCGACCCCGGCCCATTTCATCTTCAAAAATCAGCGACGCATCCCCGGTTAATTCGTCGGTGCTGCCGTGACCAATGAAATGCAGCATGTGACATTCCTTTTGGCGCAGGCGACGCTGCAAGTCCAGCAATGTCGGTTTGTTGAGCCGCTCAATGACCAGTTTGTTCTCTAGGGCTAAATAGTCCAGCGTATCTAGGATGGTAAACCAAGCGCGTTCGCGCTCAAAAGGGGGGTAGCCGCCCGGGCTAGAAATGACCACCAACATCCGCAGCGGTGACTCGACTTTGAAGGGCACAATCTGATGCATTAAATTCGTGTAGCGAACAAAGGGCGATTGCAATGACAGGGCCATAAATTCGTTACGCACTGGATCGAACAAATATTCCCACGGCAACATGGCCAATTGCGGCGCGTGATTGATCTGCAGCCGGATGCGCAGCTTGGCCCGCGCTTGATAGGCATAGTGATAATTGCTCTGGAGCATGTTCTGGAGCGTGCTGGGGAACAGTGCGTGAAAGAGGCGTGTTCCCCATTGTTGCAACGTAGCTGCCGGCGCGCCGCCGGTACTTTGCCCCATTTCACCGGTGGCGATCAAGCGGTGCAACGTATCTTGTTCCGCAGGTGTGAAGGGCGACTGGAACTTGGCCACTGCATCACCGGTTGGCGCATTGGCCATGCGGACAAAGTAGCCATCTTCGGTATGCTCAATCGCAATGTCTAACGATAGGTAATCAATTTGCATCCTAGCATTTTATCATTGTCACTTCATCTTGTACTAACCTAGGCGATGTATAAGTGAACAGTTAGTTGGTTGGGCTCGCTCCATGTATAATGGTTGCAGAAAGTAGGCGAAAAACTTACAGTTCTTGGCGGTTAAACTACGTGTAGCGTAAGTATAACCCAAGAATTTTCCAGAGAAATATTCCCAGAGAAACAGTAGAGGCAACCTTCTATGAAAGTACTTATAACCGGTGGCGCGGGTTTTATCGGCAGTCATTTAACCAGACGCCTGCTTGGCCGGGGTGATCAGGTCACCATTCTCGACAACCTGGCAACGGGCAACTTTGCCAATATCAATCCATTTGTCGGGACACCGGGTTTTTCTTTTGCGATTGATAGTTTGGATAATGCATTGGTGGTTGATCGGCTGGCCAGCCAAGCAGATGCAATTGTCCATCTGGCCGCAGCGGTAGGGGTACAGCTAGTGGTTGAGCGACCAACCGAGACGATTGAGACCAATGTGTTGGGCACCCATGCTGTGCTGGCCGCGGCGCGGCGGTATCGTTGCCGCACCTTGATCGCCAGTACCAGCGAAGTCTATGGCAAAGGTGTGCGCATTCCCTTTCACGAAGACGATGATCTGTTATTGGGCCCATCGAGCCGCAGCCGTTGGTCCTATGCCGCAAGTAAATTGCTCGATGAATTTTTGGGTCTCGCCGCCCATCGCGAGCACGGCTTGCCGGTGACGATTATGCGCTTCTTCAACACGGTGGGGCCGGGGCAGACGGGGCGCTATGGCATGGTCGTACCGCGCCTGGTGCGCCAAGCCTTGCGTGGCGAAGAGATCACTGTCTATGGCGACGGCGAGCAGAGTCGTTGTTTCTGTCATGTTGCTGATACGGTGCGCGCCTTAATTTCGCTACTGGATCAACCAGAGCGCACCTCTGGCGAAATTTATAACATTGGCAGCAACGAAGAAATGACGATTAATCAACTGGCTAACGCCGTAATCGAGCGCACAGACACATCGTCTACGCTCAAGTATGTTGCGTATAGTGATGCCTATGCCCCTGGCTTTGAAGATATGCGCCGCCGCGTGCCGGATACGACCAAGATCTACGAAACTGTCGGCTGGCGGCCTGAGCACAACCTAACGAAGATTCTGGATGATGTGATTGCATTTGAACGTCAACAGTTACATCAATCATAGTATTATTATGCCAATACGAACCAAGGAGAATACCATGTTCAAACTTGCGACGCGCTTGCGCACGGTGGCCACGTTGCTGCTCTGCCTGAGCATTTTGCTGCCTGTGCAGCCCCTACTGGCGCAAACGGATGCGCCAATTGCGCCAGCCGAAATCGTCAACGATGAAGGTGGGCCAGTCGCGATTCATGGGCTTGTGACCTACACCAATGCTTTCTTCACGACAGGCGTGGCCGCGCCCATGGTCATCTTGGAGGATCAGGCGGGCTTTGTCGATCGCAACGAGGGCTTCATTCTGCCGCCCGAATCGCAGACATTGGGGCAAATCACCTCGGACTTCTACACCTCACCTTTCTCGTACACCATTGCCCTGCCAATTGAGCCCCAGGCCTCGTTACGCGATGTCGATCAGGATAATGAAGCGGAAACCGGCGTCATGGTCTACGCCATTGCCTATTGGACCAACATCTTTGGCGATCCTTTCCTAGAAGAGCGCGATCTGTATGGTGGTGGCTGGTCAACGGCCTATGCCTCGACGCGCGTGAGCGAAGATGTCTCCACCCGGCGCGAAATTGTGGGCGGCAAATTCTTGGTCTATGCCCCCGATGATCAGCAGGGTTTCCCATCGGGTTTTGGCGAAGATGACTTACTCTTTACCGAAGACGATCCGATTGTCACCCTGCCCCAGGGCTACACCGTGGTGGACATGGAGAGCGAGGTCTTCACCTTTGATCGCTCGCGTGAACCGGAAATTGATCTGATTGAGCCAGAAGGTGCGGCCCTCTCGGATTTCTCGACCATGAGTTACAGCGAAGCGTTCGACGCCATGATCGAGAAAATGAGCAATGAGTACGCGTTTACTGAATACAAAAATATTGACTGGGAAGCCAAAAGCGCCGAGTTTCGTCCGCGCTTTGTCGAAGCCGAAGAAGCCGCGGATCCTGTCGCCTACTTGACGGCCTTGCGCGACTTTGCCTGGTCGATTCCCGATGGGCATGTGAGTGGTCCTAATCTGGCCGAAGATTTCAGCTTTGCCACGGGTGGCGGCTTGGGAATTGCCGTGCGTGAACTGGACGACAGCCGCGTGATCGTCAATTTCTTATTGGCGGATAGCCCCGCCGCTGCTGCGGGCATAGAGGAAAAAGCCGAGATTCTGGAAATTGACGGCCTGCCAATTAGCGACGTGATCAGCGATACCGTGGCTTGGTCTGCGCCCTTCAGCACCGAGCATTTCAAACGTCTGCAACAGTTGCGCTATGTAACGCGCTTCCCCGTGGGCACGCAGGTAGAAGTCACCTTCCAGAATCCTGGTGCAGCGGAAGCCCAAACCGTCGAAATCGAGGCCGTGCCAGAGCGCGCGAGCTTCAGTTCCTCTTCGTTTAATGTTGGACGGACGGGTTTTGAGCAGCCGGTGGAATATGAATTGTTGGATTCTGGTTATGGCTACGTCAAAATCTATAGCTTTGCCGACAATGATCTGCTGAGTGTGCAACTGTGGGAACGCATGATTCGTACCCTCAACGGCGCGCAAACCCCTGGGTTGATTATCGACATGCGCCAAAATGGTGGCGGCAGCGGTTTCCTGGCCGATCAACTGGCTGCCTACTTCTTCGATGAGCCCTTAGAACTGGGCAATGCCGGATTCTATGATAAAGAGAGCGGTGAATTCTTCTTTGATGAACGCACTGTTGATCGTTTCTATCCACCGGCGGAAGATCTGCGCTACTATGGCAAGATTGCCGTGTTGGTTGGCCCCAACTGTAACAGTGCCTGTGAGTTCTTTACGTACGACATGACTGTTGAGGAGCGCGCAGCGGTGGTTGGGCAATATCCAACGGCTGGTCTGGGTGGCAGCGTAGAACAGTTTAAGATGCCCGAAGAGCAATTCTTTCAGTTCACCGTTGGGCGCGCCGTGGATATGAACGGCGAGATTCACATCGAAGGCAAGGGCGTACCGCCTACTGTCAAAGTGCCGGTGGATGAGGAAACCCTCTTCAGCGAAGGTGATGTGATCTTGGACGCGGCTATTGCTTATCTGGATGAAGCGACTACTATCGAAACAACCGATGCTGGGGCGATTGCGATTGGCGATGAAGTCACGGGTGACTTTGTGCCGGCTACGCGTGTCCGCTATACATTAGAGGTCAAGCAAGACGAAAAAATCAGCATCTATCTGGAAGATGAAACTGGCGAGTTGGATACGGTATTGACAATTCTCGATACCGGCGACAATGTTTTGCTGGGCAATGATGATGCCGAAACAGGGGATACGACAAACTCGGCGATTGAAGATCTAGAGATTCCTGTCGATCTCACCTTGGTGCTCGAACTGGGTACCAAGAGCGATGAAGGCGAAGGCGCGTACACATTACGGATTGTGGACGCTAGTGAAGGCGAATAGCCTCTAACCAGACCCGTAGGGTTTTCAACGCCCTACGGGTTTCTAGGCCTGTTACCCGTTCATTGGGATGACGAGGTCATAGGGGAAGTCGGTCAGGTTGATCAATTTGCCCGCCTCGGTAAAGGCCACCGAATCTTCAATGCGCACCCCAAAGCCGCGCTCTGGATAGTACAGCCCAGGCTCGACACTGACCACATGGCCCGGTTGCAACAGGGTATCATTGCCCGCCGCATGACTCAGCCGGGGCTCTTCATGAATATCCAAGCCAATGCCATGCCCCAAGCTATGTACATAGCCCTCATGCGTACCGGGGTGGGTGCGCACCGTGGGATGCCCCTTGCTCTCAAAGTATGCACAGGTCATTTCCTGGTAGTCGCGACAGGCGCGCCCCAGGGCTAGTTCACCCATGACCTTGTCGAAAATTTCTTTGCATTGATCCCACGCTTCTTGGACTGCGGGCGGCGCATAGCCAAAACACCAGGTACGCGTCATATCATGGAAATAGCCCTTACCCGTCATTGGGAAAAAGTCAAAGATCACCGGTTCGCCCAGGCGTAGCGGCGCGTGATCATTGCCGCGGTTGTGGGGCACACCGGCGTCACGCCCCTGGGCAAAGATCGTATCATGATCCTCGCTCATGCCATAGGTGCTAAGGCGGGCGTGAATGAATTGGCGCACATCCCCGATCTTCAGCGGATCATGCGCACCCTTCATGACAACACCGTCGCGTACATTGTGTTCCTGCACAAAGTCGCGTGTTTCGCCCATGATAATACAGGTAAGCCGACCTGCTTCGCGCAATTCGGCAATTTCCTGATCATCCTTGGTTTCGCGCGCCAGTGAAAAGAGCGATTCTTCAAATTCACCCACCAACTCAATCGTATCGACTGTCTGCTGGAGCTGAGTCAGGAGTGTAAAGGATGCGCCGGCGTCTTGTGTGCCATAGATGCCCAAGCGCCCATGCAACCCTTGGTCGTTGATCACCTGGCTCAAGTAATCGACTTCGGCGGCTAGCCGATTGCCATTATGCTTCTTGAGCAATTCGTAGCGATTATAGCTTTTGTCGCGATCCACCAAGGTCAAACCAGTTGTTTCGGCGGTATCGCGCTCCATTGCGCCGTGGATGAGCGTCAGCGGTCCCCCCTGGCGTTTGACAACCAATGCCCGTTCCAGTGGCGCGCCATTGGTTAAATAGTGCAGCACCTTGTTGCCGCTGCTATCGCCCATCACCAACAGTGCATCCAAATTGCGCTCGGCCATGATGCGGTCGAGATCAGCTTTCATCAGGGATTTACCTTTCTTTCGTCCAATGCTTATGGACAAACCATTTAAAAGTCATACAAATAAGCCCGGTAATACACGAGAGCGTATCTATGACTTTTAAGGGTTTTATCTATTAGTGCGATAATAGGCTTTTTCGGTATCATTGCATCATACCCGCAGCTTTGCCATTCGCCAAACAGACAATTGTCGGCGTACCGACAGAAAAAGTCGCCGCCACCGCGTATGATGGTAAAATCAATTTGTGATTTCTTTCTCAAAGCCGTCAGCGGGTGTTCTGCACGGCTATTATCAAAGGACTAAGCATTGCTAGAAACGGTGTCGCAAACAACTCTATCGCGCGCAGTATCGTCATCCGAAAAGCCCACTGCTCGCCACAAACCAATTATCCGCCTCGAAGGGCTGAGCAAAACCTACCAGGAAGCGGGCCAAAGCCGCTCGGTATTGGATGAACTCAACCGGGAATTCTATGCCGGTGAATTTGTCTGTCTGCTCGGTAAATCGGGCAGCGGCAAAAGTACGCTGCTCAACCTGATCTCGGGGATCGATGCGCCGAGTGGCGGCCATGTGGTGATTTATAATGGCGCAGAAGCGGTCAAGTTGACGGCACTGAGCGAGCATCAACGTACGCTCTTTCGCCGCCAGCACATTGGCATTATCTTCCAGTTTTTCAATCTGATCCCGACGTTGACTGTGCTAGAAAATGTGACGCTGCCCCTGGAACTGACTGGCCGCCAGACGCGGCTGAATCAAGAGGCGGTCGAGCTCTTACAGCGCGTGGGATTGGGTGATCGCCTCAACACCTACCCCGACAAGCTCAGTGGCGGTGAACAGCAGCGTGTGGCCATTGCGCGCGCCCTGGTGCACGATCCACTGTTGGTGCTGGCCGATGAACCTACTGGCAATCTCGACGAGGATACTGGTGAACGTATTATGCGCCTGTTGCTTGAGCTAACGCGTGGCGCAGGCAAAACCCTGTTGATGGCTACCCATGCACCCGACATTGCCAGCCAGGCCGACCAGGTGCTCCATTTGGTCCATGGCAAGTTGGTCAACGAATAGTTATGGCGCAACAATCCGCAATTTCTTTGAAAACCATTATCCGGTTGGCTTGGCGCAACGTCCAGCGCCGACCGTTGCAAAGTCTCTTTTTGGTGCTCGGCGTGGCCATCGGTGTCGCCATGATCGTGGCAATCGATCTGGCCAATGGGTCGGCAGCGCGCGCCTTTGAACTGGGAACAGAGACCGTCACTGGCCGTGCGACTCATCAAATTGTAGGCGGACCCAGTGGATTGGATGAGCAGATCTATACCCAGTTGCGGCGCGAGATTGGCTATCGCAACAGCGCGCCGGTGGTGGAGAACGATGTCATTGCGCGCGAACTAGATGCCCAGCCCATGCGCCTATTGGGAATTGATCCTTTTGCCGAAGCACCCTTTCGCAGCTATTTGGGTAGCATGAACCAGCAAGCGAGTCCCGCCCCCGATTACCTAACCGCGCTCATGGTGCAACCGAATACGGTGCTGTTGAGCAATGATGTGGCCGAACGCTATGCTGTGGCAGTGGGTGATGCGCTCGCTATTCAGGTGGGCAGCCGTCGCCATGCGTTGACTGTGGTGGGGTTGCTGGCGCCGACTGATGAGCTAAGCCGCCGGGCGTTGTCCGGCTTGTTGATTACCGATATTGCCAGCGCCCAGGAAATTCTTGATCGGGTGGGTCGGCTGGATCGCATTGATTTGCTGATCCAGGATGATGCCACAGGTCGCTCTGTGCTGCAACAGATCGCTGCCATCCTGCCACCCAGTGCGCGCATCGAACAGAGCACGGCACGCAGCGGCACCGTCAACGAAATGACGGCTGCCTTTAGCCTGAACCTCAC
>Ga0105049_10003764_pt1 | contig 17912 bp, 19 predicted proteins | sample MAT06_FD_78087 | JGI IMG/M metagenome (GOLD analysis project Ga0105049, IMG submission 78087) | Freshwater microbial communities from Lake Fryxell liftoff mats and glacier meltwater in Antarctica - MAT-06 | ecosystem: Environmental > Aquatic > Freshwater > Ice > Liftoff microbial mat | place...
ACGAAGCCTTCGAGGGTCAGCGCGGTGCCTGCGGGCAGCGTGCCGATCGTGTCGTAGATCTGGCCGGGGCCGTTGCGGATGTTGATCTGCTCGCCCAGAACGGTGCTGGCGAAGGTGGTTGGGGCAAGAATCTCGCTCCGTGCGAGGATCGACTGGGTCTCCGGCAGGGCCAGGATCTCCGCGAAGGCGCTGACCGCCACCGGCTCCTCGCCCTCATAGGCCGATGTCTCAGGGGCCAGGCCGATCGGCCCCATTGAGAGGACCGAGCTCTCCAGCGTGGTCGGCACGACGGTTGGCGCCGTGGGAACGGTCGTCGGCGTGAACAGCTCGGTGCGCGTGCTGAGCAGTGCGGCGGTGGGGACCAGGAGGATCACCACCAGATGCAGCCAGAGCCGTGCGGGCACACGCCCCACCCAATGCCCAGGGTCTGCCAGAGAGCCAATCAGCTGTGGGAGCGATACGCGGGCGGCGTTGCGGCGCTGGATCGTGTCACGCCGACTCTGGACCCGCCTGCGCAGCGTATCCAGGTCGCGGTCGGCGTTGGGCACGTGTTTGCTGGTCAAAGAGGTTCTCCTTGGTCGTCTGCCCCACAGCGTTACGGGTGGGGGGCACATGGACGGCGGCGCTGATGAGACCACGACGGCCGTAGCACACCGGGTAGATACACACATTCCGAAGCTACCTACTTGTGCCGCGCACGAACACATCCGGCCAGAGCTGTGATACTGGGTGAAAAAGGGGAATGCGCGCCTCCACTCACGCGCAACGATACCTCGTGACGGGTGATCCGCGCAGCGCGAAGCTGACACGCGCACGGGCAGCGACCTCAAGCGAGGCGCTGGCCTACGGCAGAACTTCGGCGCGGAGCCGGAGGTTATTGGGCGGGCTGTGGGGGCGGCGAGAGCGGGGCAGTGTCGAGGTGCTGGAGGCTGAGGAGGAAGAACCAGGCAAGGCGCGCCGCGAGGAGCAGGGCGCCGAGCAGCAGGGCCAGCACGAATGTGGCGAGCGAACAGTGCATGGCGCAGTGACTGTGCGCTGATGTCGCAGGCGCGGAGCTGTCTGCTGGTGCGGGGTCGGTTGGGAGATAGGTGTGAAGGGCAGCTGCGCTCGCTGCCAATAAGCCAGCAAAAGCGACGAGCAGATCGTCGTGCTCCGACGTTCCACTGCGCAGCCACGGCCCAAGGACCAGAGCCACGACAAAGAGCACTAACGCAAGCTGCCCCAGCCAAAAGGACGGGAGGCTGGGTCGTGGCCTCAGGATTACACCGCGTTGCTGCGCTATCAGCATACAGTCAGTATAGCATAACCTGCGCACCAGTGACAACCCCACCCCTTCCGCTTGCGGATAGTGCGCGCGTGACTCACCGGAGCGCCTGGAGTGCGAAGAGCGTGCCGAGCAGGATAGGCTGGTGCAGCACGTACACCAGCAACGAGTGCCGACCGAGGAAGCGCAGCGCACGAACCGGGCCGACCGCAGAAAAATCTGGGAGTGCGACCCGCCGTCGCCCGTCGGGGTAGCTCAGACGGCCGCAGGCCACGCCGAGCAATGCCGCGCCACCCCAGGGCAGCAGGGGGTAGTAATCGACCATCTCGACGCCTGCCTGCGCTACGCCGAGCGCGATGAGCCATGGGAATGTCGCGGTCAGCGTCGTAAGGTAGGCGCCCACGAGAATCATAGCCAGGCCGCCGCCGAGCGTGGCCCAAAGCGGCGCTGTGAGCAACGGCAGGCTGAGCACGAGCATGCTTCCCAGCAGGTGCAGGATGCCGAAACGCACATACGCCTCGCCGACGAAGGCAGAGGTGCCGGCGGTAATCAGCAAGGCCAAAGCGATCAGCGTGATGCTCCGCCGCACCGTAGACCGCCACAGCTCCCGGCGCGGAAGGCGTGTCGCTACGAGCCACAGTGAGAGCCCGAGCAGAAAGGTGAACGTGGTGCCGATGCCCCGCGCGAAGATCTGCCAGGGCGCTGCGAAGACGTTCACGCTGCTCCAGCCGATGTACTGGAGATCCCACATCAAATGGAAGAACACCATGGCGACCACCGCCACACCGCGCGCGGTATCGATCTCCCAGAGGCGCGGAGCGCGCTGAGGCTCCCCGGTCATGGGGATACCGGTGCGGTTGGGGGCGCCGCTTGCCGGTACGCCAGCAGGCGCAGTGCGTTGAGCACGACGACGATGGTGCTGCCCTCGTGGAGGATGACCGCGCCGCTAAGCTGCACCAGCCCAAAGAGCGAGGTGACGAGCAGCAGCGCGATCACGCCGAGCGAGACGGCGAGGTTCTGGCGGATGATCGCCCGCGCCGCCCGGCTCAGGCCGACATTGTCGCGGCGCACCTGCGCAGTTTTCGGCATCGGGGCGCCGAGGGCATTCACGGCGTTGCGCGCCCGGCCGAGGGCGTAGTGCTCGCCAGCATGCCCAAGGGCGAAGAGGAAGAGCAGAAAGGCGCCTTCGGCCCACTCGCCGAGGATGGCGGTGGTGTCGTAGGCAACGGAGAGCAGCTCGGCGGCGTAGTTGGCGCTCGCGTGCTGCACTCCGGGAAGTTTCCTCACCACATCGGCAACACTGTCGGCCGAGTCTGCGGCATCGAGGCCCACGAAGCGGATCTGCTCGTGGCGGAAGCGGTCGCTCACTGAGGCCCCCTCCTGCTCGGCCAGCCGTCGCACGCGGCTCAGCGGCAGCAGGTTCGGGTCGTAGTGGAGACAGAGCCGCGCCGCCCCGTGCTCCCGCACGATGTGGACCTGCTCGATATCCAGGTCAAGGCGTAGTTGCTCACGCATGAGCGATGTTCCTTTGATGCGACATGTATGGGTACGCATGATCACACGCCCATAAGGCGCAGCTGTATGAGCGAACAACAGCAAGGTGAGGAAGAAGGGTTAGGCAGCGCGCGGGGGAGGAGTCGGAGGCGCGCTCGTGAGTCGGAGCGCCATGGGGTTTGCGCTCACGAAGAGGCGGCCGATCAGAAGCACGAACAAGGGAATCAGGCCGACTTGAACCAGGATTGGTTCAAATGCCCCCCGTGGAGGGGCGTGGTGATGATGAGGCAGCGGTAGCGCGGACGGCAGACCAGAATCGACCTGGCTGAAGCGATCACAGAGGAACCAGGGGCTCGCAGACGCCGCCGGCATCTCGCCTTGCACACAGTGAGGGATGCAGGGTAACAGGCTCAACATAGTGAGCACGACTATACCGGCGCTAATGCCCATCACCGGAGCCACGAACGATGGCCACCGCAGCGCTAACCGGTGGGCGAGCGCCCAGGCCGGTAGATAGGACAGCCAGTTCGTACGAGCAGAGGTCATCGCCATGCGCGTTAGGGCATGCTTAGTTGGGCGGATAGGCGACTCTGCGGCGTGGTGATTGTAGCAAGGTTACGAGGGCACTGTCAAACATGGCGGGCTCACGTTACGCAGCAACATCCGCCCGCTCGGCTACAAGTCGGCCACCGCGCGCGGTTGCGCCGATCACCAGGCCGGCACAAACGAGCACGATGTTCTTGATGATGTACTGCCCTTCGAGGGTCGGCGCGAACGGGATCCTCGTAAACGCATCGGCAGGAAACAGAAAAAGCGGCGTGATCGTGCCTAGCATCTGTGCCCAGAGCAGGAGGAGCGTGAGGCGCGTCCAGCGGTCAACGATGAGGCCAAGGCCGATCAGACATTCCCACAGCGCGAGCAGCGGCAAACTCAGCGTTGGCTGAACTACACCGAAAGTCAGCGTGCTGATGGTGATCGTTGCCAGTTCCTGAGCAGGGCTCAAGCTTGGAAAGAACTTGAGCGCCCCAAACCACAAGAAGATGATACCAAGGCCGATGCGCAGAAGCTTGATGCTGTAGTGTGCCATCCAGGTGGTGATGCGGGCGTCGAGGTGATCGAAGCGAGCGCGAACTGTATTCATGGCTGTATCCTGATTGTGAACCTATGCACAGGTAACGTAGCGCTTTGTAGGCGGCATGTCCAAGAGCGGGTCGATCTATACAACCGACCAGAAAGTTATCTCATTACGCGCTTTCGCACGGGCTTGAAAATCAGCCCTTCGCAGCACCTGTCATTGGGTTCGCAGGGCCGCAGCCGAGCTTCCCTGGGCCATACTCTATCCATCGCTCGCTGCATACTCGTCTTCGCGGCAGCAAGTGTACCACCGTGGCGCGGGTGGCGCGATTGCGGTTGCCGCCTGCGGGCTTGTGGCGTATACTGGGCCTATGCGACCAGAATGGTTCCTGATGCGATGGCTTGGCAGAGGCCCCCAGCTGCGGCTGGTGCACGGCCTCGGTCTGTGCATCGTCCTGATCTTGGCGCTGGTGCCGCTTTGGGTCGACGGCGCGCACCGCGCCGAGGGCCTGATGTCTGGCCTGGCTCCCGCGCTGGAACGCGCCGGGGCGCTCGGGAGCGCTCAGCCAGATCAAGCGCCGCTCACGGGCCACTGCGCGATCCATTGCGCACCGCAGATCCTGGTTAGCCCCCTGCTCGCGGTTGCCACCATTGCGCCTGTACTCGCGGCACGGCTCTTCCTGGCGGCTGCCGCCGGTCGCCCGCGTTTGCGCACCCCCCCGCCCCTTCCTCCTCCTCAGTCCCGCTAACCCCTCGTCCCCACCCCCAGTTGGCGTGTCACCCGCTTCCGTAGGCGGCGTGGTACGGTGGCCTGCTTTGGCGTTACCCTGGTTAGGCACAGATGCAGGGTTTTGGACTGTAGTGCTCAACGACAGCTACCGCGTGACGGCGCTTCCGACCACCTTTGTGATCGACGCGGCGGGAATCGTGCGCGTGCAGCGCCTCGGCCCGCTCGACCGCACGCAGCTGCGCGAGCTCCTGACCGACCATTCCTAGAAGGGGTTCTATGGCAACCTCGGAACCGCGTGTCCCTGCCGCGCTTCCCAAACCGACAGAGCGCCGGGAAACGCGGCGTGGGCTCTGGATTATCATCGCTATCGTGAGTGTCGTTACCGCTGCACTCCTGATCCTGCCCGGCAACCCAGCGGCGGAGCTTGGCTACGGCAAAGATGGTCCAACGCGCGACGCTGCCAGAACCCGGCGGTGCGCAGGCGCAGCGCGCAGCGGCCAGCCTGGTGGCACTGCTAGGGACAGGCAGCCGCTATGTGGCCCTGCTGGTGGCTTGCCTCGCGCTGGGCGGCAGCCTGTTTTTTAGCGCGGTGCTCGGCTGGCTGCCCTGTACGCTCTGCTGGTATCAGCGCATCCTGATGTACCCGCTCAGTGTGCTGATCGCCGTCGGCATCCTCCGTCGTGACGACGGCCTCCCTCACTACGTGCTGCCGTTCACGCTGCTGGGTGCTGGCGTCTCGCTCTATCACTACCTGCTGATCAAGACTGAGTGGTTCCCGCCGCCGCCCTGCCGGGCCGGCGTGCCCTGCACCGTGGACTACATCGATCTCTTCGGCTTCATCAACATCCCCTTCCTAGCCCTGACGGCCTTTCTGCTCATCACGCTGATGATGGCCGTCGCACCACTCGCGCCCTTTGTGGAGCCGGCCGACGGTGCTGCCGACGCAGGCTCCCACGCACTGCGCGCTCCGGCGGCGCTGCTTGTCTACGCCATCATCGGCGCGGTCGGCGCGGCCTTCGTCATCGCTTCCCGCCTGGTATAACGGTACGGCGCTGCGGCGCCCCGCGCAGAGGAGACTCATGTGGCAACACGGCAAGATACTCACCCACGTACGCGGCAAGCGCGCCGGCAGCAGCGGCTGATCTGGATCGCCGGGGTGAGCGCCCTGCTGGTCGTGCTCGTGATCACTAGCGTCGCCTCGATCGGCCAGAACTCGACCGCGCAGCGCATTGCGCACAACCAGGGGCCGCTGGTGATCGCAGCCCACGGCGTGCCGCCCAATGCCGAACTGAATGGGCGCGCCTGGGGGCCAGCCGACGCACCTATCCAGGTGATTGAGTACGCAGACTACGAGTGCGAGTCGTGCGGCTACTTTGCGCGCACCTACGAGGCCGAGGTGGTGGCCGCCTTTGCCGCAACGGGCAAGGTGCGCTTTGAGATCCGCAACGCGCCCTTCCACGGCGAGGGCTCGCGCAACGCCGCTGCCGCAGCCTACTGTGCGGCCGAGCAGAACGCCTTCTGGCCGATGCACGACTCGCTCTTTCTGAACCAACCGACCGTCGAAGGCACCGGGCCACAGGTCTTCAGTGTGGCCCGGCTGAATGCGCTTGCGGCGAAGCTCCCGCTTGACGCGGCGGCGTTCGCGCAGTGTCTGTCGTCGGGCCGGTACGTCGCCCAGGTCGAGGCGGACGACGCCGAAACCGAGCGCGTTGGCGTGACGGGGACGCCGACCTTCGTCATCAACGGGCGTGCGTACCCGGCGATTCTGAGCACCGACGAGCTGCGCCAGATCTTTGCCGAGGTTGCCCCAGCGGTTGACTTGGCGCAGTAAACTGCGGGCACGTGGCCCGTGGCGCACCGCTGCGGGCCGCATGCACAATCCTAGAAAACCCTGATGATGCAGACCCCAGCTGGTCGTCGCCCGCCGTTAGCGCTCCTCGTTGGCGCACTGCTGCGCTCGCTTGCCATTGGCGGTAGCGCCTTCGCCCGTAGGCCTGCTGATCTTCCTGCTCTTCGACACGGTGGCCGAGGCCTTGGAGCTCGTCGCGGCGACGCTAGGCGTGTTCGGCGGGGCACCCCTGGTGTTCCTGGTTGCGCTGCTGCGAGCGCTTCACCGCGCGTGTAACTGAGCGGACGTTCCCGACGAGCAAGGCGGTCTGGGCCAGGATAACCCATGAAGGGTGTCATGGGAACGCAGCGCGAAGCAATTCCGGGCCAGCTGGTTGTAGGCCGCCCGCCACAGGCTCTTCGGTCACGAAGATGGCGTCGGGCGGCGGCAGTGTTGTGTCGGGCTGGAGGAGCGCCCAGGCTCGGCCATTCGCGTCGGGCTTGAGAGTGCCCAAGCGCTGCACCGCATCGCCGCTCTGGAGCCAGGCCTCATACACGCGGCCTGTGGCCGGCTGCGGCAGCTGGCGGGCATAGATCACCACGGCCGGGGCGCTGGGCGATACAAGCACGCGCCCAGAGGCCGTAGGCGCGAGCGCGGTGGCGATGAGCCGGCTTTCGTGCGCGTCGTCGTTACCGAAGGCTGCAACGGCCACTTCGCGGTTGCGGGCAGCCAACTGCTGCTGTTGCGCTAGTTGTGCCTGCTGCTGCTGTACAAGCGCCTGCTGCTGGCCGAGTAGCAGCGCGAGCGCGAGGCAGACAATCGCGAAGGCGCTGATCAGCGGTGTACGCCAATCGCGTACCCTACGCTGCGCTCGCAGACGACGCTGTGGCAGCGTTTGCAGCTGCGAGGAGGACAGAACGCGCTCGCGCAGCGCAGGCGGTGGCTCGACCTCGGACGCGCTCAGCGGCAGCTTCTGGGCGACGCCCGCATACCCATCGAGCCGGAGCCGGCAACGATCACAGGTCGAAAGATAGGTGAGCAGTTGCGATTGCTCGTCTGTGGCGATGTCGCCCCCAAGGGCCGTCATCGCCATGATCACCGCAACATTGTCGCACTGGGGGTCAGGGCAGTCCACTGGTGCTTTGTCGTGCTTCATGGTGTCGTGCTTTGTCTTCTGCTGGTGGGCACGTTGCTCGCTATCGCCACGCGCGCGGGCTCTAATGTGACTCATCGTTAAGCAACGCTCGCAGCTTCTCCATTCCCAGGCGCAAGCGGGTGCTGATCGTTGGCAGTGGGCTACCCAGGCGTTGCGCGAGCTCCTTTCGGGTGAGGCCACCAAAAACGACACTCTCGATCGCCTCGCGCTGCGCCGTCGGCAACGTGGCGAGCGCCTGTTGTAAGTCGGCGCGCACTTGCGTGAGCTGGGCGTGATCGCCCTCGCCGAGCGGCAGGGCCGCCGGGAGCGCGACCTCGCGACCCTGGCTCGCGTACCGCCGGCTGCGCAGCTCATCGATCGCCCGCCGCTGCGTGATCGTCAACATCCACGACACGACTTTGCCTGTCTCACTATTGTAGCGGGCGGCGTGCTGCCAAAGCCGCAGAAACACATCCTGGGTCACCTCCTCGGCGCTACCCCGATCGCCGACAATCCGCAAGGCCACGCCAAAGACGAGTCGGGCGTAACGATCATACAACGTGCCCAATGCGTCGGCATCTCCGGCGCTTGCCTGCTCTAGCAACTGATGGTCGGTTTTGTTCAGCATCGTCTCACATTGACGCTGCGGTGCGCACGTATAACCCCCGCCGGCTAGCGTTGCTACTTAAGATACGTAGCCACAGCGTGTATCCTAGCTCATCTGGCGGCCCAACGCCCGTTTGCCCGCTGGCCCGGCAATCGCGGACACGCTTACAATTGGTCGAGCCGCCAGAGATTAAAAGCGCGCCCGGTCTCGTATCTTCTTCTGAACGCTTCACAGGTTTTGCAAAGCGTATGAACAGGAAAAGGACAGGACGATGAAACGGCTACTGGTACTGCTGAGTGGGCTCTGCGCGCTGTTCGTGATGGTCGGGACGGTTGGTGCTGCTCGCGACCACTTCCGCGCCCACGCCACGGGCGCCCAGGAGGTTCCGGGGGTAGTGACGCTCGCACAGGGCCAGGCAACCTTCAAGCTCAACGAGGACGGGACCGCAATCGAGTATAAGCTGAACGTCGCCAATCTGGAGAACGTGCGCTTCGCCCACATCCACCTGGCGCCCGCCGGCCAGAACGGCGCCGTGGTGGCCTTCCTGCGCCGCGACCGCATCGACGGCCCGGTGAACGGGCGCTACGCGGCGGGCACGCTCACTGCCGCCAACCTGGTCGGCCCCCTGGCCGGCCAGCCGCTCAGCGCACTGCTCACCGCGATGGAGGCCGGTAACGCCTACATCAATGTGCACACCGACGCGCATCCCGCTGGCGAAGTTCGCGGCCAGATCGAGTAGTCTGCTCGCCTGAGACGGCCACATCAGCTCGCACCAATGTGGAGAGGATCGCATCCTCTTCACCTTCCCCGCTCATCCTGGGTCACCTGGACACACCCGCCCGCATCCTCACCTCCACTCCCTAACCTACTCACATCGCTGCCGCGCAAAGCCGGCTGGCTTTCGTGCGTCTGGAAATCTGCGCTCGCCTGTAGGAAGGGTGGTTTCAGACTATAAAGATACGCTCCCTTATGCTGCCTGGCAGCATGCTCGCCGCCTTTGTCATCGCGCTGCTCGTGTTCAGTGCGCCGCGCTCGTTTGCCCAGAATGGCGGAACCTTGCAGGCCTCGCTCGGGTCGGCGTTCAGCTACCAGGGGCGGCTAAGCGACAACAGCTACCCCGCGAACGGAAGCTACGATCTGGCCTTCAAGCTGTACGCCGCACCGCAGGGCGGCGCCGCGATCGCCGAAGAGCGGCGCTTCGACGACTACCCGGTGGCGAACGGGCTGTTCACGGTAAAGCTCGACTTCGGCCCAGGGGCGTTCACCGGTGAGGCGCACTGACTCGCGATCAGCGTGCGGGCTGGCAACAGCTCGGGCGGCTATACCACGCTTCAGCCGCGCCAGGAGCTCACCCCCACGCCCTACGCGCTCTACGCCCAGAAGACCGGCACGGTTGATTGGGGCAACATCAGCGGCATCCCCGCAGATATCGCCGACGGTGACAACGGCGGGTCGGCTACGTATGCGTACCGGATTGTGGTGGCGAAAAGCGGCGGCGACTATAGCTCGATCCAGACGGCGCTGGACAGCATCAGCGACAACAGCCCGGAAAAGCGCTACCTGATCTGGGTTGCGCCCGGCATCTACAGCGAGTGGGTCGTCATGAAGCCCTGGGTCGATATCGAGGGCTCGGGCGAGCTTGCAACGGAGATCCGAGCCGAGGGCAGCAACAATAGCTTCACGGGCACCGTGGTGGCGGCGAACAATGCCGAGCTACGCTGGCTTACGGTGAAGAGTGTTGGCGGACCCAGCTACCAGTACGCGGTGGCGCTCTACAACCCGGTGACACTGGCCCGCTTCAGCCATGTTACGGCCGAGGCCTACAATGCGCCCTCCACCTACGCTCTGTATAACTACGGCCTGGCGAATGCATACATCGCCCCGGAGATCGACTACATCACGGCCAAAGCCTACGGCGGCCAGAAGAACATCGGCATCTTCAACCACTACGCCTCACCGAAGCTGAGCTATTTGGTCAGCTATGCCTATAATGGCGCGTTCAACTACGGGGTTTACAATTTGGGCGCTGCGGGGGCTCCCGTCAAGCCTGAGTTTAGCTACCTGGAGAGCTACGCCTACGACGGCGGCAAGAACTACGCCTTTTACAATGTGTACGCAACCCCGAAGCTAGCCTATGTCGGCGCCTACGCCTACGACGGCGATTTCAGCTACGGCATCTATAATGGCAGCGAGCGCTACAACGTCTGGCTGGACAACACCCTGATCGAGGGCGACACAGGCACAATCTACACCACAGCAACGTTCAGCACCTATGTCGGCGGCTCGAAGCTGGCGGGCGGCAACGTGCAGAACCAGGGCGGCGTCCTGAAGTGTGCCGGCGTCTACGACGACGAGTACAACTTCTATGACGCTCGGAGTGGCCCTGTCGCTCTTCGGCGTAGTTCAGGCCCAGGAGACGGGCTACAGCATCGACTGGTGGAATGCCGACGGGAGTGCGGCCACAAGCACCGCCGGCTCGTATGCGCTGACCGGAGTGAGCGGCCAGGCTGACGCCGGCACGCTTGACGGCGGGAACTATCAGGTCGCCGGGAGCTTCTGGGGTGGCGCGGAGAATCCAGCGGCGCCAGCACGGAACCAGCAGCTGTTCTTGCCGCTGCTGCGCAAATAACCCAACCCCGTTCGGTAGAGCGCGGCTACGACCGCGCTCTGCAACGAAGGAATAGCCAGGCCAGGTATGAGCAGAGCGCTCATATCTGGCCTGATCGGCGTGGGGCGAGCAGCCGGTGCGGCGACCGGGCTTGATGGCGCCAGGTTCATCGGCGGCGCATCGGAGCGACACCCGCTGATGACGGTGATGCCAAGCAGCGTGATCACCAAGGCGACAATCCGCACGTCGGCGCTCCCTTTCGCGTCGCAGCGCGCACGACGAGGTTATGCAAAGCCAGGGTTCCAGCGAAGCTCGGTGCGCTTGGTGGACGCATGATTGCTATCGTGATTGGAATGTGGGAAGTCTACCAGTAACGGAACGATCTTCTGCTTGGCCTGGAGCAACTCCGGGCTGTGGCATAGCATCGTCCTACGTAGGGAGCGCCAGAAATCCCCCAAAGGTCATCTATCTATTAACCGATTTTTAATGTTTACTATTAATAACCTTGGATGCGCCATCACCAGCCTCCCTTGCCACCGTTGGTACATCCGCTTCGCCTGGGTTTCGCCCGCCGGGGCGCTGTTGTCCTGGCGCTGTAGGATCAAGGAGGCACCGTTGATCACAGGTCGTGTGGCCCGCAGACGTCCCCTGTTCGTGCTGGCCCTGCTCGCGCTCCTGCTCGGTCTCGGCACCGTCGCCCCGGTCTACCGAGCCAGCGCCGAGGGGTTCGAGGAGACCGTCTTCCGCAGCGACTTCGAGAGCCTGCCCGCAGGTGCGCTTTCCACCACCCCGGTCGCGGTCGCGGTCGGCACCGTGCTCGCCGCCCCCGCGCCCGTCAGCCTCGCCGCCGTGACCGGCCTCGACGGCCAGGCCCTCAGCGTCACCGGTGCGGGGGCGGCCGAGCTGCGCTTCAGTAGCTACCCCGGCCCGCTGCCCCAGGCCCTCAACAGCCAGCGCTACGAGCTGCGCGTGCGGGCCAGCCTGGTCGCTCCGGCGGCCAACGCGAAGGGCGCCAGCCTCTTCCTCGTCACCGTCGGTGGCCAGCGCTTCGAGCTGGTCGGCTTCGGCGCGGACGGCAAGCTCGCGCGCGGGGGCAACCCCCTCGACTTTGGCTACACCGCCGGGACGCGCGTGCGGGTCGATGCCCGGGTTGACCTGAAGAATGGCACGGTGACGCTCGATCTCACCACTGGCACAGGCACCCTTCGCCTCGATGGGCTTGGCCTGCCCGGCAGCTTCACCCCCGACAGCGTGGGCGCCCTCGTCTTCGCCGCTGGGGGTGCTCCCGGCGCGTACGGCCTCGACGCCGTCGACGTGAAGGTGGAGAAGGAGGAGCTCGAGGATACACCGCCGCCCGCCCAGATCGTGATCACCCCGCCAGCGAACAACGTCGCGGTCGTGGAGGTGATCAACAACATCACCATTATCAACTTCAACATCGTCATCCAGAACAGCGGCGGTCGGGCGAGCGGCACGACCCTTATCCTTGACCTCGACGACGATCTGCTCGAGATCCTCGACCTGAGCTGGGTCTCTGGCGTTGGCTACATCAAGGAGATCAAGGACGGCCAGATCCTAATCGGCATCGGGCAGAACAACGTTGTCCGCAAAGAGAGCTTCAACCTGAAGTTCAAGTTCAAGCTCAAGCAGCGCAAGGGCGACGGCGAGCTGAAGCTGGATATCAAATACCGCCTCACCTACAGCGACAGCGGCGGGCGCCGGGCGACTCCGCCGATCGTGATCATCATCGTCGTGCCGCCGCCAGGGGTGATTCCCACGGCGCTCCCGGCGACGGCGGCCCCGACGGTGACCGGCACGCCTCCCACGGCCACGCCGACTAGCACCGCCACCCCCGTACCGACGAGCACCAGGACGCCCACCCCAGCGGTGCCGACGGTGACCGGCACGCCTCCCACGGCCACACCGAGCCCGGCCGGGCCGAGTCCAACCGCGACCGCAGGCCCGTAGACTGCTGGGATGCGGGCCACTCGAATGAGCGGTGCGAGGGGCATCGGCGCCAGGCCGGTGCTCCTCTTCTTCTGCACGGCCACGCTTGTCGGGTGAGCTGCTCGGCTGCCCGCGCTGATCAGGTGAGTTTCGGGCCGCCCGGTCGTATACTAGGACCTCCGTTCGCGCAAGGAGACATCGTGACGAGTGGCCCCTGTACCGAGGAAGCGTGCCGTGATCACACCGGGAATTGTTCGCTCGCTGGGACTGTTCGCGCTCGCTGGCCTGGCCGAAATTGGCGGGGGCTACCTGATGTGGCTGTGGTTGCGCGAAGGACGGCCCTGGTGGGTTGGCCTGGTCGGTGCGCTGGTCGTGGTGCTCTATGGCATCATCCCCACCTTTCAGCCCGCCACCCTCGATTTTGGCCGGGTCTACGCCGCCTATGGTGGCGCGTTCATCGTTTTGTCCCTGCTCTGGGGCTGGCTGGTGGACGGGGTGCGCCCGGACATGCCAAGTACGGTCGGAGCACTGATTGCACTCGTCGGGGCGGCGATTATTGTGTACTGGCCAAGAACGTAACCCAACTGCTGCGACTGCTGCGAGCTGCGCGGGCTGGTGGCAGCAGCGGCGTGCGGTCAATGCTTTGCTTGGGTGTGTAGGCTTCTCGCTCCACAGCGCGCATCCCAGTGATCGCCTTCAGCTTCGCTTCACGGTGGCTTCATGTTGCGCGGCTATCCTGTGCTCACGTCGCTGATTGACAGCGATGAATGGAACCGCAAGCGCAAGGAGCGCCGACCTATGCAACGATGGACACGAATCTTTGCCCCGGCACTGGCACTGGCCGTGGTCTTAACTGCCGGCCTGGCCGCACTCGGCAACAACCGCGCCGGCGCCCAGCCCGCCAGCGCCCCGCCCGCCGCCGTGGTGGCCCAAGTCCAGCCGCAGCCCCCGCTGCCCACCGCCAAGCCGAACGAGGGCACTGAGACACCCGACGCTCAGGAGGGGCCAGAGGCCACCGAGGCTACCGAGCCAGCCGAGGACCCCGCCGCCGAGGCCGCCGAGGCCGCCGCCCTGTCCAGCAAGGCGACGATCAGCGCGCAGCAGGCCACCGATGCTGCCCTGGCCGTGAACCCTGGCACCACGGTGGTGAAGGTTTCCCTGGACGACGAGAACGGCGCAGTGGTCTACAGCGTCGAGCTGAGCAGCGGCGCCGATGTGAAGGTGGACGCGACCAGCGGCCAGATCGTCGGCACCGACCAGGCCGGCGAGCAGGAGGACGCCAACGAGGTCGATCACGAGGACGCCGAGCTGCCCTCCACCCCCGCCCAGCCGTAGGATCTGACGCACGCAGGCGCGAGTCTGTACCAGGAACCAGTGAGGGCCAGGCGCACCAGCGTCTGGCCCTCACTGCGGTACGCGTGATCGGCGCGTACCGCGCAGCAGCGGGCGATTATTCCATCGTTCGCTGGTCTGTCACGGGCGCTGCCGGTGTCGCTGCGCGGATCTGCTCCGCGCTGATGCCGACATGCGCAAGCAGCTTCAGCAGCATGGCGTTCTGCTCCTCCAGATACTGCATGATCGCATCGATTTCGTGCTCAGCCCGCACATTCACCTCGTAGTCGCTCTGGGCGCGTAGCGCGGCGTGGCGGCTCTGGAGATTCTGGCCAATCAGGAGCAGCGGCATCAGGAAGATCTGGATCATGTTCGAGATGAAAAGCCAGAGCACAAACGCCTGCGGGGGGTCAAATTGTAGCGGCCTCGGGGCGAGCAGATTCCACCCCAGCCAGAGCACGGTCCAGCTGAAGATCAGCAGAAAGAAGCCCATGGTGCCGACCCGGTTGGTGATGGCGAGTGCCAGCCGGTCAAGTCGGCTCATGCGCTCGTCGTGTTCGCTATTCACATCGCGCACGGGCGTTCGGCGGCGCAGCTTGCTACGCGCATGCGGCGGTTGGAGGGTCGGATCTGTAGCCATGCAACGGCCTCCGGTACAGAGCGACAGCAACAGGTTCGTCAGGGCTCCGCAGTACCGCTGCTAGCCACCAGGGATGACGGCTCCCCTGCCATAGGGGAGGCGCACGGTAAACGTACTCCCCACACCTGCGGTGCTCGTAACCTCGATGCTTCCCCGATGAGCTGCGGCGATCTCCCGCGCGATCGCCAGGCCCAGACCGGCACCACCGCTGTTGCGGGCCGTATCGACGCGATAGAAGCGCTCGAAGAGGTGGAGGATATGCTCAGGCGCAACCCCGATCCCCGTATCGCGGATGGTGACTACGACCTGCCCAGGGCCGGCCTGCGCCTGTACGGCTACCGCACCCCGCTCCGTGTACTTCAGCGCATTGTCGATCAGGTTGAGGAAGAGCCGAATCAGTCCGTCCCGGTCACCGACGATCTGGAGATTAGCGGCAATAGTTGCCGTGAGCGTGATCGCGCGCTCGTCGGCCAGGGGCCGCAGTGTTTCGACGACATCGCTCACCAGCATCCCGAGATCGACGGGCTCGTGGACGGTCAGCTGGCTGGTTTCGCCACGGGCCATATGCAGCAGATTCTCAATCAGCCCGCGCAGACGCCGCGTTTGGGCCGTCAGGTCGTCCAGGGCCTGATCATACTCCGGGCCGCTCCGTGGGCGCGCGTGCGTCACTGTGAGAATGGCCTCCATCGCGGCCAGGGGCGTGCGCAGCTCGTGGGAGGCGTCGGCGGTGAACTGGCGCTCGCGCTGGAAGGCACCGTCCAGCCGCCCAAGCATGCCATCGAAGGTCGCCGCCAGCCGACCAACTTCGTCTGCGCTGGGCGGCAGATTCAGCCGGGCGTGGAGATCCTCCGCCGAGATGCGCTGGGCCGTGCGGGTGATCGTATCGATTGGGCGCAGGGCGCGTGCCGCCAGCAGGTAGCCCCCAGCTCCCGCCACGACCACCAGCAACGGCACCCCGATCAGCAGCGTGGTCAGCAGTCGTTCCAGTGCGCTCTGCACCCCCTCCAGGGACTGCGCCGTCTGTACGATGCCCACCGGGGTGCCGTTTTCAAGCAGGGGTAGGCTGTAGACTCGCACCGACTCCCCGCTCGCCGCGTCGGCGATGGTCGCATAGCCTGGCGCACCGGCACGGGCCGCGCTGAGGCTTGCTGCGTCAACGGGGAGCGTGCTGTACACGCCGACCGCCTGTTGCACCTGGCCCGCAACGGTGAGCACACGCAGCGTGAGCCCGCGCGCGCGCAGCCGCGCAGCGGCCTCGCCCTCCACAATGTTGTCCGCCAGCGAGAGCTGCCCATCCTCGACATTGACATTCTCGCCCCCGATTCCGGCGATGGCCTGCGCGGCACTGAGCTGGAGACTATCGTCGAGCGCGGCGCGCAGCCCCTGCCCGGTGCTGAGGTAGACATATGCGCTGAAGGCGAGCAGGGCAGCAAGGAGCAGCCCGGCGGTCCAGAGCGCGAAGCGCACGCGCAAGCTGCTAAAGCGTGCCATCACCCGCACCCTCAACGCTCAGGCGATAGCCCGCACCGCGCACAGTGTGGATCAGCTTCACGGCGAACGGGTCGTCGATCTTGCGGCGCAGGTTGCGGATGTAGACATCGACGACGTTGGACTGGTTGAAGGCGTCGTAATTCCAGACGTGCTCGGCGATCATCGTGCGGGTCAGCACGCGCCCAGGCGCGCGCATCAGGCACTCCAGCACGGCATACTCTTTGGCTGCCAGCTCGATCAGGCCGCCACGGCGCACGCGCTGGGTCGCGGTGTCGAGCGTCAGGTCGGCCACCTGGAGCAGCGTCGTCTTCGGCGTGTCGGCGCCGCGGCGGCCAAGGGCGCGCAGGCGCGCCAGCAGCTCTTTGATCGCAAACGGCTTGACGAGGTAATCGTCGGCGCCGCTATCAAGCCCGCTGACGCGGTCGTCCACGGTATCGCGGGCGGTGAGCATAAGCACCGGCATGCGCTGGCCACGCGCCCGCAGCGCGCGGCAGACCTCCAGCCCACTCAGCTCGGGCAGCATGAGATCGAGCACCACCAGATCGAAGGGTGCGGCGTCCAGCCACGCTAGGGCCTCGTTTCCGTCGTAGGCCAGATCCACCGCGTAGCCCTGCTCTTCCAGGCCCCGCTTAACGTACGCGGCAATCGTGCGCTCATCTTCAACCACTAGGACGCGCATGGCGGCACCTCGCTCCGGGCGGCGCGACGACGGCGCCAACGCTGCCAGCCGCTACGCACACCAACCGCTACCAGCATGAGGCCGGCCGTGCCCCACCCGGCCTGGCGTAGCCCACGCTCCAGCAGGGGCAGGTTCTGGCCGAACAGGTAGCCAAGTGCGCTGACCGCGCTCGCCCACACGACCCCGCCGAGCGCGTTGTAGCGGAAGAACCGGCGGTAGGGCATGTGGCTCACACCCGCCAGGAACGCCGCCAGCAAGCGGAGCAGCGGCAGGAAGCGCCCGAAGAAGACAGTCGGGGGGCCGTGGCGCTGCATAAAGGCCTGGGCCTGCGTGAGGTGCGCCGGGCTGATCCGAAGCCAGCGCCCATAGCGGGTGAGCAGTGACAGCCCGTAGCGCGACCCCACCCCATAGCCGAGGCTATCGCCGGCAATCGCGGCCAGTGCCGCGACCAGCACGACCGCCCAGATCGGCAGCAGCCCCTGGGCGGCGGCAGCGGCGGCAAGCAGGAGCGTGGTCTCGCCGGGCAGCGGGAGGCCGGCGCTCTCGAAGAAGATCAGGCCGCCCACCAGGGGCAGCCCGTACATGGCGATAAACTGTTGAAGCATGGCGGCTCTCCAGGGCATCAGCGTACCACCGCAGTGTAGCGCGCGCACATGAAGCCTGGATGAAGCCCTTAGCCGCCGAGCGAGCTGCCGATCAGGCGGCCGATGCCAAAGGTGATGCCGGCGGCTGCGAGGCCCACAAGCACCTGACGCATCCCGGTATACCAGACGCTCCGCCCAGTGAGCAGCGTGATCGCCGCGCCGATGCCGAAGAGGCCCAGCGTGCTGAGCACGACGCTCACCGCCACGGCGCCGAGGCCGCTCAGAAAGAAGAAGGGGATGACGGGCACGATGGCGCCGACGGCGAAGAGCAGAAACGACGAGATCGCTGCCTCCCAGGCCGAACCGCCCAGCTCGTCGGGGTCTACGCCCAGCTCCTCACGGGCCAGCGTGTCGAGGGCGGCCGCCGGGTCGGCGATCAGGCGAGCGGCCAGGGCTTGGGCCTGATCTTCCGGCAAGCCCTTGGCCTGGTAGATCAGCG
>Ga0105049_10003769_pt1 | contig 17901 bp, 15 predicted proteins | sample MAT06_FD_78087 | JGI IMG/M metagenome (GOLD analysis project Ga0105049, IMG submission 78087) | Freshwater microbial communities from Lake Fryxell liftoff mats and glacier meltwater in Antarctica - MAT-06 | ecosystem: Environmental > Aquatic > Freshwater > Ice > Liftoff microbial mat | place...
CGTCTGTATCATCCGAAGCGATGCTGATATTGGCAGTCTTAAGGCCGAGGCCAACCGGACTAAACAAAACAGTAAAACTGGTGCTTGCTCCAGCAGCTAAAGAGGCAGCCGGTGCATTGCTTAACGTAAACATACCGTTATCTGTGCCAGTAAAACTAATGGTGCCAATATTTAAAGTTGCAGTTCCAGTATTTGTAGTGGTAAATGTTTTGCTGATGCCAGCCGGTGTTGCATTGCCAAAATCAGTATTGTCAGCATTTTCAGGACTATTGTCTCCATTTACAATGCAATTGTTGTTTGCGCTTAATTGGATATTTGGGAATGTTGCCGCGCAATTGCTGTTGGTGAGAATAGAATCAGTAACCCAGTTGGAACTAGGTGCGTTCAAATTAAAATTTGCTAGTACACCATTCAATTGATTGCATTTATCTGTTTCGTCAATTAAAGATGTAATACCAATATTGTTTCCCCCACCCACACCATTAGAGAAATTGTACCATGCCAGTAAGTTTGGTTCATCCCCGCTGATTTTACAATTGTAGCTGTTGAGTATTTCAGTATCAGTTCTTGCTTTGTTCCAAACGCGCACTTGATCTATTTTGCCAAAAAAGAAATTGGCGTTACTGAAAATTCCAATATTTTGAACGGTTTCTGTATAGTTTGTTACATTAGTGGCTGTAGCAACGATCGCACCATCTCTGTAAAGTTTCATTTCTAATGTTGAAATGTTATAGGTAACTGCAAAATGATACCAAGTGTTAACGTTAAGTGTAAAAGGATCTAGTACTTGGTTAAATCCGGGGCCATGGCCAGCAGCAATGCGTCCGTTGTTTAAAAAGAAAGCAGTTCCGGTACCAGATAAAATATTGGGGAATTGGGTCAGTTTAAAGGTTTGTAACCATACTTCTTTCGTATAACTTCCACTAATTGTAAAAGGAAGATTAATATGATCGTTTAATCCATCAAAATCGAGCGATTTTCCTTGATCTAACTTCGTTCCTTCAATGGCAAAAGAATAAGTGGTTTCATCTGCGTCATCACTGTTTATGGTTATGGTTGCTGTTTTTAAGCCTACCGCACCTGCGGCATTAAATGAAATGGTAAATGTGGTAGAGCTGTTGCCTGCAACAGTAGAAGCGGGACTAGTTGTCACTGAAAAGTCGGATGCGTTTGGTCCCGTGATTTGTATGGTTCCAACGTTTAGAGTAGCAGATCCGGTATTTTCAATTGTAAATGTTCTGGAAATTGGAACGTTGAGATAAACCCCAAATGATGTAAAATCATTTAGACTAGGTGTGATGTCTCCATTGACAATACAAAGTGAATTACCGGTGAGGTTGATGTTAGAAAAATTGAAAGTGCAGGCTCCGTTCAAAGTTGGCCCCGGACTTACCCAGTTAGAGGTATTTCCAGCCAAAAGTGAAAAGTTGACCAATGGTGCATTGTAAGCCAATCCGCAGCGATCGGTTCTATCTAATAATGTAAGTTCAGTTGGATTGTTGCCACCAGCTGTTCCCTGGTTAAAGTTATAATAAGCCAGCAATTGGGGCTCATCTCCTGTGAGTTCACAATCCTTATAATTGCTGATTTCAGTTGCCGATCTAGCAGTTTTCCAAAATCGTACTTCATCCATTTCACCGAAAAAGAAGTTTCCGTTATTGAAAGTACCAATCCTTTGAAAGGTTTCGCTATAAGTAGGTACACTGGATGCATTGCTTACTTCAACACCATTTTTATACAATTTCATTTCACCCGTTGAAGCATTGTAGGTTACTGCAATGTGGTACCATATGTTTGCCACCAGCGGAGTAGGATCTAGCACATTGTTAAAACCACTTCCCGAATGACCCGATGATAACCTGCCAGAATTGAGGAAAAAAGCAGTTGCATTTCCTGAAATAATGTTAGGGAAATTATTCAGTGCCAGTATAGCAGCTTCGGGCTTTATCCATGCCTCTTTGGTGTAACTACCGGTTAACACGAATGGTAAATCTACTCTATTGGCAAGGTTCCTATCGAAGTGTAAACTTCTGCCCGTTTGGGCAAAAGAAAAATTTATTTGTGCTAAAAATACAATACTCAAAATGGTGATTGGCATGGCCAGTTTTCTGCTGTAAACGCCTCGGCATGTAAAATTCGTCATAAAACAATAGTTTGATGTAGTAAAATGAGGAATTTCGAAGAATATGGAGAAGATAATTGCAGAGGATATGCGGCTAGAAATTTCGGTGAGTAAAACTAACTTTTTTTTGTTAAAGTTTATAGCTTTTTAACAAATCTGCCCCTTAATATTTCGTATTTGTTTAATTGTAAGGGGATTACAATTAAATATTTTTGAATCCACCATTTTATTATATCTAAATAATACTCAATTCTATGATTATTCATTTAAAATATTGGAGTGCTTGAGGCAGTGTTTTACACTAAACATGGTAAAGGGCCATTTTTAATCATTTAAACGTTCTTGAAATAAAGAATTACTTTTTCTTGGGGACATTTACTGGAACCATGTTTTATGGTAAAAGCACCTAAATCCCTCGTTGAAGAATGTGGGTTTAATTTCGTGCCATGTAACTTAAATACATCAATTTATATGGGTGGTAAAGTAGGTTTTTGGGGTTTGTGTTAATGACTGAAGGAACAAACCACAAATGCATTTTCGGTTAACACTCACCAATTACTTTAGTCAAAAAATAGCTACAGATAGAAATTCGTGTAATAGAAAAAATGATTTTATTACTTTGATGGACACCAGATTGGGTTATATCTTCGGAAACAACCAACCTTTATTACAATTTATTTTTACAAAGTTCGTTGAGTGGATGCCAGCTTTTGTATTTTTAAGGCGCCTGTAAATTTATATTGATGAAAAAATTAGTACTCCTGGTTATGGGTTGTTGTTTCCTGATGGATGCTTTAGTGGCTCAAACAAAAGCACCCAAAGGTTTTAAGATAAACGCAGGAGCTTCTTTGGCTATCCCTGCCAGTAATCTGGAATTTAGTACCATCGGGGCAGGATTGGATGTTCAAGCACAATATGGACTTTCCAATTCGATGGTAGCCACTGCAGGAGTTGGCTATACCGGATTAGCAGGTGAAGGCTTTTATCCTTATACCGCCGTAATCCCCATCACCGTTGGGTTAAGGTATTACCCTCACCCAAAAGTTTACGCTGCTGGCAAATTTGGTTGGGGCGTTTATACATTGAGTACCACCAGCATCAACTATACTGCGTATTCTTTTGGAGCTGCATATGTGATCAGCAAAAAACTAGATACTGCACTGTTGTACGATGGTTTTGTCAACGACAAAACTTCATTTGGTTATGTGGCAGTGCGATTGGGCTTTACGTTTTAATCACAAAAAATTGATAAATACATTCACACTTCTTTGAGATTTGTGTTGCCCGACTTATTATAAACCTAACACTTCTTTCATCCCGAAAATTCCTTTTTTGCCTACCAAAAATCTTGCAGCCAGTAACGCTCCACTAGCGAAGCCTTCTCTGCTATGCGCGGTGTGGATAATGGCTATATCGTCGATACTGGATTGATACTTCACCACATGGGTACCGGGAGCCGGATCAATTCTTTTACTAATAATAGATAGTTCCGATGAGGAAGTAGTGAGTTCATTTACCCAATTTTTTTTATCGGGATAGGCTGCTAATATCTGTTCTGCAAGGGTAATGGCTGTTCCGCTGGGTGCGTCTTTTTTGGCGGTATGATGAATTTCTTCAACAGTTACCTGGTAAGAAGGATGGGTATGCATCAGTGCCGCTAATTTTTTATTGAGCTCAAAAAAAATATTCACCCCAATGCTAAAATTGCTGGCATATAATAAACTGCCATTTTTATCCAAACAATACTGCTTCACCTTTTCCCAATGTTCCAGCCATCCTGTGCTGCCACTTACTATAGGAGTACTAGCGTCCACACATGAAAAAATATTTTGAACCGCAGTGTGCGGACTAGTAAACTCAATGGCTACATCACATTGTTGAAGATTGGCTGCAGTTAATTCGTGGCTATTATCCGCGTCAATGATGAAGGCAATGGTATGGCCTTGTGCCAAGGCGATTTGCTCGATGGCTTTACCCATTTTGCCATATCCGATCAAAGCAATTTTAAGAGGTTGAAAAGTGGCGTTGCTGTTACTCATTATTTGTAGCTATTTTTTACAAAGTGACAAAGATAAATGAAGCAAACTATAAAAAAGTTAGCGCAACTACCGTAACAATTGTTCGATTAGAAAATAATATCTTAGAAAATAAAAAGTAGCAGGAATGCTTATTTTCCAATGTTGAGTATGATGGCTACGCCATTTGTGTTGGCGATAGGGCTGTAGCCTGCTTTGAATTGCAGACTGAGATTATCGCTTACATCGAAGGTTTTAAGATGTGCGTCCACCGCAGCATCCGCCACATTTAATCCCCAAAAGGCAATGAAGAATAAAACGGAATAATCGATGTTCTGTCTTACAGAGTTTCTGAAAACCCGAATCCGGTCTGGCTGGTCTTTTACCGAAAAATAAGGCTGCTTGATGAGATTGTCGTTCGATGGGTCACCGTCGGTAGCTAAAATATAAGCTTCCCGCGAATCTCTGTATTGTCGTACGTTTCTGAAAAAGATAAAGGCAGTGGTGCCCAAGCCACCATATACCAACGGTAGTTTCCAGTATTTTTTATTGGTAATTTGTCCCCAACCCGGAACCATGGCACTTCTTCGGATGGCAATGGCGGGATCGTATTTTTTAACCGCGGTATCTATACTCGGCTGCTTTTTTTTATTTGATTTTTTTGCAAGAAAAACAGCGCTGTCTGGTAGTGGAATTGGTTCTTGTGCATGCAATTTTGAAGCATGTAGCAGAAGTATTACAAACAAAAAAACCAACACTTTCTTCATTGATATCAGCTTACTTTCACGTTTAGTTTTTCTAACAATCCATTCAGTTCTTCCGGAGAATAATATTCAAAAGAAATGCTGCCATATCCTTTTTTGTTGTGGAGTAGCTTCACTTTTGTGCTGAATTGGGAGGCTAAATTATCTTCTATTTTTTTATAAGCGGGAGGCAGACCTGTTTTTACAGCAGTTTTAACAGGATGGTCTGCCGTGTACATCTTTCTAACCAGGTCTTCTGTTTGCCTAACCGAAAGCGCTTTGTTTTTGATTTCCGAAAAAATGAACAATTGTTTATCTACCAGATCAACATTGATCAGTGCACGGGCATGCCCCATGCTGATGACGCCATTTCTGACAGCTACCTGAATATCGGGAGGTAATTTTAGTAATCGGATATAATTGGTTACGGTACTTCTTTCTTTACCCATTCTTTCTGCCACTTGCTCCTGCGTATAATCAAGGTCTTCCATCAGGCGTTTGTAACTCAATGCAATTTCGATTGCGTTTAGGTTTTCTCGTTGTAAGTTTTCTAACAACGCCAATTCCAAAATCTGGCTGCCGCTGGTTTCCCGAACATATACTGGTACGTCTTTTAAACCTGCTATCTTAGACGCACGATACCTTCTTTCACCTGCTATCAATCTAAACTTTCCATTGCTGGCAGGCATTACTGTAAGCGGTTGAATGATGTTGTGCATTTTAATGGAAGCAGCTAACTCACTCAAAGCTGTTTCATCAAAATCTTTTCTTGGTTGGTTTGGATTGGTTTCAATCTGATCGAGCGGGATACGATGAACGGCAGTAGATTGTTCAATCACTTCTTTTTTAAGATCTCCTGCCGTTGTTTTCAGGTCTGCATCTATATTTTGCAGCAGACTGCGAATGCCTTTGCCTAATGCGTCTTTTTTTTTGGGTTGCGTCATGTTAACTGTAATAATTTGATATAAAGAACGGCGCATGCTGACGAACTATCGTGAACCGCGAGTATCCAATCTTAAAAATGAATTAAGATCAATTCAACACTTTATCTTCCTGAGAAATTTTGGTGAGGTTGTTTTTCTGTAAAATTTCTTTTGCCAGGTTGAGGTAATTCACTGCACCCTTGCTCTCGCTATCATACAAAATCACCGGCTTCCCAAAACTTGGGGCCTCGCTCAGTCGGGTGTTTCTGTGAATGATACTGTTAAATACCATCTCTTCAAAATGACGCCTCACTTCACTCACCACTTGGTTGCACAGTCGCAAGCGACCATCATACATGGTCATTAAAATACCTTCAATCTGCAATTCAGTATTAAGCCTGTTTTGTACAATTTTTACAGTGTTTAATAATTTGCCCAGCCCCTCCAATGCAAAAAATTCTGTTTGAACCGGCACCACTACGCTATCTGCTGCTACCAATGCGTTCACAGTAATCAAGCCCAGCGATGGGGAACAGTCAATCACTACAAAATCGTATTCATCCTGAATAGGTTCTAAAATTCTTTTCAGTACACTTTCCCTGTTGGGATAATTGATCATTTCAATTTCGGCTCCTACAAGGTCAATGTGCGAAGGAATCAAATCGAGGTGGGGAATGTCAGTTTTCAACAGCACGTCTTTGGCTTCGGCCTCGTTTACCATACAATCGTACAGGCTTTTGGTGATGTTATGAAGATCAAAACCTATGCCTGTGGTACTGTTTGCCTGAGGGTCTGCATCAACCAATAAAGTTTTGTATTCCAATATTGCAAAACTAGCTGCCAGATTAATAGCAGTGGTCGTTTTTCCAACGCCACCTTTTTGATTTGCAATTCCGATAATTCTTGCCATGCTGCTGTTGTATTTTGTTGATGTATCGTCCAATCGGTTGTTTAAATCCCGTTTGGCAAACATCGGAATAATTTTACGGTAATTAAGTAAAATGTGTCAAGTTGGCAAAATTAAATAATCGGTCTAAAATTGGAACAATGCTTCTAGATTAATGTTATAGTACAAATATTCACTCAAAACCTAACACATATATATGATTACTATTATATCGGGAAGTAGCCGACAAGACAATAATACCAGAAAAGTAGCCCTCGAATACCAGCGTTTGTTGAAGGATCAATTCAATGAAGCCGCCGTCTTGTACGCATTGGATGACATCAGTGTTGTCAAAAGAGACGAAGCATTTGTTTTGTCGGAACAGTCGTATTTAATACCTGCTACAAAATTTATCATCATTATGCCTGAATACAACGGATCCTATCCCGGCATATTAAAGTTGATGATAGATAATACAGACGTTAAAAAAGTTTGGGCAAATAAAAAAGTTTTGCTTGTGGGCGTATCTACTGGCCGGGCGGGTAATCTGCGCGGAATGGAACATTTAACAGGTTCGCTGCTTCATATGAAAATGTTGGTGCATCCTAACAGGCTTCCCATTAGCCTCGTTGATCAATTATTGGATACGGACAAAAAATTTCATGACGAGGGAACGTTAAAAGCCATTCAAGCTCAACTGAATGAGTTTATATTGTTTTAATTTTCCTTTTTCCAAATCATTGTCATGCGTAGTCCGATCGGTGTTATCATATTTATTAGTTTGATTTTGTTGCTGGATACTTATTTTTTTCAGGCCATCAAAACCATTACGCAGCCCTATTCTCACAGGTATAAAAATGCTGTTCATACTGTGTATTGGCTGATCACAGGAATTACAATACTCTCTTTTTTACTTTTCGTTTACACCGAACAGGATTTTTTTGGCAAAACAGCCAGGGCATACATGTTTGCTTTTGTAATGGCGGTGTTTCTTGCGAAGCTAATTGGGATTACGTTTTTTTTGATGGACGATATTCGCAGGTTGGTTCAATTTGGAATTGGAAAAATGATACCTAAGGCGAACGCCATGCCATCTGCAACTGCTGATGGGGATGGTATCTCCCGTTCTACCTTTTTAAGCTGGTTGGGTGTTGCAGCCGGCAGCACTTTGTTTGGAAGCCTCGTTTATGGCTTCACCAACAAGTACAACTACATGATCAAAAATGTACAGTTGTCATTCGAAAACCTTCCTGGGGCATTTAGGGGTTTAAAAATTGTACATATCAGCGATATTCATAGCGGAAGTTTTAACGACCCGAAAGGCGTTGCCAAGGGAATTGAAATGATCTTGGAGCAAAAGCCCGATTTGATTTTATTTACCGGAGATCTGGTAAACGATATGGCAATCGAAATGGATCCCTACAAAGATTTGATGAGCAGGTTAAATGCCCCAATGGGTGTTTATTCCGTGTTAGGAAACCACGATTATGGCGATTATGTCATTTGGCCGAATAAGGGGATAACCAAGGAACAAAATCTGGTGAACCTGAAACAAGTCCATTCCGACATAGGTTGGAGATTGTTGATGAATGAGCATGTGGTGTTGGAAAAAGGAGGTGAAAAAATTGCTTTACTAGGTATTGAAAACTGGAGTGCCAAAGGACGTTTTCCCAAACATGGTAAACTAGATAAAGCGTATGAAGGAACAGCTTCCTATCCTTTCAAAATATTAATGAGTCACGATCCCAGTCATTGGGATGCAGAAGTAAAGCAACAATATAAAGACATCAATCTAACGCTTAGCGGTCATACCCACGGCATGCAATTTGGGGTAGAAATTCCTGGTTTTAAATGGAGTCCTGTGCAATACCTTTATAAACAATGGGCTGGTTTGTATGAAGAAGCCAACCAAAAATTGTATGTTAATCGGGGCTTTGGTTTTATTGGCTATCCTGGCAGGGTAGGTATACTGCCGGAAATTACATTGATAGAATTGGTGTAAATAATCCATGTGAAGATTTATAAAAATCAAGTCTGCTTTTTCTATAAATTACAAAGCTTTTGGAGAATTAAATCAGTCTCCCTGAATGGCTAATTTTACCAATCCTGCAGAATTTTTTACTTGTAATTTTTTATATCAAATAACCACGGTGCTTATTTACTGGATATCAGTTGTAGAGCGGCCCTGTTTTAATTTTTCTCAGTCAGCGTCTTTTGTAATTTTATAATCATTTCCCGGTATTTCGGAACCATCACTTTATTCTGATTAAGATTTGTTGTATTTCCCTAAGAAAGAGGAGGGGTGCGTATTGAAATTTCATAGGAGTAGACAGAAAACGACTCTCTGTGATCATATAATAACCATCATACCAGCGAAACGACCCTTTGTATCTTACCTTAGCCATGGCGTTGTATCAACATAAATATTTAAAAAAAAAGCCCTCACCATCCGGGAGGGCTTTTAGCATATTTATCAAAAGAAGATTTAGCTAAAGCTTTTTCTTTCTCTTGGAGCGAAGGTTCTTTTTCTTCCGCTACCTTCATCGTTTCTTGTTGGAGTAAAACCGCCTTCGTCATTTGGTTTTTTAAATCCGCCATCTGCTTCATTCATTCTCACTGTACGATTGTTGTAGCGTTTACCATCAATTGATTTGATCATCTTTGCTGCGTTAGCATGATCAACTTCAATCCAACTATTCATGTCTCTCATGTCTATTTTGCCCAGCACTTCTTTTTTAAGATTGCTCTCGTCTAAAATAAACTGAAGGAAACTTGCTTTGTAGAAACCGTCTTTGGTACCCAGGTTTACAAACAACCTGGTATAACCATTGTCTCTTCGATTAAAGTTGGTTCTATCGCTGCGGCTGCTGTTATCTTTCATATCAGGCCTGTCTCTTCGCCCGGCGTCTCTAGCATTTAGGTCTTCTGCATTTTCGTAGTATTTTAGAAAATGGTCAAATTCTAAAGCGGCAACTCTTTGCAACACTTCTTCTTTGGTTACATGCTCAAATTTGGTCATGAGGTCTGGAAGATAGGTTTCATAATCCCCGTGAGAAATATCTGCTGTGATGAGTTTATCCATAAAATGGAAAAACTGTTTGCGACAAACATCTTTGCCGCTTGGGATATCTAATTTATGGAAAGTGGCATTCACCATTTTTTCCAATGTTCTTATTTTGAAAGTTTCTCTGCTATGGCAGATAGACAAGCAGATACCTGTTTTACCCGCACGGCCTGTTCTTCCGCTGCGGTGGGTGTACACTTCAATATCATCCGGAAGTTCGTAGTTGATTACGTGCGTAATGCCATCTACATCGATACCGCGTGCTGCTACATCTGTTGCGATCAGCAACTGGAGTGCTTTGGTACGAAAACGTCCCATTACGCGATCGCGTTGTTGTTGAGTAAGATCACCATGTAGCGCTTCAATTTCATAACCAGATTTTGAGAGGCGTTCGCTGATGTCTTGCGCATCTGCCTTGGTACGAGTGAAGATGATGCCATACATTCCAGGGTTAAAATCGATCAAACGTTTTAAGGTTTCGTACCTGCTGTGCGCAGGTGAAACGAAGAACTGGTGATTGATGTTTACATTGCCACTGTTCTTTTTACCAACAGTAATTTCTTTTGGATTCTCCATGAAGTTTTTAGCAATCGCTCTTACTTCTGGCGGCATGGTAGCGCTGAACAACCAAATACTTTCTCTGTTGATGGTATTTTTAAGCACGAAATCGATATCGTCTCTGAAGCCCATGTTTAGCATTTCATCGGCCTCATCCAATACTACATACTTAACTTTTTGTAGGTCGATCGCTTTTCTTTCGATCAGATCAATCAAACGGCCAGGAGTTGCTACAACAATTTGTACGCCTCTTTTGAGGTTCCGGATTTGCATGGTAATAGAAGCACCACCGTAAACTGGTTCTGCTAATATACCGCGACTGTGCTTGCAGTAAGTCACTAAGTCATTGGTGATTTGTAAGCACAACTCACGGGTTGGGCAAACGATCAGCGCCTGCGGAAACTTATCAGCGGCATTCATCAATTGTATCAATGGTAAACCAAATGCGGCTGTTTTACCAGTGCCTGTTTGTGCTAGCCCAACAAAATCCGTAGTGCCAGATAATAATACCGGAACGGCTTGTAATTGGATAGGAGTGGGTTCAGTAAACCCAAGGTCTGCGATGGCTTGCACGATGTTTTCGTTGAGGCCTAATGCTTCAAATGCATTCATTGTATTCATAAATTTTAAATAAAAAGCATGCTATTGCCAAAATAACAACAGCACATGTGTCAAAAAAAGTTTTTTGATGGTCACATGTAATGCGTCTGGCCGTTGGGGAAAATTGATTAACCGGGTGGTATAAACGATAAAGTATACCTGCTATCAACAGCATCTGAGCATATCATGTAATTCTCAGAAATTCTTAAAATCGGCGCAAAGGTAAGGGTTTGGAGTTACAATCCAACATAAAATTAAAACCTCTCCTTTTAGCGGCGGCGCATTTATTTGTAGCGTGAACCCATTTGATTTGATAGAAATGATTTTATAAAAGGAAGGTTAGTGTGGATGAGAACTTTTTGAGAAAATTTTGTTAAGCTGTTTTCCGCCGCTCTTAAAAATTTGTAAATGGCATTAATCTTGAAGCAAATTCAAAAACAAACATCATGAAAATCAAACTCCTTTTGTCTGCAACTTTGCTCATATTGAGCGCAACCAACTCTTTTGCTCAGAAACAGAAATTTTATGTAGGTATCAAAGCCGGGGCCGACATGAATAAAATTGATGGTCGATCCTTCAACGACCAATTCAGTTTTGGATACCAGGTCGGGGCTTTTGCCACCATTCCACTCGGTAAAAAATTTGGCATTCAGCCCGAAGTAATATTTAGCCAGGTGAACATTGATACCAGTAGTAAATTCAGCGAGGTGTATCAATTCAATCAATTGTCGCAAGTAAAATTACAGTATCTGAAAATACCGCTATTGCTCAATTTCAGTCCCAATCCCTTCGTTAGTTTTCAACTGGGTCCACAATTCGGCATACTCATCGATGAAAATACCAATCTATTGAACAATGGTTCCAATGCCTTTTCGAAGGGCGACTTCAGTATGGTAGGAGGGTTACAGTTAAACATTTCCAAGCTGAGGATTTATGGACGATATGGAGTGGGTTTAAACAACCTCAACGATATCGATACTAAAGAGAAATGGAAGAACCAAAATTTTCAATTTGGTATTGGATTTGCTTTGTAGAAAATATATTAAGGCCTAAGGATTTGAATACTGCCATCATGGTTTAATTTGATCACCGTACTCGGTTCAGCGGGTGTTAAATCTTCCTGGCGGTGTTGCACGATGTAGTCAACACCGCTTTTTATTTCAGCATCAATGTCTTCAAAAAGTGCAGGGGGAGGGTAACCCGAAATATTGGAAGAAGTGGATAATAGTGGCTTTCCGAATACCTCTATTAGTGCTTTACAAAACGGATCTTTTACAATCCTTATACCAACTGTACCGTCTTTGCCAATCCCATTCGTTGCCAGATTCCTGGCTCCTTCATAAATAACTGTAGTGGGTTTGAATACGTTTTTGATGTAATCAAAAATTATAGGATTATGGTCATTGGTATAATGTAGAATATCGGCTTCGTTGGCCAATAAAATGATCATACTTTTTTCTTGGGTTCTTTTTTTAATGCGGAAAACTTTATCTACTGCCGCTTCATTGGTAGCGTCGCATCCAATGCCCCACACGGTGTCTGTTGGGTATAAAATAGTACCCCCGTTTTTTAAAACAGTAATGGCTTCTTCTACGTCAGTTAAAAAACTCATAGCATTAATTTTTGGTACACATTCATGACCGCAGTTGCGCAGCGTTCTGCTGTAAACCGTTGGGCATGTTGCCAGCCCTTTTCTTTCATGCTGGCTGCTACATCAAGATCTTCTGAAATTAATTTCATTTTTCCTGCCAGATCTTTTTCATCAAAAGGTTGAATGTAGGCTGCTGCATCTCCCCCTGCTTCCGGCATGCAAGAAACGTTGGAGGTAATCACGGGTAACCGGCTGCACAACGCTTCCAAAACAGGTATGCCAAAACCTTCAAAGGTTGAGGGATAGATCATCGCTTGAGCCATTTGGTAGATGGCCGGGAAGTGGCTTGAATTTTTAAAAGAAGGATGTTCCATTGCCACCGGATGGTCTGAGAGAAATAAAATTAAATCCTGCAAATCATTTTCCCGTACAAATTGTTTTACTTTTTTTTCATATCCATCACCTTTACCAATCACCAATAATGGGATGTTTATTTTTTCTTCTTTTAATACCAACATAGCCTTACAAAGGGTAAGCAAGTTTTTTCTTTCAATGATAGAGCCTACCGTTAAAAAGTATTGATTGGGTAATCCATACAATTGACGAATTTTTTCTTTTTCATTTTCGGGTACTGTCTGCGTATAAGATGGATCACAGCTCTGGTAACAAACCGTAATTTTTTCTTCCGCAATTTCGTAAATGTTGATCAGATCCTGTTTTGTTTGTTGGCTGATGGCGATGACGGCATCGGCGTGCTTACAAGCATGTTTACATTTTCGCCTGTAAATAAAAATATCGATCGGATTGTATTGGGAAGGGAATCTTTCAAAAATGAGGTCATGAATAGTTACCACCGATTTGATGTTGGTGTGTTGTATGCCTGAAGGTATTTCGTGACTGAGCCCGTGGTACAAATCTATTTGAAGCGTTTCCAATTCTTTTTTTACCCCGCTGCTTCTCCAAGCGGCTTTCAATAGATTGTAAGGAAAATGGGTGGGAGTAATGGTTTGTACGTTGGGGTACAAACCGCTGTTAAAACGCCCGGTTAGTTTGGGCGCAAATAAATAGTATTCAATTTTAGGAAATGTATTTGCCAGTGAATGTATCAGGGTTCTGCTGTAATGGCCCAGGCCGGTTCCATTTTGGTAAGCCCGCTTTGCATCAAAACCTATGCGCATATCATTGTTGTTTAGTAGTAAAAAGCCCTGTCAAATATAGAATATAAATGATAGCTTACACATCTATTGATTTTAGAAGGAACTGTAATAAGTTTGCACAAAATTTTATAAATGGAATTAAAAGCTTTGATATTAGAGGCGTGGCAAAACCGTGATTTGCTAAAAGAAGAAAAATATGTGCAGGCGGTGAGGGATGTAATTGAGCAGGTAGATAAAGGTCAACTTCGTACAGCCGAACCGGTTCCTAATGGTTGGCAGGTTAACGAATGGGTAAAACAGGCCATTTTGTTGTATTTCGGCATTCAGCAAATGGAAACCTACACACTTCCTCCTTTTGAGTTTTACGATAAAATGAAACTAAAAAGCAATTACAAAGAATTGGGGGTAAGAGCAGTGCCACATGCTGTAGCCCGTTATGGTGCATACCTGGCTAAGAATGTAGTATTGATGCCATCTTACGTAAACATTGGGGCTTATGTAGATGAGGGCACTATGGTAGACACTTGGGCAACAGTGGGCAGTTGTGCTCAAATTGGCAAGGGGGTACACTTGAGCGGTGGCGTAGGTATTGGCGGTGTGTTAGAGCCTTTGCAAGCGAGTCCGGTGATTATTGAAGATGGCGTTTTTGTGGGAAGTCGTTGTATTGTAGTGGAAGGTGTTCGAGTAGAAAAAGAAGCGGTATTGGGTGCTAATGTGGTGCTCACCCAAAGTACCAAGATCATAGATGTGAGTGGTGCTACGGCGGTAGAAATGAAGGGTATTGTTCCGGCAAGAAGCGTGGTGATTCCAGGTACCTACAACAAACAATTTCCTGCCGGAGAATATGGTGTAGGATGCGCGTTGATCATTGGCCAACGCAAGGCCAGCACCGACTTGAAAACAAGTTTGAATGATGCCCTGAGAGATTTTAATCTTTCGGTATAAGTCGTTATATTTGCCCCCCTGTTTGAAGCAAGGTATTCAAAATGTGGCAATTGTTGTTGTAAAACGATGGTTCTAATTGATCTAAGAAATTGCTTCAAAAAGGGAAGTTGCCCAGGTGGCGAAATTGGTAGACGCACTGTGTTCAGGTCGCAGCGTTCGCAAGGATGTGCTGGTTCGAGTCCAGTCCTGGGCACCCATCACGGACAAATCGAAATTCTATTCGGTTTGTCCATTTTTTTGTAAAAGTTGTTCTTCTTAAGCGCTTAGAAATCCCATTTGCTTTATTAATCACTTTATTTCGTTCATTTTTTGTGCCTTTACATTTTAAATGATGAAGCATTTTTAAATACCTATGAGAAGTTATATAGATTTCTACCCGCAACAAACCCCTTGTTGATAAATCTTTGCAGGCTGACGTAAACGATGTGACCATAAAACCAATCCTTCGGTACTTTTATCAGTTCGTTCATTTATACGAATATTCTTTAAGTTCGTATAATTTACCGAACTAACAAAAAATTCGTATTTTTATACGAATTTAATATCCTATTTTTGCCTTCTATTAATAAAAATCAAAATGGCTATACGTGCCGTACTTACCGGGGATATTGTAAACTCTACCAAACTGTCTGCCACCAAATCGGCAGCACTGAGCAGGCAGTTGGAAGCGCTGTTTGCAAATGAGGGTGCAACATTTGAATTTTACAGGGGCGATAGTTTTCAGGCTTATGTAAAAAATCCTGCTCATGCCTTGCGTCTTGCATTGATGAGCAGAACGGCTGCCATCAAATTATCCAAGGATAATAAAAGGGTAATGTCAGACGTACGCATCAGTATTGGTATTGGTACCATTACCGGTCTGGTCCGATCTTTAAAAACAGCAAAAGGCGAAGCATTCGTTTTGTCTGGCCGAAGGTTTGATGAACTGATCAAAGTTGGTGACCGACTTGCCATACATTCTGCTCATCAGCTAGCCAATGAAGCTTTGCAAATAATGGCCAATTATTTAAATGCTATTTTTAAGGATATGACGGGCAAGCAGGCAGAAGTAATTTTTGAATTGCTAAAAGGAGAACTGCAAAAAGAAGTGGCCAATAAAATAAAGAAAACGAAGAGCACCATTCACCAGCGCATCACAGCAGGCAGATGGCCTGAAATTGAAATATTGTTACTCCAGTACGAAAATATTATTTTTCAAATATCATGACAGCAGCATTCATCTGGTTAACGAAACTTATTTTGTCGCACCTCCTCACCGACTTTATTTTGCAACCAAAGAGTTGGGTAAACAGCCGGATGCAAAAACATTTTGAATCACCCAAATTGTATCTACACGGTTTTGTGACCGCCATTGTTGCTTTGTTTCTGATAGGATTTCAATACTGGTGGGTAGCCTTAATCATTTTGCTGACTCATGTATTGATTGATGGATGGAAATCGTATCAACCACAAACGGTTCGCTTTTTCCTCATCGATCAGTTGCTACATTTATTGGTGATGTTATTTTGCTGGTACCTGGTTTTTATTTCTTGGAAGGATGTAACGGAAGCCTGGGAAGCACTTCATAAAAATTTACCCGTTTGGAAAACCATCACTGCATTCGTATTTCTCACCACTCCTGCCGGTATTTTTATTGGTCAGCTTACCAGGCAATGGCGCGATAAACTTCCCGAAGCAGAAAGCTTGGCCAACGCGGGGAAGTGGATTGGCATCGTAGAGCGGATCATCATTCTTGTATTTGTTTTATACAGCCAATATTCCGCTATTGGTTTACTTATCGCTGCCAAAGGCATCATCCGATTTAATGAAAAAGACCGGCAAGAAATTAAAACCGAATACCTGGTAGTGGGTACTTTGATGAGCATCGCTTTGGCTATCTTAACTGGCTTGGTCGTTCTACGGTAAGCAATTTGTTTGTATAGATCAGTAAGCTCTTTGCCTTGTACTTTTTTAAGTTAGTGCTATAGCTACCATTATTCTATTCAGTCCAAGGCATTTATTAAAGACTACCTTGTTGCCTCAATTCAAGTGATGAAGGAACAGTTTGAAGGGTTGATTCAATCTTATATAGAACAACAGGTGGGCATAGACCAGCATTTTCTCAGCGAAAAACTGGCTATTGGGCTGCGCGAAAATATACTTCAATTGCAACTTGAGGAATTGATGAAGCCAGCTGGAATTGGAAACCAACTAATAAAAGATGACCAACAACAGTTCAGAGGCGATCAGATTTATTGGTTGGATAAAAGCCATGATAACGCCTTCGAACAGGAATTTCTCGCGCAAATAGATGCATTGGTTGTTTACCTTAACGAAACCTGTTACGCGGGTATACAACACACTGAATTTCATTACGCGGTGTATGAAAAAGGCAAGGCATATCAAAAACATATAGATCAGTTTAAGAACGACGATGATCGTCAATTTTCTTTGGTTTGTTACCTCAATACCAACTGGGAAGAAGAGGAGGGAGGCCAGCTATGGTTACACCATGCCAACTATATACAGAAAATTTTTCCACAACAACGAACTGCCGTTTTCTTCAAAAGTAATGAAATGGAACATGAGGTACGCGTAGCTACCCGCGATAGGATGAGTATTACTGGTTGGTTAAAACGTGGATAGGATCTGCTCACCGCAAATTTAACCCAACCCTACATTCCTGTGTTTGAACAGGACTTGACATAAGTTGACCTGAGATAGTTTGGATCTGTTTTCTTCAAAAAAGCGTGGTGACTTTCAAGAATTCATTTGTTAAAACTGGCATCGTTGTTCTAAATCTTATTTTCCAGAACAATAAAACAAACAATTAGCTGTTATACTGTTCACTTACCACTATCTGCCTAAGTTCATTATTCACCCAAATTAAAGCTCAAGGCTATGCACCACCAATTTAATCAGGCTGCGCTACAGCAGCTTACCCACAACACTACTTCTTGGCTTGGCCATCGGAAATCTGATCACAAAAAAATTATTGCAGGTCAAACCTTTGTTGCCAATAAAGATGGACATCTCGAACAGATTGAAGTATTTTCCGAGATCGTTACTCTCCCAGGCAATGTCACACTCAGTTTGCACTCATTTGATGCTGCATCACAACAATGGGGAGCTAACTTGGGTTCAGTTGCCGTACCAGTTAACCATGCATGTAACAATCAATGGATGGCTTTTGCGATTCCCGGTTTGACACTTCAAAAGGGCAACGCCTACGGATTTAAAATAGAAAGCAACGATACATTTATTGGATTGGGAGAAGCTGCAGGATGTGCGCAGCAGCCTCCTTTTATATCTGGTAAA